>ERZ1643246.1840-NODE-1840-length-21815-cov-4.880331_pt1 | contig 21815 bp, 19 predicted proteins | sample MGYA00579265_ERZ1643246 | MGnify/ENA primary metagenome ERZ1643246 (study PRJEB29033, sample SAMEA4952261) | chicken gut metagenome | biome: Broiler Chicken; feature: Gastrointestinal Tract; material: Caecum | place: Ireland | collected 2018 | study: Broiler...
CTAAGGCCGGCGATCAGGTTGGCTTCTACATCAACGGCGGTGCCCGCGCGTTCGTCGCGACTACCGTCTAATCAGTAGTAAGTAGTTGAACCCTGGCAAAACCTTAAGTATTACTACTATCTCAACAAAATATTAGTGGTTGTATTTGCGTTGCGGCTGCCTGTGTTGCACAGGCAGCCGCTTGTGCATTCCCGGGGAAATAAACGCGCAAAAGCGCGCCCGGGGAGCCGCAGGCCGCGCGCGCAGCGCCGCGCTGGTCCGCGGAAAACCGGTAAAAAAAGCCCGCTTCCCCCGTGCAGACCTGCACAGGGCGGAGCGGGCTTTCCGTATGAGTATTCTTTCCGGCGTTACGCCTTGCGGTCGAAGAACGGGCTTTTCCCCGTGACGCTCAACGGGATGCCGTGCCAGATCACCGGCCCTTCCTCATAGCCCATTTCCTCGGCGGCTTTGCCGATGGTGTACATGATGCGGCTGTCCACGCGCTCGTCTGCTGCCACGGAGACGGCCGAGCCGAGCGCAATGCCGAGGTCGATGCCGTCAAAGCAGCAGCGCCCGCCGGCTTCCCGGCATGCGGCACAGCTTGCAAAGCCGCACAGCGAGCAGTAAGCCAGGCCGCGCTGCATCGGCTTCGAGCCGATCAGCACCACGGCCGCGGCGGCGCGCAGGTTTTCCGCGTCGCGGTGGAAGGTGGAGGGCGCATCGCCGAATTCCCGGCGGGCGACCTCGTGCATTTTATCGGCCAGGGCGTCCTTCTCCGCGCCCGTCAGCACAAGCGTGACGATGCGGTCGATGCCCTTCGCCTTGGGCGCGGTGCGGGCCGCGGCGCACATGCGCGCCGCCGTGGCGAGCACCGCCTGCTCTTCCATCTGCTGTGCGGTTGCTTTCATGGTGAAATTCCCCTTTCTTTTTCCAAAACGGCTGCCGGGGCGCTTTGCGGGCGCACGGCAGCCGTTTCTGTTATGACAAGTTCACGCCGAGCGATTCGCTCAGGAAGGCGGCGGCGTCCGGCACGGTCGTGAAGCGGTGGGATGCCGCAGGCAATTGCGCCGTCCACGTTTTCCTGCAAATCGTCCAGGAAGACGCATTCCTCCGCTTTCAGCCCGTATTCCGACAGAAACCGCTCGTAAATCTCGCGCGAGGGCTTGAGCAGCCGGTAAAAGGCCGAGACAAAGCGGTCGTCGATGCGATGCAGGATCGAGAAGCGCGCCACAAGCTCCGGGAAACGGACGCTCGCGTTCGAGAGCACAAAGCAGTGCGCGCCCGCTTCCTGCACGGCCTGCACGAGCGGTTCCATGCCCGGCACGGGGCGCATGCAGTCCGGCCAGTCGCGGTAGACGCGCGCCAGCTCGCCGCGCAGGCGCTCCGGCACATGGCTTTGCATGGAAGCGAGCGCTTCCTCCTCCGTGAGGGCGCCGGCGTCGAGCTGCTTCCATTCCGGCCCGCCGAAGCAGGCGTCATACAGGATGGCGGCGTCCGCTTCGTCCGGCACCTTTGCGGCCAGATACGGCTTCGGCTCATAATAGAGCAGGACGTTGCCCATGTCAAAAATCACGTTGCGGATCACAGGCTCACCTCTTCCAGCCGAAACGGCGGTCCAGCCAGGCGATGCAGAGATCGAGCCACGGCGCGCACGACGGGAAATCGGAGACCGATTCCTCGCGGCAGATCGAGAGGCCGTGCCAGCCTTCCTGGAACATGTGGAATTCGCACGGCACGCCGGCGCGGCGCAGTGCGTTCACGAACAGCAGGGAATTTTCCACCGGCACGTCCTGATCCTCATACGTGTGCCACAGGAAGGCGGGCGGCGTGTCCTTTGTCACGTGGTTTTCCAGCGACCAGAAGGTCTGCTTGGCCGGGTCCGTTTCACCGGAGACGTTTTCGAGCGAGCCGCGGTGCGCGAATTCGTTCGAAGTAATCACGGGGTAGCACAGCAGCATGGCGTTCGGCTTGTTTTCACCGTTCGGGCAGCCGAGCTCCGGCCGATCGTAGAACACACCGAGGCTTGCGGCAAGGTGGCCGCCCGCGGAATGGCCCATGACGGCGATCTTGTCAGGCAGCAGGTGCCACTCCTCCGCCTTTTTGCGCATGAGGCAGACGGCAGCGGAAATCTCACGCAGCGGCTGCATGTTGCGCGCACCCTCGCCCACGGAGTAGGCGAGCAGGAACACCTGATAGCCGCGCGCGGCGAAGAACAGGGCCGGCGGATCGGCCTCGCGGTCTGAGCGCATCACATAGCCGCCGCCGGGGCAGATCAGCACGGCGGGGCGGTTGGTGCGCTGGGGCATTTCAGGCGAGGGCGTGTGCAGATAGCCCACGAGCTTCGCTCCGTTTTCCAGAATTGGTTCTTCCACAATTTTCATGTTTGGTACAGCTCCTTTTCAGAAGAGAAACTCGCGCCGTTTCCCGAGCAGAGGGAAAGTGCAGAGTGTTTGACAGATAAGAGGCCGGAAACGGCCGCAGGCGCGCGAGAGCGCCGGGAGGGGAAATCCTCTTACGCAAAGGGAAACCGGCCGCAGAGACGCGCGGAGAGGCCGGGAAACGGCCGCAGGCGCGCGAGAGCGCCGGGCGGGGAAATCCTCTTACGCAAAGGGAAACCGGCCGCAGAGACGCGCGGAGAGGCCGAAAACGACCGTCACCGCCGGTTTTCCGCGTAGCAGGGAAGCGGCCGCCGCATGAGGCCGATGATCAGGGCCGAGAGCAGCGTGCCGATCACGAGGGCCAGCAGATAGAGCGGCCAGTTCGGAATGAGCGCAATGGCAAACACGCCGCCGTGCGGCGCCTGCAATCGGCAGTGGAACAGGGCCGAAAGCCCGCCCGCCACGGCGGAACCGGCCATGCAGGCGGGAATCACACGCAGGTCGGCCGCGGCGAAGGGCACTGCGCCCTCCGTGACAAAGCTCAGGCCCATGAGAATATTCATGACGCCCGCCTGCCGCTGCTGCGGCGTGAAGCGGGAGCGGAACAGCAGCGTGGCCACGGCCGTCGCGAGCGGCGGCACCATGCCGCCCAGCATCACGGAAGCCATGAGCGGGGAGGCCACCGCTTCGCCCGTCACGTCCACAAGCGAGGCTGTGGCAAAGACATAGGCCGCCTTGTTTACCGGGCCGCCCATGTCAAAGCTCATCATGGCGGCCAGAATGGCGCCGAGCGCCACCGTGCCGAGCGCGTCCAGCGAATCGAGCCATCCGTCGAGCGCGGCGTTCACCTGCGCGATGGGCGGATCCAGCACGAGGACCGCCAGCGCGGAGACGGTGAGCAGGCCGATGACGGGGTAAAACAGCACGTTCTTGGCGCCCTCCATGGCCCGCGGCAAAAAGCGCAGCGCCCATTTCACGAACACCATCACGTAGCCCGCCAGGAAACCGCCCAGCAGGGCGCCCAGGAAGCCGCCGCCGCCCGTGCCGGCCAGCGCGCCCGCCACAAAGCCGAGCAGCAGGCCGGGGCGGTCCGCAATGCTCTTGGCAATGTAGCCGGAGAGCACCGGCAGCATGAAGCGAAAGGCCGTTTCCCCGGCCTCGTATTTCAGAAAATAGGCGAGGCGCGAGTTCCCGCCGAGCGATTCCGCCGGCCCGCCGGGCGCGAGCAGGGAATCCACGAGGTAGGAGAGCGCGATGAGCAGGCCGCCGCCGATGACGAACGGCAGCATGTGCGAAACGCCGTTCATCAGGTGGCGGTAAAGCGTGTGCAGGATCTGCTTCGCGCTGTGCGGGCCGAACACGGCCCCGCCCTCGTAGTTCGGGGCGACACCCGCCAGGATGCGCCGGATCAGGTTTTCCGGGTCGCGGATGGCGTCGCGCACCGGCACGAACACGACGGGTTTGCCGCGGAAGCGGTCCACATCCACGGCCACGTCCGCCGCCACAATGATGCCCTCGCAGGCGCGGATCTCCTCCTCGGTGAGCGCGTCGCGCACGCCGGCCGCGCCGTTCGTCTCCACCTTGATCGAGACGTCCATGCGCTGGGCCGCCTGGCTGAGCTGTTCGGCGGCCATGTAGGTGTGGGCGATGCCGGTGGGGCAGGCCGTCACGGCCAGGATGCGCGGGTGCTTCTGCTGCGGCTGCGGGGCGTCCAGCGCCTCCTGCCGCTGCTCCGCCTGGCCGATGATGTAGCGGAATTCCTCCGGTGTGCCGGCGCGCTCGAGTTCCTCGCGGAAGGAATCCTGCATGAGCAGGGCGGCCAGCCGGCTGAGCGCCTCCAGGTGCGTGCCGGAGCCCTTTTCCGGCGGGGTGGCGATGAGAAAGACGAGATGCACGGGCTGACCGTCCACGGAGTGAAAGTCCACGCCCTGCGGCACCGTCATGGCGGCGAGCGCCGGCACGCGCACGCCCTGGCTGCGCGCATGGGGGATGGCGACGCCGTCCCCCACGCCGGTGGAGCCCTCCCTCTCGCGCTGCTGGACGCCGAGCAGAAATTCCATGGAATCCCGCAGCACGCCGCCGCGCTCGAGCGCTTCCGTCAGAAGCATCAGCACTTCCGTCTTGTTGGCGGGGTGCTGATTGAGCAGGATAAATTCCTCTCGAAGCATGTCCAGCAGGCGCATGGCAGCCTGTTCCTCCTTTTTTGCGGCCCGAAAGCCGTCAGATTTTCAGGTTTACCCATTTCCCCTTGCGGAAACGGATGTATGTCATGAGAAAACGCATGAACTGGTCGATCGCCAGGCCGAGCCAGGCGCCCAGAAGCCCCAGCCCCAGCGGGTAGCACAGCAGCCAGCCGCTGAACGGCCGGATGAACGCCACGCTCACGAGCGAGACAAGCGCCGTGTAGCGCGCGTCCCCGGCACCGCGCAGGCAGCCGGTGAACACCACCTGCGAGATCTGCAGGAACACCACGACGACGAGCACGCGCATGATCATGTCGCCGTAGCCCAGCACCTCGGTTTCGGTGGAAAACAGCAGGAAGATCGGCCTGCCGAGCGTGAGAAAGACGATGGAGAGCAAGAGCGAGAAGAACACGCCCACGCGCTGGCACACGCCGCCGTAGATCCGCGCCAGGTCCTTCCGCTTTTCGCCCAGGCTGCGCCCCACGAGCGCCACCGCCGCCACGGAGAGGCCGTCCCCGAACGAGAAGGAAATGCTCATGCCCGCCGGATGGGCCGCAAACGCCACCGTGCCCAGGTTGGCGACGACGATGCTGTAGGTGAGGAAGCCGATGCGCAGAAACAGCTGCTCGGCCAGCGTGCTGGAGCCGATGTTCAGGATGGCGCGCATCGTTTCGCGGTCAAAGGAGATGCGCAGGCGGCCGCGCAGGCTCACAAAGCTGCCGTGCCGCAGCACGGAGTGAAAGCTCATGATGCAGGCCACCACCGTGCCAAGCACCGTGGCGATGGCCGCGCCGCTCACACCCAGCTTCGGAAAGCCCAGGTTGCCGCCGATGAGCAGATAGTTGAAGCAGATGTTCACGAGGTTGGCCACGATGTTCGTCTTCATGGCGATGCGCGTGTTGCCCGCGCCGCGCTGTGCGGCGTTGATCACCATGGTGAGCGTGTTGAACACCATGCCGGCCGTGATGATGCGGAAATAGGCCACGGCGTCTTCGTGCGTGTCCGGCGCGGAACCGGCCAGGCGCAGGATCGGCTCGGCAAACACGAAGGCCGCCGCGCTGATGATGGCGGTGAGCCCCAGCGTGATGAGGATGGACTGCACGAGCACGCGGTTCGCCTTCTCCGGGTCGTCCTGGCCGCGGCGGCGCGCCACAAGCGCGGAGACCGCCACATTCAGCGAGAGAAACACCGCGAGGCAGATGAACTTCGGCTGCGTGGTGAGGCCCACGGCCGCGATGGCCGCCGTGCCCAGCCCGCTGACCATGACGGTGTCGATGAAGCCCACGAGCGCCACGAGGAACGATTCCAGCATGGACGGCCACGCGATGCGCAGCGTTTCGCGCAGCAGCTCGCCGTCCGTCGGAAGAGGGCCGGACGGCTCCTCCCCCCGCAGCAGCGAGCGCGTGCGCAGGATTTTCTCCAGATTCAATTTTGTTTCCTCCCGATGCCCGGGCCGCCTCCCGCCCCACCGGCAGGCGCGACCGGGGCGCTTTGCTTCTATTCTACCCTATCTGCATAGTTTCGTCAAATAGATAAATCGCAATTTTGTATGAGTCCTAAGAAAAAAAGCGCAAAAGCGCAGATAACAAACAGGCGGCGCGCCGGGAAGCGGGGGGGCCTCCCGCACATAAAAAATGCCGGGCCCGGGGCGCGAAGGGACGCGCCCGGAACCCGGCGGCGGAAAGGGCCGTTTTGCAGCACGCCCTGCGCGCTCATGTGCGGGGCGGCACGTTTTTTGTGGCCACAAAGTCCACGCCGAGGCCGAGAATATCGTGCACGACGATATCGCCCATGTGCACGGGCGCCTGCAGCGTCACATTGTCGAGCAGGCGCATGGCCTCAAAGATTTTGCCCTTGGGGATGTCGCTGCTCGTTTTGACGGAGGCGCGGCGGATGGCGCCGCCCTCGACGCGCACGGTGGAGGTGATGACGCGCGTCGGGTTCGTGAGCTCCTTTTTGCCGTACTCCGCCCCGCGCGGGCAGCCGTTGCCTGTCACGGCAAAGTCCTTTTCCTCATCCACCTTCAGGTGGCAGCCCTTCGGGCATACGATACAGATCAGCTCCGTCATTGTGTTTCCTCCTCTTCCACCGAAACGGTGATCTCTCCGTCCGCAATCTGCGGGAAAAGCGCCTTCGGGAAGGCGACCTTTTCCATCTCGCCGGGGGCCATGTGTTCGCGCTTGAAGCTGGCGAGCACCTTACCGCCGGAGAAGATGCGGATCACGCGGTTGCGGTACACATTGTTCACGCGGAAGAAGATCTCCACGAACTTTTCCACGTTGCCGGTGCGGATGTGCTGCGGCACGGTGTAGTTCACGGCCTGGCCGTTCTTCACCTCCACGCACGGGCCCTGCGGCTCGCCGTTCTGCGCATAGAGCGCGGCCGCGCGGCCGGCGCGCTGGCTTTCCGCCGTGACGAAGTCGACGAGATCGTGCACGTGCACCACGTTGCCGCAGGCGAACACGCCGGGCAGCGACGTCTCCATGTTTTCATAGACGACGGGGCCGTTCGTGCGGCGGTCGATCTGCACGCCGGCCTTGCGGGAGAGCTCGTTCTCCGGGATCAGGCCCACGGAGAGCAGCACGGTGTCGCAGTCGAACACCATCTCCGTGCCGGGGATGGGATTGCGGTCGGGGCCGACTTCGGCCACCACGACCTGCTCCACGCGCTTGTCGCCGCGGATGTCGACGATCGTGTGGGAGAGATAAAGCGGGATGTTGTAATCGTTGAGGCACTGGACGATGTTGCGGTTCAAGCCGTTGGAATAGGGCATCAGCTCCACGCAGGCGAGCACCTTCGCACCCTCCAGCGTCATGCGGCGCGCCATGATGAGGCCGATATCGCCGGAGCCGAGGATCACGACGCGCTTGCCCACCATGTAGCCTTCTATGTTCATGTAGAGCTGGGCTGCGCCCGCCGTGAACACGCCGGCCGGGCGGTCGCCGGGGATGGCGATCGCGCCGCGTGTGCGCTCACGGCAGCCCATGCAGAGCACGACGGCTTTCGCGTGCAGCTCCTGATAGCCGTGGGAGCGGCTCATCACGTGCAGCGTCTTCCCGTCGTTAAAATCGAGCACCATCGCGCCAAGCAGGACGTCGATGCCGGAGCCTTCCAGCTCCGCGATGAAGCGGCCGGCGTATTCGGGGCCGGTGAGCTCCTCCTTGAAATAGTGCAGGCCGAAGCCGTTGTGGATGCACTGGTTCAGGATGCCGCCGAGTTCGTTGTTGCGTTCCAGGATCAGCACGCGCGCCGCGCCCGTGCGGCGCGCTTCCAGCGCAGCGGCCAGGCCGGCCGGGCCGCCGCCGATCACAATCACATCATAGCAGCCGTTCATTCCGCGCGGCCTCCCTTCTTTGTTTCACCCAGGATGACGGCCGTGCCGGCGCGATCCTGCATCACATCCTGCTGCGGCACGCCCAGCTCGCGGGCGATGATCTCCTGCACGCGCGGGCCGCAGAAGCCGCCCTGGCAGCGGCCCATGCCGGAGCCGCAGCGCCGCTTCACGCCGTCGATGGAGCAGGGGGGCAGCGGGCTGTGCAGCGCGTCCACAATCTCGCCCTCGGTGATCGTCTCGCAGCGGCAGACGATCTGGCCGTAAAGCGGGTTTTCAGCCATCTTCTTCGCGCGCTCCTCGTGGGAGAGGTGGCGGATGCGCACCACATGGCGCTCATCGCAGAAGGAATCCTTCTCGCGCAGCGGCAGGCCGGCCTCGCCCAGCATGCGCACCACGTCGCGCGCGATGGCCGGGGCGGAGGTGAGGCCCGGTGACTTGATGCCCGCGATGTTGAAGAAGCCTTTCTGCTCCGTTTCGCCCACGATGAAGTCATCGATCTCCGTGAGGGCGCGCAGGCCCGCGAAGTTGCGGATGGAATCGCGGAAGTTCACCGCCGGCACGGAGCGCGCCGCCGCCTGCCGCACGAAGGCGAGGCCCGCGGCCGTGGTGCCGAGGTCACCCTTTTCGGCGTCCTCGGCGTTCGGACCCACAATGAGGTTGCCGTGCACCGTGGGGGAGACGAGCACGCCCTTGCCCACCTTGCTCGGGCACTGGAAGATCACGTGGTGCACGAGGTCGCCGGAGCTCTTGTCGAGCAGGTAATATTCGCCGCGGTTCGGCGATACGGTGAAGGCGTGCGGGTTCGCCATGTCGTTCACCCGGTCGCTCCACACGCCGGCCGCGTTCACGACGAAGCGCGTCTCCGTGACGCGGCCGCCGGCCGTCACGCGGAAGCCGCCCTCCGTCTTTTCAATCGACGTGACCTCGCTGTTGAGCTCCACGCGCGCGCCGTTTTTCACGGCCGTCTCCGCCAGCGCGATGGCCAGCTCCCACGGGCTCACGATGCCGGCCGTGGGGGCCAGCAGGGCGCTGGTGGCCTCGCGGCTCACGTTCGGCTCAAGCTCCTGCAGCTCCGTGGCGGAGAGCACGCGCAGCCCCGGCACGCCGTTTTTCTCGCCGCGCGCGCAGAGCTCGCGCACGAGCGCGTCCTGCTCCTCGTCGAAGGCGAGCACGAGGCTGCCGATCTGCTGATACGGCACGTCGAGCTTTTCGCACAGCTCCTTCACGAGGGCGTTGCCCTCGACGTTGTAGCGCGCCATTTTCGTGCCGGGGTGGGGATCGTATCCCGCGTGCACGATGGCGCTGTTCGCTTTCGTCGTGCCCACGGAGACGTCGTTCTCCTTTTCGAGCAGCACGGCCTGCACGTCGTAGCGGCTCAGCTCATAGAGCAGGGAACAGCCGCAGATGCCGCCGCCGACGATGACTACGTCAACCATTTTCCATCCTCCTGTCACGGGCGCCGTGCGGCGCCCTCGCGTTGCGTTTGCGATGAGATCAAAAAAAGCCGCGCAAAAAGAAGGCCTGTTCCGCAGGCGATCGTTTGCTCGGCTCAAATTCTCATGCAAAAATTCACATTCAGTTTTCGCTCTTTACTATAGCACAGCCGCGCGGGAAAAGCAAGCGCTTACATTTCCCACACGGCGGGGTTTGTGGTGGAGATGGCCCTGGCCCCGGCGGAGAGCGCGGCAAGGATGTCCTCCTTGTCGGAGATCAGGCCGCCTGCGATGACGGGGATCTGCGTTTCGCGGCAGATGCGGGCGATGATCTTCGGCATGACGCCCGGCAGGATCTCGATGAAGTCGGGGCGCACGTCATGGCGGCGCAGCACGTTCCCGAGCGCCATGGAATCGATCACGAAATACCGCTGCACCGTGCAGAAGCCCAGCTCCGCCGCGCGGGCGATGAGCGGCTGCCGTGTGCTGATGATCCCGTCCGCCCGCGTGTATTCGCGGATGAAATCGACGCTCGCCTCCCGCGCGCTCAGGCCGTTGACGAGGTCGAGGTGCACGAGCGCCGCCCGGCCGGACTGCTTGACGCGCTCCACAATCTTCGGGATGCTGCACACCGTGCCGAACAGGATGAACACGGCTTTCACATCGGTGCGCAGGCAATGCGCCAGCCCCTCCTCGTCCTTCACGGCCGCTATCACGGGGGAATCCTCAATCAGCGCTTTTACGTCCGTCATCGCTTTCCCTCCCGTCACAGCAGCTCCTCCGTGCTGCAGCCCAGGATGCGGGCGATGCGGCCCAGAAGCGCCGTGCCCGGTTCCTCCTCGTATGTTTCCCAGCGGTAAAGCTGGAGCTGCGTCTCGCCCAGCTCCGCGGCGAGTTCCTCGCGCGAGAGGCCGCGCGCCTCCCGCGCCCGCTCGATCTTCCGGTCCCGTTCCAGCAGGAAAGCGCGCTTGGCCGCCTCGTCCACAAGCACGGGCAGGCCGTTGTGCAGCTGCAGCACGCAGCGCCCCTTGCCGCGGATGAACGGCGCGCCGTCCTCCGAGTCCACATCGTAGCCCTCCGGCAGCAGGTAGTCGCGGCCGCCGTCGTCCGCGCCCTCGTCATCCGGGAAGAAAGCGAAGGGGGGGTCCCCCCCGTCCAGCCGGTACAGTCTGATCACGTTTCGTTCCGCCATTTTGGTCTTTCCCTCGATTCGTTCCGGCGGGGGGCAGGCCCCCCTGGTTTGGTACGCGCGGCCCTGTGTTCAGTCGCCGAACAGGGGCGTGCTGAAATATCGTTCCGCAGTGTCCGGCAGCACGGTCACGACCGTTTTGCCGCGGCCCAGCTTTTTGGCCAGCTTGAGTGCTGCGGCCACGTTCGTGCCGCTGGAAATGCCGCACATCAGCCCTTCCTCGCGCGCGAGCCGCTGCGCCGTGCCGATGGCTTCCTCGTCCGTCACGATGCAGATCGCGTCGTAGATCGCGCGGTTCAGGTTTTCGGGGATCACGCCGTCGCCGATGCCCATCTGCAGGTGCGTGCCCACGCTCCCGCCTGAGAGGATCGCCGCGTTTTCCGGCTCTACCGCCCAGATCTCCATGCCCGGATTGCGCGCGCGCAGCGCTTCGCCGATGGCGCTGATCGTGCCGCCCGTGCCCACGCCGGAGCAGAAGCCGTCGATGGGGCCGTCCACCTGCTCGAGGATCTCCGCAGCCGTGTGCAGGCGGTGCGCCTCCGGGTTGCCGGGGTTGGAAAACTGCTGCGGCACGAACACGTGCGGGTCCTCCGCCTGCATGCGCAGGGCCGTCTCCAGACATTCCTCAATGCACGCGCCGATGTTCCCCGCGTCGTGGATGAGGATCACCTCCGCGCCGTAGAGGCGCACGAGCTTGCGCCGCTCCTCGCTCACGGAATCCGGCATGATGATGACGGTGCGGTAGCCCTTCACCGCGCCGATCAACGCCAGGCCGATGCCCTGGTTCCCGCTTGTGGGCTCCACGATCACCGTGCCGGGACTGATTTTCCCCTCGCGTTCCGCGTTCTCTATCATCTGCAGGGCGGTGCGCGTCTTGATCGAGCCGCCCACGTTCAGTCCTTCAAATTTCACAAGCACCTGCGCGCCCTCCGGGTCGGGCAGGCGGTGCAGCCGCACCATGGGCGTGCAGCCGACGGCCTCGAGAATGGTGTTGTAAACCATGCCGATCCCTCCTTATTCTCTCTATTATAATCCGCTTTTGCCGTTTTGGAAACTCCGTTTTGCCGCAGAAAACTTTTTTCTTTCCCCCTCTTGACAACGGCGCTTTCCTGCGATAAACTATAGGCGTTCTGAGGTTAGATGATGCTAACCAAAGAGGCGAAAGGAAGGGATTGCATGATGCCGCTGCATCTGGCACCGCCGGGGGAACCGGTGGAGATCCGGAATATCACGGGAAAAGATGAGGTGCGCCGCCACCTGGCGGAGCTTGGCTTCGTGGTGGGCGCCACCGTTTCCGTTGTGAGCGAGATGGGAGGCAACCTGATTGTGCAGGTGCGGGAGAGCCGTGTGGCGCTCGACCGCGCACTGGCCATGCGGGTTCAGGTTTGAAGGAAGGAGGAACGGAACATGAAGACGCTGCGGGAAGCAAAGGTGGGCGAAACCGTCACGGTGCGCCGCCTGCACGGCGAAGGCCCTGTGAAACGCCGGATCATGGACATGGGCATCACGAAGGGGACCTCCCTTCTGGTGCGGAAGGTGGCGCCGCTGGGCGACCCCATGGAGCTGAGCCTGCGCGGCTATGAGCTGAGCGTGCGCCGCGCCGACGCGGAGATGATTGAGGTGGAGTGAGGGCGGAACCGTCTTTTTTTTCACCATGAGTTAGTTTGTTCTAACTAAAATTGGAAAAGGAGTGACAGCAAGGTGAGCATCACCATTGCCCTCGCGGGCAACCCGAATTGCGGCAAGACGACACTGTTCAACAGCCTCACGGGAAGCAGCCAGTATGTGGGAAACTGGCCGGGCGTGACGGTGGAAAAGAAGGAAGGCAGGCTGAAGGGCCACAAAGACGTGGTGATTCAGGATCTGCCGGGCATTTACTCGCTGAGCCCTTACACGCTCGAGGAGGTGGTGGCGCGCAGCTACCTGGTGCGGGAACAGCCGGACGTCATCCTGAACATCCTAGACGGCACGAACATTGAGCGCAACCTCTATCTCACGACGCAGCTGCTCGAGCTGGGCATCCCTGTCGTGCTGGCGGTGAACATGATTGACGCGGTGCGCCGCAGCGGGGATACGATCGACGTGCAAAAACTGGGCAAGGCGCTCGGCTGCCCGGCCGTGGCAATCAGCGCCCTCAAAGGCGAGGGCATTGAGGAGGCGGCCCGAAAGGCAGTAGAGCTGGCAAACACGAAGCAACAGGGCGAGCACCCGCACGTGTTCACCGGCAGCGTGGAGCATGCGCTGGCGCACATCGAAGAATCCATTGCCTCTAAGGTGGGCGCCGCCAGTTTGCGCTGGTATGCTATCAAGGTGTTTGAGCGCGACGAAAAGGTGCTCGCGGAGCTCGGCCTTGGCGAGGAGCTGAGGCAGCACCTCGAGCAGCACGTGCAGGACTGCGAGAAGGAGATGGACGACGACGCGGAGAGCATCATCACGAACCAGCGCTACGCTTATATCAGTAAGCTCACAGCGCAATGCGTGAAAAAGGCGCGTGCACTGCACAGCCTTTCCGTCTCCGACCGGATCGACCGCATTGTGACGAACCGCATCCTGGCCCTGCCGATCTTTGCGGTTGTCATGTTCCTCGTCTATTACATCTCCATCGGCACCGTCGGCACATATCTGACCGACTGGACGAACGACGTGCTGTTTGCAGAGCTGATCTGCAACAACCTGCGCGCGTGGATGGAGAGCATGAGCGTTGCGCCGTGGCTAACCGGCCTGGTGGTGGACGGCGTTGTGAACGGCGTTGGCGCCGTGCTCGGCTTTGTGCCGCAGATGCTCGTGCTGTTTGTGCTCCTGGCCGTGCTGGAGGACGTTGGCTACATGGCGCGCATTGCCTTCATCATGGATCGCATTTTCCGCAAGTTCGGCCTTTCCGGGAAGAGCTTTATCCCGATGCTTATCGGCTCCGGCTGCGGTGTGCCGGGCGTTATGGCTTCGCGCACGATTGAGAACGACCGCGACCGCAAGATGACAATCATGACGACGTGCTTCATTCCCTGCGGCGCCAAGATGCCGATCATCGGCCTGATTGCGGGCGCGCTGTTCGGCGGCAGCAGCTGGATTGCCTCGAGCGCCTATTTCATCGGTGTAGCGGCCATCATTGTGAGCGGCATCCTGCTCAAGAAGCTGAAGCCCTTTGCGGGCGAACCGGCCCCGTTTGTCATGGAGCTGCCGGCTTACCATGTGCCGCGCGTCGGGAACGTGCTGCGCGCCACTTGGGAGCGCGGCTGGAGCTTTATCAAGCGCGCCGGCACGGTGATCCTCGCGTCCTCCATTGTCCTGTGGTTTTTGCAGAGTTTCGGCTTTGTGGATGGTGCGTTCACCATGGTGGAGGACAATAACTCCAGCCTGCTGGCCTCCATCGGCCGTGTTGTGGCACCTGTCTTCGCACCGCTCGGGTTCGGCAGCTGGAAGCCCGCTGTGGCAACGTTCACCGGCCTGATTGCCAAAGAGAACGTTGTTTCCACCTTCGGCGTGCTGTACGGCTTTGCCGAGGTTGCGGAGAACGGCGACGAGATCTGGAGCCTTGTGGCGGCCGACTTTACGCAGCTTTCCGCTTACAGCTTCATGATCTTCAACCTGCTGTGCGCCCCCTGTTTCGCCGCGATGGGCGCGATCAAGCGCGAAATGAATAACGCGAAGTGGACGCTGGCTGCGATTGGCTACATGTGCGTATTCGCTTACGCCGTTTCGCTCATCACCTACCAGCTGGGCATGCTGTTCAGCGAGGGCGTATTCGGCGTTGGCACGGTGGCAGCCCTTGTGCTGCTGGCGGCGCTGCTCTTCCTGTTGTTCCGGCCGAACCGCTACCGCTCCGATTATTCGAAGGGCAGCGTGGTGTCCGTACGGCTCAAGAAGGGCGCGGACGTGTGAGCAGTCCGGCGGGAACGCGGTTCCCGGCAGACAGGAAGCCGCCCCCGGCGGGCATGAAAAGGAGGGACCTTTTTTGATCCATCTTTCTACTGCGATCAATCTTCCCACTGTTTTGATAGCGCTGTTGATATTTGCGGTTTTCGCCGCCGTTGTGGTGAACGGCATCCGCAGGCGCAGGCGCGGCGGAGGCTGCGGGTGCAGCGGATGCAGCGGCTGCAGCGGGTGCGCCGCCTCGAAGCGGGCGCGCACGCCGGAGCCGGGCGGCAGGAAGCCTTCCTGAAAATCCAATCACAAGACAGATTCCTATATTCTTCTTTCTCTTTCTCATGAAGAAGGCCCCGAAGCGCTCTGCCGCTTCGGGGCCTTCTGTGCAAAATTCGTCTTATTTTTTCATGACAGCTTCAATGTCCTCGATCGTGCGCGGGATGGCGGCGGTGAGGTTTTCGCAGCCCTGCTCGGTGACAAGGCAGTTGTCCTCGAGGCGGAAGCCGATGCCCCACTCCTCGCAGTAGATGCCGATGTCCACGCAGAACACCATGTTCGGCTGCACGATCTCGGCCTCCACCTCGTCGTGGGTGTCCCAGCCCACGTGGTGCGCGCCGCCGTGCCAGATGTAGCGGCCCACGTCCTCATAGCGGTCGCACAGGCCCAGGGCCTTGAGCTGGCCGAAGTTGAACTCGCGGGCCAGCCGATCCACGTCCGCCATCTTCATGCCGGGGCGGATGGTGGAGAACATGTGCTGGGAGGTGTTGTAGGCGCAGGTGTAGAGCCGGCGCTGGCGTTCGGAGAACGTGCCGTTGCAGGGGAAGCCGCGGGAGACGTCGTTGAACAGGTGGTCGTACTGCGCGCCCACGTCGTTCAGGATCATGTCGCCGTCCTCGGCGCGGCCGGTGTAGCTGTAATAATGGATGCAGAAGTTGTTCTGCCCGGCGGAGATGATGCTGGGGAAGGCGGGGGCGAGGCAGCCGTGCTGCGCGAGCGCGTAGTCGAACTCCGCCTTGTACTGGTATTCATAAAGGCCGGGCTTCGAGGCGCGCATCATGGCCAGGATGCCGTCGCGCGTGATCTCCGCGGCCCTGCGGATGGCGTCGATCTCGCACGGCTGCTTGATCGTGCGCTGGCGGTGGAGCTGGCGGGAGACGTCGATGAGGTGCAGCGCGGGCCACTCGGACTGCAGGCGGCGGGCGGCGAGGATGCCGTCCGTCTCGCGGTCCGCGGGGTCATAGCGGTAAAGGTCGAGCGCGGCGTGCGCGAAGCGGCCGGTGCGCAGCAGGGCGGTGAGGCGCGCGGGCAGATCGCCGCGGGAGGCGAACGATTCCACGCCGCTGATCCGGCGGGCCTCGTCGGCCTTCAGGCGCGTGCCCGTCCAGCGCTCGGCGAGCAGGTCCGGCGGCAGGAGAAAGAGCGTTTCCTGCACGGCGCCGCCCTCCTTCACCGCCAGAAGGGCGATGTCCTCGCGGTCGATGCCGGTGAGATAGACGAAGTTGCGGCTGGCGTAGAAGGGGTAAAACTCGTCTGCCGTCTTGCGCACGGCTTTGCCGGAAAAGAGCAGCAGCACGGTGCCGTCCGGCAGCGTGTCATAAAGCGTCTGGCGGTTTCCGGCATAAAAACGGGAGTCCATTTCAGATTTCATCCTTTCCCTTTTGCCCTCCGCTCTGCGGAAGGCGTGAAAATAGCAAAAGAGGCCAACCGGCCCGTTTCGGGGCCGGTTGGCCTCTTGGTCTGGCGTTTACGAGGCAGGCACGGAGACGACGGCGCTGTAATCGGGCGAAACGTAGCCTGTCGCTTCGCCGAAGCGGATCTTGCGCCAACCGCCCTCGTCGCCCAGGTATTCGAAGCTTTCCCCGGGGTTTGCCTTGCCGATGGAGGCATAGTCCGTGCCGGGGCCTTCGCGCACGTTCAGCGTGCTGCCCTCCTGCACGTTCACCACCTGCACCATGTCGACGTAGCGCACCGTGAGCTCCGGCACGACGACGAAGGGGATCTCCACGGCATCGGTGGCCGCGGCGGCGGAGGACGCGCTTTCCGGCGCGGCGGAGGACGGCGTCTCCTCACCCTTCCGCCCGCAGCCCGCAAGCCCGCAGACAATGCACAGGGCCGAGACGATGCACAGAATCCGACGTACGTTCATGGTTTCACGCCCTCCTTCCTTCTTTTTTCTATTATACCTTCAAAGCAGGGGAAAGTACAATAAAAAATTTGTAATTCTTTCGAAAAATTAAGCAAGAGGGGCAAAAGCGGCGCTTGCTCAGAGCAGGGCGGCGCGGAGCTCCGCCACTGTTTGGACGAAACGCCGCGCGCCCTCGCGCTCCATCTCCGCGCGCGTGCCGTAGCCGTAGAGCACGCCGAGGAAGGGCACGCCCGCATCGCGCGCGCCGGCGGCATCGAAGCGCGTGTCGCCGATCATGACGGTGCGGGATTTGTCCGTCTCCCCAAGCGCGGTGAGGCAGCGCGCGATGAGCGCCGGCTTTTCCCCGCCGGTGCCGTCCGCGCGGGAGCTGGCGGTGAAGTCGAGCAGGTCCCGCAGGGCGAAGGCGTCGAGCATCGATTCCAGCGCCGGGCGCGGCTTGGTGGTGGCCAGCGCCGTGTGCGCCCCGGCCCGGCGCAGGTCGGCGAGCAGCTCCCGCATGCCCGGGAAGAGACGGGCCAGCCGCCAGTTTTCGTCCCGGTAGCGCGCGCGGTGCCAGTCGGCGGCGCGGCGGGCGAGCGCTTCGTCCATGCCGGCAATGCCGTGGTAGCTGTCGTGCGAGGGCGGGCCCACGAAGCGGCGCAGCTCCTCCGGCGAGAGCGTGCGCCAGCCGAACGTGCGCAGCGTTTCCTCCACGGTGCGGATGATCCCTTCCCCCGATTCGACGATCGTGCCGTCCATGTCGAAGAGGACGGTGCGGTAAGGCAAAGTCATGTTCTGTTCCCCTTTCCGGCTGCGGCTTCGTCCTTTTTGTCTCCGCTGAGCAGCTCGAGCACCTCGGAGAGCGTCTCAAGCGGCGTGCCCTGCAGCTTTACACTCACATACGGGTTGGCCCCGGCGTTCACCATCACGCGCTTTTTCAGCGAGGACACGAGCGCCGAAACCTGCTTCATGTCGATGGAGCGGCGGTAGAAGAGCAGCGCGTCCCCCTGCTGCTTCACCTCCGTGACGCCGAGCGATTCGGCGCGGCTGCGCAGCAGGGCGATCTCGATGAGGCCGTTCACGCTCTGCGGCGGCTCGCCGAATCGGTCGATGAGCTCGTCGGTCACGTCGAGCGCGTCGTCGCGCGTGCGCACGTCCGCAATGCGGCGGTAGATCTCGAGCCGCTGGTTCAGATCGGAGATATACGATTCCGGGATGTGCGCCTGGATCTGCACGTCGATGAGGCAGCCCTCGTCGAGCGGCTGCACGTCCTCGCCCTTCTCGCGGCGGATCGCTTCGCCGAGCAGCTTGAGATAGAGATCGTAGCCCACGGCCTCCATGTGGCCGTGCTGCTCGCCGCCCAGAATGTTGCCCGCGCCGCGGATTTCGAGGTCGCGCATGGCGATCTTGAAGCCGGAGCCGAACTCCGTGAACTCGCGGATGGCCGAGAGCCGCTTCTGGGCCACGTCGGTGAGCACCTTGTTGCGCGTGAACGTGAGATAGGCGTAGGCGCGGCGGCTCGAGCGCCCGACGCGGCCGCGGATCTGGTGCAGCTGCGAGAGGCCGAGGCGGTCCGCGTTGTCGATGATGAGCGTGTTCGCGTTCGGCACGTCTACGCCCGTCTCGATGATGGTGGTGCACACGAGCACGTCGATCTCGTGCTCGAGCATCCTGCGCCAGATCTCGGAGAGCTCCTGCTCGCTCATCTTGCCGTGGCCGAAGCCGACGCGGGATTCCGGTACGGCGGCCTGGATGCGCGAGGCCACGCGCTCGATGCTGGCCACGTCGTTGTGCAGGACGTACACCTGCCCGCCGCGGCGGATTTCCCGGCGGATGGCGTCGAAGAGGATGCCGTCGTCGTGCTCGAGCACATACGTCTGCACGGGATGGCGGTCGCGCGGGGCTTCCTCGATGACGCTCATGTCACGGATGCCGGAGAGCGCCATGTTCAGCGTGCGCGGGATCGGGGTGGCGGAGAGCGTGAGCTGGTCCACGTTCGCATACACGCTCTTGAGCCGCTCCTTCTGTGCCACGCCGAACCGCTGTTCCTCGTCGATGATGACGAGGCCGAGGTCGCGGAACGCGACGTCCTTGCTCACGAGCCGGTGCGTGCCGACGACGATGTCGATCTCGCCGCGGCGCAGCCGCCGCAGGATGTCCTCCTGCTGCTTCGGCGTGCGGAAGCGCGAGAGGATCTCCACCTTCACGGGGAAGCCCTCCATGCGGCGCAGGATGGTCTGGTAATGCTGCCACGCGAGGATGGTGGTGGGCACGAGAATGGCACACTGCTTGCTGTCCGACACGCATTTGAAGGCAGCCCGCAGCGCCACCTCCGTCTTGCCGAAGCCCACGTCGCCGCACAGCAGGCGGTCCATGGGCGTTTCGCGCTCCATGTCGTTCTTGATCTCCGCGATGCAGCGCAGCTGGTCCTCTGTCTCCTCAAACTCGAAGTGGGATTCGAAATCGTGCTGCCATTCGGTGTCCGGCGAGAAGGCGTGGCCCTTGATCTGCATCCGCTTGGCGTAGAGCCGGATGAGTTCCCTGGCGATGTCCTTCACGGCGCTGCGCACGCGGGATTTTGCCTTCTGCCACTCCGCGCCGCCGAGCCGGTTCAGCTTCACGCTTGCGTCCTCGCGCGGGCCGATGTATTTGCTCACGAGGTCGAGCTGCGTCACGGGGACATAGAGCGTATCGCCCTTCGCATAGCGCACCTTGATATAGTCCTTCACGACGCCGTGCATGTCGAGCTTGTGGATGCCCTCGAACACGCCGACGCCGTGGGACACATGCACCACGTAATCGCCGGGCGTGAGATCCGCGAGCGAGTAGATCTCCTGGCTGTTCTTCGGGCGGCTGCGCTTTTTCTGCTGCTGCGCCGCCATGCGCCCGTGCGTGATGACGCCCAGGAAAGCAGAGGGGTATTCCATGCCGGAGGAGAGCCCCCCCGGCGTGACGGCCACCGTGCCGCGCTGCACCGTCTCCGGGTCCTCCAGATAGGCGGCGGGCAGGCCGGCGGCCTGGAGATCGGCCGCCACGGTGCGCGCGCTGCGCTCGTTGCCCGCGAGCACGACGCACGACCATTTGTTGTGCAGCATGGCCTGCAGATCCTCCGTGAGCAGCTGCGTGCTGCCGCCCCACACGGCGAGCTGGCGCGCCGTGACGGCCAGCTGCGTGCGCACCGGCGTATCGTAGCCGCCGCGGGCAAAGACGTCCAGATAGATGCCGGCCGGCTCGAAGCGGCTGAGCAGATAGGGCCAGTCCTCGCTGAACTGGGCCAGGCTGCGGCAGAGGACGCCGTCCTCGAGGTAGCCCTTCACGTCCTCGCCCCACTGCCACAGCGTGCTGCGCACGCGCTCCCGGCAGCGGGACGACTCGCTCAGAAAGACGAGGTCGTCCTTTGCATAGTCGAAGAGCGTGGCTGTTTCACCGTACAGCAGGGTGATGAACTTATCCAGGCAGCCGAGGCGCAGCCCCTGCTCGAGGCGGTCCGCCTGGCCGAGCAGCGTTTCCTTCGCCTGCGCGGCCGATTTCCCGCGCAGAGAGCCGGCCAGCTTGCGGATCTTCGCGGCCAGCCCGGCGGGGTCGTCTGCCAACGCTTCCACGGCGGGGGCGATCAGCAGCTCCTCCAGCGGGTCGGCGCGGCGCTGTGTCTCCACGTCGAACGTGGAGATGGTGTCAATCTCGTCGCCCCAGAATTCCAGGCGGGCTGGTTGGGCGTTGTCAGGCGGGAAGACGTCCAGGATGCCGCCGCGGCGCGAGAACTGGCCGCTGCCGTCCACCTGCACGGCGCGCTCATAGCCGCAAGCCAGCAGCGCGGCCTCCGCCTCCTCCATGGTGATCTGCTGGCCGGGCCGCAGTGTGACGGTGCGGCGGCGCAGCTCCTGCAGCGGGATGGTGTACTGCAGCGCGGCGTCCGGGCAGGCGACGGCCACGTCATAGGCGTCCGCCGCCATGAGCGCGAGCACCTGCAGCCGCTGGCGCTCGTATTCGTGCGAGGCGCCCTCCGCGTCGCGCAGGGCAAAGTCGCGGTAGGGGTAGAAGAGCGGGCGTAGGCCCATGGCCTCGAGATCGCCGCACAGGCGCTGGGCTTCCGATTCGTCGCCCGCGAGCACGAGCGCCCGGCGCTGCCGGTTTCTGCACAGCGCGGCGATGAAATGCGCCTTGTGGACGGTGGCCAGGCCGGTGACAGCGGCCGGCAGTGCGCCGCCGGCCACGGCCTCGTCGAGCTGCCGGAACTCCGGCAGCCTGGATGCGGCGTTGAGCAGGAATTTCATAGAGCAGCCTCCCTTCCGAATCACTGCGCAGGCCCGCTCAGGAATTGAAGCGGTTCTGCGCTTCCTGCAGTTTTCCGTTCACGATGAGCGCGGCGGCCTCGGCGGCATGCTCGATCGCCGTGTCCAGCTCCTTGAGCTCCGCCGGGGTGAAGCGGGAGAGCACCCAGTCCGCCAAATCCCACTGCGGGTTCGGCTTCTTGCCCACGCCCAGCCGCACGCGCGGGAACGTGTCGTGGCCGGAAAGATAGATGATGTTCTTCATGCCGTTGTGGCCGCCGTCGCTGCCCTTGGCGCGGATGCGCAGACGTCCCGGCTCAAGCGAGATATCGTCGAACAGGATGAGGCAGCGCTCCGGCGGAAGCTTGTAGAACGTCATGGCCTCGCGCACGCTCTGGCCCGAAAGGTTCATGAACGTGGAGGGCTTGAGCAGCAGAACGCGCTGGCCGCCCACCTCCGCCTGGGCGGTGAGGCCCTTGAATTTCAGCCGGTCGATCGAGACGCCCGCCTTCGCGGCGATTCGGTCGATCGCCATGAACCCGGCGTTGTGGCGCGTGTTTTCATAGCGGGAGCCGGGGTTCCCCAGCCCGGCGATGAGAAAGGAGACAGGGCCGGACGGGGCCGGCTTGCGGGAAGCGAACAACATGGCGGTGATTCCTCCTCTGGGATCTATCGGCAGACGCACGGGCGCGCGCGGATATCCCCCGGCCCTTTCCGTGGGACGGGGGCATCCGCGCGGCCGCGCAGGCTGTTCTGTGATGACTGACGGTTTTGTCTTGCCCTTAGCATACCATATTCCCCCGCGCGAATGCAAGGTGAACCCGCCGCACCTGCGCGGCTGCGCCGAGCACATCGCGCACGCGCCGTCCCGGCGCAGGGCTGTCTGCGCAGGCAGGCTCGTCACCCGCGATGCAGCCTGTGGTGCGTCGGCCGCCCGCACCTGCGGTGAGCAAGTCGCGCGGCTGCGCCGAGCAAGTCACGCTCCGTGTCTTTTTCTTCCCCGCGTCTCGCACGCCCGCGGTTTTTTCCGGGTGCAGGCCCAACGCCGGGCTTCTGTTT
>ERZ1643246.1841-NODE-1841-length-21805-cov-7.593471_pt1 | contig 21805 bp, 20 predicted proteins | sample MGYA00579265_ERZ1643246 | MGnify/ENA primary metagenome ERZ1643246 (study PRJEB29033, sample SAMEA4952261) | chicken gut metagenome | biome: Broiler Chicken; feature: Gastrointestinal Tract; material: Caecum | place: Ireland | collected 2018 | study: Broiler...
TGAAAGGAGAAATGACTTATGATGATGCCTAGTATTTTTGGAGAGAACTTATTTGATGACTGGATGGATTTCCCATTTGATGATGATTTCTTTAGAAGGACGCCTTCTTATAACAAGAAAAATTCCGCAGCTGTCATGAAGACAGATATCAGGGACACTGATGATTCCTATGAACTGGATGTCGATCTTCCTGGATATAAGAAAGATGAAATCAATGTTCAGCTGAAGGAAGGCTATCTGACCATCTCCGCTTCGAAGAATACAGAGAACGATGAGAAGGACAAGAAAGGCAACTATATCCGTCGCGAACGTTACAATGGCACCATGAGCCGGAGCTTCTATGTAGGCGATGCCATTCACCAGGATGATATTCATGCGAAATACGCAGATGGTATCCTGAAGATCTCCGTTCCGAAGAAGACGAAAAAAGAAGTAGAACAGGCAAATTACATCTCCATCGAAGGTTAATATAAATAGAATGCCGGCGGCAGTCAAAAACCAATGACTGCCGCCGGCTTTTTATGTTCTTCCGGATTGTCAATTATCCGAGCTGGTACAGCGCATCTCCCATCCATCCGGCCTCACTCCGGTCATGGGTGACAAAGATCACTGTCTTTCCCGTACACGTTTCTTTTGTATAGTTCATGACCTGTCTTTTGGTCTCTTCATCCAGCCCCTTAAAGGGTTCGTCCAGAAACAGGATATCCCATTTACAGCAAAGTGCCCGTAGAAGTGCAACCCTTCTTTTCATGCCTCCCGAAAGCTCCCGGACCGGCTGGTCTTCGCATCCGGAGAGTCCCGCCGCTCTCATGGCCTCCCGGATTTCCCGCACCTCTTTCGGATCCTTTCCCCACGGTTTTTTCTGGCGCACCAGCCGGATATTGGCGGCAGCGCTTAAGTTCTCGCAGAGACGGTCCTCCTGAAAGACCATGCTCTTCTTCATCCCTTCCAGTCCTTCAATGCTTCCCGCATCCGGCTCTTCCAGTCCGGCCAGAATCCGCAGAAGGGTCGTCTTCCCTGCCCCGGAAGGAGCCATAATACAGGTCGTCTTTCCCTTTTCAAACTCCGCCGAGAAATCGGAAATCACCGTATGCTCTCCATAGGACTTCACAAGATGCGAAATCCGAATCTTTCCTTCTTCCATCTCAACTCATCCTTTCCAAATGTGCTACCGCCCGGTCCACAGCCGCCAGAAACAGTTTCTCAAACACCAGGCTGATCAGTACGATCACCACCGTCCACGCAAACAGATCCGGAGTATTCAGATAGACCTTGGCATTGTACAGATTTTCCCCGATGGACCCGTCCGGAATTCCGATCACCTCTGCTGCCACTCCTGCCTTCCAGCAAAGTCCCAGTCCTACAGAACATCCTGTCCTGAAAAAAGGGAGCACCTGGGACACATACAGCCATCGGATCTGCACCGCCTTTGGCACATCAAATACCTGGGCCATTTCCAGAAGTTTCGGATCCGTACTGAGGATTCCATCCAGTACGTTGGTATACAAAATCGGGAATACCATCAGAAAGGATATGACGATGGACAGATTTCTGGAGGGCACCCAGATCAGCACCAGAATGATAAAGGAAGCCACCGGAACCGCCTTGACCGTCAGCACAGCCGGAGCCAGCAGCTCCCGGATTCTCCGGAATCTGGCAGAAAGTCCTGCCGCCCCGATCCCACAGACTGCCGCCAGCAGAAATCCACCCAGAATCCGGATCAGGGAAAATCCGATGGACTTCCAGAAAGCCGCCTCTCTGATGAGTTCCGTCAGTCTCACGAATACAACAACAGGAGATACCAGCAGTATCTCCTGTCCAATGAAAGCACTGACTGCCTGCCACACAAGCAGCCAGACTGCCACAGCCCATAATCGAATTGTTCTTTTTTTCTTCTTATTCGCTGTAGTAGAAATCATCTTCCGGCATTGCTCCTCCTATTGACTGGGCATTGGCATCCATAAGCACCTGTAAGTATCCGGAAAGCTGCTCCTTCATCTCTGATCCGGTAATGCAGACGATGTTACACTCCGGAAGTGCTTTCTTCGCCACTTCTTCCGTTACAATATCATACTGTCCCACCAGCTTTGCAGCGTCCTCTGTATTCTCATTCACATAGTCCACGGAATCCTTATAGTGGGAAAGGAAGTTCTTCACCGCATCCGGATTTTCCTTTACAAAGTCAGCACGGGCAACAACTACACCGGTCAGAAGTGCGCTCTTCTCATCCTTGCCCTCCTGTATCTTGTCCCATTCCTCCGTCAAATCCAGTGCTACCCGGATATCCGGATTCTTGGTCTGTGCTGTCGTTACAAACGGCTGAGGAAGCATTGCGATGCCGCTCGGATCATTGGCCAGAGCTGCAACACATTCCGAATGTTCACTCTTCCACTCGATGGTCACGTCGGATGCCGGATCGATTCCGTTTTCCGTCAGAATATAATTCAATGCGTATTCCGGGGTAGAACCCTTTCCGCTTGCGTAGATTGTCTTGCCTTTCAGATCAGCCACAGACTGAACGGTATCTCCATTTTCCACGATGTAGAGCACACCCAGCGTATTGATGGCAAGCACCTGCACCTTTCCGTCTGTATTATTGTACAGCACGGACGCCAGATTGGCCGGTACCGCTGCAATGTCCAGCTCTCCCTGCACAAGCTTCGGTGTCACTTCATCTGCTGATGCTGCGATCTGGAAGTTATAATTCTCATCCTTCACTTCCCCTTTATCCGCATCATCCATAAACTTCACCATTCCCATGGCAGTCGGCCCTTTCAGCGCCGCGATATTGACATCCACCGGCTCTGCAGTCTGCTCCTGCTTTGTCGTGGTATCGTCACTTTTCTTGCTGCTGTCATCCGCACTCTGTGATCCGCACCCTGTGAGGGCCGCAGCCGCCAGTCCAAGGACAAGCAGCCATGAACATAACTTTTTCATAAATAAGCTCCTTTCTGTATGTCAGTTACTATTATGATAAATCAATTCCCTATCTGTGACAACCCTGTTCTGGATTTTGCACAATTTCCCCTCCGGCTGTCCCAGAATAGAAAAGCCGGGTTTCCCCGGCCGCCCGGACGCATCTGATGCGCCTAAGCAGCACCGGGAACCCGGCAGATGAACTTTATACATATTCAAAATCATCCGGTCCTTTGAACCAGGTATTCCTTCCGAGATGAAGAAGGAATGCCAGAACCGCAACAATCAGGTAGCCGATCGCAAATGGCGAATCCGGCTGGAAGCCAAGCTGTGCGCTGTGTATAAAACCAAATGCAGACAGCAGACATCCTACAAGGCAGATCACTCCGACTTTGACAAGCTGTTTTTCAATAATATAAACCGTAATAGTCCCAAGCAGAATTCCTGTGATTACCGCACCGGCCTTGACTCCCGGTACGCCTCTCCACATCACTCCTGCGTCTGTGATCATTTTTGTAACTTCAGCATTATATCCGGACGTTCCATCCGCCAGCACTTCTGTGGTATATCCTGCAAGCCCCACTGCTCCGGTAATCTGTGAATAAAGATAATCCGCAACCGGTGGAACCATGGCAATTCCTATGGCCGCATAATGCTTCAGCGGACATTCTTTGAATGCCTGAGCAACCATAACAACTGCACACCAGAGGAAAGTCACCGCACAGACCGCTGCCGGAACCATGTTGTTCAGGAAGGTAAACAGCCCGAAAATTCCGGCAAGTCCCAGGACGATTCCGGATACAAGCGAATACCCGATCCCTGCCTGGGATTTCTTAAGACCTGCATGACCAAGCCATACGGTATTCGGAATCACCCCTCCTAATATGGCTGACAGCATGGTACAAATACCATCCGCAAACTGTGCCTCACGCACACTGTAATCATCACCGGCCGCGTTGGCGCCTTCTACATTATCCATTGTCTCAATAAAATTGTAAATGTTGACCGGAATAATAATCGTCAGATACGGCGCCACCACCGCCATTCCGTTGATCAGATGCTGGATTCCTCCAACCGGATTCGGAACATAAAATCCGACTCCACTGAAATCCACATTGGTTCTTCCAAGGCAGAGAGCATAAATAATCCCTCCGACAATCGCCACTACAAGGGGCGGAATCTTTTTCGGGAACAGATAGCCCCCGAATACGCCTGTCAGGGCAATAAAAAGAATCGGAAGTCCGACCACCGGATCACTGTATACATCAAATACTCCCTGTGTAGCCATCCAGATAAATCCGATCCCGGCTACAGTTCCAAGGAGAGCTGCCCGCGGCAGATTTTTCTTCATCCATGGGCCGATAAATCCACCCAGGAACTCTACAAGTCCACCGATAAAGCAGGCTGCAACTGCTGCAGACCAGGTCAGCTCCGGATCATCCAGCGCATAATGGAGCGGCATGATCACTCCATAGAGCATGACAAACATGGCCGGGGTGGAAACCCCGGAAGGAAGTGCCGTCACATCGGCCCTTCCTTCCTTTTTGGAAAGACGTCTTCCCATCCATGCATAATAAATGCCGCCAAACATCAGCCCCAGAGACATTCCCGGAATCACATTTCCATATACGATTCTGTCCGGCCATTTTAAAACCCCTGATAATGTCGCAATGACAATCAGGTAATTTACAACGTTGTTCATGATGGAATAGGTCATTCCACCGATATCGCCACGCTGAAACCATGGCACAAGTGTCTTCTGTTTATTCATTTATCTTTCTCTCTTCCATTTGTATTATGCTTCTGTCGGTATAAAAGAAAATGTTGTCACATCAAACAATCCCATATCCGTCAGTTTCACTTCCGGGATAACCGCAAGAGACATGAAGCACAGCGTCATAACCGGCTCGACATCTCCGCTGATTCCCAGCTCAGAATAAGCTTTTTCATGAATCTCTGTGAGCTTTTGATCTACCCACTCACCGCTTTGATCACTCATCAGTCCCGCAATCGGCATCGGCATGCTCTCAATCACTTTTCCCTCTTTCACAAGAACAATACCGCCTTCCTGGGCAATCAGGCTGTTGACCGCAAATTCCATCTCCTCGTCACTGACACCGACCACAATGATATTGTGGGAGTCATGAGCGACAGACAGAGCGACCGCACCTTCTTTGATTCCGTATCCTTTCAAAAATCCACAGGCCACATTGCCGGTTCCCTGGTGTCGTTCCACCACGGCCACCTTCACAATATCCACTTCCGGATCCCGGACAAATTCTCCATTCTCGTCCAGCCTGATATCCGCCGTCTCCTTCTTCGTCACAACGCCTCCCGGCAGAATGCCGATCACGTTGACATGGCCGGATTTCAGATGCATTTTGAATTTCTCTTTGGAGAAGTCTTTCACCACTACACTTCCCTTGACAGAAGAAATATCGTGGAACTGAATTTCCGGAAGATAGTTCCCCTCTTCCGCCGTCAGTTCTCCAGCAATCCATACCCGGTTTACATGGAACTCTTTCAGATCATCCAGAAGGACGATATCCGCCCGGTATCCCGGCGCAATAGCTCCCCTGTCATAGAGGCGGAAACACTCTGCCGCATTCAGCGTTGCCATCCGGATCGCCGTCACCGGATCCAGTCCTTCTTCCACACAAATCTGAAGATGGTTGTCCAGATGTCCTTCGTGAAGGATGGTCTTTGGCTGACGGTCATCGGAACAGAGCAGACAACGCCTGCTGTTTTCCGGTGTCACTCCCTTTAAGAGCGTTCTTAAATTGTGACAGGCAGAACCCTGTCTTAAAAGAATGTACATGCCGCGCTCCAGGCGTTCTTCCATCTCTTCCACGGTAGAGCACTCATGGTCTGCAAGAATTCTCGCCGCCGCATAGGCATTAAGATCTTTTCCGGTGATTCCAGGTCCGTGTCCGTCAATGATTTTTCCTTCTTCTTTTGCTGTCATCAGCTTGTCCAGTACATCCTCATCCGCAGCGATGACTCCTGGGAAGTTCATAAACTCACCAAGACCAAGGATGCCTTCTCTCTTGATCGGCTCTTCCATTTCCGCCGCGCCAATCACTGCACCTGCATGCTCAAACGGTGTAGCAGGCACACAGGACGGAAGGACATATTTGATGTCCAGCTTCGTTCCCTTTGCCGCTTCCATCATATAGTCCAGCCCCTTGATTCCGCAGACATTGACGATCTCATGGGGATCCGCGATGATGGTCGTACCACCGTGCGGAACGAGGAGACGTCCGATCTCCTCCGGGCTTACATAGGCAGATTCAATATGAATGTGGCTGTCGATAAACCCAGGCGCCGCATACCGGCCCTTGGCATCGATCACTTCTTTTCCCTCATAGTCGCCGATTCCTGCAATCTGATCTCCGCAGATGGCAATATTTCCTTCCACGATTTTTCCCGAAAACACGTTGACAATTTTGCAGTTCTGAATCACGACATCCGCCGGAATTCTTCCAGCCGCCGTATCAATCAGCTTTTTCAGTTCTTCTTTTTTCATGATCTCTACCTTCTTCTCTACTTCTATTTCTCAGTAACTTCAAGGACAGGTTCAAATGTAGTCAGTGCCGTATAGTCAACCGGGCCTGCATCTGTGATGGCATAATCCGGGATCGCTGTGATCGGCAGGAAGAACATGTACATCATCGGGTCCGGCAGATCGGATCCCAGACTTCTTGCCGCATGGTCGATCTTCTTTTCCCATGCCGCGATTTCTTCCGGTTCCAGGTCACTTACGATTCCTCCAACCGGCAACGGAAGGAATTCCAGAATCTCGCCGTCTGCAACGACTACCTGACCGCCGCCCTGTTCGATCACATAGTTGGCTGCAATAGACATATCCTCCGCACTGACTCCCATGACAACCAGGTTGTTATCATCCGGTGCAGCAGAAGAAGCCATGGCACCCTTTTTCAGTTTCCATCCGGAGCAGAATGCAAGCGACTTGTTTCCGTTTCTTCCAAACCGTTCCAGAACGGATACCATTGCCACATCCTGTTCCGGATCCGGCTGTACAATGCCGTTTTCCACTTTCAGCACGACATCTCTTCTCTTACGCACGAACGGTCCCTTGACGTCCATTGCCAGCACTTTTGCCTCCCCGTGATCGATGGAAGTCCGGTACTCAAAGTCTGCTTTTGTTGTCTTTTTGCATTTCAGAACACCTTTTAATACAGAGCTTCTCTCCGGCGCCTGTAACTCATAAGTAAGCTTGTGGTCCTTTGCCACCATTTTACCATTTGTCATGACTTCTTCCACATTAAAATCGTGAAGGTCATCCACAAAGAGAATGTCAGCGATTCTTCCCGGACAGATGGAACCTACCAGATGGTCGATCCGGTATGCCTCAGCACTGTTGATGGTAGCCATCTGAATCGCTGTCATCGGCTCGACACCCGCCTTGATAGCAAGACGTACCACATTGTCCAGATGTCCCTTCTCCAGAATATCTGTTGCTGTCACATCGTCTGTACAGAAGCTGACACGGCGTGCAAATGCAGGGTTAACCTCTGTGACAGCCTTGATGTTTTCTTCCAGGAAATGGGTAACGGAAGATTCACGGATCAGCATATGCATTCCCTTTCTCATCTTCTCGACTACCTCTTCGTGTGTGTAGCTCTCATGATCCAGGCGAACACCTCCGCAGAGATATCCGTTCAGGTCGTTGCCCTGAGCCATCGGCGCACATCCAAATACCGGAAGACGGTTCTTGAAAGCCTCTGCGATCGCTCCTAACGTATCCTCATCTTCTTCCTGAAGGAATTCTCTTACCGTCTCCCAGACGCCAAAGCATTCCGGCCATTTCTGCACTTCCTGATGTACTTCTTTGGTGAAGTTGAATGCAACTGTAGATTCCGGGATGGTGTACGGTGTCTTGTACGGAGCTCCCCAGAACACTTTCAGCGGGCTTTTCTTTACTTCGGCAAAAATTTCCTTCAGTCCTTCCAGGCCGGATACGGAGATATACTCATCCAGACCGGAAATCATACTCGTCGTTCCTCTTGGCACAACCGCTTTTGCGTAACTTGTAATACTGAGCTTGCTGCATTCACTGTGAATGTGGCCGTCAATCATACCCGGTACAAGGTATCTTCCCTTCGCATCGATGATCTCTGTGTCCGGTCCGATATAGTCCTCCACATCACCCACTGCCGCGATCATATCATTGTATACGGCAATATCCGCCGGATACACTTCGCTTGACATGACGTTGACAAGCTGTCCACCCCGAATCACTTTGTGTGCCGGGATCTTTCCGCGTCCTGCGCGGATCATTTCCTTTAAGTTTTCCACTGTTCTTTCCATTTTCAAATCCTCCTTGCGTTTCGCTTCCTTTTACGATTGGTTCCGTAAAGGGTGTTTTACTCCCCATACAGCAGGAATGGGAAATAAAAAAGATACATCGGCCAAAGGCTAAACAGGTTTCCCGTCCTGCGAATGTATCTTGAAGAATTTTCAACTATATTTGGTTGTGCCGAAGCTTGCGCTTCCTTTCGTTTTCCATCATAGCACAATCAAAAACAGTTGGAAATATATTAGTATATTATATTTTTGTATCGATATTTATTAGTACAGCTTATATTAAATGTCTTTTCCGGACCCAAAAGGGCTCGTATCTTTGGGCAGATTTCCCATTGCTTTTCTGCACATTTCGCCACCTTTTCTTTTCTGGTGGCATGTCTTTGGATTCTGTATTATAATACAAACTGCTTATCATTCAGAAAGGACTATGGAGTTATGCATAAACTGACGAAACACAAAGACTTACTTGGAACCATTTCCATTATCATCGCCACCCTCTGCTGGGGATTTTCCGGCTGTTCGGGACAGTATCTGCTGCACGATCTCGCCCTCCCGACGCCGGTTGTTCTCTGTATCCGGCAGATCAGCGCCGGCGTGATTCTGATTCTTCTGGATCTGATTCTTCGCAGAAAAGACCACCACTCCTCTTCTCATCCCTCTATCTGGCAGTCCAGAGAAGATACCATGACGCTGATCTTTTTTGCGATTTTCGGCATCTGTCTGACACAGTTTACCTTTTTTATGGCCATTTATTATTCCGACTCCGGAACCGCGACGGTGCTGCAGTACCTGTCCACCATCATCATACTGGTCGTCACCTGTATTCAGATGCGAAGGCTGCCGGGAAAAACGGAAACGGCTGCGATTCTTATGGCCGTGGCAGGGACCTTTCTCATCAGCACCGGCGGACGTCCCGGAAACCTTGCCATCTCCGGGTACGCCCTCTTTTTCGGACTGATCTGCGCCTTTTCCTACTCTACCTACACCCTGATTCCGGGTAAAATCGTGCGGACCTACGGCGCCAAATATATCGTGGGAAGAGGCATGCTGATCAGCGGAATCTTCTTCTCCATTTTCGTCCGCCCGTGGACTTACTCCATCGACATCACCCCGCAGGTGATCCTTGGATTTTGCGGGCTGATCCTGATCGGAACGGCGGCCGGCTCCACCTTCTACCATTTCGGGGCATCCCTGCTCCCGCCGGTCAAGGCCGGAACGCTGGCCAACTTTGACCCGGTCTCCTCGGTCATTCTCACCGCCCTGCTTTTGGGAACCCGGTTTACAACTGCGGATCTGGCAGGATTTCTCTGTATTATCGGAGCGGTGTTTCTGCTGCAGTTTTATCGGAGCCGGAAGCAACGGGAATAAAGAAAAGGAAGCAGAATCAGGCATTTCCGTCTGTTCTGCTTCCTTTTCATTTACTTTGACGTGGAGTGATTCTGATACAGATGGCACGCACTAAAATGCCCCGGTGCTGTTTCTATCAGTTTTGGTTCTTCTTTTCTGCACCGCTCTTCTGCATGGCTGCATCTCGTACAGAATCGGCAGCCTTTTGGCGGATTCACCGGACTTGGCGGCTCTCCTTGAAGATGGATCCGCCTGGAAGAAGCCATCTTGCCAGGTTTCGGAAGGGGAATCGCCGAGAGCAGCGCCTGTGTATACGGATGCATCGGATTAGAATACAGCTCCTCCGAATCCGCAAGCTCCACCATTTTTCCAAGATACATCACCCCTACCCGGTCCGAGATGTGACGGACCATGGACAGATCGTGTGCGATAAAAATGCTTGTCAGTCCCCTTTCTTTTTGAAGGCGGACAAGTAGATTGACAATCTGGGCCTGTACCGATACGTCCAGTGCTGAAATCGGCTCATCGCAGAGAAGAAACTCCGGATTGACCGCCAGGGCTCTTGCAATGCCGATTCGCTGCCTTTGCCCTCCGGAAAATTCATGAACAAAGCGTCCTGCATGTTCCGGATTCAGGCCCACCTGTTTCAGCAGCTTCTGTACTTCCCGGTCCTCTTCCTCTTTGGAAGAAACCAGCTTGTGGATCTGCATACCCTCCGCAATAATGTCATGCACTTTCAGTCTTGGATCCAGTGAGGAATACGGATCCTGAAAGATCATCTGTACCTTTCTGGTAAATTCTTTCCGCTCTTTTTTATTCTGCTTCCGAATGTCTTTTCCCCGGTAAAATACTTCTCCTTCCGTGGCGTCATAGACACCGATACAGGTCCGTCCGCAGGTCGTCTTCCCACACCCGGACTCTCCCACAATTCCGAAGGTCTCGCCTTTGTATATGGTGAAGGAGACATCATCCACCGCTTTTAGTTCTTTCTTTCCGCCTGCGCCAAAGTACTTCTTCAGATGCCGTACTTCCAGAAGCGGTTCTCTTTCTCCCATCATTCCACCTCTCCTTCATCAAATACAATGTCAGCGTGTCCGGAATCCGGGTGATACAGCCAGCAGAATGCACTGTGCTCCTCACCAAACATATACTCTGGCGGCTCTTCCTCCAGACAGATATTCATACAGTAACTGCACCGGTCCGCAAAGGGGCATCCTTTCGGCGGCAGGATCAGATCCGGAGGGGTGCCTTCAATAGCAACCAGCCTTTGCTTGTGCCCAAGCTCCATATCCGGCGCTGCCTTTAACAGCGCCCAGGTATACGGATGACGATACTCCTCAAAGATCTCGGTACATGTTCCTTTTTCCACCACTTTTCCGGAATACATGACCACCACCCGGTCCGCACTGTTTGCGACAACTCCCAGATCATGGGTGATCAAAATCACCGTCATGTTCAGCTTCTGCTGGATCTCCGCGAGCAGATCCATGATCTGCGCCTGAATGGTGACGTCCAGGGCTGTCGTTGGTTCGTCTGCAATCAAAATCTCCGGATTACCCGCAAGGGCTGTCGCAATCATTACTCTCTGACGCATGCCCCCTGATAGTTCATGTGGATACTTCTTTACACAGCCTTCTGCGTCCGCAATACCAACCAGTTTTAAAAGTTCCATTACTCTGTTCTGGATCTCTTCTTTCCCGGCTTTCCTGTGATTGATGATATTTTCTGCAACCTGCTTTCCGATCCGCATAGTCGGATTGAGTGCCGTAAGTGCATCCTGAAAAATCATGGCGCATCTGGCCCCTCGGTAGTTCTCCCATTCTTTCTCCGACTGTTCCAGCAGATTTTTTTCATTTAAAAGGATTTTACTTCCTGCTTTGATCTCTCCTGGAGGTATCTGAATCAATCCCATGATGGATTTGGCTGTCACGGATTTCCCGCATCCGGATTCTCCGACAATGGCCAGCGTCTCTCCTTTTCTCACAGAAAAGCTGACACCCCGCACTGCCTGTACCTCGCCGGCATATGTATGGTAAGACACTTTTAAATTTTCAATATTCAGTACTTCTTCCATCCTTCCACCTCTATTTCGTCATCTTCGGTTCCAGTGCGTTGCGAAGCGCATCCCCAAGAATATTAAAACTCATCACCGTTGCTACAATGAAAATTCCCGGAAAAACCGCAAGCCACGGAGTATCCATAATGTAAACCTGCGCCCCTTGAAGCATGGTTCCCCAGGACGCTTTCGGCAGCTGGACGCCCAGTCCCATGAAACTCAACGTGGATTCTGTCAGAATCGCTCTTGCCACTGCAAGACTTCCAGCCACAATGATGGACGAGCTCATGTTCGGCACAATATGCCGGAACATGATTCTGGCATTTCCTGCCCCCAGATGTTTGGAAGCCAGCACAAAATCCCGCTCTTTCAAGGAGAGGGTCTCTGCTCTCGTAATTCTCGCAATCTGACACCATTCAAATAATCCAAGGATAATAACCATAGAATACACCTTCGGCGGGAACAGTGCATTGATTACCACCATCAGAAGGAAACTCGGTACGGACATAAATATATCTGTAAACCGCATCAGAATCATATCGACCTTGCCTCCCATATAGCCGCTGACCGTTCCGATCACAGTACCGATTACTACGGACAGAATCATGGAAAGGAATCCGACCGCAAGCGAAATCCGACCCCCGTAAAGTGCTCTTGTAAAATAATCTCTTCCCAGTTCATCTGTGCCAAACCAGTGTTTGGAAGATGGCGGCAGCAGTTTATTCAGGACATCCTGTTCATCCGGATCATACGGACACAGCGGTGCCAGCAAAGACGCAATGAGTATGATGAGCAGAATGACACAGCATACCATCGCCAGCTTATTCTCCCTCAGGGACCGAAAGACATCGGAAAGAAAGCTTCTCTCATATTTTGCCTCGGTCCGGATTCCTTTCTTTTCTACTTTGTCAAAACTATGTTCTCCTATTGATATCATCTGCTTTTTATCCATTGTTCTTCTCCATCCCCTGCTTAATTCTCGGATCCTCCACTGCGTACAAAATATCTGCCAGGAAGTTGCCAAGGATCAAAATCGTACAGGAAAACATGGTAAATCCCATGATCAGAGGATAGTCTCTGGAATTCACCGCATCCATGGCAAGTCTCCCGATACCCGGCCAGGAAAATACGCTTTCGATCACAAAAGATCCGCATACCAGTCCCGCCAGATTGATGCCGACCAGTGTGATAATCGGAAGCAGACAGTTCTTCAGGACATGCCTTGTCAGTATCTTTCGCCTGCTTGTCCCTTTCGACCTGGCTGTCAGGACATAATCTTCCTCCAGCTGGGAAATCGTGCTGGAACGGATATACCTTGTAAAGACCGCCGTATTACTGAAACTCAAAACGACAGCCGGAAGAATCAGATGCCGCAGAAGATCTGCCGTTGTATTTACATTGACCGTTCTCATACCGCCGCTCGGAAGGATACCAAGCGTAAGGGCAAAAATAATGATCAGGATCATGGCGAGCCAGAATTGTGGTACGGAAATCCCAAAATAGGACAACACGCTGATCACATGATCCGCCATCTTGTTCTTTTTCAGTCCTGCCCATAGCCCCAGAGGGATCGAGACAATCAGGGACAGCAGCAGCGCCGTTCCCATCAGAAGCAAGGTTGCCGGAAGCTTCTCCGCCAGCAGTTCCGTAACGGGTCTGTTTTTATAGATCGATGTTCCAAGATCCCCATGGATGACATGTCCGGCCCATGCCAAATACTGTTCGACAATATTTCCGTCCACCTCATATTCCTCCCGGATCGCCTGGATCTGCTCCTCTGACATACCCGGTTTGACATAATTCTGAATCGGATCTCCCGGCGCGGCATGAATGATCAGAAACGAAAAAATGCTGACCAGAATCAGTACCGGGATTAACTGTAAAAATCGTTTGATGATATAGTTCCTCATGTTTTCTTCCTCTTCCTGCAATACACACAAGTATCAAGAAAGACCGTTTATTCAGAACATGCTAATAAACGGTCAATCCCATCTCTAATTTGTCATATAAATCTTTGTATAATCTTCAAAGATCGGTACTCGTTTGATCTCATCCAGACCCTTGAACTCTTTTCTTGCCGCAATGACATAATTGGTGTTTGCCATCGGGTACATGGAGTAATCCTCATTCATCTGTACCTGAAGCTCTTTGTAATATTTCTCACGGTCTTCTGTCGTCAGAGCCTGAGAAGCTTTCTGCCAGAGTTCTTTTGTCTCCGGGCTTACATAGAATCCGATCTCCAGATTGTCTCCTGTCCAGGATGTCAGCTTGGATGCCGGGTCTGCATTCAGCTGATCCATTCCATTGGAAGCAAGATCCCAGGAAGTATCTTCCACCGGAGTTCCCGTAATCCAGGATGCAAAGAGATGCTGGAAGAATGCAGAAGAATCTACACCTTCAATCTCCACTGTCACGCCAATCTCTTTTAACTGCTGCTGAACAATCTGTGCTGTCTCTTTCATATTCGGACGGTTCTGATTGTAAATGTAATGAAGCGTCTTTTCTGTCAGACCTGTCTTTTTGGCAAGTTCCTTGGCTTCCTCGATATTCTGCTGATATCCTTCCATCTCGTCATTGTAGTAAAGATTTTCCGGTGAGCAGAAGTTGGTTGCCGGGATCGCCAGATCCTCAGAGCCATATGCTCCCTCAACAATCTCTTCGTCATTCAGTGCCAGTGCGATCGCTTTTCTTGCATCCATATCTTTCATATTTGGACTCTGATAATTGAACGCCATATAGTTCAAACGTCCTTCCGGAATCGTATAGACTGTGTACTCATCATCATTCTGATACTTCTCAAGCTTTGTCTGACTTGTAATACGCATCATGGATAACTCTCCGCTCTGCAATGCCGCTTCCTGCGCGCTCTCGTCCGGCATTACTTTGATGACAACCTGGTCCAGACTTGCCGGATCTCTGTAATAGTCATCATATCTTTCATACACTACACTTTCTCCCGGATTGATTTCCTTGAGCTTAAATGGACCAGAACCGATTCCTTTCTGAAGAGCCTCTGTATTGTCAGAAATATGGGTATTTCCGTCAAATACATGTTCCGGGAAAATCTGAAGACGTCCAAACTCTGTCTCAAATGCACTGTACGGCTGAACCAGTGTCAGATTCACTGTCAGATCATCTACTTTTTCTGCCGTCAGATCATTGCCATCATATCTGACATTGCTGGCATCTGTCGCATTGGACGCATCCTGGAGCACCTTGATGCTGAATATTACATCGTCCACCGTAATCGGTTCGCCGTCATGCCACTTCATTCCTTCTCTGAGCTTCATCTGGAAATGGCATCCATCATCCGCTGTCGGTTCCAGACTCTCAGCCAGATACCATCTTGTCTCATCCTTATTTACGATAAACAGCGGATCATAACATGGAGCATACGTCATCAATTTATCATCCGCACCATATGCGTCATACGGGGTGATACAGTCCGTCGTATCCGCATTTACCGGTACAATAAAGGTCCCGCCATCCGTCTTTTCACCAGATCCGCTCGTCTGGGCTGTCTCTTCACTGCCTTGATTTCCGCCACATCCGGCAAGCATGGAAACCGCCATCGCTGCAGTGAGAAGTGCAGCTAATACTTTCTTCTTCACTTCATCTTTCCTCCTCGCACTGTGAAAATTCGTAAACATTATACCCCCCCCCCGGAATTTTTCCCAATTGTTTTTTCACATGTCTGGTATAGCAATTTTCTATCAGCTTTTCCTTCCCTTTTCTTGCAGACAATCTGCCTGATGGCGTACCATGAAAAAAAGAGTCAGCAAAGGAGGAATATGACATGCACAAAGATGATCAGATGACGCCAAAAGAAAGGGCCTTTGCCTTATTCGCCAAAAAGCCGGTAGACCGAATGCCGATTAAACTTTTCTCTCCCTATATCGGGATGAATTTTGGCGCTTCCTATGAAGAAGCTTTCGCCAATGCAAAATCCAGAGCGCACTGGCTGATCGAAAGCTACCGCCGTTTTGGTCAGGACGGCCTCAGCGTAAACTACCGGATCGATGGCATTCCGGTCGCATTCGGTGCGGAATCCACCTACGATCCCCTTGGAATCCCGATTGTAAAAAACGCCGTGTTATCTTCACTGGAAGATGTAAAGAATCTGGATCTTTCCAAAGTAGAGTTTAAAAATGACAACAATGCCCAGATTGCGTTTGACGCAGTCCGCTATATACAGGAAGAGGTGGAAGATGAAGTCTTTACCGGAGTCGGACTGATGGGTCCATTCACAACCGCTGCGAATCTTGCAGGCACAGAGGTTGTTTTAAAGGCGATGCGAAAAGATCCTGAATCCCTTCATAAAGTACTGGACTTTGCAGCGGATGCCACGATCGAAGTGGGAAGAAAATTTGTAGAAAATCAGATGGGAATCGGACTCGCTGAACCGACTGCATCACTGCTGTCTCCAAAGCAATTCCGGGAATTCGTTATTCCTTATTATAAAAAAGTCATGGATACATGGAAGTCCTGGGGCAGCCGTGGTTCCGGATTTCACATCTGCGGAGATACATCAAAGCTTCTGGAAACATTTCCGGAAATGGGAATCCGCGGCGTCAGCATTGACAGTGCCGTGGATATCGGATTTGCCAAAGAGACTATTGGTGATAAGCTCTCCATCATGGGAAATGTAGACCCGCTGGAAGTCCTGCAGGGTACGCCGGAAACTATTGCAGCCGCAGTCAAAACATGCTTTGCAAAGTGCTGGGATAATCCTTGCGGATTCACGATTGCGCCTGGCTGTGACATTCCTGTCCAGGCTTCTCTTGAAAATATTGATGCCTACATGGCAACAGCCAGACAGTGTGCCAAATATCCGGTCCAGCCATCCAACTGGGAATCCTGATCCAGCCACACAACCTCCCCCGTTTCTCTTGAAGAACGGGGGATTCCTTATTTAATCATATGCAGCCTCCGAAATACCGGCTGAAACAATTTCTGGTCCATCGTCTTGCAGACCAGATAATAGGTGACGTCCACCTCCGGATCGAGAATCGGGATGATCTTTTTCCCTTCTGGCATTCCATTCTGTTCTAACAACACGTCCGATGCAAAGGACGGAAAGGCCCCTGCCTCTGCCACTTCAGAGAAAGCATCAAACTCATTCATCATGAGAAAATGAACATGAGGAAGCTTTTCTTTACAGAATTCATACCAGAAGCCGATCTGTGTAAAAAGCAGAATATTCTGTCCATCAATATCGGAAAGGACAATCTCATCTTTCTTGGCCAGCGGGTGTTGTTCCGGCACAGACAGATACAACCGTTCCCTTCGAAACGGCACCGCATACAGTCCGTCCTTTTCCGGATCGTGGTGCAGAACAACGATCTGATAGGAACCTTTTCTCAGCCCCTCCAGCAGCTCTTCATCGCTGTTTACAATCTCGGATGAAATGGTCCTCCCTTGATACTGCCCTGACAGAAGAGGCACGATATCCGCAATCGGAACCGGCGCGCAGGAACCAAGGGTGATGGTCCTCCTGCTCTTGTCAAAAAGCCGGACCCGCTCCACCATATCCCGTTCCTGTTCCAGAATCTTCCTTGCATACTCTGCGGTAAGTCTGCCATTTTCATTGAGTGTCAGTCGGTTTTTCTGACGGTGAAACAGCGGCACTCCCATCAGTTCCTCCAGTTTCTGCATGGAATGGCTGAGTGCCGGCTGTGATATATGAAGGTATTCCGAAGCAGCCGAGAGGGTCCCATATGTTTCAAATGCCGCCAGCTGCTCCAGCAGATAAATTTCGATCATCGTATCATCTCTCCTTTTCACTATTCATTTCAATTATAGCACAATTCGGAACCTGTATTGTACTTTTCTGATAGGATCCGCTACAATGAAGTCATCAAAAGAAATGGAGGTAAAAACATCATGGAATATGTGACTTTAAATAATGGAATCAAAATGCCGCTGGAAGGATTTGGTGTATTCCAGGTACCGGACCCGGCACAGTGCAAACAGGCTGTTCTGGATGCTATAAACAGCGGTTATCACCTGATCGATACAGCCGCTGCCTATATGAATGAGGAAGCGGTCGGTGCAGCCATCAAAGAAAGCGGTGTAGACCGCAGCGAACTGTTCATCACAACCAAGCTCTGGATTCAGGATGCGGACTATGAAAGCGCAAAGAAAGCAATCCAGACATCTCTTGATAAGCTGGGACTTGACTACCTGGATCTGTACCTGATCCATCAGCCGATGGGGGATTATGTAGGAGCTTACCGTGCAATGGAAGAGGCGTACAAAGAAGGAACACTTCGTGCCATCGGTGTCTGCAACTTCTATCCGGCACGCCTGGCAGATCTGTGCGAGACAGTCGATGTGATCCCGGCAGTCAACCAGGTAGAGCTTCATCCATTCTTCCAGCAGGAAGACGCTCTGGCACTGATGAAAGAATACGGCGTACGTCCGGAAGCATGGGGACCATTTGCAGAAGGAAACCACGGCATCTTCACTCATCCGGTTCTCTCTTCTATCGGAGAAAAATACGGAAAGAGCGCAGCACAGGTTGCTCTCCGCTGGAACGTACAGCGCGGCGTTGTTGTCATTCCGAAATCTGTTCACAAAGACCGGATCGAACAAAACATGAATATCTGGGATTTTGAACTCAGTGAAGACGATATGAACGAAATCGCAAAACTGGATCTCGGACACAGCGAAATCGTAAACCACGATGATCCGAACTTTGTAAAAATGCTCCACGGCTTAAAGGTACATGAATAAAGCCAGACACGGAAAAGGGAGAGGCCGCCAAGTCTCTCCCGCTTTTCTGTTTTTATTCTTCATCCGACAGACTTAAAACCGCTGTAATGGCCCCTTTTCCAAGCACCTGCTTTAGCTCCGTCTCGGACAGGTTCTGGACTTTCCCAAGCCTCGTAAAGTTCCAGGTATTCGGTGCGTAATAAATCACCAGCAGATTCCCTTCCGAGAGAATCACATCCCCTGCCTCAGTCGTAATCCGCTCATCATTGGTCGGGAACTGCATTCCAAAGCTTCCGAACTTTTCCATGTGGGCATAGTCTTTCATCTCGATTGTAAACGGCCCCTTTCGCAGCAGTTCCTTCACCGCCTCCGCCGAACTGTTCTGGTACAGTTTTACCTGAATGGTCGTTCCATTCACTTCCATATTCATCATGATTTTTTTCTCCTTTCCAAACACTGCTCTTTATAAACTGGTCAATACAGGATTGTTCAGATAATCGTATACCCGCCTGACCTCGCTGATTTTACGGGTATCCAGCATGGACGGACAGTTTTGATCCAGCTCAGCGATCTGCGCCATGTCCTCTTCATCCAGCTCAAAATCCCAGATATTCCGGTTTTCCTCCATCCGCTCTTTATGGACCGATTTTGGAATGACAATAACTCCCTGCTGGACATTCCAGCGCAGGATAATCTGAGCCGGCGTCTTCTGATGCTTGGCAGCAATCTCCGCCAGCACCGGCTCGTCAAACATTCCTTTCAACCCTTCCGCAAAAGGTGCCCAGGCCTCCGGCTGCACGCCCAGTGCTTTCATCAGCTGCAGATCTTCTGCTCGCTGGTAATGTGGGTGACGCTCAATCTGGTTGACCTGCGGTTTGATTTCCACGTTATAGCAAAAGTCCAGCAAACGGTCCGGCAGAAAATTGCAGACTCCAATAGCCCGGATCCGCCCTGCCTGGTACAGCTCTTCCATGGCCCGCCATGACCCATAATAATCGCCAAACGGCATATGGATCAAATACAGATCCAGGTAGTCAAGCCCCAGCTTTTTCATGGATTCCTCAAACGCTTTCATCGTGTTGTCATATCCCATTTCCTGGATATACGCCTTTGTCGTAATAAACAGCTCCTCCCGCGGAACGCCGCAGGTTTGCAATGCCCGGCCGACCGCCTCTTCATTCTGATAGGAACTGGCCGTATCGATCAGCCGATAACCGGATTCCACCGCATTTCTCACCACCTGCTCACATTCCTCTTCCGGGATCTGGAACACACCAAACCCTTCCATCGGCATGGAAACTCCATTCGACAGTTTCACTGTTTCCATCATAACATCCGCCTCCTGATTTCTGTGATATTCAAACTGAAATGTCTTCTGTTTCATTTTTCTATTCGTCTCTGTTTGACTTCATTATAGGGCCGTTTTATGAAAACAACAAACAGTTATCACTTCTTGTTTACCATCGCTTTCAGGAATGATAAACTAATAGTATCTATATTTCTTACAGGGAAGGGGAAATCGACATGATCGAAACACGGCTGCTCCATTATTTCCTTGCGGTAGCAAGAGAACGGAATATCACAAAGGCGGCTCAGTCACTGTTTATTTCTCAGTCTACTCTTTCCAGACAGATGATGGATCTGGAAGATCAACTGGGAAAAAAGCTTTTTATCCGCGGAAAGCGAAACATTGAATTGACGGAAGATGGGGTATTCCTGCGGAATCGCGCCCAGGAGATTATGAGGCTTATGGAAAATACAGAGACTGCTCTTCACAGCGATGCCAAACATCTGAGTGGTGATGTGTTTATCGGCTGCGGTGAAACGGTGGGAATGGATACCATCGCCGGGCTACTGGCGGAGTTTCACAAAGACTTCCCCGATGTCAAGCTCCATACTTACAGCGGGGATGCGGACGCTGTCATGGACCGGATTGACAAAGGGCTTTCCGACATGGGACTTCTGCTGGGCCCGGTCCGGCAGGAAAAATATGATTATCTGAATCTACATCAAAAAGATGTTTACGGACTGCTGATGCCGGCAGACTGTAAACTTGCCGAGCAGGATACGATCAATATTGATCAGTTGAAAACCCTTCCCATGATTCTGGCAGATCAGACCTTTTCCGGCCATCAGGATCTGGACTGGTTCGGGGAGGATGCCCTGAATGTGGTTGCCACCTACAATCTGCTTTACAATGCCACCTTTCTGGTGGAACACGGCATCGGATACGCTCTGTGTCTGGACCGGCTCGTCAACACCATGGGACGAAACCTTGTATTCCGGCCCATCAGCCCGGAACTGTCGGTGGGTATTTATATGGTTACGAAAAAATACCAGACCTTTTCCCCTGCCGCCAAGGTATTCTACGAGCGCCTGAGGGACTTTACCACCACAGAAACTTCTGAAAAATAGGAATCGGGCAGGAAGCGGTTTTTGAATCGTCCGCTTCCTGCCCGAATGCTTCTTCATCGATCCTGTTTTTGCTATTTTCGCTGCTTCTTTTTCCCTCTATTCTTCCATACCCTTGCCAGAATATCTTTCAACACCAGCATGGAATCCAGCTCATTGTAGCCGTATTCTTTCTCCATCCGGATCAAAAGCCTGCACAGCTCTTCGGCATAGTAGGTGATATCCACCTCTTTCTGGTACGAGGCAAGGATCGGATATTTCCTGCTCCACGCCTTTGTCCAGTCGATCTTTTCCGTCAGCTCATCACTCATCCGGTCAATGGTATCCTGAATTTCCTGCAGATCCACATCAAATTCAATGAGCTCATCCAGAGACAGACCATACAGCACTGCAAGCTGCTTTGCCTGCCGGATATCCGGCAGCGTTTCATCAGTCTCCCACTTGGAGATCGTCTGCCTGCTGACACCAAGCTTTGCAGCCGCCTCTTCCTGAGACAGCCCCTTTTTCTTCCGGGCATGATACAGATTGTTTCCTAAATTCATAACGGTTCCTCCTGATGATTGCTGCCTTTATTTTACCTGTTTTCGCAGAAAGATACCACCAGGAATCCTGTACAGTTTCGCCCGTTTTCCCGACAAAAGGAGAACCCAAAAAAAGGGCGGCCGTTGGGGCCGCCCACATGGTTCATTAACCTTCGATCGCTATATGCGATGTTTCTTCTACTTTCTTCTGATCTTTCTTCGGAACAGATAATTTCAGGATACCATCCTCGTATTTCGCATGAATGTCTTCCTGTTTGACACCATCGCCTACATAGAAGCTCCTGCTCATGCTGCCTGCATAACGCTCCTTGCGGATATAGTTGCCTTTCTTATCTTTCTCGTCTTTATCCAGTCCCTTCGCTGCGGAAATGGTAAGATATCCATCCTTCAGCCGGGCATTGATCTCGTCTTTCTTAAATCCAGGGAGATCAATATCTACTTCGTAAGAATCATCTGTCTCTCTGACATCTGTCTTCATCATGTTCTTTGC
>ERZ1643246.1844-NODE-1844-length-21789-cov-28.731527_pt1 | contig 21789 bp, 25 predicted proteins | sample MGYA00579265_ERZ1643246 | MGnify/ENA primary metagenome ERZ1643246 (study PRJEB29033, sample SAMEA4952261) | chicken gut metagenome | biome: Broiler Chicken; feature: Gastrointestinal Tract; material: Caecum | place: Ireland | collected 2018 | study: Broiler...
ATCATACCAGAAAAATGGATTTGTTCATAGTTTATTCATTCATGCGTTTGTCGTGGCCTGCTTCGCGGGGATTTGGGCCGGATGCCCGCAGGCTCTGTTCCTTCCCACGGTCTGCATCTACTGTTTTCCCTTTTCTCCTTTTCTCACGCTGCTGGGCGTACAGCCGTAGATTTCACGAAACATCCTGGTAAACAGCTTATAATTGGTAAATCCATGTTTCTCGGCAATCACCATAATATTATCCTGCGTGTTTACGATATCGTCATAAATATGCACCAGCCGCACCAGGCTCACATGGCGGGCATAATTGATTCCCATATGCTGCTTGAAAAAACGGCAGAAATATTCCCGGCTCAGCCCGAGGGACGAAGAGATCGCTTCCAGAGAAATCGGCTCCCTGTAGTGTTCCCGCACATATGCGTTGATCTCATTCAGCCGTTCCATCACTCTCGCATCCTTGGTGCTCTCCTCACGGATCTCCCGGACGGCAAAATTGTTCAGGAGCACAAACATCACATCCATAACGATGCCTCGCACCGCATTTCATATCCCAGCGGCTGAAGAATATACATCCGCGGCAGTTCTTTCATCATCTCACAGATTTTCAGATAACTCTGAAGCTTCTCTCTGACCAGTGTTTCCCGGGAACACTCCAGCCGGTAGGCGTCCAGATCCGGAATATATTTTTTCAGGAATTCCCGGGAAACGTAGATGGAAATTCCCATGGAAATTCTGGCGCACTGGGTATGGTGAATCACGTTGGAATCCACCAGCAGAAATTCCCCGCTGACCAGAGCATGTTTTTTCTTTTCAAAAATAATCTCGCCGGTGCCGTTCAGCGCGTAATGCAGCTCCAGCGCCGAATGCCAGTGCGGAGGCGTATACTCGCCCCTCTGTGTGTAATAGTGAATGCTGATCCCGGTTTTGTCCAGATCGTAGATTTGCTTATATATAACATTATTCATCTTTCTTTTTCCTATATTTCCCGTCTAAATAAGTCAATATTATCCAACAACGAATCAATTACTGTACTAATCTCACGTCTTCTTCCATGCTATGATATACACGTAAACAAAAAGGAACAACAAGGAACAACACAGAGAGATTGAAAGGAGGCATTTCAAATGTCCAACACAAAGAAAACCTGGAAAGAAAAGCTTTTGACTTTCATGCAGGAGAATGCGGAATACTTCGAAGGCATCTCTTATATTGTGTCCGGCGCGGATTTCATCCCGTTCAACAGATAATCGATCCGATCAGGGCAGAGCCATCTGCAGTAAGTAAAAGCGAAAATAGTTAATAATTGCATAATAAGAAAATGGAGCGGTACAGGAAAATCTTACTATTTTGATTGTCTGTCCGCTTTTTTCTTTGTCTCTTTTTCGGAACGCCAACTCACTTTGCGACCCGAAGAAAAAACACCTCGTTGCTTCCTCCGCAGATCATTCCCAGCTCTGCGCTGTGGATATTGTTCAGTTCATACATTTTCCGGTCAGTTTCCAGATTTCTCCGCAGCATTTCCTCTGCATGTCTCTGCACTTCGTATTCAATGGCCCCGCCTCCGATGGTTCCCGCAGGGGCGGCGTCTTTGCGGACAACCATGCAGGTGCCTGCGCCCCGGGGGGCGGATCCTTTTTTTTCCACAATCATTGCGAGAACTTTCTCTCCCGGCGCCGTCAGCGCCTGCAGGACCTTTTCATCCATCACCTGTGTTTTCTCCTGATTTTTTACCTGAATCAGTTCCGCTGCAATGCTTACCGCAATCTCTTCCGGCGTCTCGGCTCCTATTTTCAGCCCGATCGGCGCATGGAGCTGCTCCAGCAGGCCGTCGGCAAAACCTTCTTTTCTCAGATCTTCCTTCGTCTGGGCAACCTTCTTCCTGCTTCCGATCATCCCCGCATACCGAAACGGTCTTTGGAGAATTCTGCGGACACATTCCTTATCCCCCAGATGCCCCCTGGTCACGACCACATAGTACCCGGCCTGTGTTTCCTCCAGTTCCCGGAAAATCTCCGTATATTCTCCGCAGAGCACCCTGTCCGCCTCCGGAAAGCGTTCCGCAGAAGCAAACGCTTCCCTGTCGTCCGTCACCGTCACCTGAAATCCCAGCATTTTTCCCAGCGGAACCAGCGCGCCGGAAATATGACCGCCGCCAAAGATCACCAGTTCCTGCTGTGGAGAATACCGCTGTACAAAAAAACGATCCTCTTCCAGCCGGATACAGGTTCCCGACTGCGCCTCCTTCAGCTTCGGAAGCCATGCAGCAGCGGAAACATCGCCTTCTGAACAGAGGCAGGTATCGCCGCTCCACAGGATCTGCGTTCCCTGATGCCGGCCTTCCACAGAAATTCCCATTCCCACAAAGGGCTCCTCCCTCATCATTTCTTCCATTCTGTCAAACAGATTCTCCACTTTTTTCTCCTTCCCGGCCGGGAACGGTTATCCCGGATCTTTTTGCTGTCTCAATGATACTAATTATACTTTACTTTTGCAGGCAGCACAACCTGTCCTTCGGCAAAAAACGGTTTCCTGACTGCTGTTCAGCCAGATCTGTGCATTGTCTGTGCATTCCCTGCAGGTTTTCCGTTCGAAAAACCCACAGATCCGGAGAAAGTTGCCCTGATTTTTTCAAATACAGGCAGTATTTCCATATCTTTCCGGCAATGCATGAAATTTTCATAAGAATTTTGCACAAAAACATGGAAAATCGCCAAAGAAAAATGTATAATAGTAGCAACAAATGAAAGTGAGGAATTGCTATGAAGCAGAATAATATGTTAGCAATGATTCTTGCCGGCGGCCGCGGCACCCGTCTGCATGAACTGACAAAAAAAGTTGCAAAACCTGCCGTTTCTTACGGCGGAAAATACCGCATTATTGATTTTCCGCTCAGCAACTGTGCAAACAGCGGCATTGATATTGTCGGCGTTCTGACGCAGTACGAGTCTATTCTTCTGAACAGCTATGTAGCTGCAGGCCGCCGCTGGGGACTGGATGCAAAGGACAGCGGAGTCTTCGTTCTTCCGCCCCGTGAAAAAGCCGACGCCAATCTGGACGTATACCGCGGCACCGCCGATGCCATCTCACAGAACATTGACTTTATTGATTCCTACTCTCCGGATTATCTGCTGATTCTGTCCGGCGACCACATCTATAAAATGGACTATTCCAAAATGCTGGCTTATCACAAAGACTGCGGAGCAGACGCTACCATCGCCGTAATCGAAGTTCCCATGAAGGAAGCAAGCCGTTTTGGAATCATGAACACCAACGAAACAGGACGCATTATTGATTTTGAGGAAAAACCGAAAGAGCCGAAGAGCAATCTGGCGTCTATGGGTATCTATATCTTTGACTGGAAGCTTCTGCGCAAAATGCTGACCGCAGATATTAAGAATCCGGATTCCAATCATGATTTCGGAAAAGATATTATCCCGGAAATGCTCCGTGAGGGAAGAAACCTGTACGCTTACAAGTTCCAGGGCTACTGGAAAGATGTGGGAACGATCGATTCCCTTTGGGAAGCCAACATGGATCTTCTGGACAAGAACAACGCTCTGGATCTCAGCGACAATTCCTGGAAGATTTATACGGAAGATGTAACGACGCCGCCTCACTATGTCGGACCGAATGCAGACATCAAACGTGCTTTCATTACCCAGGGCTGTGTGATTGACGGAGAAGTAAAGAATTCCGTACTGTTTACAAGTACCAGCGTTATGACCGGCGCAAAGGTTTACGACAGTGTGCTGATGCCGGGCGCTTTTGTGGACGAAGGGGCAGTGGTTCACCGCGCAATCATCGCCGACGGCGTCAAAATAGGAAAAAATGCTGTAGTCGGCGATCCGAACAGCGAACATATTGAATTGATTTCGAAACGTGTAAAGGGGGACGAATAAAATGGCAAACGCATTTGGCATTATCAACTTCTCAGGAAGAAATATCTGGGTGGAAGGGATGCAGCCCTACCGTCCCATCGGAGCGTTTTCGTTCCTCGGCAGATACCGTGTCATCGATTTTCCGATTTCCAACATGACCAACAGCGGAATTGACCATATCCAGGTCTATATCCGAAGGAAACCCCGCTCTCTCATTGAACATCTCGGAACCGGACGTCATTACAACATTAACTCAAAACGCGGAAAACTTCACATCCTTTTCTCAGAAAACGGCATGGACAGGGACATCTATAACAATGATATCGCTGCTTTCATCGAAAACATGGGATGTATCGAGCGGGTGAATTATCCTTATGTCATCATCGCTCCCAGCTACATGGTCTATTCCATGGATTATGACTCTTTGCTTCACACACATATTGAATCCGGCGCTGACATCACGCTCCTTTACCATTCCGTAGACAATGCGAAAGATTCCTATCTCAGCTGCAATATTCTGGAACTGAACCGCCAGAAGGGCGTCAATGCCATTGAGCCGAATCATGGAAACGCAAAGAACAGAAATATTTTCATGGATACCTATGTCATGAAAAAAGAATTGTTCATCGAACTGGTAAACAAAGCACATAAGCTTTCCTCCGCTTACTCCCTGGCGGATATCGTCAGCAGCGAGTGCGGTGAGCTTGATATCCGCGGCGTCGCTCATCGTGGATATTTCGGTTCCATCACGGACTTCGAAAGCTATTATGAGGCAAATATGTCTCTGATTGATTTCAAGACAGCCAGAAATCTGTTTGACGAAAACTGGCCGATTTACACAAGAACCAACGATTCCTGTCCGACCCAGTACTTTGAGACTTCTGAAGTGAAGAATTCCGTAGTTTCCAACGGATGCATTATCGAGGGCACTGTAGAAAACTCCATCATAGGACGCGGATGTACCATTCAGCCCGGCGCTGTCGTGAAAAACAGCGTGATCCTTCCGGGCGCTGTCATCGGAAAGGGCGTTCATGTTGATAATTATGTTGTCGACAAAAATGCAAAACTGATCCATGCAAAAGAGATTATTGCGGATCCCGGACATCCCGGATACATTCGCAGAGATGACGTTCTCTGATAACTGTACGGCAGCTTCCAAATGGACGTACTGGCATGCTCGCACTTCGTTTCAGGCGGTGCTGTGTGCCACCGGCACGCGGCACCGCCAAATGGACATGCAAGCATGTCCGCCTGGCTCGTTGCCCGCGGGAATAAAAAGGCAGAAAGCGAACCGGATCTGCACATGACTTGTGCAGATCCGGTTCGCTTTCTGCCTTTTTATACAGGAGCATTTTCTTTCACTGCTGCGTTGTTCACTGATATCGCAGAAAGAATCCCTCTCTCAGGCTTCCGATTACCGTTTCCGTCCCATCCATCGCCGCTGCAATCTCCGCTCTCTGTTCCGGATCCAGGCAATCTGCCTGATTCAGAAAATAGCAGCCACAGCTGCCTTTGCCTTCCCCGTCGTTCTCCCTCTTCAGCAGGCTCTGATAGCCTTCCCTCGCAATCCGGACAGTCATTTCCACGGTAACCTTCCGCTTCTCCGGGCAGCCAAGAAGCGCGGCCGCCTGCTTTGTCCGGTGACAGACTTCCAGAAGCGGCCGGCCGATTCCGGACATACCTTCCACAACAATCAGAAAATCACATGCTCCGGGAATCACCGGTTCATTGACTCCGGGAACCTTCAGCGGCAGACGCCTGGAACCGTCCGCTTCCACCAGAACAATTTCCGCTTCCGGGACAACCCTGTCCCACACCTCTTTCGGAAGAGGTCCCATCTTTTCCCCTTCGCAGACGGTACTTCCGGCAATGACAAATCCATCCCTGTCCAGCCTGTCCAGAATCTCACCGGCAGAACAGTCCAGCGCTCCGTATGCCTCCGGAAGATACATTTTCGTTGTCGTCGTGAGAAGCACATGTTTTCCCATGTCCCGGTATTCTGCAGCCAGTCTGCCAAGCAGCCCTGTCTTTCCTCCCGCTCCCGCCGCGCAGATACAGCGGACATACTCCGGAATTCCAAGCGCAGGAAGCAACCTGTCAAAATATAGTTCTTTCATATTACCAACTCTGTCATCCTGTCATATTCCAGATGTTTTTCCTCCAGCACCTTCTCCAGCACCTCTTTGGTACGGACAGGCTCGCTCCAGGCAAGCCCGCAGTCCGCCGTGATCTGCAGGGGAATCGGAATCAGTCTTCCCTCCAGGCCTTCTGAGACTGCGGCCTCCTCCATGGCAATCGCCTGTGTCGTCGTGCTGAAGGACACAATCACTCGCAACTCTTTTTTTCTCATGCTTCTTTTCCCACTTCCCCGTATATTCAGATTTTCTCACTTCTCCGTATGTTCAGAGGCTCGCCCGGCAGGCATCCGTCTGTCCTCAGCTGTGCAGTACGGCCTCTGCGATTTCTCTCACTGCACGGATCGCGTGTTCAATCTCTTCCTCTGTGTTAAAAAAGCTGAAACTGAATCTCACAGCGCCCTGTTTCGCCGTCCCCAGAGCTTCATGCATCAGCGGCGCGCAATGAGCGCCTCCCCGCACTGCGATTCCGTATTCCTGCGCCAGCTCGTCACAGACTTCGTCAGAGGCCGCACCTTCGATATTCAATGCGATCACCGGCGCATGATTTTCCGGCAGGGTATCCTCCACATCGCCGTATACGGTAACGCCTTCCGCCGAACGGATCCCGAGGTAAAACTGCTGCGCCAGCTTCGTTTCCCGCTCGCGGATCACAGAAATCCCTGTACGCTCCAGCCATCTCACTGCAGCCAGAAGACCTGCGATCCCATGCACATTCGCAGTTCCCGCCTCCAGGCGCTCGGGCATCCGGGAAGGCTGCTCCTTCAGATAGCTCTGCACTCCGCTGCCGCCCACACAGAGCCCCTCCAGCTCCAGTCCCTCCCGCACACACAGTCCGCCGGTCCCCTGTGGCCCCAGAAGCCCTTTGTGTCCGGTAAAGCACAGCACATCGATCCCGTCCTCCTCCATATCAATCGGGAAAATCCCCGCAGTCTGGGCCGCATCCACGACAAAGCGCAGACCATGCTCCCGGCAGAACCGCCCGATTCTGCGGATATCCGTCAGATTCCCTGTGAGATTGGACGCATGGGTGCAGATGACTCCCGCCGTTTCCGGGCGCACCGCCTGCTCCAGCGCTTCGTATTTCAGCCTTCCCTTTTCATCGCAGGGAAGAATGGTCAGCGAAGCGCCTCTCTTCTCCTGCCGGTACAGCGGACGCAGAACACTGTTGTGCTCCATACACGTGGTAATCACATGACTCCCTGCGCCAAACAGACTTCCGATCGTCAGATTCAGCGCCTCCGTCACATTTGCTGTGAAGACGACGCGGGACGGATCCTTCATTCCAAACAGGCGGCCGACTTCTCTGCGCGCCTGATAGACCGTCCGCGCCGCCTGAAGAGACGCCTCATAGGCGCCCCGCCCGGGATTTCCCATCACCCGCATCGCCTCACAGACCGCCCGGATCACTTCCTCCGGCCGGCGGAGGCTGGTTGCCGCACTGTCCAGATATATCATTGCATCGAACCTCCTGTCGTCCTTTTCGCAGCCGTTCAGACAGAGGATGGCTGCAAAACCTTTTCTCTCCCGTCAGCCTCCGTCAATCAGCAGCTGTCCTTCCGCCGAGCCGGGACGGGCAAAAATTTCCTCCGTCCTGCCTAACTCGGCAATCTTCCCCTGCTCCATCACCATACAGCGCTGCGTCAGCCGCCGGATCTCCTCTTTATTGTGAGACACCAGAATCGACACGCCGCCAAAGCTTTTCAGTACTTCCCGGACTTCCCGCTCCATTTCCCGGCGCAGAAAACTGTCCAGCGCTGAAAACGGCTCATCCAGAAGCAGCACCTCCGGCCGCGCCGCCAGCATCCGGGCCATCGCCGTCCTCTGCTGCTGGCCCCCGGATAAAATTGCAGGGTAGGAATCCGCCACCTCCGTCAGATAAAAGCGCTCCATAAGCTCTCTGGCATAGGCCTGGCCTTCCCTGTCCGACCGCTTCAGCGAAAAACAGATATTCTCAAGAACCGTCAGATTGGGAAACAGCGCATAATTCTGAAACAGATAGCCGATCCGCCGCTCTCTGGCCTTCCGGCTGATATTTCTCCCGCTGTCATACAACACCCGATCGTCCAGCTGAATTTTCCCTTTTTCCGGCTGCAGGATCCCCGCGATGCACTTCAATGTCACACTTTTCCCGCACCCGCTTCGTCCGAGAATACCGAGCACTTCATTTTCCAGAGAAAATTTCACCTGTATCGTTCCGGTTTTTACTTTTTTTTCAAGTTCTACCTGAAGTTTCAAAACCCTTCGTCCTTTCCCGTATTCTTTCCCCGCTCAAAAAAATTTACGCCGAGGATCGCGGCCGCGGACAGAATCACGATGATCACCGCCCACTGAAACGCCTCCTCACGATTTCCGCTCTGTACCGCCGTGTAGACGGCCAGGGCCATCGTCTGTGTTTTCCCGGGAATGTTTCCGGCCAGCATAATCGTCGCGCCGAATTCCCCCATCGCCCGCGCAAACGCCAGGATCGTCCCGGCGAAAATGCCGCTCCGGCAGTTGGGAAGAATCACCCGCAGAAATATTTTTCCCTCGCCTGCGCCCAGGGTCCTCGCCGCATACAGAAGCTGGCGGTCCATCTGCTCCATCGCGCCTCTGGCCGAACGGTACATCAGAGGGAAGGATACGACAAAAGCTGCGGCCACAGCGCCGCGCATGGAAAAGATAAATGAAAGTCCAATACTGTTGAAAAACTGTCCCACCACGCTGTTTTTTCCAAGCAGAACAAGCAGAAAGAATCCGACCACTGTCGGCGGAAGGACGAGCGGAAGCGTCAGCACAACATCCGCTGCCGGACGAAGCCGTTTCAGTTTCATCACTCCGTAAGCCAGAAGCGTGCCGAAGAACACCGAGCAGACCGTCGCGCAGAACGCCACCTGAACAGAGATCCAAAGGGGTGACCAATCCTCCATATGTTATTCTCCCAGTACGATAAATCCATAAGACTCAAAAGCTGCCTTCGCCTCGTCGCCGGTCAGGTAATCCAGAAATTTCTCTGCCCCGTCCGGATTTGCGCAGTCCTTGATCACTGCAGCCGGATACAGCACCTCCGGTCCGTTCTCCGGAGCATTGCACACCACCTGCACCTGGTCGCTGGTCATCGCGTCGGTGGCGTAGACAACGCCGCAGTCGGCTTCCCCGGCTTCCACCCAGGAAAGCACCTCGCGAACATTGCTTGCGAACACCGCATGAGATTGAACCTCCTCCCAGATTCCAAGATTCTCAAAAATTTCCTGGGCATATTTTCCTGCAGGCACGCTCTCCGCCTGGCCAAGTGCAATCTGCGGATCGGAATCCAGAATATTTTCAAAACTGCTCACCGACGTCTCTCCCTGAGGAGCGATCAGCACAATCTCATTTTTCAGAATATCCTTCCGGGTCGCCGTGTCGATCAGGCCTTCCTCCTCCAGCGCATCCATATTTTCCTCCGCTGCGGAGAAAAACAGATCCACAGGCGCTCCCTCTTCGATCTGTGTCTGCAGCGCTCCGCTGCCGCCGAAGGTAAAGGAAATTTCCATGCCCGGATCCTGCTCTTTGTATTTCTCCGCCAGCTCGTTGAGCACATCTGTCAGGCTGGCAGCCGCAGAAACCGTAATGGACTGGGTTTCTCCGGACGCTCCGTCATCTTCGGAAGCCGCACTGCTGCTCTGCGCCGCAGAATCTCCGGACGCCGCCTGAGCACTCTGCGACTCCTGTCCGTTGTCATCCGCTCCGCCACTGCATCCCGCAAGCATTCCTGCCGCCAGGATAGCTGTAATTCCAATTACCGCCTTTTTTTTCCTCACACTTATTTCCTCCCGTGCTTCTGCATTTTTCGTAACCGTCCAGCCAGGTCTGTGCATCCGCTGCACAGACCACGGTTATCCTTCCGTTACGTTTCCAGTCAGAATATCAAGCCCATGACCCAGGGCCGGCAGCAGGTATTCCAGACTCTCCCGGACCGCCTTCGGGCTGCCCGGAAGGTTGATAATCAGGGTCTGTTCCCGGATCACAGAAACGCCGCGGCTCAGCATCGCTCTGGGCGTAATTGACAGCGAATAGGCCCGGATAGCCTCGCTGATTCCCGGCGCCTGCCGGTGCGCCACTGCAAGCGTCGCCTCCGGCGTCCGGTCGCGCATGGAAAATCCGGTTCCCCCGGTAGTCAGAATCAGATCCGCAAGATGCTGATCACAGATCCGTTTCAGTTCTTCCGCCAGAAGCTCCTCCTCGTCCGGAAGGATTCCGGTCTGAACCACCTGGTAACCCGCTTCCTGCAGCATCCGCACCGCCTCCGGTCCGCTTTTGTCTTCCCGCACGCCCCTGGCGCTCCGGTCACTGACCGTCAGTACAACTGTCCGATACAAGTTCCATCTCATCTCCTTCCTCGATGGTGCCGCCGCAAAGAACTCTCGCAAAGACTCCCTCTCTCGGCATAATGCACTCTCCCATTTTCTTATAGATTTCGCAGTGGCTGTGACACTCTTTTCCGATCTGTGTCAGTTCCAGCACCACGTCGCCGCATTTCAGCTTCGTTCCCACGGGAAGCAATTTGAAGTCAAAGCCTTCCACCACCAGATTTTCTCCGAAGGCCCCGGGACCAACGCCCGCGCCCCGCTCATTAAATTCCCGGATCCTGTCATAGGACAGCAGGCTTACCTGCCGGTGCCAGTTTCCCGCATGGGCGTCTCCCTCCAGCCCGTAATTTTCAATCAGCCGGACACGGCCCACGTTTTTCTTCTGCGTTCCACGTTTTTCGCTGATGCATACCGCAAGAACTTTTCCCATTTTTACCTCTTTCTGACGCATTTCCTGCGTATTTTTCTTATCCTCCGATTTTCCACATCGGCCTGCTCTCATCGGTGCGGGCGCCGTCTCCGGGTTTTTCCAGGACCAGAGCCTGCAGCCATCTGCAGATTTCTTCCGGACCTTTTCCCATCCGGAGCAGCCCCCGGACGTCGCCGTTGGCCGGATGGTGCAGACAGAGTTTTATTTTTCCGTCCGCCGTCGCACGGATCCGGTTGCAGGTGCTGCAGCAGCCGCAGCTCACAGCGCTGATAAATCCCACACTCCCGGCAAATCCGTGCACCTTCCAGACCTGCGCGGGACCTTGCCTCTTCCCGGCAGGCGCCGGCGTCATCGGTCCGAATTCCTGCTCCAGCAGTTCCCGGATCCGGCTGTTTTCCACCGGAGGAAACGCTTTTCCTCCGCCAATGGGCATCATCTCTATAAAGCGAACCTGCACCGGCCATTCCTTTGCCAGCGCTGCCAGCGGAATCCACTGACTGTCGTTGATTCCCCTGACCGGCACACAGTTGATTTTCACCGGAAGCCCGAGTGCCAGACATGCACGGATTCCCTCCAGCGCTTCTTCCATCCGGTCGCTTCCGGCAATCTGACGATAGCACCCGGAATCCAGGCTGTCCAGACTGACATTGACCCCGGAAAGCCCCGCCGCCTTCAACTTGTCAATGTTCCGGGCCAGCCCCACCCCGTTGGTCGTCATCACCACCTGCTCCACCTGCGGCAGTGCGGATATGCTGCGCACCATCTCCGGCAGATCCCGCCGCATCAGCGGTTCCCCGCCTGTCAGCCGGATCTTCCGGATTCCCGCCATCGCCGCCGCCCGGGCAAAGGCCAGCCATTCCTCCGTGGTCAGCAGTTCTTCCTCCGGCAGAAACGCCGGCGGACTGCCCGGAACTTCCGGCATACAGTAAATACAGCGCAGACTGCAGCGGTCTGTGACAGAAATCCTGAGATAGTCAATGGTTCTCCCCAGGGAATCTTTCAGAATTTTACTCATCGCCGCCTCCGGCATATCCATCCGGACTGCCCTCCGGATCCTTCTGTTTTTCCGGGCTTTCTCCGGCCGCCCGGTATTCTCCGCTCTTCCCGCCGTTCTTATAACACAGACGAATGCCATTCATCTCCATCGAACGGTCCAGCGCCTTGCACATGTCATAGATTGTCAGCAGCGCAATCTCCACACCGGTCAGCGCCTCAATCTCCACGCCGGTCTTCCCCACCGTCTTCACGGTGCAGCAGGCCTCAATCTCCAGCGTCTCCTCCAGATACGCAAAATCAATCGTACATCTGGTCAGAGCCAGCAGATGGCACAAAGGAATCAGCTCAAACGTCCGCTTGGCTGCCATGATTCCCGCGGTTCTCGCAATGCCCAGAACGTCTCCCTTCTTCATCGTTCCTTCCCGGATTTTCCGGAAAACCTCCTCGCTGACACGGATACGTCCTTTTGCAACTGCCGTCCGCTCTGTGATTTCCTTGTCGCTGACATCTACCATCACGGCGCTGCCCGACGAGTCAAAATGTGTAAATTCTCCCATATAACCTCCCGTCCGTCACTGGCCGAATCCACAGTCCGGATACGTACAGGCCGGACAGTTCTGACACTGTCCCCCGTGGGCGAGCAGGACAAAATCTCTTCTGGAGAGTTTTTCTCCGGTCAGCAGACGCGGAACAATCAGATCATAGATGGATCGTTTCGAATACATGACACAGCCCGGAAGCCCCACAACCGGCACACCGTCCACATAGGAAAGCATAAACATGGCCCCAGGAAGCACCGGCGTTCCGTAAGTGACCACCTCGCCTCCAAGCGCCCGGATCGCTGAGGGCGTCATATCGTCCGGATCCACAGACATTCCTCCGGTCACCTGCACCATATCCGCTCCCTGATCCAGGAATTCCCGGATCGCCTTTGTGATCTCTTCCGGATCGTCTCCCGGAAATTTCTGTCCGGTCAGTTCTGCGCCCAGTTCCTTCGCCTTGGCCTCCAGCACCGGCCAGAACTTGTCCTGGATTCTTCCACTCTGAATCTCCGAGCCCGTGGTCACCACGCCGATTCTGGCCGGACGGAACGGACGGACAGAGATCACCGGCCGATGCTCTCTGCTGATTTTCTCAAAAGCGGTCAGGATCTCCTCCCGGACCGCCAGAGGAATCACCCGCGCGCCTCCCAGCAGTTTCCCCTTCATCACCATCTTGTTTCCGTGAATCGTCGAAAAGCAGATCTCATCCACACTGTTCAGCTCATACAAAGCCTCCAGATCAACGTGCAGAACACCGTCGCAGGCCGCCCGCAGTTCGATCTTTCCCTCCTTCACCTCGCTGAACGTGATATTATCCCCGGCCACTGCCTGCACCATCCGCAGCGCCGCGTCATTTTCATGGACATATCCCTTGCTGAGATCCCAGACATAAATATGCCGTTTGCCCAGATCCAGAAGCTTTTCGATGTCCTTTTCTTCTATGATATGCCCTTTTGCAAAGGCTCTCCCTTTGAATTTTCCTGGAACAATCTCTGTGATATCATGGCAGAGCACCATGCCCACAGCGTCCTCCACTCTGACTTTTTCCATCTCCGTCATCCTTTCCGCAGCATCTTTTTTCTGTCGTCTGCCGCCTCGTTACCCTTCTGTCAGCGAAACGGCTGCACCGCCTTTCCTGTCAGTTTCCGGAATCCATTTCGTTTCCGTCTGTGTAACAGTTCAGCCCGCTGAACTGTTACGGCATCCGTCCATTGAAAATCGCTTCGTGATGGGCCGGATGCCTGCCAGCACTATGCATTCATACGGTCTGTGCAATGAATGCACAGACCTGGCTGAACTGTAACCCGTCTGTCACTTCTGCAGAAACTGCACCCGCTCTCTGCTTAAAATTCCTTCCAGCACGCCCCCGGCAATGCACCTTGCCTTGTCGGAAATCGTAAAACAGTTTTTCTGTTCGCTCTCCCGGGGATCAATATCAGCGATCTTGAATCCCTTTGTCACCGGATATCCGTCGCGAAGCAGTCCCCGGAGCACTCCTGACAGCGACGCCCGGACCGGCGTCTGTCCCACAAGGGCGATGATCTGCCCCTTCTCCACAAGGTCTCCGATCCTGCTGCAGTTGACCATTCTGCCGTCTGCCGGCGAGTGAATCACACGTTCCTTTCCGTATCCCGCGATCACGCCGGGCACTCCGGTGTTCGGCAGCGCGGTTCCTTCCGTGAGAATCCGGCCAAGGTTATGTCCCCGCATGGTCTCTATGACCAGATGGGCGTCCTTCCCGGCGGTAAATCCCGGGCCGAGCGCAATGACCGTATCCGCCATTTCAAGGTTTGTCCCCAGATTTTTCTTTGCCAGGATTGCATCCACCAGCACTCTGGGCCGGATCCGTTCCAGGCAGCGGCACTCCGCGTCCGCCAGCACCGGAACCTTTCCCTGCTCCCGGCGCCGCACCGCTTCCTCAAGTGCTTCCACCCGGACAGCCTCGACGCCTTCCACCGTCCAGCTTCCCTCATAAACAGCCTCTGAAAACGCCACATACCTGCGGATCGCCGACGGCCGGTCGGTTTCCAGTACCAGCACGGAAAAGCCGCAGCGATGCAGCCGGTGAATCGTTCCTGTGGCAATATCTCCGCCTCCCCGGACGACAATCGAAAATTCTCCGCTCATGGCCTGATCACCTTTCCTGCCTCCGTAAGAATCTGAGCAATCTGATACATATTCGTCACAGAGCCGACTGCGAGCTTTTCCGACAGCCCGTAATGATTCAGGCATGTTCCACAGGTCAGGATTTCCACTCCCTGGCTTTCCAGATTTCTGAGATTCTCCAGACTGTCCGCTCCCTCACAGGACAGCCAGGCGCCTCCGTTGTACAGCAAAATCGTCTCCGGCAGCCGCTCCTGCTCTGTCAGCGCATAGATGAAACTTTTCATCAGGAGTCTGCCCAGGGTGGAATCCTTCTCCCCCATCTCGTCGGAAGAAAGAACCACTACCATTCCCCGTTCCGTACCGTTCATGGGTTCACAGCTGCAGCCTGGCTGTCCGCTGCCTGGCTCCGACGGATGTTCCTCGCCGGACTGCAGTCCCTCTGTTCTCCGTTCCCCTGCCTCTTCTGCCGTCCCGTTTTTCAGGATCTCCACCAGATAACAGTTGTCCTGAATCTTTGTCCCTGAGGCCTCATAATGCTTCTGCACCGCCATTTTGCAGAGATTTTGCACAGCAATTTCGTTATCCACCAGCACTTCTATTCTGGATCCGCCGGGAGCCTCCTCCAGCGCACGTTTTGCTTCAATCACCGGAAGCGGACAGGCTTTTCCTCTCGCATCGATCTGTTTCACCATAACTGTTCTTCTCCTTTCTCTCCTCTGTCATGGACAAACCCGTATACAGGGATTCTCTTCTCTCACAATTTCACCGACAACGGCACATTCCATTCCTTCCGCCCGCATCTTTTCCGCCGCTTTTTCGGCGTCCTCTGCCGGAAGGCTGACCAGAAGGCCGCCGGAGGTCTGCGGGTCAAACAGAAGTTCCTCCATCTCGAAAGACACTCCCTGAAAGTTCACGAAGTCTCCCACATGATTCCGGTTTCTCTGGGCTGCTGCGGTCAGATAAAACTCCCCGGCATATTCCAGGCTCATCGGCAGTCTTGGAATCTTTTCGCCCCGGATGACCGCCCCGAAAGAAGTGCCCAGCATTTCCTTCAGATGTCCCAGGAATCCAAAGCCTGTGACGTCAGTACATCCGTGTACCCGATATCCACGAACAATCTCCGAAGCTCTCCGGTTCAGCCGCGTCATCGACTGAATCGCCCGGTCCATCGCCTCCGGGGACGCTTCCCCGATCCTTCCTGCCGTACAGATAATCCCCACGCCGAGAGGCTTCGTCAGAAGCAGCACATCGCCCTCCCGGCAGCCGTTATTGGCAAAGATCCGGTTCGGGTGCACCGTCCCCATCACAGAAAGGCCGTACTTGACACCGGTATCATGGATGGAATGGCCGCCCGCCAGCGTTCCGCCCACTTCCTGTACCTTTTCATTTCCTCCCTGAAGAATCTTTCCGAGAATATTCAGATCCATCTGTTCGGGAAAACAGACAATATTCAGCGCCGTCTTCACATCGCCGCCCATCGCATACACATCGCTGAGCGCATTGGCGGCAGCGATCTGTCCGAATATATAGGGGTCCTCCACCATCGGCGGGAAAAAATCCAACGTCTGCACAATGGCAGCGTCCTCTGAAATCCTGTAAACCGCCGCGTCGTCGGAGCTGTCATACCCGATCAGCAGATTCTCATCCCTCACATCCGGCTTCCCCAGCTTTTCCAATACCCGTGCCAGAGCTCCTGGCCCCAGCTTGGCCGTGCAGCCTCCTCCCGTACAAAAAACAATCTCTTCCGCCATTCTTCTTCCTTTCCGGAACCATTCAGCCTGTCAGGCGGTTCCTCTTCCATATGCAAATCTCATATACAAAAAATCCGCAGTCACGAAAAGTACTTCTCAAACACAAGGTCCACCGCCTCGCGGGCTTCCTTCTCAAAGGCCAGATATTTTTCCATCATGTTCCGACCCTCCACGGTCACCCGGGAACCGCCGCCCTGGCGACCGCCGCTGACCCGTTCTGTCAGCGCAAATCCCAGCCCCTCCTCGGTGGTCTTCATCATTTTCCACGCCTTGCTGTAAGCCAGTCCCATCCTGGCAGCCGCCTGGTGCATCGATCCGGTCTCATCAATCATCTGCAGCAGCTGACAGATGCCCGGTCCGAACACCTTATCTTCCTTCCAGAGCCTGACCAACATCCTGTAATGAAGCTTCTGTTCCATTTCCAATCCTCCGTCTCCCCTCCGCATTCTGATGCTCCGCAGCGCTGCGGATTTGATGTCCTGCCTGCGCATAATGCCCGGCTTTTCCCTCATGCGTTATTCTCGCGCAAGAATAACGGTTGTTCAAAAAACGGCGCACATGAAAGGTTTCTCTTTCACCTGCATGGTGCGCCGTTTGCAGCCGTTCCGCCGGCGGAAGGCTTATCGCCGTCCTTCTGTTATGCTTCTGCCATTCTGATACCATTATATCATAGGACTCTGTGATTATCCAAGAAGAAAACTCCAGACCGGCGTGGTAAATACAGAGGCCAGTGTGGACATGATGATCATCTTCGTTGCAAATCCCGGATCTGCATCGTACTTGGCTGCAAGAATGCTGGTGGTCGCCCCGGCAGGCATTGCCGCAAGCAGAACAGAGACGCCGGTGACCATGGAATCCAGTCCCAGAAGTGTACAGGGAATCCATACCACCACAGGAATCAGAATCAGCCGGACCGCAGAATAGAGAATTACCGTCGGATCCGCCATTTCCCGCAGCCTCAGATCCGCCAGAATCATTCCGACTACCATCATGGACATGGCAGTATTGCAGTTTGCCAGTGAATTGATCGTCGTCTGTACCATTCCCGGCAGCGGAAGCTGTGTCAGCATCAGGAAAATACCGAGGAAACATGCGATGATACACGGATGAGTCAGCACCTTTTTTACCAGCGCTTTCACATCCCTGGTTCCTGAAAACACAGAAATGCCGGAAGACCACATGACAATTCTCTGGGGAATCAGGTAAATCGAAGCCAGCGCCAGGCCCTGACTCCCGAACACGCCCTCCGCAATGGGATTTCCCAGAAAACCGGCATTGGAGCACACCGTACCGTAATACAGACATTTCCACTTATTTCTCGACATTCTTCCGAACAGAAGCTTGCCCAGCACCATACATCCCAGCTGGATACATACAGACACTGCCAGAATCGTCCCGAAAGAATGCATGGTCTCCCAGGAAAATTCAATCTGAAAAGAGCGGATAATATTACAGGGAAGAATCAGGTTAAGCACCAGATCCGTCATATTTTTCTGCCCTGTCTCCCCGACAATTCCGATTTTCTTCATCACAAGTCCTGCCAGCATCAGCAGAAAAATGCTCCCCTGCAAAGACAATAATTCCTCCATCCGTTTCCTCCATTCGTTTTTTCCAGCAAAAAAACGGTTCCTCCGACCGACGCCGATCCTTCCCTCCTCTGCAGAAAAATCTCTCCGCCCGGGAAAGCCGGCATCCTCCAGGAACCGTCTTGAAGCCGTCTGAGCGCTTACATGCGCTCTGCATTCGCTTATTTGCAACAGCTCAGCCAGCTGAACGGCTGCCTGCCGGTCATCCCGTTTCAACTGGCTTTGTATTTTCCATTTGCACGATCTGCCGCAGGACAACTGCGGGCTGTCAATGACTCCGGCGTTTTATGCCTCCGGAGCCTCATCGATCGCCTTTCCGATATCATGACGATAATATTTATTGTCGAAGTCCACCCAGTCCACTGCCTTATATGCATTGGCACGCGCTTCCTTCAGATTTTTTCCGAGAGCTGTAATTCCAAGCACCCGTCCTCCGTTTGTAACGATCTCTCCGTCTTTGAATTTTGTTCCCGCGTGGAAGCAATAATAACCGTCCGCATCCTTAAACTTCTCCAGTCCGTGAATCGGATAGCCCTTCTCGTAAGCAACCGGATAACCGTCGGAGGCAAGAACCACGCAGACGCACGCATTATCCTCAAACTGCAGATCCACCTGATCCAGCGTTCCATCGATACACGCCTCAAACACATCGACAATATCCGTCTTCATTCTCGGCAGCACCACCTGCGCCTCCGGATCGCCGAAACGGGCATTATATTCCAGCACTTTCGGTCCTTCTTCCGTCAGCATCAGGCCGAAGAAGATCACTCCCTGAAACGGTCTTCCCTCCGCAGCCATCGCATCTACCGTTGCCTGGTAAATATGCTTCTGGCAGAACGCATCGATTTCTTTTGTATAAAACGGACTCGGAGAAAAGTTTCCCATTCCTCCCGTATTCAATCCGGTATCTCCATCCCCGGCACGCTTGTGATCCTGCGCAGAGCTCATGGTCTTAATTGTCTTACCGTCGACAAAAGACAGAACGGAAACCTCACGTCCGGTCATAAATTCTTCAATCACCATCTCATTTCCGGCGCTTCCGAATTTTTTGTCCAGCATAATCGTCTTTACGCCTTCTTTTGCTTCCTCCAGCGTATTGCAGATCAGAACGCCTTTGCCGAGCGCCAGTCCGTCCGCCTTCAGAACAATCGGAAACTTCGCGGTTTCCAGATAGTTCAGAGCCGCATCCGGATCAGAGAATGTTTCATACGCCGCCGTCGGAATCTGATACTTCTTCATCAGATCCTTTGAGAATGCTTTGGAGCCTTCCAGAATCGCCGCGTTCTTTCTCGGTCCGAAAACACGCAGCCCTTCCTTCTCAAAAACATCCACAATTCCACCGACCAGCGGATCATCCATTCCGATCACCGTCAGGTCAATTTCCTTTTCCTTTGCAAAAGCCGCAAGCCCATCAAAATCCATCGCGGAGATGTCCACGCACTCTGCATACTCTGCGATTCCCGCATTGCCCGGCGCACAGTAAATCTTCTCAGCCCTTGGGCTCTGCGCAATTTTCCACGCGATGGCATGCTCTCTGCCGCCGCTTCCTACCACTAATATCTTCATCTGTATCTACTCCTTGCAAATTTTCGTTGCAGTTCAGTCAGCTGAACTGTTACAGATTTTTACCTGTCCGTCCACAACGGAGACTTTTCCATTGGCAATCAGATCAATGGCCTGCGGCAGAATCTTCCACTCCGCTTCCTCCATCACACGGCGCTGAAGAATTTCCGGAGTATCATCCTGGCGAACCTCCACCGCTTTCTGGAGAATGATCGGTCCTGTGTCGGTCCCGTCATCCACAAAATGTACCGTTGCTCCGGTTACTTTCACTCCGCGGGCCAGCGCCGCCTCGTGGACCTTCAGCCCATAATAGCCGGTACCGCAGAAGGCCGGAATCAGAGACGGATGGATATTGATCATCCGGTTCGGAAACGCATCCACCATAATCTTCGGAATCACAACCAGGCAGCCGGCCAGGACGACCAGATCCGCGCCGTAAGACTGTACCTTTTCCAGAAGAGCCCTGTTGAATGCATCACGGTTTTCAAAATTTTTCGGGGAAATGCAGACCGCATCCACTCCGCGCTTTCTTGCGCGCTCCAGCGCATATGCGTTCGCATTGTTGCTGATTACCGCAGAAATCTCCGTGTTGGTAATCTTTCCCGCATCTATCGCATCAAAAATCGCCTGCAGATTCGTCCCACCGCCGGAGACGAGCACTACTGTCTTCAGCATAATGTAACTCCCTTTTCTCCTGTCTCAATATGGCCGACGATATAAGGCGTCTCTCCCGCCTCTTTGATCGCGCGCATCGCCGCGTCCGCATCCTCCGGACTTACAGCGACGATCATACCGATTCCCATATTATAGGTATTGTACATCATCTTCTCTTCAATGTTGCCTTTTTTCGCCATCAGACGGAAGATCGGCGGAATCGGGTAGCTGTCTTTCTGAATCACTGCAGTTGTGCCTTCCTTCAGCATACGCGGAACATTCTCATAAAATCCGCCGCCGGTAATATGGCTGCAGGCTTTGACGGTCACCCCTGCCTCTTTGATGGAACGCAGCGCTTTCACATAAATCTTGGTGGGAGCCAGCAGCGCCTCCCCAAGCGTTGTGCCCAGTTCTTCATAATAGGTATCCAGAGAATCTTTCGTCATCTCGAAAACCTTGCGCACCAGGGAAAAGCCGTTGCTGTGAACACCGGAAGAAGCCATGCCGATCAGCACATCTCCTGCCTGAAGATCTTTTCCTGTAATCAGATCTTTCTCATCCACAACACCTACCGCGAAGCCGGCAAGATCATACTCGTCTTCCGGATAGAATCCCGGCATCTCCGCGGTCTCTCCGCCGATCAGCGCCGCGCCGGACTGGAGACAGCCCTCCGCTACACCTTTGACGATGTCCGCGATTTTTTCCGGCGTATTCTTTCCACAGGCAATATAATCCAGGAAAAACAACGGCTCGCCGCCTGCGCAGGCAATATCGTTGACGCACATGGCTACACAGTCGATTCCCACCGTGTCATGCTTATCCATCAGAAACGCCAGTTTCAGCTTTGTCCCGACGCCGTCGGTTCCGGAAACCAGCGTGGGTTTCTCCATATCCTTAAATTTTTCCATCGAGAACGCGCCGGAAAATCCGCCGAGATTTGTCAGCACTTCCGGCCGCATGGTTTTCTTCACATGCTCCTTCATCAGTTCCACGGACTTATATCCGGCTTCAATATCCACACCTGCATTCTTGTAATCCATAGTCTCCTCCATTCCGGACGCTCTTCGGTCCGTTTTATTCTTTTCTGGTATCCTGTCCTGAGGGATTGCCGCCTCTGTTCCCGGCAGCCTGTCTTTTATTTGCTGTAATTTTTATATCCTACTTCCTGAAGCTTTTTGTCCTTTGCCACAACCTGCTCTTTCATCTCCTCAGAGTAAGCTTTCAGTTTCTCCAGAAGCTCCGCGTCGGAGGTCGCCAGAATCTTCGCCGCAAGGATCGCCGCATTGGCTCCGCCGTTGATTGCCACGGTCGCCACAGGAATTCCGGACGGCATCTGTACGATAGAGTAAAGGGAATCGCGTCCTCCCAGAGAAGTGGTGTGCATCGGGATGCCGATCACCGGCATCGGGAAGATCGCTGCGCACATTCCCGGCAGATGAGCCGCCATGCCGGCGCCTGCAATGATAACTTTCAGGCCCCTCTCCTCTGCGGTTTTGGCGTACTCGAAAAAGATATCCGGTTCTCTGTGAGCAGAGATAATCGTCATCTCATAATCAATTCCGAATTTCTCCAGCATGTCTGCTGCTTTGCTCATCACCGGCATATCTGAGTCGCTTCCCATTACAATTCCTACTTTTGCCATGTTTGTTCTCCTTTTCTCATAAATACTCATTAGTTCGACTTATAAGTAGAATTTATTAATTCAGTCTTACTTATAAGCAATTGTACTAAGCACCGCGGTTATTGTCAATAGTTTTTTATGTGAAAAAACAACTAAAAATCTGATTGTCCGCTAAAACACTGTACTTATCAGCACA
>ERZ1643246.1845-NODE-1845-length-21771-cov-3.808068_pt1 | contig 21771 bp, 16 predicted proteins | sample MGYA00579265_ERZ1643246 | MGnify/ENA primary metagenome ERZ1643246 (study PRJEB29033, sample SAMEA4952261) | chicken gut metagenome | biome: Broiler Chicken; feature: Gastrointestinal Tract; material: Caecum | place: Ireland | collected 2018 | study: Broiler...
CTTCCGCATGGGGGCGGGGCTTTTCGTAGATGGTGTACTCGGTGTCGCTGATGCGTCCGCCGGGACCGCGAAGCTGGCGGCGGACGATATAGCCCGCCTTCTCCAGCTCCTTCAGCGCCCCGCCGATGGCGTCCACACCCTCCTTGCAGATTTTCGCCAGCCCCCGGGTGGTATAGTTCCACTCATCCGGGAGGGAAAGCATCATGGACAACAGGCCCTTGGCCTTGAGGCTGAGGGCGCTGTCCTTGAGATGGTGGTTGCTCATTACGGTGTAGTCCCGCGTCCGTTCAATGCGGAAAACTGCCATTTTGATTCACTTCCTCGTAGTCTCGTTGGGAGCATTTGGCTGGACGGGGGCGGTCTGCGCCTCCTCGCGGGCAAACCGCGCCTCCAGCCGGGCGACGCTCCAGTTGGATTTGAACTGCCCCAGGGGGCCGGGACCAAACTGTGCCCTGGCCCGGTTGTCCAGGTCCAGCAGCCGCGCCCACAGCTCCGGGTGGTGCCGCCGCAGGCTCCGCAGCTCCCCGATGCGCTGGAAGGGGCAGCACCAGCAGGAAGCCCGGTGATAAATCTCGTAGAGGCCGCCGAAATCAAAGCCCCGGTCATAGCACAGTTGCAGGGCCTGGGTCTCGGTGACGCCCCAGTCCACCAATGGGTAATTGAGGCCCTTGCACCGCCACGCCTCGTCTGCCGCGATGCCCACATACTGCTGGAGATTGTGCCGGCCCTTGAGACGGTTCAGCTCCTTGCTGATCTGGTGGGTCTTGAGCTGTCCGGTACACCAGCGGACCTTGATGCCTGGCCAGCCGTTGCCGTAGGGCGGGATGCCCAGCCGTGTCCGGTTTTCCAGACAGGAGGGCTTCTGCTTGGGCTCGTCAAACATCATGTATTCAAAGCTCTTGGGGGAGCGCAGGGCCGTGATGTGCAGGCCCCGCTCCCGGCACAGATGCTCGTCCACTTTGGCGATGTGGCCGTACATCTCCGGGAACTCCATGCCCGTATCTGCCCAAATTACCGCGTCAATGGGCAAGCCGCGCTCGATCATCAGCAGCAGGAGCGCCGTGCTGTCTTTGCCTCCGCTCAGGCTGACGGCATGAAACGCCCCGCTGGGGGTGTTCGCTGTGCCCATTCACGGGCACGCCTCTCTCAGTCCTCCTTTGTCTTACAGCTCATACACCGGCTGCTCATGCTCATACCAGGGCCAGCACATCTGATCCAGCGCCTGGGCCAATTCTTCCAGGTCCAGGCACATCTCGCACTCTGCCGGGTCGCCCTTCATGGCCCGGTATTCTGTGATGTACCCGCCGTTTTCATAGTCCACAGTGATGCAGGCCACGGCGGCCAGACCCATGTCCTCCAGCAGCCACAGCTCCAGGGTCCGGGTGGTGACGGCGGCCTCCGCTGTACTCTGGTCGTCCTCCGCGTACAGGAGGGTAGCCCGCTGGCCGAACAACTCCTCTCCCCGGTAGTTGAAAGACTTCTCGTGCCGGCCCTGGGTGGTGTATGCGTACACCGTCCTGGCCCTGTCCCGGACGGTCTGGGTCAGCGCCTGGAAGTCAAGGCCGCCCAGGTACTGCCGGATTTCCTCCGGGGTGTGCCCGCCTCTGTCCATGCGGGCATAGAACAATCTGGTGATTTCCGCTTTCAAACGGTCCATGTCGTACATAAAAAACCCTCCCATCGTAAATCAGTGACGCCGTTTCTTCTTGGGCCGGATCAGGTGGCCCTCCACCACAAGGGCGTGGCGGGTGATGCGAATTTCTCCCAGCGCCGCGCTCCTGAGCGCCCGCTGGTAGCTGTCCTCGCTTAGAAACAGCCGGGCCGTCTCCCCCCGCAGGGCGAGCAGGCTGCCGTCCTTGAGGACCTCAAACTCTACCATGTGCCGGGTGCCGTCTTGAAATCGTTCCACCGCCAGCAGGTCATGGCCCCGCATGGTAAACTGCCTCACCATTTGGACCTCCCATCCCGGATGCCCAGGGCGGGCAGCCCGTAGCGGGCGATCAGGGCGGCGTTGACGATGAGGCCCAGGGTCTGGATATCCACCAGGTCCTCGTCCGGCAGCTCCGCAGCCGTGGGGACCGCGCCGGCATAGAGGTCCCGCGCCGCCGCCAGCAGGGCGTAGTCCTGGAGGGCAATCCCCCGGCGCTGGGCGTAGGCGGCCTCAAAGCCCTGACGGTAGAAGCAGTTGGCGGTCCGCTGCCACAGCTCGTCGCTGGAAGTTAGCAGAAACAGCGCGGCGTAGTAGGCCGGGGTGTCCCGGCGGCGATACCAGCCCAGGCGGGCCTTGGTCCCCTCCATCCGCTCTTGGTGTTGATTGTCCCGCCAGAGGGTGCCGGAAAAGTCCGCCACGACACGCCGCAGGCGGGTGGGCAGCATACCCCGCTGGCCGAAGGTCTCTTGGACGGCCTCAAAGTAGCCCACCACGCCGGCCTCGATCCGCTCGGCCAGCCAGGGACAGCCCTGGGCAGTACAGCCGGTTTTGGGGTCATACTCGGTACAGAGGCAGCAGCGGACGTGTTCCGGCTTATATCGAAATGTGCAGATAAACATGATGTCCTCCTGATCCTGAACATGAAAAAAGCCGGACAAGTTGAAAACTGTCCGGCTGATGATGGTTCCCGTATTCAATTACCGCTCCTGGCTGCGCTGGCGCTTTCTCTGCCACGCCTCCAGCAGTTTGATGATGGTCTCCTGCATCCGCTGAGGGGTGTAGGAACGGGGAAAGTATTTGCGGATGGCCGCCATGGGGAAGCTGACCTTATCCACTTCCGCCTTCTTTTCCTCCGACAGCACCGCACGGGCCAGGTCCACCGTCAGCGCCCCCTCCTGGCTGGCCTTTTTCAGCCGCTGGGCCTGGGAGAGCGATGGGGTACTCTGCGCATATTCCATAGCGTCCAGCACAAGGGCCTGTTCGTCCAGGGAGAGGGCGGCCAGATGATAGGCCGGTGAGAGCGAGATTTTTCGCTCGTCCACCATGGCCATCAGCTCCGGGCACAGATGCGTGAGCTGGATATAGTTGCGCAGGGTGTCCCCGCTGATCCCCAGAGATTTGCCCACTTCATCGTCGCTGCGGAAATTCGCCGAAATTTTCGGCGAATTTTTTTCGGGGCGTCCGGCGCGTCTTTTCTCTACCTCCAACCGCATACGGTAGGCCCACGCCCGCTCACTGGGCAGCACATCTTCCCGGTTCACATTGCTGTCGATCATTTCGGTGACGGCCTCCTCGTCGTCCATCTCCCGGATAATTACGGGCATATCCGAGATGCCGGCCAGTTCGCTAGCCCGGTGCCGCCGCTGGCCCGCGATGATTTCGTACCCGCCCTCCGGGTCCGGGCGGACTACGCCGGGATAGGTGACGCCGCGCTCTTTGACACGGGCCACAAGCTGAATCATGGTAGGGTCGTCGTCCCGCACCAAATAGGGCTGGTTTCGGGGCATGATGCCCTGGAGGGCGGGATACCCCTTGAAGGGGTGCAGCTCTGTGAGAGGCAGACGTACTACCGCCTCTTGCGGGGATGAATTACTCTCAGCGGAAGATGGGAAAGAATTGTCAATGTTGCGGTGCAATCCATGCTCATCTCCTTCCATAAAAAAAGGGCGTCCCCAAAAGGAACGCCCTCAAAAATCGGTTTTTGTATTCGATTTTTTGATGTAAATACTGTTTGCTGATTGCCCTCAAACCATTGGTATTACTGACTTTCCGGGTTAAATCCTATAAGGCCACTCGCACCATAAAAGTACCGTATTCCATTGGAATACGGTACTTTTTCACTTTTTCGACCACTTGGTTTTTGCGTTTCTAACACTTTTCTAACACAACGTCCTGTGAAATGGTCTGCGGCAGCGGCAATTTGCTGATGTCGAGCCTATATCCTCTGAAATTGATGTTGTCCTAAGGAGTGCTAGATTGCCGTATATCCTCTTATTGAAACTCCCCTCCCACGCGGCTCATCACTGCCCAAATGTACGCGTCATGCACTACGCTGAAAACAGCGCACGTGGCTGCGACAACTGGCACTCCTGGTCCATAATTTCTACGAGTGAATACACCTGACAACTTCTGGTCAAAAGCGGATTATGATGTCCGCCTGCAAAAGATATTTGATGGACGCCTGTGACAGGCCGAATATGCTGTTCGCCCATTCTCGAGCTGGCGAAATCCATCTAGAAAGAAATTAGCAATTGACAATGAATGAAATGGAGAATACAATCAAGATATCAAAAGTAAAATAGCAAGCGCACAGGTGTGCCCTCTCCTTCGGGAGAGGACAGAAAAGGGAAGCCGGGTGAAACTCCCGCACAGGGCCGCTGCTGTAATTGCGGAGTCCCGCCAAGAATGCCACTGGTAGAGAATACCGGGAAGGCGGCGAGGATGAGGATGCATGAGTCAGAAAACCTGCCTGCTGCGTGCACAGAAATGCTCTTCGGATCTCAGGAGCCAGTGTGCGGCAGAGGAATCCCCTTCCCATAGGCGAGGTGGATTGTTTGCAGGCATATGCCGGGATTGGAGCATGCTCCAATCCCGGCTTTTTATATGTTATGGTACATGCAGTTTGATGGAGAAAGGCGGGTCATGCCCAATGGAACGATATGAATATCCCTTTGCGGCAATCGTAGGACAGGAGAAACTGAAAACCGCGCTGCTACTTAACTTGGTAGATCCCCGCCTCGGCGGTGTGCTTATCCAGGGAGAGAAAGGGACGGCCAAGTCTACAGCGGTACGCGGTTTGGCGGCGCTGATGGATGAGGTGGAAGTAACCGAGGGGTGCCCCTTCCACTGCAGAATAGACGGAGAAATGCTGTGTGATGAATGCCGCACCAAACCGGACAGACATACGGCACGCTATCGAAGACGGGTGGTGGAGCTCCCGGTAAGCGCCACAGAGGATCGGGTAGTGGGTACTCTGGATCTGGAACGGGCGCTGAAAGAAGGGGTGAAGGCATTTGAGCCCGGGCTGCTGGCTCAGGCAAATGGGAACATCCTCTATGTAGACGAGATCAACCTGTTGGAGGACCACATCGTAGATGTGCTGCTGGATTCCGCCGCGATGGGGGTAAATACCGTGGAACGGGAGGGGGTCTCCTACAGCCACCCGGCCCGCTTTATTCTGGTAGGCACCATGAACCCGGAGGAGGGAGATCTTCGCCCCCAGCTGTTGGATCGTTTCGGCCTGATGGTGGAGGTGCACGGCGAGCCGGAAGCGGAGGCCCGCAAGGAGGTCGTCCGCCGGCGGCTGGCCTTTGAGACAGACCCAGCCGCATTCTGTGCGTTCTATGAGCCAGAGCAGGAGAAACTGCGGCGGCGCATCGCGGCGGCGCAGGACCGTCTGTCTCAAGTGGCTCTTCCCGAGGCGCTCTTTGACACGGTGGCGCGTGTCTGCACTGCGCTCCAGGTGGACGGCCACCGCGCGGACATCACCATGCTCAAGACGGCACGGGCCTTGGCCGCCTTGGATGGACGACAGGAGGCAGCCGAGGGAGATCTGCGGCAGGCGGCAGAGCTGGCCCTGCCCCACCGGCTGCGCCGGGCTCCCTTTGAGCAGGGGGGCGGCGCCGAACTTAACTGGGGGGAACTGTTCCATGGATAGAGCCCGATATCCCTTCTCCGCCGTGGTGGGTCAGGAGCGGGCAAAGCAGGCGCTTCTCTGCCTGGCTGTGGAGCCCCGCATCGGGGGCGTACTGCTGTGCGGAGAAAAAGGGACGGCTAAGTCCACCCTGGTGAGGGCCATGGGTGGGTTGGAGGGCGTACACCTGGTGGAGCTCCCTGTGAGCACCACGGAGGACATGCTTTTGGGCGGCGTGGAGCTGGAGACGGCGGTGCGCACTGGCCGGCGGCAATTCCAACCCGGTCTGCTGGCTCGGGCCGACGGGGCAGTGCTGTACGCCGATGAGATCAATCTGCTTCCCGCCGCTCTGAGCGGTGCCCTGCTGGACACCCTGGAGAGCGGGGTGTGCCGGGTGGAGCGGGACGGCATTTCCCATACCTGTCCCGCCCGATTTTCTCTGGTAGGAACCATGAATCCGGAGGAGGGGATCCTTCGGCCTCAACTGCTGGACCGCTTTGGCATCTATGTTGCGGTAATCGGAGAGACAGAGCCGGAGTCCCGGAAAGAGGTGGTCCGCCGCGCTCTGGCTTTTGAGACAGATCCCGTCGGATTTCGCGCCCAATGGGCCAGGCAGGAGGCGCGGCTGTCCGAGACAGTGGCCTCCGCCCGTGCGCTCCTGCCGCAGGTATCTGTGGGAGAGGCGGAGGAGCAGGCGGCCTGTCTGTTGGCGCGGCAGGCCAATGCCGCCGGGCACCGGGCGGAGCTATCCATTCTGCACACAGCCCGTGCTCTGGCCGCACTTGCGGGACGGACATATCTAAACATGGACGATCTCCATACGGCGGCGGAGCTGGCCCTGCCCCACCGTCGGCGGGAGGGGTGCGAAACGCCGCCATCCCGGAAGGCGGAGGCACCAGCCCCCCAGGAGCCGCAACCGGACAGCATCTCCCGGGACAGAGAAGGTTCAGTGGAGGACGTTCAGCCTCCGGCGGAAGATTTACCGCCGGACAGGACACAGCCTCCTGCACAGCATTCTCAGCAGGGCCAGTCCCGGGAAAGGCTGGAGCAGGGGGAAAAGGTCTATGAGGTGCGCGCCCTGCTCACGGGCCGGGCTGACCGCTTGGCTCGGAGAGGCAGCGGACGGCGCAGCAAGACCCGCTCCGCCACCCGGCGGGGGCGGGCCGTGGGCGACCGCATTCCACAGGGAAAGGCAGAGGATCTGGCGATAGGCGCTACGCTGAGGGCCGCCGCACCCTACCAGCAGGTCCGCGGAGGAGGAGCGGCTGGGCTGGTTCTTCTGCCCTCTGATTTTCGGGTGAAGGTGCGGGAAAGCCGTGTCGGCGCGGATATCGTGTTTGCCGTGGACGCCAGCGGCTCCATGGGGGCGGCCCGGCGGATGAAAGAGGTCAAGGAGGCGGTGCTCTCCATGCTGATGGATTCCTACCAAAGGCGCGACCGGGTGGGGCTGGTGGCCTTCCGGGGCGGAGAGGCGTCCACACTGCTGGCGCTTACGCGCAGTGTGGAGCTGGCCCAGCGGGAGCTGCAATTTCTCCCCACCGGCGGCCGTACCCCGTTGGCGGCCGGACTGGAGGAGGCGCGCCGCCTCCTGGAGCTCCAGCGCCGCCGGATGAAGGAGTCCCTGCCGCTGCTGGTCCTAATCACAGACGGGCGGGCCAATTTCAGCCGGGGCGGAGACCCGGTGGAGGAGGCCATTCAGGCGGCCAGGAGGGTAGCTGAGTCCCACATTCCTGCCGTGGTTATCGATACGGAGCGTCAGTTTGTCTCCCTAGGGCTGGCGGCCCGGCTGGCTCAGGAGATGGGTGCGCCCTGCTACCGGGTGGAGGAGCTGCGGGCCAGGCCCCTGGCGCAGCTGGTACGCGGACACAGTCCGGCGGCGGGTTGAGGAGGCTTTTATGGTAAAGCTGCTTTTTGTGCTCATGAATGAATATCGGCTCTGGGCCCTGCCCCAGGCCCTGACCGCGCTGGAGCGCCGGTATCCCGGCTTAGTGGAGGGACGGGTTTACTCTGTGCGGGAGGTCAACGCTGATGCCGCACTGGAGCGGGCGCTTTTGGATGACGCTGCGCGGGCGGATATGGCCTTTCTGGCTTCCCACGGCTCTATCCAGAACCTCTGCTGTTTTTCGCGGCTTTGGAAAACACTGGAGGGGCGACCGGTCTATTTTACCTCCACCATGGGGGACGAACTGGCCGAGCTGCTCCCCGAACTGGGCCTGGAGCCGTCGCTCTACGCCGCGCTGGACGCTTATTACCAGGCCGGAAGCCCGGAGGATCTGGAGGAGCTGATGCTCTGCGCTGTCAACGGGCGATTTGGAGGCGGCTATCCGCTCCGCCCCCCGAACCCTCCCCGAGGGCAGGGTGTGTATACCCTGGAGGGCTTTCTGCCGCCGGAGTCCGAAGAGCGTTACCGAGCGCAGATGGCCGCAGAGACCCGGCCGGTGATCGGTGTGCTGATCCATGACCATTATACCAAGACCGGAAATCTGGAGCACGTGGACGCCCTGCTGCGCGCGATCCAGGCCCGGGGGTACGTCCCTTACGCCTTGGCGGATTCTTTTGCGGCCGACCATGGGGCGGAACGGGGCATGCTCTACCGGATGGAGCGTGCTTACCGAAGGGAAGACGGCACACCCATCCCGGCAGCGCTGGTGGTGTCCTACGGCTTCAGCCTGACCACCCTGTCCGGACGCGAGGCGCGAGCGGGTCAGGTTCCCTCCAGCGTATTTGAGGACTGGGGCCTTCCGGTGATTCAGGGCCTTACCACTTATTTCAGCGCGGATGAATACCGCCGGGACATCCGGGGGCTGGATCTGGTCTCCCTGCCCGTGTGCGTCTACCAGCCGGAGTTTGACGGGCAGCTCATTTCCGTGCCCTATGCGGTGACAGAGCGGGTGGCAGACGGGAGAAAGGTATGCCGTCCTCTGCCTGACCGGGTGGAGCGGGTGGCAGAGCTGGCCTGCCGATGGGCGGGACTGGCCAGGAAGCCCATGGCGGAGAAGAAGCTGGCCATTATCCTCCACAACATGCCGCCCCGAAACGACACCATCGGCAGCGCCCATGGCCTGGACACGCCGGAAACGGTATTCCGGGTGATCCGCGCTTTGGAGGCGCGGGGTCTGCAGACGGAGCACCCCTTCACGGATGGGGCCGAGATCATCGACCGCATCCGGGCTGCGGTGACCAACGACAGCCGGTGGCTCTCCCCGGAGGCCGCGCTGGAACGGGCGGCGGCAACGGTGCCGGCGGCGCAGTATCAAGCGTGGTTTGACCGCCTCAACCCCGAGACCCGGTCGCAGATGGAGGAGAGCTGGGGGCCCGCCCCTGGTACCGTCATGGTATCCAGCGGACAGATCATCATCCCCGGCATCCGCAACGGCAACCTTTTCGTGGGGCTGCAGCCTCTGCGCTCCGCCCCGGAACAGGCGGAGGAGCTCTACCACAGCACCGACAGCACACCGCCCCATTCCTATCTAGCCTTTTATCGCTGGGTGGACGAGGTGTTTGGGGCAGATGCGGTGCTCCATGTGGGCACCCACGGCACCCTGGAGTGGCTTCCGGGCAAGGAGATCGGGTTGTCCTCCGGCTGCTTTGGAGACATCTGTATCGGCGGCATACCCCATCTGTACATCTACAATATCAGCATACTGGGTGAGGGCATGCAGGCAAAGCGGCGCTCCTACGCCTGCATCCTCGACCACCTGATCCCCTCCATGGATGACTCGGACACCTATGGCGGGCTCACAGATCTGGATGAGGCTATTGACGGCTATTATCACGCCAGGCAGGCCAGACCCGCCCAGGTGCCGGCGCTTCTGGAGCGGATTTTTACGCTGGCGGAGGAACTGAAGGTGACCACAGATCTAAAGCTGAGCCGGGCGGATCTGGAGGCCGACCCGGAGACGGGCGTGGGGCGTCTCCACCGCTGGGTGAGCCGCATCAAGACCTCTCTGGTGCGGGATGGGCTGCATATTTATGGGCAGGCCCCCGAGGGGACGCAATTGGACAATCTGGCGCGGGCCCTGGTTCGGGTGCCCAACGGCGGAGTGCCCGCTCTGGAGGATAGCATCCTGCTGGCTCAGGGCTGGGAGCCGGGGGAGCTGCAGGCCGCGCCAGAGCGTATCTTCCCCAACGGGCGCACCGCCCTGCGTATCCGTGACGGAGCGGTGGAGACGGCGCGCCGGCTCTTTTCCAGCCTGGCGGGACAGGGGTACCGGCCAGATGCGGTGGCAGGGATCCTGGCGTCGGAGGATTTTCCGGGAGACACAGCTCCATTGGCAGGGACGTTGGATTTTGTATGCCGTCAAGTGGTGCCCCGGCTGTGCCAGACCACGGACGAGATGGAGCTGCTGCTGGCGGGCGTCGAGGGGCGGTTCATTCCGCCGCTGCCCGGGGGCAGCCCATCCCGAGGAAATGTCCACATCCTGCCCACCGGCCGGAATTTCTATGCCATCGATCCGGCGGCCGTCCCCAGCCGAGCCGCCTGGGCGGTGGGGCAGACACTGGCGGAGCAGGCCATTGCGGCCTACCGCACTCAGAGGGGGGAGCCCTGGCCGGAGAGCGTGGCTATCGTGGTCTACTCCGACGAGTGTATGAAAACCCATGGCGAGGACATCGCAGAGGTGTTCGCCCTGATGGGTGTGTGTCCCCTCTATCTGGGGCAGACCGACAAGGTGGTGGGGGTAGAGCCCATCCCTCTGGAGGAATTGGGCCGTCCTCGCATCGATACTGTGCTGCGCATCAGCGGCCTGTTCCGTGATACCTTCCCCAATGTGGTGGAGCTGGTGGAGCGGGCGGTGTTGGCTGTGGCCAGCCTGGACGAGAGCCCGGAGCAGAACTTTATCAAAAAACATACCGACCAGGAGCGGGAGCGGCTGGTCGCCCAGGGCCTGAGCAAAAACGAGGCGGCGGAGCAGGCAACTTTGCGGGTGTTCGGCTGCCCGCCCGGCACCTATGGGGCGGGAGTGAGCAAGGCAATTCACAGCCAGAACTGGGAGAGCTGGACAGACCTGAGCCAGATCTATACCCTCTGGAGCGCCCACGGGTACAGCAGCCGCTTTCACGGACAGGCCATGCCGGAGCTGTTCCGCAGCCGGCTCTCCTCTGTGGGGGTGACCATCAAAAACGAGTCCTCGGTGGAGATCGATATGCTGGACAGCGATGACTTTTACAGCTACCATGGCGGCCTGATTGCCTGCGTCCGGGACTGCAGCGGTCAGAAGCCTGTCTCCGTGGCGGGACTCACCGCCGACCCCGCCAGGCCGGAGACCTCCGACGTGGAGACTGAACTGGCCCGGGTCATGCGCAGCCGTATTCTCAACCCCAAATGGCTGGAGGGGCTCAAGCGCCACGGCTACAAGGGTGCCCAGGAACTCTCCACCACCTTTGACACCTTCTTCGGTTGGGACGCGTCCGCAGAGGTGGCGTCTGACTGGATGTATGACGCCATGGCCCGGCAGTTCCTCCTGGATGAGGAAACCCGGCAGTGGATGGAGCAGGTCAACGACACAGCGGTGCTCCAGATGAGCGAGCGATTCCTGGAAGCCCACCAGCGAGGCATGTGGCAGGCGGGCGAGGAGGAGCTGCGGGCCATCCAGCGCATCTATATGGACATGGAGGGCGTCATGGAGGATGGATACCAATGAAGGCGGGGCTAGACACCCTGGTTCTGCGCCTTACCAACCGCTGTAATCTGAGCTGCGCCTACTGCTACGCTGAGGGAGAACCAGCAGGGGCGGATCTGCCGCCGGAGCTGGCAGTAAAAGCGCTCTCCCTGGCCTGCCCGCCGGGTGGGAGCCTGCATATTCAGTTTACCGGCGGGGAGCCCCTGCTTTGTTGGGATACGGCGGCGCAGGTGCTGGACTTCGGGCGGGCCACCGGGCGGCAGATCCAAGCCTCCCTTCAGACCAACGGCACCCTGCTTACCCCGGAGCTCTGCCAGGAGCTGAAGGCAAGACAGGTAGCGGTAGGTGTGAGTCTGGACGGTGTAGCCGCGGACAACGCCGCGCGTTTCTTCCCCGGGGGCTCCCCCTCCTTCCCGGCCGCAGTTCAGGGGCTTCAGGCTCTGGCAGAGGCCGGTATGGTGGTCAATCTGACCGCAGTGGTAACGGCAGTCAATGTGCAGAACCTGGATCGGCTACTGGAGTTTGCGCTCTGGTGCGGCAATATCCACGGAGTAGGATTGGACCTGGTGCGGCCCCAGGGCCGGGGCGCGGGGGCGGAGCTATTTCCTTCTCCACAGGCGCTGGAGGAGGGCATGAGCCGCCTACTGGCACGATACGACCAGCTGGCCGATCTTGGCCGGCCGGTGCGGCTCAAGGAACTGGAGCGGCTGCGCCTGCTTCTGCGCACAGGGCGGCGGAGAGACTGCTATTGCAATGCCCAGACGGGCCGCTCTCTGGCGGTGACTCCGGACGGCTGCCTGTGGCCCTGCTCCGCTCTGGCCGGCGTGGATGGATGCCTTCTGGGGCAGTCAGATGCGGGGGCATGGCCGCCGCAGCGGCCTTGCCCCGGGTTGGAGCCGCCGGAGGTATGTACCCGCTGCCCTGCCTTTGGGCTCTGCGGCGGGGGATGTCCTGCCGCCCGGCTGGCCAGCTTTTCTCAGCTGGACTGCCAGATGCACCGGAAGATGCTGGAGCACGCCTGCCGACTGGAGGGGAAGCTGGAGTTGTGGAATACGTGGCAGAACACGTTTCCAGATAGAGAAAATCCATATCATGAGGAGGAATTGGAATGAAACAACATCTGCACCGGATGGCGGGGCTCTGCCTGGCCGTCACCCTATTGCTGACCGCAGCGGGCTGCGGTCAGCAGGCCGTTCAGGAGAGCACCACCCCCTCTCCCGTGGTGGAGACAACTGCAGTGGATAAAAATGACTTGACCGTCGTGCGAAGCATGGAACTCCAGTACGCCAACAATTTTTCGGTGGACTACTGTGCCAACGGCTGCAAAATCATCACTGACGGTGCGGGCCAGAAGTTCCTGTGGCTGCCAGAGGGGGGCGAAGTCCCGGATGATACGGGGGACATGACGGTGCTTCAGGCTCCGCTGACCAAGCTGGGCTGCTTTTCCACCACCCATGCCACCCTGTTCCATGCCATCGGGGCGCTGGATAAGGTCAGTCTGGTGACCACCGATAAGGACAAGTGGTACATCGAGCAGGTGGCTCAGCAGATTGAGGACGGCACCACCACTTACGTGGGCAAGAACTCCGCCCCCGACTATGAGCTCATCAGCGCCGCCGCCCCTCAGATCATCCTGATTTCTGCAAACACCATGCACGGCAGCGACGAGGTGCTGGCCAAGCTGGATGAGCTGGGCATCCCCTACATCGCGGACAGCCAGCATCTGGAGAACCATCCGCTTGGCCGGGTGGAGTGGGTCAAGCTGGTGGGCGCCCTGCTGGACATGGAGGCGGAGGCAGATGCCTACTTTGACGAGGAGGTGCAGCGGGTGAACGCCGTGGCCGAGAGCGTGGCCGGGGAGAGTGAGCACCCCTCCATCCGCCAGACCTATATCTTCAAAGGAACCGTCTATGTGCGCAACGGCGGCGACTACGTCAACAAGATGCTGGAGCTGGCCGGCGGCACCTATCCCTTCGCCGAGCTGGAACCCGACCAGGGCGGTAATACCAAGATGACGGTGGAGGAGTTCTATCAGGGAGCGGTGGATGCCGATATTCTGATCTATGACAATACCAGTGACGTCAGCGTCTCTACCGTGGCCGATATCCTGGCCAATGGTGACTACCTGGGCGACATGAAGGCCATCCAAGAGGGCAACGTCTGGGGGATCCAGAAAAACTACTGGCAGTCGGCCGATGACGTGGCCACCATGATTGAAGATCTTGCAACCATCATCTATCATCCGGAAAACGCGGATCAGCTCCACTATTTCTACAAGCTGCCCGCAGAATAAGCGGCGGAGCCCGACCGTTTGGTCGGGCCCTGCCGGGAGCCGTCTGCCGCAGTGGGGGACGGCTCCCGACAGGGAAACGCACGGGAGGGAGAGAGGAACATGAAACAAAGCACCCGAAATGTCGTAGGCTTCGCTGTTCTGGCGGTTCTGCTGGCCGTCTTGTTCTACTGGAACATCAACACTGGTTCGGTTCATCTGAGCCTGGAGCGTATTTTTACCCTTCTCCGCTGGGGCAACGACGGCTCTATGGAAGGCAACATCCTGTGGAAGATCCGCCTGTCCCGCCTGCTGGGTGCGGCGCTTCTGGGTGGGGCACTGTCCATCGCAGGCTTCTTGCTCCAAACCTTCTTCAAAAACCCGATTGCAGGCCCCTTTGTGCTGGGGATCTCGTCCGGCTCCCGCCTGTTTGTAGGATTTTTTCTTCTGGCTGCTACCCCTATTGTAACGGGGAATTTTTCTCCCTATGTGATCTTCCTGGCGGCCTTCGCGGGGGCACTGGCCGCTATGGCCCTGGTGCTGGCCGTGTCCAGCCGGGTGCAGAATCTGGCCATGCTGCTGGTTATCGGTATGATGATCGGGTACATCTGCGATGCGGGCACGGACTTTATGATCACATTCGCTGAGAGTAATCAGCTCCAGAATTTCACGGTCTGGACGATGGGCAGTTTTTCCGGCCTGACCTGGGCCACATTGGGGGCATCCGCCCTCATCACCTTCCCCACGGTGCTTCTGGTGTTCCTCCTGTCCAAGCCCCTGGGGGCTTACCTGCTGGGGGAGAGCTATGCCAAGAGCATGGGGGTCAACATCAAGGGGTTCCGCGTGGCACTGATCCTCCTGTCCAGCATCCTGTCGGCCTGCGTAACCGCCTTTGCCGGTCCCATCTCCTTTGTGGGCATCGCCGTGCCCCATATCACCCGCATGCTCTTTCGCACATCTCGGCCCATGGTGCTCATACCGGCCACCTTTCTCACAGGAAGCGTATTCTGCCTGGCCTGTGACCTCATTGCCCGCACGGCGTTTGCCCCAACGGAACTCACCATCAGCACCGTCACCTCGGTGTTGGGCGCCCCTGTAGTCATCTGGCTTATGATCAAGCGCAGGAGGAACAGCTGATGTATTTTGAAACACAGAAGCTGTCGGTGGGCTACCACCGGCAGCCCCTCATCAAAGACATTGACATTGGTATCTGGCAGGGGGGTATCCTCTGCCTGATCGGTCCCAACGGCTCGGGGAAATCCACCATCCTGCGTAGCATCACGCGGCATCTGGCCAAGCTGGGAGGGGTGGTCACCATCGGCGGCGGCGATCTGGACAAGATGAGCGACAAGGAGCTGGCCCGCCATGTGTCGGTGGTGCTCACCGACCGGGTGGAGCCGGATCTCATGACCTGCTGGGAGGTGGTGGCGGCCGGGCGCTACCCCTACACCAACCATTTTGGAAAGCTCTCGCAGGAGGATCAGCGCATTGTGGAGGAGTCTATGAAGCGGGTGAATGCCCTGGATCTGCGGGAGCAGCGGTTTACCGAACTCAGCGATGGACAGAAGCAGCGGGTGCTGCTGGCCAGAGCTCTATGCCAGCAGCCGGAGGTTATTGTCCTGGATGAGCCCACCAGCTATCTGGACATCCGCCATAAGATTGAACTGCTGAACATCCTCCGGGAAATGACCGCCGGCCGGGGACTGTCCGTGGTGCTCTCCCTCCACGAGGTGGACCTGGCCACCAAGCTGGCCGATGTGGTGGTGCTGGTGAAGGACAATGCCATCTTCCGCTGCGGCGCGCCGGAGGATGTACTGGACGACAGCATCATCCGGCAGCTCTACGGCATTCACGACGGCACCTTCAACCTGCTCCTGGGGAGTGTAGAGCTCTACGGCGCGGCGGGGAACCCCCGCGTGTTCGTGGTGCCCGGAGAGGGCAGAGGAGCCCCCTGCTTCCGGGCCCTTCAAAAGCGGGGGATCCCCTTTGCCACAGGAATTCTCCAGCGGTGCGACGTGGACTGCGCAGTGTCAGAAACCCTTGCGGCCCGCCGATATACGGCGGAGAGTTTCTCTCCGCCGGCCTCGGACACTCTGCGTGCCGCTATCGCGGCGGCCTGCGGCTCCGCCTGTGTGGTGGACAGCGGTGCTGCGATAGGCGCCTATAACCAGGAAAATATGGAACTGCTGCGGGCGGCGGCAAAGGCCGGTGTGCCGATTCTCACCCTGCGCCGGGAGGCGCTGAAGGTCCTGGGGGCCGCGCGCCGCTTCGACACCGTCAGAGCTTTGGCCGATGAAGCGGCCCGGCTTGTGTCTACGGGAAAGGGGGGAGCATCTTGTCCCTCATCTGGCTCTATCTCAGACGCTATCGCTGGTACTGCCTGACGGCCCTCCTGTTTGTCCTGATGGAGGCAAACTGTGAACTGCTGCTGCCGACGCTGATGGCGCGAATGATCGACGAGGGCGTGCGATCAGGGCAGATAGACCGCATCCTAGAGCTGGGCGGCTGGATGGCCGGGGCTGCCATAGGCGGCATTGTGTGCGTGCTCGTGCGCAATCTCTGCTCCGGGACGGCTTCCCAGCGGTTTGGGGCGGATCTCCGACGGGGACTGTTTGCCAAGTGCCTTCATCTCACGGAGGGCGGCGTGGATCAGGTGGGGAGCGGTTCTCTGGTGACCAGGATGTCCAGCGACTGTGACCAGCTCGCCAAATCGGTAAACTCCGCCCTGCGCATTGGCATCAAGGCGCCTGTCCTGTGCGTCGGCAGCGTAGCCTACGCCATGGGACTGGACGCGGGCTTGAGCTGGATTGTCCTTGCGGTGGTTCTGGCGGTGACGGCGCTCATTACGGGCTATGTGGTGCAGAGCAGCCGGCGCTTCCGCCGCGTGCGGGATGCCATGGATCAGGTCAATGCGACTGTGCAGGACTTCCTGCGGGGTATCCGTTTGATCCGCGCCTTGGGACGGGAGGAGTCGGAGACCCGCCGTTTTCAGGTGTGTAGCGCGGAACTGGAGGAAGCGGGCATTCACCTTCAGCTGCTATCCGCCTGGTTTGCCCCGCTGGTCACCCTCACCGTAAATCTCGGCACGGTTGCAGTGCTGTGGGCGGCGGGGACTTGGGAGGTGGAGGTGGGTACCGTATCCGCTTTTGTCACCTACATGACCCAGATGCTCACCTCCCTGATGACCCTGGTGGATGTATTCAAACTTCTCATACGGGCGCAGACCTCGGCGCAGCGGGTGGAGGAGGTGCTTCAGCTTCCGGAGGAAGAAGATCCGACACAGCCAGAGCACATGGGGGCAGAGGAGCCGGTGCTGGAACTGCGGCATGTGACCTTCGCGTATCCCGGCGGCAGCGGAGTCCCCGCCCTGCGCGATATTTCCTTCTCACTGCGGCGGGGTGAGCGGCTGGCTGTGGTGGGCCCCACTGGCGCGGGGAAATCCACTCTGGCCTGGCTCTGTGCCAGGCTCTATGAGCCGCAGTCGGGAGAGATACGGCTGGGCGGGCGGCTGCTAAGCCGTATTCCCCTGGAGCAGATTCGACGGCAGGTGGCGGTGGCCGCCCAGAAAAGCGCCCTGTTTTCCGGCACGGTTCGGGACAATCTATCCATGGGAGACCGGAGCGCGGGGGAAGATCAGCTCTATGCCGCTCTGGAGGCCGCCCAAGCGGCTGATTTCGTAAAAGATGCCGGCGGACTGAGCGCCCGGCTGGACCAGGGGGGCGCCAACCTCTCAGGCGGGCAGCGGCAGCGCCTCTCTCTGGCCAGAGCCCTGCTCAGGGAGAGCGCAGTGTTGATCCTGGATGACTGCACCAGTGCGCTGGACCCTGGAACGGAACATAAGGTTCTCGCCGGCATCGGGAGGAACCCCAACCAGGCGGTACTCCTCATTACACAGAAAATACGCGCCGCCAGCGGAATGGATCGGATTCTGGTACTGGAGGAAGGTTGGCAGGCAGGGCTGGGAACCCATGAATTTCTGATGGACAGCTGCCCTGCCTACCGCGAACTCTGGACCTCCCAGGCTTTGGAGGTGAACACAGATGGCACATAGCGGGCGGGCGGCCGGGGGGCCGCCCCTGCCACCACAGCGGCGAAGTCTTCAGCAGCGATTCGGGCCCCACGCAAAGGCCAGGAACGGACGGGGCACCGTGCGCCGACTGCTGGCGCTCTATGCCCGGTGGAAAAGGGAACTTATTCTGGTGGTAGGCCTCACCGTGCTCTCCACCGTTGCATCCCTTGCAGTGCCCTATCTGCTGGGGCTGGCGGTGGACTGCTTCCGGGTGGGCGGAGTGGACAGAACTGCACTGGCGGCGCTACTGGTTCTCCTGGTGGGAGTGATAGCGGCACAGTGGCTTGGCAACTGGGGACGCCGCCGCTGGATGGAGATTATCTCCCAGAGAATGGTGACCCAAATCCGCCGGGATTGCTTTGCCAAATTGGGGAAGCTTCCCCTGTCCTACTTTGACCGACACCCCCACGGGGATACGATGAGCCGACTGGTCAGCGACGCCGACAATGTCAGCACCGTGGCCGCAGAGTCTGTGACGCAGCTGTTTTCCAGCTTGCTGACAGTGGCGGGCGCATTGACCATTATGGTCTTCCTCAGTCCTCTGCTCACATTGGTGGCGCTGGCAACGGTACCAGTGATCGCCCTGTGTACACGCCTCATCTCGCAGCGAAGCCGGACGCTCTACCGCAGGCAGGCCGATGAGCTGGGGCGCCTGAGCGGTCTGGTACAGGAGACGCTGTCCAACGGACGTACAGTCAAGCTCTACCACCGGCAGGCAGAGGTGCTGGAGCAATTTGACCATATAAACGAAGTGCTGTGCACCACCTCAGTAAAAGCACAGGTATGCGCCGGACTGCTCAGCCCCTTGGTAAATATGGTCAACCATTTGGGGTTTGCCCTGATTGCCTGTACCGGCGGTGTGCTGGCCCTTCACGGGGTGGTGCGGATTGGCCTGGTAGTAAGCTTTTTGGGCTATTCCCGGCAGTTAGGGCGGCCGCTTAACAGCATCGCAGCCCTTTTTTCCAGTATCCAGCAGGCCGTGGCTGGGGCGGAACGCCTCTTCGATATCCTGGATGAACCTGAGATGCCAGCAGATGCCCCTGAGGCCGTCTCTCCCCAAACGGTACGGGGAGAGGTGGCTTTTGAGGACGTCTCTTTTTCCTATGAGCCGGAGAAGTCCGTGCTGGAGCATGTGAGCCTCCGGGTTGAGGCCGGGGAAGTGGCTGCCTTTGTGGGAGAGACCGGCGCGGGTAAGAGTACGCTGATCAATCTGTTGACCCGGGCCTATGACCCATCGGCAGGGGTAATCCGGCTGGACGGTGTTCCTCTGGAGCAATACAGCCGCGCGAGCCTAGGCCGGTGCTTCTCTGTGGTGCTCCAGGATACGGCCTTTTTCCGGGGCACAGTATTGGAAAACCTGCGATATGCCCGGCCGGAGGCCACAAAGGACGAGGTTATGCAAGCGGCGAAGCTGGCCAACGCACACGGTTTTATTCAGCGCCTCCCGCAGGGATACGATACCATCATCTCAGGTGCAGCAGAGGAGCTTAGCCAAGGGCAGCGTCAGCTGCTTGCAATCGCCCGGGCTCTGGTAAGCCAGGCGCCTATCCTGATTCTGGATGAGGCCACCAGCAACGTGGATACCACTACCGAGCGTCGTATCCAACAGGCAACCATGCGTCTGCTGAAGGGCCGAACCTGTTTCCTGATTGCGCACCGCCCCTCCACGATCCGCCGTGCCGACCGCATTTTTGTGGTGGGGAAGCAGGGAATCATGGAGTCCGGTACGTATGATGAGCTGATGAAAAAGCGTGGAGTTTATTGGAGCATGCTCCAATAAACCAATTGTTTTGAATATGGTTTATGACTGACCCGCCGTGAGCTCTTTTGAACGTAGAGCCCATTTAATAGCACTTTTTGTCCTTTACGACGCAGATTTTGAAGTGGGGCTGACGTCTTAACACAGAGCAGAAAAAATCCAGGCGGAGCGGAGACCACATGACCTCTAACCCCAAAAGCACCGAATTCCGATGGAATTCGGTGCTTTTTACTGCTTGATTTTACATTTCTAACCTATCTTCCAGAGAAATGGGTTGAGGTGGCAGTAGTTCCTCCAGTTTTTCCGAGTAGGTGTTCGCCATTTGGAGATGCGCCGTCGGTGCTGTGTGCAGATAGGTGTCCGCCGTGAAATTATAATTGCTGTGCCCGAGCCAGGTCTGAATATCCTTCAGAGAATAGCCCAGGTACAGCATAATGGTGGCACAGCTATGACGGAGATCATGGAAACGGATGGGACGCAGGTTATATTGCTTCAACAGCTTCTGGAACTTCTGTGACACAAAATCTGGTTGCAGAAGGTTCCCCATGCCGTCCACACAGATGAAATCCAGATAGGATGGATTGTAGGAAGCCCCGCACAGGTTCCTTTGATACTGCTGGGCGTGGTAGAGGTTCACAAAATACTGATAGGTGTAGGAGCACAGCGGGAGGGTGCGCTGGCTGCTCTCCGTTTTCGTGATCCCGTCTCTGACAACAGTTCTAATCTGGTCATCGATCTTCTCTTTGACCACAGTTGTGGAAATGGAGATCCTTCCGGTGTCAAAGTCAATCGCCGACCACCGCAGGCCCAGAAGCTCGGAGCGGCGCAGACCGTAGAAGCAGGCCAGGAAGATCGGAACTGCAATGGGCTCATGCTGGGTGGCCTGGAGAAGCTGGGCCACCTCCTCGACGCTGTAGGGCTGGGGCCCATGGTACTTGACCCGTTCGGGCCGGTTGGCGAAGTCGGCCACGTTCTCCCGGATGTACCTGTGCTTCACCGCCCATTGCAGGGCGGAGCGGATGATGGCATGATGCTTGATCACCGTGTTTGGGTTGAGGCCATTGGAGATCTTGAAGGTGTAGTAGTCCTCCAAATCTCCGGCGGTCACGCTGCTGACGGTGATTTTACGGGGATCAAAATAGGGGGCGATGTGCAGATTCAGAATGTTGACATACTGATTATACGTCGTGACGGAAATATTGGGCTTGTCCATCTCGATCCAGGAGGCGATATGCCGGCTCAACAGCGTATTCATGGGCTCGATGTTCTCGATGCCCTGATACTGTACCAGGAGCTCATTGAGCATGGTTTCCGCCCTCCGTTTGTTGCCTTTGACATCCAGGCCGAGTGAGAACCACTTCTGAACCCGCTTACCATGCTGATCCCGGAAGTTGAGGACGGCAAAATACTTGCCGTTTTTGATCTGGAGGCTGCCGGTCATTCCTGCTCACCTCCCTTGCTCTCAGTGGGGCACTGCTGATTGACATAGTCTATCAGAGCACTTTTGGGGATTTTATAGGTGTTTCCGATCTTGAAACTCTGGATTTTCCCGGCCTCCAGGAGCTTGTACGCCCCAGCCCGGCCAATCCCCAGGGCTTGGCGCAGGTCTTTGATCCCGAGAACATCGGGATAATTGGCAAACATTTTGATTTCTTCTTGCTGTTTCATACTAAATCACCTTTCTCGATGCTGAATTGGCTTTTTCAAGCTCTAATTGTCTGTTAGGTCTGTTTTCTTTTTTACAGACAGGCCGAAAAAGGCCCCGGCGTACGCTTCCGGTACGCCGGGGCTTCCCTGCATCAAGGAGATAATATGTGGCTGAAAAGTTGGAACATATCAGCATCCCCTGGATTGATATATTTTTACGGCACAGAATTTCTCTAAATTTGTATTTAATACTTATGAATTTTCTTTACGTATAGAACCGGAACAGTTGCATGACAGTCAAAAATTGAGGAAAATAGCGAGTTAAAGTCAGAAAAAATTACGAAAAATCGAAGTGTGTAGCGTGGCGGCCAGTGAAAGCCCTCCGAGTTGAGAAAACAAGGTGCATCTACGACCAGCAGCAAAAATCCTTGTTATGCAATTTGCTTGCCTGCAAAGCACACCCCAAAACTGAAAAACAAGTAGAAACAAGGAAAAAGTGGGCGAACAGCCCACACCCAGGCGCTCCGAAAAGGGGCGCCTTTCTTTTTGCCCACACGGAGGTGAGCGCATGGGCGAGCAAGGGTTTGACTACTATTACGGAGACGAAAGCGGCCAGTTTTCCTTCTACCGCATCCCCCGTCAGTTGATTACCGGGGCACGTTTCAAGAGGTTGTCCACGGACGCCAAACTGCTGTACGGCCTTCTGCTGGACCGCATGGGGCTCTCCGCCAAGAACGGCTGGTATGACGAAAAAGGCCGGGTCTATATCTACTACCCGCTGGAGGAAATCCAGCAGGATATGAACTGCGGCCACGACAAGGCCACAAAGTTGCTGGTGGAAC
>ERZ1643246.1848-NODE-1848-length-21752-cov-36.418583_pt1 | contig 21752 bp, 15 predicted proteins | sample MGYA00579265_ERZ1643246 | MGnify/ENA primary metagenome ERZ1643246 (study PRJEB29033, sample SAMEA4952261) | chicken gut metagenome | biome: Broiler Chicken; feature: Gastrointestinal Tract; material: Caecum | place: Ireland | collected 2018 | study: Broiler...
CTTCTAGCACAGCGTTGACGCAGTCCTTCTTGGCCAGCCAGAGGCTCTTCTGGCTTTTGGGGTTGTTGGAGAAGAACTGGACGATGTTATCCTGCTTAAAGTCGCCGGTGGCGTGGCGCAGGATGCGCTCGATGTAAGTGGTCACCTGGGTCTTGTAGGCAGGCTCATAGGTGGACTTGTCCGGATCGTAGAGCAGATTCCGGGCCTTATAGACCGTGATCTGCGTGATGTTCATGCCGTCTAGCGCGGCGTTCTCCGAGGCGAAGATCCAGCCAAAGTTCTTCCGGTTGATCTGATCCTTGATGGAATTGGTGAATCCGGTAATCTCTTTGGGCATCGTGGTGCGGGTACACAGGGCGTGGTTCCCAGCCTCCACATCATAGCGCACGCCAGGCAGCTCGGAGTCCACCTTCAGACGGCGGTAGTGGTCCTTCAGGTACTCCGGGCACTGGCAGGCGGCCCGGAAGCCGGCGGCAATGTAGGCGGCGTTGATATAAACGCCCTCAATCCACAGCCGCATGATGTCCTCCTTGGCCTCGGAGAGCTGGGCGGTGGTGCTGTCCTCCGAAATGGTCATCAGCTTGTCCAGCGTCACCCCGGACTTGTTCTTGGGGATCACAGTAAAGTTGGGCAGGCAGGGGATGGCGAACTCGCTGTACGCCTTTCCCACCAGGGGTTCGCAGCGGTCGATGAACTTTTGGATGCCCTCGGCGGCTACGGCGTTGAAGGTCGTCTCCTCCCGGGTCTCGAAGGAGAAGAACGTCTCCACCCGATAATCCTTCATCACGTCCAGCAGAGTGGACAGGGTCTCCAGGCTGTTCACATCCTCGTTGACCTTGTGGACATTGCCGGCAAACCGCTCCCGGCGCAGCTTGGCGCCCGCCTGGAGGCTGATGGACAGGTTGGGGAAGATGGCGTACCAGATGGTGTCTTTGAAGTTGTTTTTGCTGTTGACCGTGTTGAGGTAGGCGTGCAGTGTGGGCAGGCTGCTGCTCTTAGCCAGCATATCCGGCTTGAGGTTCGCCACCACCAGGGTGGGCATCATTCCCTTGGTCTTGCACTTATACTGATCAAAGAACATCTTTACGCCCAGCAGTTTCTCCACCAGGGGCTTAACCACCTTGATAAACGCGTCCTTGGCATCCTTGTAGAACTGGAGATAAGAGTTGTAGTTGGCCACCTCGGTGGGCACGTCGATCTTGGTCTGGGTGGTGGAGGGCAGGGGGCAGAAGGTGCGCACCACCAGGGACTGCACATAGTCAGAGGGGGCCTCGTTGATGGCCTGGTAGTCCTCCTCCAGCGCCGCGATCAGGCCGCTGTTGATGTTGTCGTCCACTGTAGCCAGGGCGGTGGTCTCCTGCTTGGGGGCCTCCAGCACCTTGAGCTCGCCCTTGTCGCCCATGGTCAGCATACCCAAGGCAATCTGGGAGCCGCCGCCCTGCTGGCCGCCGGCTCCCAGGAGCAGCCGGGTTTTGATGTCCTCGATTGCCAGGGGCAGCATCGCCATGACGTTGTTATAGTTGTTGCTGGCCTCCTCAAAGAGCTCGTTGAGCTTGTCGCCCACGTCCAGCTTGGCGGGGTCGCCATCCTCCAGGGCTGCGTATTTGGAGTAGTTATAGCGGATCTCCTTGCGCACCTGGCGGATATCCTCCATGACCTTTTTGGGGGAGATCATGTCCAGCAGGTTCTCAAAGCCGAAGTCCACATTAAGCACGCCCTGGGACTTTTTGCTCTCCATCAGGGTAAAGAGCATCTTCAAAAAGTCGTTGCTCTGGTTCAGCGGGATCTCGGTGAGCATATTCTCCGGGATGTTCTCCGGCTTTTTGAGGGTGTACCGGACCGACTGGGTGTTGGCGTCGAAAAAGGAGTAGATGCAGGGGGCGAATTTCTCCTGGAACTCCTCGTAGCTCCGGCACTCCAGGTACTGGTTGATCTCCTTGATCTTATCGTCGCTGAGGCTGTCGATCCCTTTCACATCACCGATCAGGGTCAGAAGATCCAGCTTCTCCGGGTTGATCTCCTCCAACAGCAGGGTGCGATTCGTCTGGTTGATGATTGTCACGCTTGACCACTCCTTACAACAGTATTTTCTATGGCGATCTGAGAGAAAATCTTAAACGCGCGCATAGCTTCTGAGCTCATTGGGCCGGACCTGCCGGTATTGCAAAGCCATCTCACTGATCTCATCCTCAAAGGTGATGTCCACCTTGGTGTCGATGCCGATCAGGTAGCTGCGGCCTTTCATCAGGATCTCCCGGTTCTGCATGATTGTGCAGTCGGAGTCATTCGACAAAACCAGACAGCGGTTGGCGCCGGCCTTGAAGAAAATCTTATCCGCACCCTCCAGGTGCTCCGTCACATTGCATCCGTCCAGGATCTCCTGGAGGGAAAGGATCTTCCCTCCAGGAATGCGGAACAGGTCATAGGTCAGCGGCGGCACATCCCGGCCTGATTTTGTCCGGGTGATGTAAAGATTGAGCCGGCCGGTATAGCTATATTTACTCGGGGCCGGGGGCGTCGGGTCTGGAATAGACCGGGGCTTTTTCCGGGAGCGTCCCGCAGCAAGGTACACCGCCAGGAGGATCACCAGCAAGGCGCCCACCGCTCCTCCGATGATGGCAGGCCGGTAGTCCGTCGCCTCCGGGAGCGCCGGAGCGCCCTCCAGGGAAATGGTCAGCGGCTGCTGCGCGATCACGTTTGTCTCCAGATTGTCAAACGACACTGTAATCTGTTCCGTCCTGTCCTCGGCCAGGCCGCTCACCGGCGGGAGGGTCACGCTGCCGGACAGGAGCGCCCCTGTCCAAGCCTGGCCGCCGGCGGTCCCGGAGATGGAGCGCCCCTCAAACGCGGTGTCCGTCAAAACCTGCCGTTCCGGGTTCTCCGCGTCATAAAACGCCAGGGAAATCCGTGCGGTGCGGTCGTAGTTTGCGGCCTCTGTGTCTTCCGGCTCCACATCTTCGTATGTAACCTGCGGAACCATGACCACGCTGTATTCCGTGATCACATCTACATTGACCTGGCTGCCCGCTTCCCCCTGGAACCTGACATGGACGTTCTCGGCTGTAGGGCGGGCCAATTCTAATAAGGTATAGTGGGTGCCGGAAACCTGCCGTACACTGCCGGCGTTGAAATCGGCAACCAGGTTTCGGATGGGGCTGTCACTGATGAACAAGATTCTGACTGTGGAGGCGTTTGCGCTGGGGATAGTAATATCCAGCTCCTCCGTCCCGCCATCCGCATCTACGACCGCCGCCGTGGTCTTCTTGACGTTCAACTGATCCAAAAGGATGGCGTCCACCGCCTGCTGGATATCCTCTACTCTGGGGGCGTGGTAGTTGCTTCCCCCGGTTTCCGCGGAGGCGGAGAAGATCGTGTTGGCGGTGTTTTCCATATCAGAACCCAGGCCGATCACGTGGATCACAGTTCCGGATTCCTTGGCCGACGTGACCGCGTTCTGGAATTGGCCGGAGGACGCTGCGGTGGCCGCGTCGTTCTGCATCACGATCTCCCCGTCTGAGAGCATGACCACCGTTTTCTGGGACGCCTCCACGGTATCCAGCAGTTCTATGGCCCTTGCCAGGCCCGCCCCGGCGTTGGTATAGCCGGTATATCGGACAGCGTTGGCCACCTCCATGATGCTGTCCCGACCGTCGCTGTCCGCCATCCCGCTTGCGGCGACCACGTCTGTGTTATAGGCCACTACGCCGACGGAATAGTTGGAGGGAAGGCTGTAAATCAGCTGCGCGATGCTGTCGATGGCCAGCCGGCTGCGATCGTTGCTGTTCATGCTGTTGCTGGCGTCAAGCACAAACACGACCGCTTTTGAGTCAGACTTGGGAAGGTCAACTGCGGCAGCCCGCAGGGGCACAAGGAATATAATCAGGCAGAGCAAACTGATAAAGCAGATATGGGCATATACTTGCTTCCATTTCACTACAAATTTCCTCCTGACTTTTCCTATTATATGTAGAGAGCGTAATGGTCAATAATTGTCCGTCCATAATGTATATGTCACAATGGGTCGATTTGGGGACATCATAATCTCAAAAATTTTGCGTGGGCTGGGAGAATGTACCAGAACAAGAAAGTACATTTCAAAAATATCCTGTTATACAAGGCTCAAATTGGTCCTTCCAATATGTATATGTCGAAACTGGGCGATTCAGGGACAACTATTTTATAAAATAAAAATTTTTTCAAATGTCTGCGCTTGTCGTATGTGAGTCTAGTGAGCTTAGTATGTAAAAAATGAATTATTTCAACGAAAACAGGTCGTTACTTCTGTACTTTCCAGAAATAACGACCTGTTTTAATATTTTTATATTTTGAAACAGCCGCAAGGTAAGGCAGAATATGCTTCACAAAAGCAAAAGGGAGAACCTATAAACTATACTGGTAATATATTCTAAATTGACCCATGCGAAATGCCATAGCCAGTGATTATAATGATAGTGGTTCAGGCTTGACCTGTCACATAGAAGGTCTGCGATCTGGTGTCGCGACCGGCACTGTCTTCCGCAAAGATTGTGACTTCAACTCTATAACGTGTGCCAACTTTACAATCTGCCGTAATCATATTGGCATATTTAAATGTATTACTTCTACTCATACCCACATCATTTTCGTCAAAGCTCTCTACCAAGCGTCCGCTGCTGCTCTCATAGATGTAAATACTTTCACAGCCGATCCGGTCCATACCACCCTTTCCAGTAACAGAAAAATCAACATAAATATTTCCATCATCTGATTTAGCCTGTATTAAGTAGCTGCTGATCTGATCGCTGGCTCTAGTAGAAGCCGAAGCTGAAATTACCATTGTCATCATACAGATAACCACACAAAAAAATGAAATAACTCTTTTACATCTCATTATTGTCACTCCTGATACATAGAATCCAAGATAGTTTTCAGTTCAGAAACTGAAATCGTTGTTGACAATGAATATTCCAAGCCGTCTGTATACCATGCGGCTACATTTCCTCCATTATTGGAAAAAATATAATACTCAACCCCCATGGACTTATACAGTTCCACATCTTGCTGGTCTTTTTCATAGGTTCTGCTTGCTTCTGCATTGTATAAAATGCCAAATATGATGTTATCATTTCGATTTGTATACCACACCGAAAAATCAAGACCATCAAATTCTGGTTGAATGTATAAACTGCTTTCCTCAACCTGAAATCCTTCAGGAATGTATGTAGGGAACATCAAGCTATCTACACCCAATTCCTTCAGTTCAGTCCAAAGTTCCTGATATTCGGTTGGAAGTTCTGACGAATCACTGGAGATATGCATTTTCTGCCCCGTTGTTGATGTCACTCCAACAATCTGTTCAGATTGAATTGGCCCAAAGCTAAACGCATTCTCTGTCCAGCGGCCAATGGCTCCCAGCACATCGATTCCTGCCGCTTGCGCAACCATCACCCCGCCAAATAAGCAGGCGACTACAATTACAGCTACAGTCAACAATCGCCTAAGCCGCAGTAAGTGGTGCGGCTTAGGCGCCGTGAATGGTTCCTGACTTTTTTTGAATGATTTGGCTGCGGCTCAGTAGGCTTGGACACCACACTGTCCTCATCATCAAAGTCATACAGAGACCGGCCGTCTGCATAAGGGAGGTACTTGGTTTTGAACCGCTCCCAGGCAGCATCCACATCACCCTCAGCAGACAGTTCCTTTCTCTTGGCGATCACCTCCGAAATGTACAAAATGGCATCGATATCAGACTCTGAATCGCCAGACGCCTGAAAGTCCAGGCGTAGAATCTGTTCCAATGCTTCCGTGCTCATTTCGTCGCATTTTGAATAGTCGTGCCTATTCTTACCATTGAGCTCGGACACCTGATTCCCCCCTTTCCATTATGTATATGTAGGCAGAACTGTATTTGGGGACATTTATTTTTTAAGAGTCCGATAATTTTCCCTTTAGCAGCTTTTTAATCCGCTGTACGCGCTTTTTACAGGCCTCTATCGTGATTCCAAATTCTTCAGCCGCCTCCTGCATCGTGTAGTTGTCTAATACAATCCGCTTGAGCAGCTGAAAATCGGCACGTACTGAAACATCTCCATATAAGATGTCCACATTCTCTTCATCGTACACTAACATTTCTTCCAGATTTTCCGCTTGCAAGGATGTCATGATAAGGCGGTTCATCATCATTCGCTGACGATTCATGTTGCGCATCACATTTTGAAGTGTGCGCATCAGCCATCCACGAGGATTTTCTTTTTTCAATGCTTCATCTGCTTTTGTACAGAAAATACAAAAAGTGTCTTGGACAGCCTCGTCCGCTAAGTGCCAATTCTGCAGCACGCTGGACGCATAGGCAAACATACGGCCGTACATTTCTCGATACAATTTGGAAATCTGATCCTCACCTGGTATATAATTGTCCACCATCTCACCACCTGAGTCAAGAAAAGGTTTCACTACGCGTCGCCATCTTCATTATCGAGAAAAATATCTACGATCGAGCGTACTGCTTTTTCTGTCTTAATTATAAAGGGTTCTGGCTTGTCCCGCAAGAGTGCGCCAATATTTTCGATATGCACATTTTCAATCTCGCCCAAGAGAATACAGTCCGTGCTGACGCCTAGAACATTAGCCAATGCAATCAGCGTTTCCATGCTCATCAGTCGATTCCCGCTCTCAATATTTCCGTAAAATGGGACTGAAATTCCTGCTCGTTCCGCTACTTGTTCTTGTGTCAGCTGAGCGTTCAATCGGCATTTTTTCAAATTCGAGCCGATCCGCTTGCGTAAATTCTCCATCTAACATAGTCCTCGCCTATTTTTGGAGCAATTATATATGCTGAGAGAAGCAATTGAAATAATCGTTGAGCATTAGTTTTAATGCTATTAGAATGAAATGATTGTGCTATAAGAAAAATTATTTGAAAAAAAGTTCTTTAATTGTCCCCAAATTCCTGTGTAATGACATAATACCATATAGAAGGACATTATTTGTATAAAGGGAGTCTGTCATTATAGAAAGGGAGCTTTATATGTATTATTATCATTCACTTTCATATAAAAATGAGGAAAAAAATCCCATTTGCTTTATTGAATTAGATAATGGTATTGAGCATGATCCTTATTTTTGCTGGAAGCTAAACCGCCCACCGAGTACCAAGCGGGCTAATATTATGTTTCTAAGTCCAATCAAATTTTCAATTTGCAGGGCCCTCTTTTCTATCTTGACACATTTTGCCAGGGAATTCTACGCAAAAGCCAGCATACTGATTGATTATGAGCACTATGACTGTACCCTGCAGCTGTCTTGCTTAGACTGCCTTGACCTTTATGGAATTGACAAAGAATTACTTCTATATGTTATTTTTCACACCCAAAATATACGATTTGACTCCACTGGGAACAATAAATTTGCTATCACAATGGAGTTCCCACTTTTTAATAAATTGTAATAATACGGTGGCATTCAATAGCTCTTAGCAAATATACATAATGGATATTGAATGTCAGTCATGTTGTAGGATTCCACCACAAATGTGTTAATATATACATATCATTTCATTATTAAAGTGTGTCAATGGAGATGACTAACTTCAAAGTTATAGTGATAGAGGTTATTGTCATCCTTGCTCAGTTTTGCGATGGATTTTCTTCCGGTTCTCCAATATGTTTTCTGGCATCCAAGGGATGGAAGGTCACCTTAATTCCGAGCGAACGGTACTTGAAACATGGAGAACGAACAAGTAGAATATAGAAGGAAGTTATCTCCAACGGATAATCGTATGCTATCGGCTTCATCAAAAAGTTGTTGATTGTCAATCACTTCCACACTGAAAAGGAAGCAGTTTGTGCTGGAATCCAACATGGGAAGATGGAGGCTGCCAATGGGTACATATTCAATTTTCCCAAGGCAATTCAATAATTCTGATGAACTGGATGGTGTTAACGATTTGCCTTTTGCAAAGGAAATATTGCATTCAACATTCAAATAGCAGAATATACTTACAGCAGGAGGTAGACAATGAACGATCAGGATTATAAAAAGGTAGCCGCATGGTTTATTGGTCCCAATGGGGAAAACGGCGAATGGTTCTCCGAGATGATTCAGAACGCCATCGCGGAGCACACCCAGTACCGCCGGGAGCACTATAAGAAGGACGACCCCGCCTATATCACCGATGAAATCAAGGCTTCGGACGAGTATCGCGGCCAGAAAGAGGTCGTGGAGCGCGTCCAGTCGGCGCTGATTGAGAAGCTGCACGGCAGCGTCCCGTTCTATACGCCCCGCTATCAGGCGCATATGCTCTGGGATGTGGTGATCCCCGGCGCGGTGGGCTACATGACGGCTATGCTGTATAACCAGAACAACGTCGCCACCGAGGCCAGCCCTGCCACCAGCCAGATGGAGTACGAGGTGGGGCAGCAGCTTTGCCGCATGATGGGCTTTGACGGGGACAACGCCTGGGGCCACATCACGGCGGATGGCACCATCGCCAACCTGGAAGCCATGTGGGCGGCGCGGAACATCAAGTACCTCCCCATGGCGGTCAAGGAGGCGCTGGAGCAGGAGGCCCAGCTGTCCAAGGCCAAAAATGTGGAGGTCGAGCTGTGCGGCAAGGTCAAAAAGCGTCTGGTGGACTGCTCCGCATGGGAGCTGCTGAACGTCCCGGAGGAGTTCGCCCTGGGCCTGGGCAGCGCCGTCTGCCAAGCTGCCGGCATTCCCACCGAACAGTTCAACGATATTCTGGCCGCCTATCAGGTGCAGAATAAGGGCCTGATGTACTATGCCCGGAAGTACCCGGAGATGAAGCTGCCCAAAATCTTTGTCCCCGCATCCTGCCACTACTCCTGGCCCAAGTCTGCCACGGTGCTGGGCTTAGGTAAGGACTGCGTGGAGGGGATTCCTCTGGACGATCAGTGCCGCATGAACAATGTGCTTTTGACGGAACGGGTCAAGGCGTGCGCCGCCGAGCAAATCCCGATCCTGATGGTTGTCGGCGTGGTGGGCACCACTGAGGAAGGCGCGGTGGATGAGATTTCCGGCATCGTCAACCTGCGTGAGAATTGTCAGAATGTCGAGCACGATGCCCCGGCCATTGCGTTCCATGTCCACTGTGACGCGGCGTGGGGCGGCTATCTGCGCACCATGATGATCGCCCCCAAGGCGCTCCGCTCTGCGGGTGAATCCTTCGTCCCGGCGCTGCCCATGTCCCAGTATGGCCAGCGGCAGTATGCGAGCATCGCACGGGCCGATACGGTCACGGTCGATCCGCACAAGGCCGGATTTATCCCCTATCCCGCCGGCTCCCTGTGCTACCGGAACGGGGACCTGCGGACCATGATTACCTTTGACGCCTCCTACATCTACTCCGCCCCGGGCGCTGGTATGGGTACATACGGCCTGGAGGGTTCCAAGCCGGGTGCGGCGGCTGCGGCGGTGTGGGCCGCGCATCAGGCAATCCCGCTGGACCAGTCCGGATATGGCCGCCTGCTGGGCGAGTGCGCGTTCTCCACCAAACGCTATTACTGCCAGTGGGCCACGCTGTCTGACCCGGCGCAGGACGATTTTGAAATCCGGATGCTGGTGAAGCTGCCGAACAGCCTGCGCGGCGCGGACTATAAGCTCCTGGCACAGAATCCGCAGGAGGTGCGGGACTACATCAAGACCCACATCATCGGCCGAACCAACGAGGAGATCAGCCAGGACAAGGACGCCATGTTTGTGCTGAGCGAACTCGGCACCGATGTGCTGATTAACACGTTCCTGGTGAATTTCAAGGTCAACGGCCAGTGGAACCACGACCTTGCGAAGCTGAACGAGTTCAATACCAAGATTTTCGGGAAGTTCTCCATTTCTGACCCGGCGACAGCCGAGGCCGATAAGGTGGACTACGTTCTGATGAAAACCGATTTGGACGCGGGGACGTATGCCAAGCCGCTGGAGGACGCCCTGGGCGCATGGGGTGTCCAGGCTGGCGAAGGACAGACCGTTTCCTGCCTGGTCAACACAATTATGAACCCCTGGACCACCGCTAACGGATTTTTGGAGAAGATTTCTGACATCTTCAAGGCGGGAATCGAAGATTGCGTAAAGGAGATGGCGTGATGGCAGAAGCGCAGGCCCCGGTTCTGGTACACAAAGACGGATGGGACTACATCCGGATCGGCGGCAGCCCGAAGGAGCGCGGCCAGCAGCATGGCAAGCTGTTGGCCAGCCGGATTTGCGATTGCATCCAGCGGGAAGGAAAGATGATGCGCCTGCAAACCGGAATGGATTGGGATTTCTTCAAGGAGCAGGCCGTAAAACTTTGGGGAGAACGTATCCGCTCCTACAATTATGTTGAATTTTATCACGAGATGATAGGCATTGCCGAGGGCGTCCAGTCGGTGCTCCCGGACTGTGGGATTACCTGGGAGGATATTTTGACCTGGAATGCCTTTGAGGAATTGGTGGATTACTGGTTCCCCACCCAGGCGCAGGCGGTCTACCAGCAGCTGGGCGGTATGCCGGGCGCGGTCACCGGAAAGCACTTCACCGTAGGTTCTCCGGATCGGTGCAGCGCGTTTATCGCCACCGGAAGCTATACCAAGACCGGGAAAATCGTGGCAGCGCACAACTCCTTTGTCCCCTTTGAGATGGCGTCGGCCATGAATGTCATCATCGACCTGACAACCGATAAGGGGGAGCGGCTGGTGATGCAGGCACAGCCGGGCTTCGTCCACAGTATGTCTGATTTCTATGTTACCTCCCACGGCCTGATTATCACGGAGACAACGATTGGCGGGTTTAGCGCCTACAATCCGGACGGAATGCTGGAGTGCTTCCGGGTACGCCGGGCCGCGCAGGAGGCGGACAGCCTGGACCAGTTCTGCGAGATTTTCTGGGAGGACAATACTGGCGGCTACGCCAACACCTGGCTGGTCGGCGATACAAAAACCAATCAGATTATGCAGTTTGAAGCAGGCTGCAAGTTCTACGATAAGAAGATTCTGAGTGACGGCTATTTTGTGGGCTTTAACGCGCCGCAGGATGCCAGAATCCGAAATTTTGAGACGTCCAACTCCGGGTATCAGGATATTCGCCGGCACCAGGGCGCCCGTCAGGTGCGGCTCCCGCAGCTGATGGAGCAGTACAAGGGACAGCTGGACCAGGAGACGGCGAAAAAGATTCTCGCAGACCACTACGATGTCTACCTGAAGCGGGAGAATCCTTGCTCCCGGACCGTATGCTCCCACTATGAGAGGGATGCCCGGGAGTACATGAGCCAGCCGGGACGGCCTGTGCCGTTCCGCCCCCAGGGCGCGGTGGATGGTGTTGTTACCACAAGCGAGATGGCCGGGCAGTATCAGCTTGCCGCCCGCTTTGGCAGCTCCTGCGGGGAGCCCTTTGATGCAGAGGCGTTCTTCCGGGAGCACCCGCAGTTCAGCGAACTGTCCGACTTGATTGATTCCCGTCCCAGCCAGCCCTGGGCGGTATTCCCCGCTTAATCTATCTTATCTTCCCAAATATTCAAAGCGTATTATGGTTGAATGAGGCGTTTGTATGAAAGTGCGTTGACATCAAATGCCTCTCCAAAATACTTGGTGAGGCAGAATAACGCCCGCCTGTCAAAGCGGCGCGGGCAGCCATGTGGTTGCCCGCGCCGCTTTTCCTTCTCAAAGAAAGGAGCGTAATCTTTCAGAGCACTTACCATTTTTTCGTACCGTTTAGGCTGAACCAGTACGCAAACCGGATCATTGTTTTTTAGGACGATTTTAACTCCACACTGTTCCATCTCATCAATGATTTTGCTGGCTTCCCCGCGATTGAAGCGTGGAAGTGGATGGCTAAGACCTATTCAATTTCAAAATTATAGGTGGCAGAGAGTATTGTTGACTTTGCCAAGTTTTCCGACGATAGATCTTCCTCCAGTTTTTATATATGTTTTCTGGCCTCCAATGGATGGAATGATCATGTTCCGATAGAACCATACTTGCAATATGGAGCAAAAGTAAGTAAAATATAAAAGAAGAAAGTTTCCAACAGATAATCTCTTATTATCTGTTGTTCGGGGATAATCTGCAATTATCTTACCGTTCAGCCTGTCCAGACAGGAGATATTTATATGCAAAAATTCAATTATCATACACATACCGCGCGTTGCGGGCACGCCGTGGGCACTGATGAGGAATATGTGCAAGCTGCTCTGAAATGTGGATACACAGCACTGGGTTTCTCCGAGCATATCCAATTTCGAGCATACAATGGTCAATATGGGCGCATTGATTATGAGGCATTTCCAAAGTATTTCCGCGATATCTATGCTCTTAGAGATCGCTATAAAAATCAAATATCTATTTTTTGCGGCATAGAAGCAGAATTTATTCCGGAATATCTGCTTGACCTTTATGACTTAAGACGCCATTGTGACTTTTTTATTTTAGGTCAGCATCGTGGTGGACCCAACTCATATTTCTATGAAAATTCATGCACAGATGAGGATGTATTACACTACGCCACAGATATAGAGTATGCTATTCGGACCGGGCTTTTTTGTATTATTGCGCATCCTGATTATTTCATGCGAACTCGCAACACTTGGTCGGATGCATGCATTGAAGCTAGTTGGAAAATTTGCCAGGCTGCACGGGAAAGCGGCTGCCCCCTAGAACTCAATTTAAAAGGGACACGAGGGTCACAACTGGTTATTGATGGGCATACTCAGTTTCCATATCCTTTCCGCCCATTTTGGGAAATCGTAGCTCGTAGCCAAGCACCGGTAATTTGGGGAATTGATGCTCACAATCCTGCCGATTTTTTGCACATAGGGCAGTTTAGGAGGGCAAAGGAGATTATTGCAGAGTTAGATTTGAACTTTATGAGCAGCTTTCGACCTTACATGCAAAATATAGACTAAATATGGGGGAAGTTTCAGTGAACGAGAAAACTGCCCTTGTAACCGGTGCGGATCGAGGCATTGGTTACGCAGTTGCAAAGAAACTCTTTTGTAGCGGCTATCAGGTATGTGCCAGTTATCTTCACACTTTTGACACCACACAATTTTTAGAGGAAACCAATGGTATAAACGATCAGAATCGGTTTTTGGCCTGCCAGGCAGATGTTACCAACTTAAAGCAGATTGATCATTTGTTTACTATTTTGGAGCAGACCTTTGGCTCACTTCAGCTTCTTGTCAACAACGCAGGGGTCACCATGTTTGTTCCCTTCTTAGAAACTACTCCGGAACAATGGGACATTATTGTTTCTACCGATTGGAAAGGTGCTTATTTCTGCACTCAGCAAGCAGCGAAGAACATGTTGCGGTATGGCCGGAAAGGTACCATCGTTAACATCTCATCAAACCAGGCCTCTGGCTGCTGGCCAAATGCCAGCGTGTACGGTCCTGCAAAATGTGCATTGACCAAATTTGGAATGCATGCAGCTATGGAGTTGGCTCCCTATGGAATTCGGGTCATTACTTTGGCACCAGGCTACACTGATACAGGTTGGGGCAAATCTGATGCTGCTCAGCAGATTCGCCCAAAAATTCCTTTGGGCCGTTTCGCTACACCAGAAGAGATTGCATCCCTCATCCCTTTTTTAGATTCCCAAAGTGCTGCTTACCTAACTGGTTGCTGCATTACTGCTGACGGCGGTGCGCTTCTCCCAGTTGTTCCAGAAAATACCTACTCCGACAAAAGGAGTGATACAATATGAAAAAACGGCTGGTACTGATTTGTATACTGGGAGACCCATTCATTCCAGCAGCCTCAGAGCCGCTTTCTGGTGGATTCAATGCTGATACTGCTGAGTTGGCGGATCTACTAGTTAACGCAGACTATCCGGTGGATATAATTACTAACACCTCTCCAGAGCGGCAAGCACCTGTGGAACTTTGGAAAAATGGAAATGTTACCATTTATCGTGTCTCTGTACCACCAGATGCTTTGATTGACCAAGACCAGTTAGGTACACAGTTTTTTGAAATTCTCCAACAAGTTTGCGAGATATGGAAAAATTTCCCTAGTCCGCCTTTCCTCATTCATAGCCTTTACTGGTATTCTGGGTATCTGGCTTTACATTTGAGTCAAATATTTGGCATTCCTTTTCTTCACTCCGTTGTATCTTTAGCTGCAGAAAAGACCAATGCAGGTAAGACACCAAAATTCCACGACCAGCGAAAATGGGAAGATGCTTTTCTCCCAAAAGCAGAATGCATACTAGCTATTAGCCAAACAGAGCGAGAACTGCTGTGTACAGAATATCATTTATCCCCAGAAAAAGTCGAGGTAGTGGGCAGAAGCGTCCCCAAAGAGCTATTTACACCTAGTCATAACGAGTCGGGTACAGTTGGTCAGGAACTGCGCCCAAATCCTGCTCTGCCGTTTGTAGATAGCCGTTGGTGGAATAATGGGGCCTTTACTTACATTGGTCGCATGGTGGCCGATAAAGGGGTTGTCGAGATTGTTCTAGCGTGGTACAGATTGTATCAAATTTACGGAGAGGCTACACCCCCCATTTGGCTGGTGGGCGGAATGCCAGAAGAAATTTGTACACTTCGGTCTCAACTAACAAAAATATTGCCAGAACTAGGAGACTTGGAACAGGCTATGCGAATATGTTGGTGGGGCTTTCTCAGCGCTGGAGCGCTGAGTACCGTGCTTATGAAATCGTTGGTGTTGGTGCATCATTCCAGGTTTGAGGCTGGCGGTCGAGTTATCCTTGAGGCCATGAGCACTAAGACCCCTGTTATTGCCTCCCCATACGGCTTTGCAAAAGATTTTATTAGGGACTGGGAAAATGGATTTTTAGTCGGATTTGGAGATATTGATCTTTTAAAGATCCGCATGTCCCATTTTATTCGGCAGCCTCTTCTGTCCAACGCTTTGGGAAATACCGCATATCAAAAATATCAAGCACTGGAGCAGAGATGGAATTTTGGCCAGACCCACCTAGAAATTTACCGATCCTATAGCACAGGAACCCCCTGGAATAGACATCGTTCCTTTTCTGTAGCATCGAATATAGAAAATTACTTCCAAAAGGGTTTGATCACTAGTTATCCCTATACTGGTATTCCCATATCAGAATTGCGCCATCTTATTTACAAAAAATTTCCTGGTATGCCAAAATTTCCGGAAAGAATTTTCAATCCAACAGGACATTCTTTTCTTTGGACCGCCGGTGGGCGTTATTACATCAAGCAACTCTATTCAACACTAAATAAAGCGCGGCTGTGGGGCATGCCTGGAACACCCGAGGCCACGCCAGTACAGCTCCGTTTCCACAGGGCTTGTCTATCAGCTAGCTCGGAGTGGGTGCTGAATCTTATACACGCAGAATCTGAATTTCATTTGCTGATTACAGAGCGGGCGGCTATGATTTCAGACAATGAGATTAATTGGAATTTAGAAAAAGCGGCTGAAGCCCTTGCTGGATTCTCTAACAGTCTTCCAGCAGGCAAGGCAAAAATGCTCGGCAGCAATCCAGAATGGCCTGCAGACTGCAAGGATACTCTAGCGGGATATTGGTCAGAGCTTTTTAGATCAATAGAGCAAACAAGCTCTTGGGGATATACCTTGGCTTTCTGCAACTGTTTGGCACGTGTTCAGCAGCTGGAAGAGGATGCTAGACGGGATCCAGGCCCTCTAGTGGGGAACTACGGAAAGCCTGTCTATGGCCATTGCGTGGATGCAGGTAAAACATATAAACTTCTCCCCAGTTCCGATGCCTTTTGGGGGGAGTTGGGGTGGGATGCGGGCTTGTTGATATCTTGTTGGTTGCTGTGGCACAGTAAAGGTGTTGCAACAGATTTTCCAGACATGCTTAACAGAATTGCTGCCCCATGGTCCCTTTCTCCGCAACGACTCCTTAACTGGGTATTATTACATCTGGTTACTAGGACCTTCGCCTCAACCGTATGTATGGCAGAGTATGAGAGCCAGCGAATAATGCAAATTATACAATATCTCATTGAGCTATATAAAAAACTATGATTTAATTACTAGCTTTCCTGCTTGATAAAAAGGAGTTTTTTGTAGAATTGATTCCAACCTTTCGCCCTGTTGCAATCGTATATAGTAATCGTTTAGCTCCTTTAGATGAAATGCGGATAAAAGCATTTGGATCTGCGTTTGGCAAGGCTCTGCATAATAAGGGAGTTTTTCCATTACCAATAGACCGCGGAGAAGCAATAGAATCCCGGCAAATAGTTTGGGATATTTCCCTGGAGCGATTTTAAGATGATTGATCCGATCTACATAGCTCTTTCGCAGGATTTTACCAAAGCTGCAAGCAGTGTCCAATGCTTGGTCCCACTGCTTTTGGCTTTGCTGTACGGAGAACAGATTGCTTAGTATAGGCCAAAGCACTGTAACATGCTTGGCCTCAGGAATTAGTGCTCTCCCATGGGTAAGATTACGCTCAGCCTCTGGATAGTTTCCGCGAATATATGCCAGACAGCCCAGCAGATTCGAACAACGCGCCTCTTCGTTTTTCAATCCTGCTTGGTTAGCTTGACGGATAATGGCCAGACCTTCCTCTTGCGACAATTCATAGTCGCCACAATACATTCGCATAGTAGCTATATTGATTGCATGGTGTAACTGTGAGGACAGAGGAAGGTGCTCCTTCAGCGGTTCAATCAGCTCTAAGTAGCGCATAGCTATGGAGGCGTTGATGGTAGAATATTTTTCTGACAGGTGAGTCAAATTGGAGAAAAGTAGTGCAGTGTTTCTCGGGCAGTGCTTACGGCCCTGGCGGAATACCTGCAAGCACTGATTAAGGGATGTAGTTTCCTTTGTGGCAATTGCGTATTCCAGCCAAACACGCCCAACCAGCTCAGTGGGAGTATCTTCACGGAGTTCTTTAACCGCACATTCAATGGCTGTTAAGGATGTTCTATAATCTCCCCAATAGTGATATAGGCGCATCCGGACCAGACTGGCCCGAATATTTAGCTCATGTATTTTGGGTTGCTCCCGATCGGTCAGAGGTACTTTCTCCAAACACTCATTTAATAAGGTAAGTTTTTCTTGCAAATTCTCTCGATCCATTTCTTGGAGGTATAGTTCGTTTTGTAGCAAAGCCAATAGGGACTCAATGTGGCGGGATACCCAAAGAGAAGGGTTCTTACTTTCCAAAATAGCAAGATGCTCTTCTGCTAATTTTATATAAGTTTGGGAAAGACCATACTGCCCATATTGTTGCGTAGAGATACCAAAATCCAGACTTTGAACAGCTACCTCTTCCAGTTCACCCAAAATTTCGTGAATTCGAATACGGCAGATCGCCTCCTCCTCCTGACTAACAAAGGGGGGTGTCTGTTCTAGCATAGTCAGAACCTTGCGGGCCAGTTCGAGCTGATAAGTAATTGTAAGATACTGTCCTGTAATAAAATAATCCAAATACAAAGTGTGGGTGATATGAAGCTGCTTTTGGGCTAAAGTGTAGATATCAGTATGCTGGAGCAAATCATTCAGGGCATCTTGATTGTTTCCCAAAATCTGTTCAACCATCGAAAGGTCAATATGCCCTTGAAATAATCCGGTCAAGAAGAAAAGTCCACTATAATAAGGCCCTCTAGTGCTCAATGTGTCCACCAGCATAGGTATAATCTGCTGACCATGATCTACAGGCAAAGAGGCAATATTATCCGCCCACAGAAACTGAGGGAGCTCTAGAAATTTTTGTGTTTTCAAGTACACCAATAGAGTATTTATTAGTAGCAAGGTATATCCTGCTTTTTCTAGTATCAACTTTGTCTCCAAAATACCCAATTGGGGGCCGTTTAGCAGTGTATTGATGTAAATGCGGTATTCCTGGAGGGTTAGTTTGTGCAGCTTGCAACGATACAAGAGGCAGGGTAGCTGTTGAAACTGAGATACATAGTATTCCCATTCCTCATCCTGCATATGGCCATCGATATATACTGATGTGCGAATTTCTAATATAGTTCGGATATCTTTGTCAAAGCGTTTTAAAAACTGGATTAAAAATTCTAGGAGATCTTTCTGGGCGTAATTTAGATTTGTAAAGCACACAATATACTTTCTTTGCTTTCTCACCTGGGAATATAACTGTGCCAGGTACTCAATAAGATAATAGTAAAAGAGATCCGCATGTTTAAGATAAACGCTTTTACTTTTTTGGAACGCAATTATGACGGCTTTTTTAATGGATGGATTCAATACGTTGTCACCAACCCAAGTAATGGCCTGTGAAAAGTCTTGTAGACCAATTGCCTCAATCCACTTTTGTGGAATACACCACAGAGCCTGGACTAATTTTATAAACAGTACACGTGATGTGTCACAGTTTTGGAGATCTATGTGGATGACACCAAACCCGTCCAATTCTAGTTCCTGCCGAACCGCTGCAGTAAAAAAACTTTTTCCAATTCCCGCATAACCTTCCACAGTAACAAGTCCGCCAGATTGTTTAAATAGCGCAATGATCTCTTTGAGGTTTTTACGACGCTCTGCACTAAATAAAGCCACTTTTTTGGGGGCGAATAATGGCTGACAGACAGATATTTCCTCCATTGCAGAAAAATTTTTTTGAGCGTTTAGATATACATTATAGGAGCGAGCTAAAAGCTCAAGTAATGATGTCGGGCATATATTTTTTAACTCTGGATCCTGCTGTAGTTGTTCATAAATTGTTTTAATTGAAAGATACTGTACTTTTAATCCGGTTTTTTTTGAGAATTCCTGCAACAACTCAACAGTTTTATTTGATAGCCGCAGATTGGAAGCTACCACAAGTAATTGAGCAGCTCGGTTGATGGCAATTATCATAGCTTTAGAAAAATCCTGCAGTGGAAGGTCGCGTGTGATATCGTTTCTTAGTTTTGCTTCCATAATGGCAAAAAAACTGTGCGCATCAGTGGTAAGCTCTGCCGGAAAAAAGAAAATTCCATCAAAGCCGCCATCTTTTTTTCTTTGCGTTAACTGATTTCGATCATTGGCAGTCAGATTGAAAACCGCCAGCAAGGCTTGAAAGGTTAGTTTCTCAAACGCCTCCCAGTCCTCATCGGAGATTCTGTGTCCCATCCTAGTCAACTCCTGTCTGATCTGACTGTTTTGCACAGCAAATATCTATACTGCACATGAATTTGAAGATAATTGCAGATTATCCCCGAACAACAGATAATAAGAGATTATCGTTTCATTAAGGTAACCGTAAAATCTCCCGGCGTATAAAAAGGCCGCCATCTCAGTGCACAGGCATTGAGATGGCGGTCGGCATTTTCATTATGGTTTAGGAATTCTGCATTCCTGGGGCGCATTCACCGGGAGGAAAGATTCCGCCCAGGCTTCATCCTTCCGGCTCAGCCCAGGTGCGGTGTTCAGAAGCCAAACCAGGTAGCGGTAGGGATCCAGGTCGTTCTCCTTTGCGGTTTCAATCAGACTGTAGATCACAGCGCTGGACTGGGCGCCGGCGGGGGTGTTGGAAAAGAGCCAGTTCTTCCGGCCCATGACGAATGGCTTAATGCTGCGCTCGGCACGGTTGTTGGAGAGCTCCAGCCTGCCGTCCTCCAGATAGCGTACCAGGTAGGGCCACTGCTCCCGCAGATAGTGCAGTGCCTTGCCCAGGGCAGACTTGGGTGCAGTCTTGGCGCTGGCCTCATTTGCCCATGCCAACAGAGCGTCCAGAACCGGTTTCTCCAGTTCCAGCCGCTTGGTATAGCGTTCTTCCGGCGTCAGGTCCATGAGAGACTGCTCCAGCTGAAACAGCCGGGTGCAGTAACACTCGCCGGCTGCCGCCAGAGAATCTTGCCGTTTCTCTTTGGGCAGCGTTTGCAGGGCCTCGTCAAATTTTCGCCTGGCATGGGCCCAGCAGCCAACCACCCGGATATTCTCAGGAAGCTTATGGTACCCCTGGTAGCCGTCTGCATGCAGCCAGCCGGAGAAGCCATTGAGGAAGGCTGCCGCGTGCTCCGCCTTCCGGCTGGGCTGGTACTCGTACAGGACAATGGGATACTCAGCGCAGCCGCTGGTCCGGTAGACCCACATGTAAGACTTGCTTGTTGAGGTCCTGCCCGGCTCCTTCAGCACCTGCAGCGTGGTCTCATCCCCGTGCAGTACGGTTTCCTGGCACAGCTGCCGGTGCAAGGCGTCATACACCGGTCGCAACCAGGTGTCCGAGGCCTGCAGGATCCAGTTGGCCATGGTCTGCCGGGACAGCTTCAGCCCCTGCCGCTGAAACTCCTGCTCCAGGCGGTACAGCGGTGAGTGCATAACAAATTTCTGCGTCATGATATGGGCCACCGCCTCCGGGGAGGCAAAGCTGCCCGGGCAGAGCGTCGGCTGTCTGGGTGCCTTTCGGAGATTGCCTTCGCCTGTTTCCGCCTCGCACTGCTTACATGCGTAGGTGTAGTACACATCCTCCTGGATCCAGAATCGGGCCGGCTCCATCTTCAGGCTCCGGCGCACCTCTTTCCCAATCTCCTCCATCACGGCGCCGCAGGTATCGCAGGTACGCTCTTCCTCGGAAAGGCGGTGCTCCACCACTTCCGTAGGGGTGCCCTCCGGCACAATATCCAGCACATTGCCGCTCTGCCGCTTGCGGGCATGGGCCTTTACCGCCACCTGCTCCGCTGTGGCATTTTTCGTCCCATAGGCGTAGGCCTCCGCCTCATTCGCCATGAGAGACAGCTGGTCCATCAGGCCCTCCTGGAGCCGCTCTGAGGATGCCCCAAACTGCCGCTTTTTTGCAAGGCCAAGCTGCTCCAGAAGCCATTGGTTCTGGAGCTTCAGCTCAGCCAACTCAGCAAGTTTAGCCTGCTGAGAATCGTATTCCGCCCGTGAGATGGTCACCATTTCCGGGGTGCTTACGGCAGAGTTCTTCTCATATTCCATGAGTAAATAATACCATAAAACAGGCTAAAAAGCCAATGCTTTCAGTGCTTTTCGGCATTAGATTACGCTCAGGCCGGACACCGCTTTATTTGCCTTCGGCTGCTCGGTCTTCAGCCCCTCCATCAGCCAGCGGTACTGCTGGGGCGTCAGGGCCTGCACTTCCTCCGTGCTCCGAGGCCATTGGAAGCTGCCGCTCTCCAGACGCTTATACAACAGCAGAAACCCGTCTCCCTCCCAGTACAGCGCCTTGAGCCGGTCCCGCCGTCTCCCACAGAATAGAAACAGAGCCCGCTGAAAGGGGTCCATCTGGAACTGGGTCTTTACCAGGTTGGCCAGTCCGTCAATGCCTCGCCGCAGGTCTGTGTATCCGCAGGCAATGTACACCGGGCAGCTGCAGTTGAAATCGTTCAGCATGACTTTGCTGCCTGAAGAATTGCCTGCAGTGTGGCCTTATCCGCTCCCTCGTAGACCTGGATCCGCACACCGCTTACCTCCATGGCTGCTACGATATGCCCGGAGGGCTGGCAACGCTCCATGACCGGCACCTCTGCGAAGGTCACCTCCTGGAGTTCTTTCAGTGCCTGAAATACCTTCCTCTGCCAGAAAAAATAGGTGGATACCGCTATCCCTTTTTCCTGGCACCATTGACCTACCGGCAGCCCGCTGCTCCGGCAGGCCTCCACACGCCGACTCCATTCCACCAACCGCTGTTGCTGATTGGCTCTCTGTAAACTTGCCGCCTTCTCCATGCCTGCACCTCACTATCTCAGAGTCTTGAATACTCTCTGGTACTACCTTGTACTACCATGCACTTCCTCAGACTCTTATAGTTTGGCAGAGCCATTTTACCCTGACAAGCCGCAGACTGTTTTTACGCTTACTCATTAAGAGGAGGACTACCAGGCGATGGCCTGGTAGTCCTCTTCTTAACAGGTT
>ERZ1643246.1849-NODE-1849-length-21740-cov-14.079825_pt1 | contig 21740 bp, 21 predicted proteins | sample MGYA00579265_ERZ1643246 | MGnify/ENA primary metagenome ERZ1643246 (study PRJEB29033, sample SAMEA4952261) | chicken gut metagenome | biome: Broiler Chicken; feature: Gastrointestinal Tract; material: Caecum | place: Ireland | collected 2018 | study: Broiler...
TGAAAAATGGCAGCCTTGCTCTTTCCTGAGGTGTCCTCCTCTATTTTACGCTTACAGGCATCTATGGGAGAATCAATGGATTTTTGAGCTAAAAAAGCCCGGAAACGGTTGATGCCACTGGCTTTTCGCCAGTGGCATCTATACCGTTTTGATTTTATGGTGACCCGTCGGGGATTCGAACCCCGGACCCACTGCTTAAAAGGCAGTTGCTCTGCCGACTGAGCTAACGAGTCATATGGCTGGGATGGCTGGGCTCGAACCAGCGAATGCGGGAGTCAAAGTCCCGTGCCTTACCACTTGGCTACACCCCAATCTCGCTGGTAAAAGCGTAGGGCCGGAGCGGACGCTCCGGCCCTTCCGCCTTGAGTTTTATGGGGTGGATGACGGGACTCGAACCCGCGACACTCGGAACCACAATCCGATGCTCTACCAACTGAACTACACCCACCATATTGATTGCGGAGGAAAATGGCACGCCTGAAGGGACTCGAACCCCTGACCCACTGCTTAGAAGGCAGTTGCTCTATCCACCTGAGCTACAGGCGCGTATGGAGCGGGTGATGGGAATCGAACCCACGCGACCAGCTTGGAAGGCTGGGATTCTACCATTGAACTACACCCGCATGGGCACTGACCTAAAGCATGTCAGCCAGGATATAATAGCATATTGTGGGCGGAATGTCAATGCTTTTTTTCATCAAAGCAAAAAATTCTGTGCCCGCCGGTTTACCGGCAGGCACAGAAAATCAGTCAGTCGTTGGAGAGCAGGATGCGGTCGTTGTCCAGCGCCTTTCCGGCGCCTGTCCGGAACCGCTCCAGCAGGTCCTCCACAGTCAGGCCCTTCCGCTCCTCACCCTTCAGATCCAGCACGATCCGGCCGGAGTCCATCATAAAGGTGCGGTTGCCCAGCTCCAGGGCGTTTTTCATGTTGTGGGTGATCATCATGCACGTTAGATGCTCCCGGGACACAATTTCCTTGGTGAGAGAGAGTACCTTTTCCGCTGTGCCGGGGTCCAGGGCGGCGGTGTGCTCGTCCAGCAGCAGCAGCTTGGGGGGGACCATGGTGGACATGAGCAGGGTGAGGGCCTGCCGCTGTCCGCCGGAGAGCAGCCCCACCGGCTGGCGCATCCGGTCCTCCAGGCCCATATCCAGCCTGGCCAGCTGGGCGCGGAAGAATTCCTTGTCCGCCTTGGATACCCGGCTGAAAAAGGCCCTCTGGTGCTTGGCGGTGCGGAGATAGGCCAGGGCCAGGTTCTCCTCAATGGTCATGTGGGGGGCGGTGCCCCGCATGGGGTCCTGGAACAGCCGGCCGATCTGGCGGCTGCGGCGGTAGGCAGGCAGATAGGTGATGTTGCGGCTGTCCAGCCGGATGGAGCCCTGATCGGGATAAAAATCCCCAGCCACGGCGTTGAACAGGGTGGACTTGCCCGCGCCGTTGGAGCCCACAATGGTGACGAAATCCCCGTCCTCCAGCGTGACGCTCAGGCCGTTCAGGGCCTTTTTTTCATTGACGGTGCCGGGATTGAAGGTTTTGGAGATGTTACGCAGCTCCAGCATTTCAGTCCACCTCCTTTCTGGACTGGGCCAGGGCGGCCCGCTTCTGCCGCTGGAAGCTCCACCACTTTTTCAGAGTGGGGGCGGCGATGGCCAGACCCACGATGATGGCGGAGACCAGCTTCATATAGTCGGCGGGGACGTTGGCCCGGAGGGCGGCGGCGTAGATAAAGCGGTAGATGATACTGCCCGCCAGGACGCCCACCACCCGGCGCACCATGGAGCCCTTGCCGATAAGGGTTTCACCGATGACCAGGGCGGCCAGGGCCAGCACCACCATGCCGGTGCCGCTGTTGACGTCGGCGAAGGTGTTGTACTGGGCCACCATGGCGCCGGAGAGGCCGGTCATGGCGTTGGCCAGGCACAGCCCCACGGTGATGGTGAAGGTGGGGTTTATAGAGGAAGCCCGAACCATGTCGGCGTTGTCTCCGGTTGCCCGGATGGACAGGCCCAGCCGGGTACCCAGGAAGAGCACCAGCAGCACGCAGATGAGGCTCACCACTATGCCGGTGATCGCCAGCTTGTACCAGCTCCCGGCGAAGCCGGAGTCCTTGGCCATGGTATAAATGGTGGTTTTCTGGAACAGGGACAGGTTGCTGGTGCCCATAACCATCAGATTGATGCTGTACAGGCCGATGTTGGTGACAATGCCCGCCAGGATGGAGGGTACCCCCAGTTTGGTCTGGAGGAAGGCGGTGATGAAACCGGCGGCGGCGGTGGCCAGCATGGCGGCTGGAAGGGCCAGGATGGGGTGGCCGAACACGCAGCAGACGGCGGACACCGCGCCGCCCAGCACGAAGGCGCCGTCGGTGGTCATGTCAGCGATGTTCAGAATGGAAAAGCTCAGAAAGAGGGCCAGGGCGATGGGGGCATAGAGGAAACCTGCCTCCAGGGCGGTCTGGACAATGGTGAGCATGGAAAAGCGCTCCTTTCACGCGGCGCAGCCCCCGCCGGAGGGGCGGGGGCTTTTGGCCGGAATCGTTTACTCCTGGGTGGTCTGGACCTCCACCAGGCTGGAACCCATGTCGTTGAACACAGCATAGTCCACGCCCAGAGCGGCGGCGGTCTCGGTGTTGACGGTGATGATGTCGCCGGCTACGGTGACGAACTCAGGGATTTCGCCGGTCTGGAGCACCTCCAGGGCCAGATCAGCGGTCTGTGTGCCCAGATCGGTGTAGTTGACGCCGCAGGTGGCGAAGGCGCCGTTGCGCACGAAGGAGTCGGCCCCGGCGTAGTGGGGGATGCCCGCCTCGGCCAGCGTGGGGGCGATGGCCAGCTCAGCGTTCATGACCACGTTGTCGGTGGGGGTGAACACCGCGTCTACCTGGTCCAGCATGGAGTTGACAGCGGCCACGATCTCGTCGGTGGTGTTGCCGGTCTTGTCGATATAGGAGATGCCCTTCTCATCCAGGTAGGACTTGGCGGCTTCAATGGCGGGACCGCTGTTGACCTCAGAGGTGGAGTAGAGCAGGCCCACGGTCTCCACATCGGGGTTCTGGGCCAGCATCATGTCAAGAAGGAATTCGGTGTCCAGGGCGTCGCTGGTGCCGGTGACATAGGAGATACCGGTCAGCCCGGCGGCCTCGGGGTAGCTGACGGTGCCGTAAATCACCGGGGTCTCGGTCTCCTGGGCGGCGGCCACCATCTGCTGGGCGGCGGTGGTGCCGATGGGGATGATGGCGTCATAGCCGTCGGCAATGATCTGGGCGCCGATCTGAGACAGGGTAGAGGGGTCGTTGTTGCCGTTGAAGTCCTTATAAGTGATGCTGATGCCCAGCTCGGCGGCCTTGGCGTCCAGCTCAGCGGTAATGGCGTCCCGGATCTCGTTCATAGAGGCGTGGTCCAACTGCCGTACCACAGCCACTCTGTAGCCGTCGCCGGCGGCGGAAGGCGTGTTGGAGCTGCCGGCGGGGGTCTCGGCGTTGCCCTGGGTGCCGCCGGAGCAGGCGGAGAGAGACAGGGTCAGCGCGGCGGCGGCAGTGAGAGACAGGATCTTGTTCAGCTTTTTCATAATTGGTTCCTCCATAAAATGAATTTGGATGGCAGATGGTGCAGAAGATAAAAAAACGCTTTTGCCCCATGTATGGGACAAAAGCGTTGAAACACTTCTGCGATACCACCCAAATTGACGTCATAAGACGTCCGCTCGCTTCACGCACCATCATGCGTGCCCGATGGATAACGGGTGGGATCCCGTCGGCATCTACTTGGTTGCCCGTTCAAGCCGCCCTCGGAAGTCCATTCGCCGGTCTCTTCACGCCCTGATCCCACCACCCAGGACTCTCTTTGCATCGGAGATAGCCGGTTACTTCTCTTCCTCACAGGTTTACTTTATGGAACTGTTGTAATGCATTATAATCACGTGGGCAGACTTTGTCAACCCTTTTTTCGCAGGAAGGAAAACTTGGTTTCGGAGCACACCACCGCCAGGAAAATGAGGGCGAAGCCCAGGAACATGAGGGCGGTGGGCCGCTCGTCGGTGAGCAGGATGGAGAAGAGCACGCCGAAGGGGGCCTCCAGAGACAGCAGCACGGCGGCGGTGGCGGGAGCGGTGTACTTTTGACCGATGTTCTGGAACAGCAGGGCGCCGCAGGAGGAGAAGATCACCAGGTAAATCAGGCCAAAAATCAGGTCCTGATCAAAAACCGCCGGGGAGATGGTGGTCTGGGTGAAGAGCACCCCCAGCCAGGAGAAGATGGCGAAGGAGGCAAACTGCAGGGTGGTCAGGATAAAGATATCCCGCCCATCGGAGTACTTGGATACGGCCACAATGTGGCAGGCAAAGAAGAAGCCGCCGATGAGGGTGAGCACGTCGCCGAAGTTGAAGGCGGAGGCGTTGCTCCCGGTCACCGATACCAGGGCGATGCCGCCGATGCACAGGAAGGCGGCCAGCACATTGAACTTATCGGGGCGGCGCTTGGCGATCAGCCAGTACAGGAAGGGGACGATGACGCAGTAGACCGCGGTAAAGAAGGCGTTTTTGCCCGGGGTGGTGCGCTCCAGGCCGTAGGTCTGGAAGGTGTAGGCCAGAAACAGGCAGAAGCCCATGACGGTGCCGCCGATGAGATACTGCTTGTCGCACACCTTCCACCGGGGCAGGAACACGATGGCCAGCACAATGGCCGAGGCGCTGAACCGGATGGCCAGCAGCCAGAAGGTGGGCAGCACGTCCACGCTTGTTTTCATCACCACGAAGGAACTGCCCCAGATGATGGTGGCCAGAATGATCAGTGGGGTGGCAAACTTGGCCAGGCCGGATTTTTCTTTTTGGTGGCTCATGGTTGTACCTCTCCTTTAGCTATGGTAAGATAGGATAAGATTCGCTGAAAGGGGGATGGAACCGTGGAAAAGCTGGGTCGGGAGTTCTTTGACCGGGACACCGTGGTGGTGGCCCGGGATCTGCTGGGGAAGGTGCTGGTGCGCCGGGTGGACGGCATGACCCTGTCCGGGCGCATCACCGAGACCGAGGCCTATGTGGGGCGTGTAGACAAGGCCTGCCACGCCTATGGCTACCGGCGTACCGCCCGGACGGAGACCCTGTTCGCCCCGCCCGGCACCGCCTACATCTACCTGATCTACGGAATCTATCACTGCCTCAACTTTGTCACCGAGCCGGAGGGAGAGCCCAGCGCGGTGCTCCTGCGGGGGCTGGTCCCCGTGGAGGGGACGGCTGAGATGGCCCGCCGCAGGTTTGGGAAGGAGCCGGAACAGCTCACCTCCTATCAAAAAAAACATTTTTTGGACGGGCCGGGGAAGGTATGTATGGCCCTGGGCCTGACCCGGGCCCAAAACGGTCTGGACCTGACGGGGGAGGAGCTGTTCCTTGCGGACGACGGTTCTCCCAGGCCCTCTTTCCACACGGGGACGCGCATCGGTATCGACTACGCGGAAGAGGCGGTCCATTTTCCATGGAGGTTTTATCTGTGAAACTGTTTGATTTTGACGGCACGCTGGTGGATTCCAACGGGGTGTGGGTAAAGGTGGACAACACCTTCCTGGAACGCCGGGGGCTGAAGGCCACCCAGGAGTACAGCGAGACGGTGGGCCACTCCATTTTCCCCATTGCCGCCCAGTACACCAAGGACTATTACCACCTCAGCGAGGACCCGGAGGAAATCATGGCCGAGTGGACCGAGCTGGGCCGGGCGGCCTACGCCAGTCAGGTGCCCCTGAAGCCGGGGGCCAAGGCCTATCTGGACAAGTGCCGGGCGGAGGGAGAGCGGATGGCCCTTCTCACCGCCTGCGTGCCTGAGTTCTGCCAGACGGCCATGGACCGGCTGGGCCTGACGGATTATTTTTGTCAGGTGATCTATGTCCAGAAGCTGGGTGTGGAAAAGCGGGACCCCCGGGCCTTTACCCTGGCCCTGGAGCGGCTGGGGGAGCAGGGATCGGCCTGCACCCTCTACGAGGATTCCCCCGGTGTGTGCCGCACCGCCAAGGAGGCGGGGCTGACGGTGGTGGGGGTGTACGACCCCTTCTACGCCCACTATGAGGGGGAAATGCGCGCCTTCTGTCACCGGTATATCAAGTCGTTTACCGAACTGCTGTAGGGACGGGCTTTGCCCGTCCCTTTTTTATTCGCCCTTTTTCATATACTGGGCGGCAGACTTCAGCATCAGCTTTTTGGTGCCCACGCTGTCGAAGGCGATCTCCACCAGCGCGTCGCCCCCCATGGGGGTGAGCTTGGTGATGAGCCCCTTGCCGAAGGCCTTGTGGACCACCGGATCTCCCGCCCGGAAGTCGGGACCGGCGGCGGGGGCGGCGGAGCCCGCCTTGGGGCTCTTCCAGTCGGGGGCGGGGGCAGAGGAGGCGCCTGAGCCGTAGGAGGAGGTGCCCATGGAGAACCCCCGGTCGAAGGTGCGGCGGGGGGGACGGGTTTTCTGGGGCCGCTCCTCATTCTGCCGCTCCGAGTAGGGCAGGCGGCCGGACTTTTCCACATACTCCGGCGGGATCTCGCCCAGGAAGCGGGAGGGCCGGTTGGAGTTGGTGCGGCCGAAGAGCATCCGCTGGGAGGCGCAGGTCATGTGCAGCTTTTCCTTGGCCCGTGTCATGGCCACGTAGCACAGCCGCCGCTCCTCCTCCATCTCCTCCGGCTCTCCGATGGCCCGGATGCCGGGGAAGATGCCCTCTTCCACGCCCACCACAAAGACCACCGGGAACTCCAGGCCCTTGGCGGAGTGCATGGTCATCATCACCACGCAGTCCTCGCTGGAGTCGTGACTGTCAATGTCGGTGTACAGAGCGATCTCGTCCAAAAAGCCCGCCAGGGAGGGCTCCTCCAGCGTGTTGTCCAGATAGTTCTGGATGGAGGAGAGCACCTCTCGCACGTTTTCCAGCCGGGTGCGGTCCTCGATGGTACGCTTCTGCTCCAGCATGACGGCGTAGCCGGTGCGCTGGATCACCTCCTCGTAGAAGTCGGGGAGGGAGAGCTCGGTCGCCAGCCGCTGCAGGTCGGCAATCAGCTCGGCAAACTGGCCCAGCTTGGGGGCGGCCTTCTGGAGCTCCGGCCACTTCTGGGGCTGGCGCACCACATCCCACAGGGACAGCCCCTCCTGCTGGGCGATGTTCTGGGCCCGGTCGATGGTGGAGGCCCCGATGCCCCGGGGGGGATTGTTGATGATCCGGCTCAGCCGCAGGTCGTCCCGGGGGTTGTTGACCACGCACAGGTAGGCCATCATATCCTTGACCTCCGCCCGGTCAAAGAAACGGATGCCGCCGATGATGCGGTAGGGCACGCCGTTGCGCTTGAAGGCCTGCTCAATCTGGTTGGACTGGGCGTTCATCCGGTAGAGCACCGCGTGGTCCTTCCAGCCCCGCCCGGCGGAGTAGTCCGCCAGGATCTGGGCGGCCACATACTGGGCCTCCTCGTGCTCGTTCATGGCGGTGTAGCACTGGACCTTGTCTCCGGCGTCGTGCTCGGTCCACAGCTCCTTGCCCTTGCGGCCCTCGTTGTTGCGGATGACCGCGTTGGAGGCTTCCAGGATGTTCTTGGTGGAGCGGTAATTCTGCTCCAGCCGGATCACCCGGGCCCCCTTGTACTGGCTCTCAAAGGAGAGAATGTTCTCGATGGTGGCCCCCCGGAAGCGGTAGATGGACTGGTCGTCGTCGCCCACCACGCAGAAGTTCTCATAGCCCCCGGCCAGGGTGGAGGCCAGCAGGTACTGCAGGTTGTTGGTGTCCTGGTACTCGTCGATGAGTACGTAACGGAATTTTTTCTGATAATATTCCCTTACGTCATCGAATTTCTGGAGCAGGCGCACGGTATCCAGAATGATGTCGTCAAAATCCAGGGCGTTGGCCTCCTTCAGCCGCCGCTCGTACTCCACATAGACTTTGGCGATCTTCACCAGCCGGAGGTCCCCGGACTTCTCGCACTGGGTCAGGTAGTCGGCCCCGGAGAGCATGGCGTCCTTGGCCCGGGAGATGTAACCCAGGACGGTACGGGCGGAAAAGGCCTTGTCGTCCAGATTGAAGTCCTTCACAATGTCCTTGATCACCCGCTCGGAGTCGGCGGTGTCATAGATGGTGAAGGAGCGGTCAAAGCCCAGCCGGTCGATGTCCCGCCGCAGCATCCGCACGCAGGCAGAGTGGAAGGTGGAGGCCCAGACGTCGTTGGCGGCGGGGCCCAGCATCCGCTCCAGGCGCTCTTTCAGCTCCCCGGCGGCCTTGTTGGTGAAGGTGATGGCAATGATGGACCAGGGCACCGCCGGGTCCATGGCGCACAGCCGCTCCTGCTGGGCCTTTTTGTCCGGGTCGGGGTGGGATACGTAGTCCTCCAGAAAGGCCAGGTCGGCGGCCGTCACCCAGCCGGGGGCCTGGTCGCAGTCGGAGCCCCGGCCGTACTTCATCAGGTTGGCGATGCGGTGGATGAGCACCGTGGTCTTGCCGCTGCCCGCCCCGGCCAGCAGCAGCAGCGGCCCCTCGGTGGCCAGCACCGCCTGGCGCTGCTCCCGGTTCAGGTTCTGAAATTCCAGTTCAATGGCCGCCCGGCGGGCCTTACAGAAGCGCAGTTCTTCCTCTCGGTTCAGCATATATCTATCCATTCTCCCTTGGCAATGGCGGAGCCGCCCACGAATGGACGGCTCCTTTTTATTGTATTCCTATTGTACAAAAAACCGGCGGACAGGTCAAGTCCGCCGGACCCTGAAAACCGGGATGACTTTGGAAGTGGGGGGTGCATCACGGAGCAGATTGTGTTATAATCGAAACCACGACGCCCCAAAGGGGGCGGAGGAGAGGAGAGAGCGGTGTGACGCGCTATGTATTTCGCTCCAGGCGGCTGTACTATCTGGCAGCCGGTCCGGGCCTGGCGGAGGGAGCGGTCGCCTTTTACCGCCGGAACCGGGAGGCCTTTGGCCCCTTTGATCCCATACAGCCGGAGGACTTTTTTACCGCGGACGGTCAAAGAGAGCGGCTGGCCTGGGATCTGGCTCAGGCGGAGGCGGGCCGCAGCTTCCGCTTCCTGCTGGTCCAGCCCGGTCATCCGGGGAAGGTGGTGGGCCTGGCGGGGCTCAACGAGATCGTCCGGGGGGCTTTCCAGTCCTGTTTTCTCTCCTATAAAATAGACCATACCCTGTGGGGCAGGGGATACGGTACCGAGGCCATTGAGGCGGTCACCGCCTGGGCCTTCCGGACGCTGAAACTCCACCGGGTGGAGGCCAACATCATGCCCCGGAATCTGGCCTCCCGCCGGGCGGCGGCCAAGGCCGGGTTTATAGAGGAGGGACTGGCGAAAGACTATCTGAAGATCAACGGCCGGTGGGAGGACCATCTCCACATGGTACGCAGAAATGAGGAGGAACCTGATGAATCACGATAAGGCAGGCGGGAAATTTACCAGTTCCCTGGGTTTTGTGCTGGCGGCGGTGGGCTCCGCCGTGGGCATGGGAAATATCTGGCTGTTTCCCTACCGGATCGGACAATATGGGGGCGGCGCGTTTTTGATCCCCTACTTTTTATTCGTGGCCCTGTTTAGTTATGTAGGGCTGACCGGGGAATTCGCCCTGGGGCGGCTCACCGGCACCGGGGCCATGGGGTCTCTGGACTATGTGCTCCGCCAGAAGGGCAAACGGGGGGGCAAGCTGCTGGGCGTGATCCCCCTGCTGGGGGTGCTGGGCATCGCCATCGGCTACTCGGTGGTGGTGGGCTGGGTGCTGCGGTACACCGCCGGGTCGGTGACCGGCTCCATCCTGAATGGCGATGCCCAGGGCTTCTTCAACGCCCTGGCGGTAGACTTCGGCTCCGTGCCCTGGCACCTGGCGGCGGTGGTGGTGACGGTGGTGATCCTGGTGCTGGGGGTGGCCGGCGGCATCGAACGGCTGAGCAAGGTGATGATGCCCGCCTTCTTCCTCCTGTTCCTGGTTATTGCCATCCGGGTGGCCTTCCTGCCCGGGGCGGCGGAGGGCTACCGCTACCTGCTCCAGCCCGACTGGTCCCGTCTGCTGGACCCGGAGACCTGGGTGATGGCCATGGGACAGGCCTTTTTCTCCCTGTCCATCAACGGGGCGGGTATGCTGATCTACGGCAGCTATATGGAAAAGAACGAGAGCATCCTGCGCCACGCCGGGATGACCGCCGTGCTGGACACCCTGGCGGCCCTGCTGGCGGGCTTTGCCATTATTCCGGCTGTGTTTGCCTTCGGCATCGACCCCACCAGCGGCCCCGCCCTGATGTTCGTCACCCTGCCCCAGGTCTTTGAGCAGATGCCCGGCGGGCATGTGTTCGCCGTGTTTTTCTTCCTGTCGGTGGTGTTCGCGGGCATCACTTCCCTGATGAACATGCTGGAGGCCTGCGGCGAGGCCCTCAACTCCACCCTGGGGCTGTCCCGCCGGCTGTCTCTGCTGACGGTGGGGGTTGTCACCTTTGGCGCGGGTCTGTTTGTGGAGTCCCTCTCCGGTATGGGGGGCTGGATGGACCTCATTACCATCTACGTCTCCCCCTTCGGCGCCCTGCTGGTGGCGGTATGCCTCTACTTTGTGCTGGGGCCCGACGAGGTGCGGGACGAGCTGGCCCTGGGCGGCCGGAGGCCTGGCCCCGCCTTTAACCGGCTGGCCCGGTTCTATGTGCTGGTGGCCGGAGCGGTGTGGGCGCTTGGTATCTACTATCAGGGCATTGGATAAAAAACAAGCGGAGCGTGCCCGGCACGCTCCGCTTGTTTTATTCCTCCGACAGCCAGTGCTGGAAGTCCTCCCACAGCTCCATGGCCCGGAATTTCACCACATAGCCCTCGTCCTCGCCGGTGATCAGGGACACCTGGTCCTGGCTCAGCCCTGCCTGGAGGGCGGTCTGGGCGGCGGGCTCGCTCACCGAGCCCAGGCACAGGGGCGGGAACACCACGCACCACCAGTTGCGGCCGTCTCCCTCCCCAATGACCACCCGCAGGGCGGTATACTCTCCGGCGGGCAGGGCGAAGTCCTCGTATTCCTTGGTGGGGAACCAGTAATTTTCCTCCAGGGAGGCGGTCACCGGGTAGTCATAACCCGCCGCCCCCACCGTCTCCGCTCCGGCGGCGGCCAGGTCGGCCAGATGGGTGCGAAGGATGGCCTCGGTCTCCTCCCGGGTGGCTCCGGGCTGGAAATAAGACTCCGCCACCTCCAGCACCCGGTCCCGCACCTGGAGCTTCAGGGCCTGATCGGCCTCCGAATCGGAATTGGCCAGCACGTGGAGGCGGATGACCTGGTCGGCCAGGTCGCTCTGGCTTTTGTCCAGCCATGCCCCCAGCAGGGCGGCCAGGGCCACCCCCAGCAGCAGGGCCAGCTCCCACCGGCGCAGCGTATGTGACTTGCAGCTTTGCTTATTCATGTAAAAACACCGTCCAAATTGGATTTGACTCCATTTTGGACGGCGTTTTGCTCTTTTATACCTTTTTTTTCATAAGGCGGCCGGTGGTCTCCACCAGAAAGGTCTCCCGGTACAGCGGCTTCAGGGCGGAAAAGGCCTCCTCCGCCGCCGCCTGCCGGTCAAACAGGCCGAACACGGTGGAGCCGGTACCGCTCATGGAGGCGCCCAGAGCCCCGTGCTGGATCAGGGCGGTCTTGATGGCGCATATTTCCTGATACCGCCGTTGGGGGAGGGCGTCCTCAAAGACGTTGTACATCCGCCGGGCGACCCCCGGCAGATCCCCCGCCTCCAGGGCGGCCAGCAGTCCGGCGGTGTCCGGCCTGCGGCGGATGCGGCAGCCGTCCAGGGTTTTGAACAGCTCCGGGGTGGACACCGAGAAGGCCGGCTTGCACAGCACCACCTGACAGTGGGGCAGGGGAGGCAGGGGGGTGAGGATTTCCCCCCGGCCCTCCGCCAGGGCGGTGCCGCCCCCCACGCAGTAGGGCACGTCAGAGCCCACCAGGGCGCCGATCTCCTCCAGCCGCTGCTGGGAGACCTGCAGGCCCAGCGCCTCGTTCAGCCCCCGCAGCACGGCGGCGGCGTCGGCGCTCCCTCCCGCCATGCCGGCGCACACGGGGATCTGCTTCTCCAGCCGGATGGACAGCCCGCCCGGGTCGGCCCCCGTCTCCCGGCAAAAGGCCAGCGCGGCGGCGGCGGCCAGATTGTGCTCGTCCGTGGGGAGAAATCCCAGATTGCTCTGCATACGCAGGGGCGCTCCCGTTCCGGTCTCCAGGGTGAGCTTGTCCCGGAGGGTGACGGTCTGCATCACCATTTTCATCTCGTGGTAGCCGTCGGGGCGCTTGTCCAGCACGTCCAGGGAGAGATTCAGTTTGGCACAGGCGAAAACCTCCGTCACTGCCATGGGCCAGCCTCCTTATCGGATTTTTCGGGCCTCCAGGTAAAAACGCTTGTCATGGGCGTGGCCCATGGAGAAGGTCTTGCGGGGGAGCACGCCGTCCCGGATCACGGTGGGGAACAGCTGGTCCTTCCCCATGGCGGGGAGGAGGAAGGCCAGGTTGCCCGGCTGGCGGCCCAGCTGCCGGGCCACGTCTGCCCCGTGGATGTAGTCGATACGCACGCCGTGGGATTTGACATACTTGTCCAGGAAGGGCTGCAGCGTGCCCACCTCCAGCTGGGCCCTGGGGTGGGGAATGGTCACCGAGCCCTCGCCGCCGGCGTGGACGTAGCGGAGCACATGGCCCTCGCCCTCGCCGGAATGGGCGCCGGGGAAGGCGGCGCACAGGTCCATCACCAGGGCCACCGGATCCACCCCGAAGAGCACCCGGTGGATGGCCTCAAACTCCAGAGAGGAATCGTGGAGGTTGACCAGCTCGCACAGGGCGAACCGGGCGGGCAGGCTGTCCCACTTTTCGGGGGGATTGAGCTTTTTCTGCCGCTCGTAGCACTCCTTGGCGGTGGCCAGGGAGTGGTTGCCATCCCCCACGGCGAAGAGCATCACGGCCCCGTCCTCCACGCCGTACTTTTTCCGGAAGGCGGCGGGGTCCGCCAGGGTGCTGAGGGCTCCGGCCACCAGCTCCATGCTCTCCTGGTCCAGCTTCCAGCCGGCGATGTGGCCGCCCCGCTCCATCAGGTCGAAGTCGTACACCAGCTCCATCCGGTCCTTCCGGCCGGCCAGGGGCTCGATGACGGTCTTTTGGGGGTCGTCAGCCAGCAGCATCACGTGGGGCAGCTCCAGGGGGGCGTTCTTTCGCACTGCTACCCGGGGCGGGATACGGGACATAACGGTGCCTTCGGTGGCCCGGATGGAGGCGTCGGAGCCCGGCTCGTAGTCGTAGTCCTCCAGATCCACCATGCCCACCAGGCCCCGGCGGACCTTTCCGTCGTCCAGCCGCCGCTCCACGTAGAGGAGGGCGTCGGGGAAGGTCTTGAACCGGTCCTCCCGCAGATAGCGAGTCATGGTGTTGTTGACCTCCATGATGTCGGTCTCCACATTGGGGCCGTCCAGGCAGCTCTCCGGCAGGATCAGCCGCAGGGTGGAGGGGGCGGAGCCCACATACTCCTCCACCCGCTGCCAGTATTCCGGCTGGGAGGTGTACTGGTCGCAGGCCACCACCGACCACTTGCTGTATTCGCAGTTCTGAGGCAGCAGGATATCGGCGGGGCGAAAGGGGAGACGGTCAAATGCGTGAGTCATATTTTCTCACTCGCTTCCTGTAAATCAGTCCATGGCCCCCCGGATGGCGGCCAGAAGATCGGGAAATTCCTCAAAGGCGGGCAGCTCGGGGTGGTCGGCCTTGATCTGGGCGGTGCTCTTGAACAGGAAACCCGCCTTGCTGGCCTGGATCATGCCCAGATCGTTGAAGCTGTCTCCGGCGGCGATGGTGTGGTAGCCGATGGACTGCAGGGCCTTCACTGTGGTCAGCTTGGACTGGGGGCAGCGCATCTGAAAGCCGGTGATGGCGCCGTCGGGGGCCACCTCCAGGGTGTTGCAGAACAGGGTGGGCCAGCCCAGCTTTTTCATCAGGGGCTGGGCGAACTGCTCAAAGGTGTCGCTGAGGATGATCACCTGTGTGAAGGACCGCAGCTCGTCCAGGAATTCCCTGGCGCCGGGCAGGGGGTCGATGGTGGCGATGACCTCCTGGATCTCTTTCAGGCCCAGGCGGTGCTCCCGCAGGATGTCCAGGCGGAAGTTCATCAGCTTGTTGTAGTCGGGCTCGTCCCGGGTGGTGCGCTTGAGGTCGGGGATGCCGGTGGCCTCGGCGAAGGCGATCCAGATCTCAGGGACCAGGACGCCCTCCATGTCCAGACAGGTGATATACATGTTGGCTCCTCCTTTTACCCTTCCCGCTCCTGCTTTTTCTTCAGGTTGGTCAGGAAATTATCCAGCCGGGTCAGCGCCTCGGCAATATCCTTCATCGAGGTGGCGTAACAGCAGCGGACGAAGCCCTCGCCGCCGGCGCCGAAGGCGGAGCCGGAGATCACCGCCACCTTCTCCTCCATCAGAAAACGCTCGCAGAAGTCGTCGGAGCTCAGGCCAGTGCCCCGGATGTCGGGGAACACGTAGAAGGCCCCCTTGGGCTCGAAGCAGGGCAGGCCGATGCGGCGCAGGCCCTCCACCAGGTAGCGGCGGCGGCCGTCGTACTCGTCCCGCATGTGCTCAATGTCCCGGTCGCCGTTGCGCATGGCCTCAATGGCGGCGTACTGGCTGGTGGTGGGGGCGGACATGATGCCGAACTGGTGGAGCTTGAGCATCTGCTGGATCACCGGGGCGGGCCCGCAGACGTAGCCCATCCGCCAGCCGGTCATGGCGTGGCTCTTGGAGAAGCCGTTGACCACAATGGTGCGCTCGTACATGTCGGGCAGGTTGGCCATGGACACGTGGTGCTGGCCGTAGGTCAGCTCGGCATAGATCTCGTCGGAGATCACCATAATATCGGTGCCCCGCAGCACGTCGGCGATGGCATCCAGGTCGGCTCGCTCCATGATGCCGCCGGTGGGGTTGGAGGGGAAGGGGAGCACCAGGGCCTTGGTGCGGGGGGTGATGGCGGCCTTTAGCTGCTCGGGGGTGAGGCGGAACTCGTTTTCCGCCTTCAGCTCCACATACACCGGGGTGCCGCCGGCCATGGAGGCCAGGGGCCCGTAGCACACGAAGGAGGGGACGGGGACGATCACCTCGTCTCCGGGGTTGAGCAGGCACCGCAGGGCCAGGTCGATGGCCTCGCTGCCGCCCACGGTGACGACGATCTGGTGGGCGAAGTCGTACTGCAGGTTGAAGCGGCGGTTTAAGTAGGCGGCGATTTCCCGGCGCAGCTCCGCCATGCCGGCGTTGCCGGTGTACTTGGTGAAGCCCTTCTCCAGGGAGTAGATGCCCGCGTCCCGGATGTGCCAGGGGGTGACGAAGTCGGGCTCGCCGATACCCAGGGAGATGGCGTCCTTCATCTCCTCCAGAATGTCAAAAAAGCGCCGGATCCCGGAGGGCTTGACCTCCTGGATGCGCTGACTCATTATTTCGTCATAGTTCATGAGAAAATCCACTCCTTCGGCTGCTTCTCCTGCTTTTCAAAGATGAGGTGCTTCTCCTTATATTTATGCAGGATAAAATGGGTGGCGGTGCCCGTCACATCCTCCAGGGTGGACAGCCGTTCTCCCACGAACTGGGCCACTTCCTTCAGGGAGCGGCCGGAGATGATCACCGTCAGGTCGAAAGCGCCGCTCATCAGGTAGACGCTCTCCACCTCGTCGTACTGGTAGATCCGCTCGGCCACCCGGTCGAAGCCCTCTCCACGCTGGGGGGTGACCTTCACCTCGATGAGGGCGGTGACCGCCTCCCGGTCGGTGCGGTCCCAGTCCACGATGGCCTTGTAGCCCAGGATGACCTTCTCCTCCTCGTAACGCCGGATGGCCGCCTTGACCTCATCCACGGACATGTCGGCCATGGATGCAAGCTGTTCGGGGGTCAACGTGCAATCGTGTTCCAAAAGCTGGAGCAGCTTCATGGTGTTCCTTCCTCCTGTTCCAAGAATGGTTTCCATAGCAAATAAAATAATTGAAGATAAGTTCTTTCTATTATATACGACAGGGGAAAGAATTACAATAGTGCAGTAAAGGAAGCCCCTTCTTGCACAAATAGTCCCCAAATTTCTGGCGGGGCGTGGAGGAATATTTGTCTATTTTTCCATAGAAATGCGCGGAGTGAAGTGCTATGATGACATATTATCAATAGTTGGTCCCGGGGACCGACAGGAAAAAGGCGGTGATACCGTGGAGTACCTGGACATGGTAAATCAGATCATCACGGCGGAGCACAGCGCCAAGGCGCTGGCGGAGGAAGGCCGCCAGAAGCAGGAGCAGATAGAGTCCGGCGTGGAGCGGGAGGTGGCCCAGCTGCGGGAGGACTATATGCAGCGGGCCCGCCACCGGCTGGAGCTGGTGGAGGAGACCGAGCAGGCCGGCGCGGAGGAGGAGATCGTCAAGCTGGACGAGGTGCAGCAGCGGGCCATGAAGGCGGTGGAAGCGGTGTATGAAAAGAACCGGGACGCCTGGGTGGACAAGCTGTTTGCCATGATTGTGGGCGTGGAGCCATGACGGGGGCCGGGATGAAATACGGCGCCCTGTCCGCCAAGGTGCACGCCCTGTACGGCAAGCGGCTGCGCACCGAGGAATTTGCCCGGCTGGCGGGGATGAAGAGCGAGGCGGAGATTCTGGACGCTTTGCGGCAGCATCCCGGCTGGAGCAAGGCACTGTCCCAGTGCGTCCCCGGCGGCTGGAAATACGTGGGCCGCATTGAGGTGGAGCAGGCCCTGCGGGAGGAGCTGCGGCTGGAGTACCTCAGCCTGGCCCACTACGTGCCCCGGGAGGACAGGCCGCTGATGGAGTTTCGTGTCCGCATCGCCGAGCGTACCGCCATTCTCAACGCCCTGCGGCGGCTGAAGGTGGGAAAATACGCCAAGGGGATGCCCCCCGCCCCCAGGATCGTGCTGCAGGGGAAGGTGGACTACAAGGCCCTGCGGGAGTGTACCAGCTATGACCAGCTGCTCTCCGCCGCCAAGGGGAGCATCTACTATCCGGTGCTGCTCAACCTGCGGCCGGAGCCGGGCGGGCCGCTGCCCGACTACACCACGGCGGAGAGCCTGCTGCGGACGGCCTACTTTGCCCATATGTTCCGCATCGCCCGGGAGCGGTACAGCGGCGCCACCCAAAAGGTGCTGCTCCAGGCTATGGGCGGACAGGTGGACCTGCTGAATATCATCCACATTCTGCGGCTCAAGACCTATTTCCCCGACACCAGCCAGGAGGAATATCTCACCATCCTCTTTCCCTTTCACCACCGGCTCAAGCCGGAGCTCACCCGCCAGCTGTGCGCCGCCCCCGACGCCAGGGCGGTGTTTGAGCTGCTGAGGGAGAGCCCCTACCGGGACTGCTTTGAGGGGGTGGAGGCCATGGACGCGGAGGAGTACTACCGCAGGGCCCTGTATACCTTCAACAAGCACCAGGTGCTGGCGGCCCCGCCGTCCATTTACACGGCCATGGCCTATCTGGACCTGAAGGAGCTGGAGATGATGGTGCTGGTGAACGTGATCGAATCGGTGAAATACGGCGTGCCCTACCATGCGGCCCTGGCGGAGCTGGTGGGGAGCTGAGGAGAGGAGATGAGGCCATGTCAGTCGTTCCCATGAAGCTGCTCACCCTGGCCGGGCCGCTGGAGCGGTTTGACCAGGTGGTGAGCGCCTGCGTGATCGACCAGCAGTTCCATCCGGAGCCTGCCCTGCGTCTCATGGGAGAGGTAAAGGGCGTCATGCCCATGGACAGCAGCAACCCTTACGCCCCCCTGCTGCGCCGGGCGGAGGAGGTGGCCAGGGAGGCCGGGGTGGAGCTGGCTTACGCCCCCTTCCCGGACAGGCTGCCCCGCAAGGAGCTGACCGCCTATTTTGACCAGGTGGAGGAACAGGTGATGACCCTGCTCCACCGGAAGGAGGAGCTGGAGCATACGGCGGCGGAGTCGGCCGCGGCGGTGGAGCAGCTGGAGTATCTCCGGGGGATCGGCGCCGACCTGGACGAGCTGTGGGGGCTGGAGTTCTCCCGCTTCCGGTACGGCTATCTGCCCCGGGAGACCTATGACAGCTTCCAGGACGCCCTGGACCAGGAGGACGATTTGCTGTTTGTCCCCACCACCCTGGGCCCCCGGCGGGTATATGGGGTGTATTTTACCACCAAGCAGGCCAAAAGCCGGGTGGACATGCTCTTTTCCTCCCTGCACTTCACCCGGATCAACCTGGAGGTCCAGCCCCACGGCACGGTGGAGCAGGCCATCGCCGAGCTGAACGCCGGGGTGGAGCGGATGAAGGGGGAGGCCGCCCAGGCGGAGGGAGAACTGCGGGCCCTGCGGGAGCAGGAGCGGGGGCGGCTTCTGTCCGACTACGCCTACCTGCGCTACCACAGTGAATGCCGGGACCTGCGGCGGTACGCCTGCCGCAGCCGGGACAGTTTTTATCTGGTGGGCTGGGTGCCGGAGGACGCCGTGGCGGAGATCCAGGAGCGGATGGCCCAGTTCAGCGAGCTGTCCTGCGTCATCGACGTGGCCGCCGACGTGGACCGGTTCACGCCCCCCACCAAGCTGAAAAATCCCTTCCTGGGCCGGGTGTTCCAGCCCTTTCTGGAGATGTACGGCCTGCCGTCCTACCACGAAAAGGACCCCTCCCTTCTGATGGCCGTCACCTACTGCCTGTTTTTCGGCATCATGTTCGGCGATCTGGGCCAGGGGTTGTGTCTGGCCCTGCTGGGCCTGGTGCTGACCAAGGTCAAGGGCATGTGGCTGGGCAGCATCATCACCTGCTGCGGCCTGTCCGGGGCCCTGTTTGGCTGCGTCTACGGGTCGGTGTTCGGCTTTGAGGACATTCTGCCCGGCTTTAAGATTATGGAGGAGACCCGATTGGGCGGCCTGGGGGTGGTGAGCAACGTGCTGCTGCTGCTGGTGCTGTCCATCGCCCTGGGTATCTTCATGCTGCTGCTGGTGATGGCGGTCAACATCATGAACGGCATCAAGCAGCGGAACTTTGAAAAGATCTTCTTCGGCCCCAATGGGGCGGCGGGCATGGTGTTCTACGCCGGGGTGCTCATCGCCGCCCTGGCGGCGGTGGCCTTTGGGGTCAATCTGCTCACACCCGCCTATGTGCTGCCGGTGCTGGTGCTGCCCCTGGCGCTGATGCTCTTCCGGGAGCCCCTGTCCCACCTGGCGGCGGGCGATCCGGAATGGCGGAACTTCTCTCTGGGGGAGGTGCTGGGCACCGGGGTGTTCGAGCTCTTTGAAACCCTGCTGAGCTACCTGACCAACACCCTGTCCTTCATGCGCATCGGCGCCTACGCCATCACCCACGTGGGCCTGATGCTGGTGGTCCACATGCTGGCCCAGCTGGCCGGCGGAGTGGGAGGCCCGGTGGGCATCGTGATCCTGGTGGCGGGCAACGCCTTCGTCATGGGCTTTGAGGGCCTGCTGGTGGGCATCCAGGTGCTCCGTCTGGAGTTCTATGAGCTCTTCGGCCGGTTCTATGACGACGGCGGCGTCCCCTTTACCCCCAAAAAGATCGACTATACCAGCCATACCGACTGAATCCAAGGAGGTCAACCATCATGCTGAAATTCATCGTACTGTGCTTTGCCGCCCTGGCGGTGCTCTCCCCGCTGTTCCTCATCGGCATCCGCAGCTATAGCGGCCAGCGGGCCAAGCGGGCCCTGGGCATCAACGTGCTGTCCTTTTTCGCCTGTCTGGTGCTGGCCGCCGTGGTGGGCATCGGCGGCAGCGCCTCCGCCGCTGACGCCACCGTCACCGCCGCAGCCGCCGCCTCCGGCGCCGGGCTGGCCGAGGGCCTGAAGTATGTGGGCGCCGCCCTGGCCGTGGGCCTGAGCGGCATCGGCGGCGGCATCGCTGTGGCCTCCTCCGCCTCCGCCGCTCTGGGCGCCATCTCCGAGAACGACAAGGCCTTCGGCAAGGCCCTGATCTTCGTGGGCCTGGCGGAAGGCGTGGCGCTGTATGGCCTGATCGTGGCCCTGCTGCTGCTGTTTGTGTAAGATGAAATACTTTGTGATTACCGATTCCACCGACACCCAGGTGGGCCTGCGGCTGGCGGGCATCGAGGGGGTGGTGGTGCGGGAGCCCTCCCAGGTGCGGGAGGCCATCCAGACCGCCGCCGCCGACAGGGAGATCGGGGTGCTGCTCATCACCGAGAAGCTGGCCGCCCTGTGCCAGGACCTGATCGCCCCCATGAAGCTCACCGCCCAGCGGCCCCTGGTGGTGGAAATTCCCGACCGCCACAGCGTCGGCCGGGCCCCCGACTCCATCACCCGCTACATCCGGGAGGCCATTGGAGTCAAGGTATAACCACCCGAGAGGAGGACCCTTTCCATGCCTGATATGACAGAAAAGCTGGACCGCTTTACCGCCAAGATCCTGGCGGAGGCCTCGGAGGAAAGCAGGCGGGCCATGGACCAGGCGCAGCAGAAGCGGGCCGCCGCCTTGCGCCGTGCGGAGGACCAGGTGCTCCGGGAGGCCTACCAGTATATCCACCGGGAGGTGGCCCGGATCAAGGGGGAGGCGGGGCGCAGCGTGTCCCGCCATATGCTGGAGAATCAGCGGGCCCTCTCTCTGCGGCGGGAGGAGATGGCCCAGGAGACCTTCGCCCTTGTCCGGGCCAAAATCGCCGCCTTCACCCGTACCCCGGCTTACGGAGCGCGGCTGGAGGAGCTGCTGCAGCAGGCGCTGAGCCACCTGCCCGGGGCGAAGGACGTGCAGGTCTGCCTCCGCCCGGAGGACAGCCAGTGGATTCCCCGCCTCTCCAAGGCCGCCGGAGGCAAGGTGACGTTTCAGGAGGGGGACTTCCGCATGGGGGGGCTGGTGGCCCGCTCCCCCAGCCTGGGCCTGCGGGTGGATGCCTCCTTTGACTGCGCCGCCCAGGAGCTCTCCGGCCACTTTGCCGAGCTGTTCGGCCTGTCCCTGGCCGGCGAATAAGAGAGAAAGGATGGTGGAATCCCAATGAGCCAAGCAGCCTATACCATCCACGGCGTCAACGGCCCCGTGGTCACCGTCACCGGAGGCCGGGGCCTGGCCATGATGGACATGGTGAATGTGGGGGAGGAGGAGCTCATCGGCGAGGTGGTGCGGGTGGAAGGCGGCCTGACCACCGTGCAGGTCTATGAGGACACCGCCGGGCTCATGCCCGGCCAGCAGGTGCTGCCCCAGGGGGCTCCCATGTCCATTGAGCTGGGGCCCGGTCTGCTGCGCAACATTTTTGACGGCATCGCCCGGCCCCTGGACGTGATCCAGGACAAAAGCGGCCCCTTTATCAGCCGGGGGCTGAACATCCCCTCCCTGGACCGGGAGAAGAAGTGGCAGGTCACCCTCTCGGTGAAGGTGGGGGACGAGGTGGGCCCGGGGACGGAGTACGCCCGCTGCCCGGAGACCGCCATCATCACCCACCGCTGCCTGATTCCCGCCGGGCTGTCCGGCCAGGTGACCTGGACGGCCCAGCCGGGGGAGTACACCGTGGAGGAGCCTCTGGTGGAGGTTCAGGACCGCCATGGGGCGGTCCACCGGCTCAAGCTGGCCCAGCGCTGGCCCATCCGCACCCCCCGGCCCATGGCCCAGCGGCTGCCCATTGACCGGCCCCTCATCACCGGCCAGCGGATCATCGACACCCTGTTCCCCATCGGAAAGGGAGGCGCCGCCGCCATTCCCGGCCCCTTCGGGGCGGGCAAGACCATGACCCAGCACCAGCTGGCCAAGTGGTCGGACGCCGATATCATCGTCTACCTGGGCTGCGGCGAGCGGGGCAACGAGATGACCCAGGCCCTGG
>ERZ1643246.1852-NODE-1852-length-21699-cov-10.105110_pt1 | contig 21699 bp, 11 predicted proteins | sample MGYA00579265_ERZ1643246 | MGnify/ENA primary metagenome ERZ1643246 (study PRJEB29033, sample SAMEA4952261) | chicken gut metagenome | biome: Broiler Chicken; feature: Gastrointestinal Tract; material: Caecum | place: Ireland | collected 2018 | study: Broiler...
GAGCAAGCTCCTGCGGAGGAGACCGTTGAAGAACCCGCTGAAAAAGAAACTTCCGTTGAAGAACCCGTGGCCGAGCCCGTAGCAGAGCAAGCTCCTGCAGAGGAGCCCGTTGCGGACAAGCCTGAAAAGCAATTGATGGCGGATAAGCCTGCAGAAGATGGAACTTCACGGATTGTGTATACGTCGGAGGATGGCTGGTATGTCCGCGTTCGGTATGACAGAAGCTTTGAGGCAAAGCTCATACAGGCGGACGATACGCTTAAGCGGTGGTATTCTGAGCTGAAAAATGAATTGCTCTCCTATAAAAAGGTGACATCTCGCCTCAGCTGGCAGCATGAAGCGTTCCGTCTTGGACGGGGCACGGTGGCAAAACTGGTGATTCGCGGTAAGACGCTTCGAATTTATTTGGCGCTTGATCCTTCGGCATATGATGGAAGCAAGTACGTTGTCGAAGATGCGTCTGAGCATGCAAAATTCGAAAAGACGCCTCTTTTGTATCGAATCCGCAGCGAGCGTCGTTGCCGCTACGCCAAGGAGTTGATTGCTGCGGCAATTGCTGCATTAGGCGGTGATCGCGGACAGGAACAGGATACCGACTATGCAAGTGTTCCCTATGAGAACACGCAAGAGCTCATCGGCCGCGGACTCGTGCGTATTGTTGAGGTCCGTCGTCGTACGCAAGGAGGGGGCAAGACGGAATTGCTTGCCGATGAGGATGAAGCGGAGGATGAGGACGATCTTGTAGTCGAGTCGTCTGAACTCGAAGCGGAATCTGAGGAAGAGATTGCGGCAGAACCTGCATCCGAGAAAGAACAGGAGCCCGAGACGGAGCCTGAGCCTGAGGCAGTGGAAGAACCTGAACCTGAGCCGTTGCCTGATCCTGCGGTGGAACATCGTGTGAGCGTTGCGGTTGCGGAACAGCTTATGACGGATGAGGAAGCGCTTGTGCTTGCCGCAGAAGCGGGAAGCGACAGGCAGCGTCAGACGATCGTCAACATTGATACGTTGGGTGAATACTTTGCCGACGGCGAAAGAGTTACGATTGATGAGATGCGGGAGCGTATTCCGTTCTTTGATCAGAAAGCGACATCCGTCAAAGTGCTTGCGCGTGGCGTACTCAACAAGACGCTCGAAGTGGAAGCGGATGATTTCTCGCTTGCGGCGGTCAAGATGATCCTGCTTTTGGGTGGGAAAGCATACGTGAGAAAGAGCTGAAAAAGAATTCCGGAATTACATGGTGCGGCGCGTCCAATTTGTTGACGCGCCGCACTTGCTTGTGATATAATATGCCTGCCTGAACGGAAAGAGCAATCTGACCGCAAAGGGGATGACAACAAAGTTTCGCGCGCAGGACTTGCGCGCTGTCTCCCTTTGCGCTTCGGGCAAGGGGATTTTTTTATGGAAGAAAAACGAATTGCCGTTCTTTCTGTCATCGTAAAGAACCGTGACTCGGCAGAGCAGCTCAATGCCAATCTCTCCGCATTCGGCGCATACATTGTGGGCAGAATGGGGATTCCATACCGCGAGAAGGATGTCTCGGTGCTTTGCGTTGTGCTGGATGCTCCGGTGTCCGTCATTAATGCCCTTACCGGTAAGATCGGACAGCTGGAAGGGGTATCGGCAAAGACATTGTTCAGTCAATATTGAAAAAAGATTTTCGGAGGATAAAATATGAAAAAGCAATTTTTTGCGATCGGGACCGCGATCGCGATGAGTGCGGCACTGTTTGCCTTTGCTGCATGTGAAGAGACCCCTGAGCAGAACGGAGATGATTCGCAGGGCGGAAATCAGCCTTCTGCAAACGCATTCCGCATGGCGGGTGATCTGCAGGAACTTTACGGCGGGGAAAACGGATACCCGCAGGCAGTTTTGGTCGCCAAGACATCTGTTCTTGAGACTGCGGGTACCGCTGTCGAGACGATTACTTCCTATATGGAAGGAAGCGCGGAATATCTTGCACAGGCATCCGCGCAGACGGTTGTCGATCTGCTTGCCGATTACTATACGGAAGGGATGACGCCTTCTCTCAATGCTAAGAATCTGACGGCAGAGGTCATTGCAAACTGCTCGGTCAAGTATTATTCGGCGGCGGATGAGGCAACGCAGACGCGCGTCAACAATTATCTTGCAGAGCTCATCGCAGTGGATTCTACCGCGGCAAAGGCTGTTTCGGACGCCTTCTATTATGTCCCTGCCGCATCGGATGAAGGGGCGGCAACTTCCGATGTTACATACACGGTCTATGCGCCTGACGGAGCACCCGCGCTTGCGCTTGCCAATGCCGTCTCGCAGTCGCAGGAGTCGACGCTGTTCGATTTCCATATCGTTGCATCCGAAACCATCGGTGCGCAGGTTTCCGGCGAGACGCCCGCGGCAGATTTTTGTATTCTTCCCGTCAATGCCGCGTCCAAGTTGCTCGGCACGGGCGAAAAATATAAAATGCTCGGCATCGTCACCAACGGAAACATCTTTTTGCTGACGACGGGGGACAATGCAGTCATCACGCCCGAGAACCTTTCCTCGCTTGTCGGTAAGACGGTAGGGGTTGTCCAGCTTCCCAATGTGCCCGGGCTTACGTTCCGCGCAGTGCTTGATAAGTACGATATTGCTTATCAGGTACTTGGAAACGACAATGCGCCCGCCGCAGATAAAGTCAACCTGAAGGCGATGGATGCGACCAATGTCACGCCCGCAGGCGGATGCGACTACTATCTCTGCCCCGAGCCTGCCGCAACGACCAAGATCAACGCCACTGCGGGAAAGTAAAACATGAGTAAAAGAAACGCGCTGTTTTCCGTGCTGGCGATCGTCGCGCTCTGGCTGTGCTGGATCGTCGCCTATTACGGCGTGAAAAACGACTACGTGCTTCCCTCTTTCTGGGATGCCTGTAAAGAGATGGGACGCCTCCTCGTGAGCGCGTCCTTTTGGCGTGCTTTCGGAAATACCTTCCTTCGTTCTTTTTGGGCGTTTCTTGTGTCCCTTGTGCTGGGCATTGTGATGGCGATCGGCGCACATCTTTGGAGCGGCCTGCGCGCGTTTTTTGCGCCGATTGTCTCTGTTCTGCGCACGATCCCGACGATGGCAGTCATTCTCATGCTCCTCTTGTGGACGACGCCGTCCGTTGCACCCATTATTGTGTCTGCGCTCGTTCTCTTTCCCGCCGTCTACGCCGCCGCTCTTGCCGCGCTCGATGAGGTGGGTGAGGAGTATGGTGAGCTCGTGCATGCCTTTTGTGTTCCGCTCGGGCGCAGGATCGTGAAAATGTACCTTCCGCTTGCCGCGCCCGTTTTTCTCAAACAGGCAGGCGGGATCTTTTCGCTGGGTCTGAAAGTCGTCATTTCGGGAGAAGTCCTCGCCGCAACCTATCGGTCTCTGGGCGGAATGATGCAGGAAGCAAAGATGTTTCTGGAAATGCCCACGCTCATGGCGCTCACGCTCCTTGTGCTTCTCCTTGGCTTTGCGCTGGAAGGGGTCTGCAAGCTTGCCTATTTTCTCATTGTGAGGTGGCGCAGATGAAACTCGAACATGTTACCAAGCGCTATTCAGGCCGTATCGCTCTCGATGACGTCTCCCTTGAGCTCAGGGAGGGAGAGCTTCTTGCAGTGCTCGGCGAGAGCGGCGCAGGCAAGACGACGCTTTTAAATGTGCTTGCGGGACAGACTTCTTATGAGGGAACAGCGGAGGGACTTTTGCCGTGTTCCTATTTGTTCCAGTCTCCGAAATTGCTTCCAAACCTTACTGCGGAGGCAAATCTTCGCTATGTCCTTCCCAAACCGCTTTGGGAGGGTGTAGGGGAAATGCTTGCAAAAGTCGGACTTGCAGGACGCGAAAAATCATACCCGCATGAGCTTTCCGGGGGCGAACGCCAGCGCGTCGCCATTGCACGGGCGTTCTTGTACCCGCATGAAATGCTGCTCATGGACGAACCTTTTTCCTCGCTCGATCTCTCTTTGAAAAAATCGCTCCTGGAACTCGTTGAACGGCTGTATGAAGAACGTCGTCAGACGGTCGTCTTTGTCACGCACGATGTGCATGAGGCGGCAACGCTTGCCCGTCGCGCCATTGTGCTCAAAAAGGGGCGTGTGGTCGGGAATTTCCCTGTCAGCGAAGAAGAGCATCGTGATTTCTTCTCCCGACATCCTGTCGAGGAACAGCTCATCCGCGTGCTGACAAACGAAAGTTAGCAGGGTTGTTCCAATACGCAAAGTCGGCGGCGTTCTTCGGACAAACCAAAGTCGAAAGCACTGTCCCGACAAGCAAAAATCGACATTTTTGGGTGTAAAGAGTCCTCTCATAAATGAGAGGGCTCTTTTATTTTTTCATCATTTTGTTGTTTTTTATGATTTCCAATGATTTTGTCATATATTTTGTTGACATTCTTTCATGAGCATGATAAAATGATGTCATAATAAATTGTGACTGCACACTGCAAAACGCAAAGCAGTGCGAGGGAATTGAAATATGAAATCGAAGAAAAAACAGACGGCAAGCGAATTGATGACGCTCGAAGGGGACTCGATCCCGCAGCCTGTCAGAAAAAAGCGCGGCGGGCTGCGTCTGAAGGCGAAGCATCACAGGCGTCTGAAAAAGGCGCTTGCGGTGGGTTCGGCGTTTGCCATTTTGGTTGGCGGGACCTTTGGGATCAACGCGATCTTTTTCAAAAAGGCTGCGCCCAATATTGTTGAGAAGGGCTTTGAGACGGTCAAATATGACGTGCCTACGGACGGTTCTACGCCCGATCTGCACTCTGCTCTTGAAAATATCGGATACATGAACGCGCGTTTTTCTGCTCAGCCCGTCTGGTATTCCGAGATGGGCGGGACGGTGGATACGGTGCTCAAACAGAGCGTCAACACCTGGAAGCAGTATGCGGACGGAGTGCTGATTCAGACGGATATCACCACATCCAGCCTCGTCGACTCGGCGAAGCAATTCTGCTGGGTGGGCGATCGCGTCATCTGGCGCGAGGCGGCCGGCGGTTCTTCCATCTATGACGGGATCAATACGCAGTGGAGAGACGGCGATCCGGTCGGCAATATGTCGGTGGAGGAGTTCAAGGCAACGCGCGGACTTCCCGGGACGTCGTTTTCGGTCTATGTCATCAATGAGCAGACATTGCTGGACGCGACTGCCGTTACGGACAACGGCGACGGAACGTACACGCAGACCTATTATCTTGACCCCGCGACAGACAAGGCGCCCGCTTACTATGTGAACCAGATGATGTTTACGGGCGGACTTACATCTCTGCCTGTCTTTGAGTATATCACCGTCACATATACGTTTGATGCCACGTGGCAGGTGCTTTCTTCGGATATCGAAGAAGCCTATACCGCAACGAAGGGCGTCAATGCGCGGTGCACGGCGACTTATCACACGGCATATGAATACGGGAGCGATAAGGCGTATTCTACCGCATATGACGATTATTTTAAGAATTATGCAGATAAGCCTGCGACGGGCGCGCCTTCCGAGGATACGCTGACGGCGGTCGACTGTCTTGCCGAGGCGTTTGGCGCAGTGCTCACAAAGCCTGTGACGTTTGCTGTCGATCTGACCCTCAACGGCGAGCCGTACAGCGGACTTGTCTATGTGGACGTGTCCGACATGTCCGATATTTCGCTTCGTGCAAGCATCGGAAATATCTTCCTGCAGTATGCGGGAGGGGACGTCTATCTGCGCTACGGGAACGGCGTCAAAGCAAAACTTTCCGTTGAGGAGCTTACAGCGCTTCTGTCCTCTCTGACGGGAGGTGAAGCGGCAGGCGACGGACTTTCCTTTGATACGGATGCGCTTCTTTCTCAGCTCGGGGGCGGAGAGGTTAAAGTTTCCGAAGATCGGAAAAGCGCGACACTTGAATCTGAACTTTTATTGTTTGGGCGGAAAATTCCCGTCAGATTTGCGTTCAATGTCCTTGAGACGGGCGTCTCTCTTGGAAGTGTCTCGGCGGATATTGCCGTTTCGGAAGATCTGCAGATCGGTGCCCGTCTTGCATTTTCTCAGGAGACGGTCCCTGACCTTACCGAACAGGAAAAGACGGAGTATGTTGCTCTCATTCCATACGTGGAACGCATTCTGGACATCCTCAGCGGCGAGGCGGTCAGTCTCGACGTAAGCTATGCGGCAGAGGATTTCTCTGTGGCGGGAAAGATCGACGTCATGTTCAAAGACGAGTTTCTCGTGCAGGGGACGCTTCGTCTCGGGTATCGCTCGGCGGCCAAGGAGATCGCATTCTCCCTCAAGGATGGCGTTGTCTATCTCGCGGCGGAGGGGATTAAACTCAAGGCGAATGTCGAGGATGCGATCGCATTTATTGAAAATTTCCTCACGCTTCCCGAGCTTCCTTCTTCGCTTCCTGCAATCGATCTGGGCGGATTGCTCAACACCGTTCTTTCTTCGGACTTTGCAGATAACTTTGTTGTCTCCGAGTCGGACGGCGCGCTTTCTGTCGCGGTAAAGGGTACGCAGCTTCTTTCGCAGTTTGGTGTGGACTTTGCGCTCGGCGATGTCTCGCTTGGCGTGGAAGAAGACCGCATTACGGCGAGTGCGCTCGGAGTGCAGATGTCGCTGTCCAAGACCGAGGCGTTCAGTGTCGCAACGGAAGGCTATATCGATGCGGTCGGTCTTGCGCAGGATATTTACGGGCTTCTTTCGCAGGACTATCTCGCCGCTCAGATTGCCTATTCTTCGGGAGATCTTACTGTTGGCGGCACGGTCACGCTCGATCTTGAAAAACTTGTTGCCAAGGGCACGGTTACGCTCGGATATCAGGGTGTGTCCAAGACGGTCGGATTGCTGTATGCGGACGGTGCGGTGTATGTCGACATCGAGGGCATGAAACTGACCGCCGAAGTTGATGAACTTGTCGCATTCCTTTCGCAGGTGCTGGGTGCCGATCTTTCTGTCGGCACTCCCGAAGGCGATCTTTTAGAGCAGGTGCTCTCGCTGAATTTTGCGGAGCTTGTTTCTCTCTCAGAGAACGACGGCACGGTCGAAGTGCTTCTGAAGGGCACGGAGCTTTTGCAGGCGTTCGGCGTGGATTTTGCGCTCGGGGATGTTAAGCTCGGCGTGGAAGAGGGCCGCCTTACGGCAAGCGCGCTCGGGGCACAGATCGAAGTTGTCGCGGGAGAAGCGTTTAGCTACTCAACGGACGGCTATGCTGAACTTTCGCCCGTCATTGACCTTTTGGGGACGGCGATCCGGGACGGACGCATTGCGATGAACGGTTCGCTTATGCTTGGCTATAAGGACATGACGCTCGGCGTTGCAATAAGGAACGGCGTGCTCGCATGGAAGGATGAATTTGCTCTGCGCCTCGATCTCGTGATCACGGTGAACGGCACGGAGCAGACCATTCTTGTAGACGCGGACGCTTCGCGCATACGCCTTGTCTATGGCACGGTGGGCGTTGAACTCAAGTACGACGAACTTTATCAGCTTTCCGATACGTTTGAAAGCGTATATGAGCGCATTGCCTCCATTTTGAGTGCCTCTGTTGTCGGAAAGGGGCTGCCCGAGACGGCGGAAGAACTCTCTGCGGCGATCGGGGCAGGCGCGGCGGTTACCGACCTTTTCGCATCGATCGATCTTCCTTCGCTCATCGGCGGAATCAAGTTGGGAAAAGCGACGGAAACGGAGGGGAGCATCGGAACGATCTCCTATCAGAATTTTGTATTTGACTTGCTCTTGTCGGACGGAGCGCTTTCCCTCGCACTTGGCGAGACATCCGTGGGGGATGTCAGACTGCTCGGGAGGCTTGGAGTTTCTGCGGCAGAACGTGCGCCGCAACAGATCGAACAGAGCGGACTTATGACGGTTGCGGATCTGTGCGAACTGCTCGATTTTGCAGGCGCTGCAGTCGGGACGCTCGCTTCGCCCAACGTGACGATCTCGTTTACCGGTGCAACGCTCGATGCGAGTGCGAGCAATGTCTTTGACATCTCCGGAGAATTTGTCTATCATTCGGGGCTTGCGGGGAGCGGATTCCCCATCGTGATCGATGTCGACGGAAAGACGATCACGGTCAATCCCGATGCATATCTTTATTTCCGTCTCGTGCTGGATGACAGGCGTGCGGACGGGACCGATCTCTATCTCGATTTCTGGATGCTGGATGCAGGGGACGACGGGGAGCTTGATTTCTACGTTTCCATTTCCAAGTATGCGGAAGGGGATCCGAGTTATCAGCCGCTTCGGTTTGGGGTTCCTGCAAGCGAGATCATGACCCTTCTTTCGAGCGGGATCTCTCTTGTGGAGGGCAAACTTGCGCAGTTCCTGACGGGACTGGATCTTCCGCAGGAGACGGTTGATGCGCTCTTCTCGACGCTGGATTCCTTCTTTGTGTCCAAGTGGCTCACCGATACGGACAAGGCACAGCTCGGCGCGCTCGGCAATATCCTGATGGGTACGCTCGGCATCGATAAGGCGCTCGAGGACGTTCTGGCAGGGCTTGGCGATACGGTCGGCGGAGCGCTCGACGATGTCACTGCAGTCGATCCCGGGAAGTATCTGTCTGCACTCGGGATCAAGCGCGGCGAAAACGGCGAAATTTCCTTCTATGTGACGCTTAATTCCGATCTTATCTACGGCGGAAGCGATCTTGCGCCGCTCACGATCGCCCTCACCAAACAGGCAGGGGAGACGGGCAGCCTTCTGAAAGGGATCTTGCTTGAAAATATCTGGGGGAACGGCAATTCGGAGACGACGAGCGTCGGATTCGGCTTTGGGTTTGCTCCCGTTACGCTCACCGAAACCGAGGACAAAACTTCGGCGTCGCTCTCCTTTGAAAAGGACGGCAGCGTTCTCACGCGTACACTCAACTATGCCGATTACGGGGCATATACCTTTGCGGGTGCGGATGAACTCGTCAAGTCCATTGCGGCGTCTGCAACCCATGAAACGCAGGACGGCTACGCGCTCAACGAAAGCTTCTTCATCAGCGGAACGGCGAATATCTCCATCGGCAGCTGGAATGCCGTGACGATCAAGGTGGACGGACTCTCTGTACGCGTCGACGCGGACGGAAACATTCAGCTCAATCTCAAGATCTCCTATTCCAAGGAGGGACTTATCGGAAACCTTGCATTTGCAAGTTCGGGGACGTCGGAACTCACCATGAAGGACGGCATGATGTATCTGCGCCGCACGGCGGGCGGAACGACGGAGCATCGCGTGATGCCTGCTTCCAACTTCTTTGCCTCTATCATGGATCAGATGGTGTTCCTGCTCAACTTCTCGTCCTTCGTGCAGGGGTTTATCCCCTCAGATTCCGAAGGTACGACGGGAGAAGCAGCCACCGATGATTACGGCATTATCCTTTCGGACGTACTTTCAAGCTATCGCTATACAAAGGGCGAAACGGGAAATACATGGGCGCTTACGCTCAACGGTCCCGCACTTACGGGCGTGCTTGAGAATATCGTCATCACGCTCAACTCGACGCAGTATGCCGGGCAGGAGAATATCCTGCGCGCACTGGACGTCAATACGTCGCTCTCTGTTCTCGGGATCACGGCAAATCTGATGTTCCGCAATCCCTGCGATGTATGGGAGGACGGGTACTCGGATACGACGCAGGATATTGCGGCGGTGTTTGCTTCGGTTGAGGGGCTTGCCTCGTTTGACTGGGGCAAGCAGGCAGAGGATTTCTATCTGGTTCCTCAGCAGTCCACGGTCTATTTTGCGGTGGACGGAACGCAGGTCGCATCGCAGGATGTGTGGTATTCAGGAAATCTCCTGCTGTCCGCGCTCAGATATCCCGATCTTTCCTCTTATGAACAGCGCGAGGGCTATACGCTTGACTGGAAGAGCTTCACCTTCACGCCGGGCGGCACAATTGAGGCGGCATATCTTCCCAATCTCTATGATGTGACGATTGTCGCGCCCGTTCAGGTGGACGAGGATTGGAAGGACAACGGCGACGGGACGTACTCGTTCGCAACGCAGATGTATTACGGCGAGACGCTGACGCTCACTTGGGGCGACAATCAATATGTTTTCACCGTTGGAACGCAGGGGAACGTCTTTGATCTTGGTGCAGTGATCGGCGATGACAGCGTGCTTTGGAACGAGATCGAGGCAGATATCCTCACGAGCGGCTCGACGGTACGTGTTCCGCTCACGCCCGATACGATCGTCTATACAAGCAGCGGCGTCGCGTTCACTTTGGACGGCGAGACAGGGACAACAGTGAGCGCGGAATTTGATGCACAGTATACCCTTGCAACGCCTTCGGCGGATGGATATACCTTCCTTGGTTGGTATGTATGGGACGGGAATGCGCCCGTTAAAGTGACGGAGCTCTCCTATGCGGGCGGCGGCATGCAGACGACGGTCAGCGCGCTTTGGCTGAGCAATCTCACAAACGGAGCGATCGATACGAGCAAGAAGGGCTCCTGGTTCAGCTATGATCAGACGATTTCGGTCAGAGCATCGGGCGGTCAGCTCGTCGGTGAGTACGCACAGTCGTTCGAAGTCACCGCTTCGGTCGATATGACGCTGAAATGGAATCTCACGTCCTATGACCTCGACTTCAGCAACTTCACCATTTCGCAGACTGCGGACGGCTGGCAGACAACCGCGGCAACGGCGCATACTCCCGTCTCCGATCCGACGGTGCGTGCAACGCTTACGGTGAACGTTCTTTTGGGCGGACAATCGGTCGGCTCGACAAATATCTCACTCTCCAAGAAGTGCTGATGAAAACAGAAACAAAATAGGATAAAACTCCCCCTTTCGCAGGTCTGCGGAAGGGGGAGTTTATTTTGAAGGAATCAGAAGGAACCGGAAGGGGGCAGAGGATACGATCGTAGATCAAAAATATGCCCGTACCTCGCCGATTAAATTTTTATGTTATTATATAAGGAACAATTTTTATCCTATTTATATAAGGGATAAGAGACAATATATACATGGATAAAAGAGCAGACGTTTGTTGGCTGAAAAATGTATGCTCCGAACGATTCAAATTGTTCTGATTGCGGTTTTATTCATATTTGACGGCGATCGCGTGTGCGGCAGCTTGTACGCGTTCGGCGAGTTCGGCGGGGGCGAGCACGGTAAAGCCTGCGCCTGCGGACAGAATTTTGCCTACGAGGGACTCGTCATCCGGAAGGGTAGCCTCGGCATATTTTTTGCCGTCCTTTTCAAAGACCGCTTCAACGCCGAGCCATTCTTCGGCAAAGGGTACGGCGTCCTCTGTGAGTTCAAAGCGCGCTTCAACGCATTGTTCTTCGTCTGTCCAAAAGGAGAGGGGGATATCTTCGCGCTTGAAGGGCAGTTTTTCAAACGTTTCGCCCGTCTTGAGGATGGTGCGCATACGCCCGATCTTGAACATGCGGAAGGCTTCCCGCGTGCGGCAAAAGGCAAACACATACCAGATATTTTGCTTGTAAACGAGCAGGTGCGGAAGAATAACGCGGTGCGTATGTTCGCCGCCGCGGTCGATGTAGTCAATTTCCAGTGCTTCGCGTTCTTCGGTTGCCTGTTCAATGAGTGCGAGTTTATCGGAAAACCTGCGTTCGCTTCCCCACGCGCCGCTGTCCACGAGGATATCGCCCATGATTGCGTCATCCTGCCGTTCCTGTTTGCTCTGCGAGGAGAGTTTCTCAATGGCTCCGCGAAGAACTTCGTCCTGCAGTTCGCTGTTCATGGCGTTCATTGCCGCAATGGCGCGATCATATTCCGCGCGTGTGAGGAAACCGCGGGGGAGCTTGTAGGCGTCGGAGATGTAAATTCCGCCATATTGACCCCGTGCAACATCGATGGGAATCCCTGCTACGGTCATTTCGTCAATGTAGCGATAGACGGAGCGCGGAGAGATCTCGTATTTTGCGGCAAGCTCTGTCGCCGTCACTCTGCGCTCTTTGAGCAGTGTAAACAGGATTCCGATCATGATCTGGTACTTCATACGTTTTCCTCAAAAAATTTTCTGAAATAATTTTATCATACATGACAATATCTGTCAAGTATGATGCGTAGAATAGGGAGTATGAACAAGCTCTCTATGGATGTTGTCTTAAACGATCTTCGCCGCCGTGAACGTGCGGTGCGCAATGCGGCGCTTCAGGCGCGTCTTGCTGCGGCGCGCGCGTCGTGCCGAACGTTTCGCCAGCGTTCTTTGCGCGGGCTGAATACCGAGGAGCGCGCACGCATTGCAAATTTTGCATAAAGTGCGTACAAGCATTTGACAATCGCGCGCGCGTGTCGTATAATGTCTGTATGAAAAGTTCGCTCGCACTTGCAATCTACGGCTACGTGTATTACGTTCTTGCGTAATACATTTTTGCGCGTGGATCGAATTTCGCCAAATGCGGTTTGCGCGCAGCGCAAGCCGTTTTTTTGTACAGTCGGGTAAAATAAGGAGATATTATGAAGAACGTCATGGACACCCTGCGCGAGCGGGGATTTATCAAGCAGACGGTGTACGAAGAGGAGCTCTATGAGAAGCTGGGCAGTGAGAGCGTGCCTTTTTATATCGGGTTTGATCCGACGGCGGACAGCCTTCACGTGGGGCATTTCATGCAGCTGATCGCTATGAAGCACATGCAGGATGCGGGACACCGTCCCATTATCCTCATCGGCGGCGGAACGGGCATGATCGGCGATCCTTCGGGCAGGACGGATATGCGTTCGATGATGACGCGCGAGACGGTGGAGCATCACGTTGATTGCTTCCGCAAGCAGATGGCGCGTTTTATCCGTTTTGACGGTGAGAACGGTGCAATCGTCGTCAACAATGCCGATTGGCTGCTCAATCTCAATTATGTGGATTTCCTGCGCGATATCGGCGTGTATTTCTCTGTCAACAAGATGCTGACGGCGGAATGCTATCGTTCGCGTATGGAGAAGGGGCTTACCTTCCTGGAATTCAACTATATGCTCATGCAGGCGTACGACTTCCTGGTGCTCAACCGCAAGTATGGATGCCTTTTGCAGCTGGGCGGCGACGATCAGTGGAGCAACATCCTTGCAGGCGCCGATCTCATCCGCAGAAAGGAGCATGAAGCGGCATTTGCAATGACGTTCACCCTGCTCACGACGAGCGAAGGGAAGAAGATGGGCAAAACGCAGAAGGGCGCCGTATGGCTGGATGAGAACAAGACGTCTCCCTATGAGTTCTACCAGTATTGGAGAAATACGGCAGATGCAGACGTTGAAAAGTGCTTAAAGCTCCTTACCTTCCTTCCGCTTGAGGAGATCGCAGAGCTGACGCAGTACAAGGACGAGCGCATCAATCATGCAAAGGAAGTGCTCGCTTACGAGCTCACCAAGATGGTGCACGGAAAGGAAAAGGCAGATGCGGCGCAGTCGGAGGCGAAAGCGGCATTCGGCGGCGAGGGCGACATGCCCGAGAAGAAGATCCCCGCCGACAGCAAGACCGTCTTGCAGGCGTTGATCGCAACGGGGCTTTGCAAGTCTAACGGTGAGGCGCGCCGTCTTGTCGATCAGGGCGGAGTGAGTATCAACGGCGAAAAGGTCACGGACGTCAACGCGGAACTTCCCGCTTCGCCGTTCACCCTGTTCAAGGGCAAAAAGGTACGTCTTCAGGTCATCGTCGGATGAGCTTTTTAAGCATTGCCGAGCCGCATACGTCGGAAAAGGTCATCGAAAAATCGCGTTTTCTCACCTATGCCGCGCATACGGCGGGGGAAGAAGAGGCGCGTGCATTCCTTGCGTCCGTGCGGGCGGAGCACCCGCTTGCCACGCATGTCTGCCACGCGTTTGTCGCCGACCGTCTCGGGAATCTCATGCGGTTTTCAGATGACGGCGAACCGCAGGGGACGGCGGGGATGCCCATTTTGGGGGTCCTGCGCACCCGAAAACTCTTTGAATGCGCCGTTGCCGTCGTACGGTATTTCGGCGGGATCAAACTCGGTGCTGGCGGACTGACGCGTGCCTATTCGGGGTGTGCGGCGGAATGCCTGGACGGTGCCGCGCTGGTGCTTTGGGATGAGTGCGAAGAGATTTCGGTGACGGCGGATTATCCCGACGTCAATGCGCTCATGCGTTTTCTTGAAGGGAAATGCAAAGTCCTCTCGCGGGAGTTTGCGCAAAAGGCTCGGTTTGTCGTCATGGTGAGGGCGCAGGAGAGCGCGGCTTTTTGTGCCGATCTTGCGGACAATCTGTGCGGCAGGGCGGAAATTTGCAGGCAGAGAGCATATTTTGCTCCTTTTCCGCTCGACAAATAGAATACTTTGGCGTATAATAACGCTTAACATCGATTTATTCGTTAATGAATTACAACGGAGGCGTTTGTATGGAGATTGTCAGGAGAAAACAGCTCAGGCAAAAGCCCGAAAAGGGGACACAGCTCGGATTCGGGCACTACTTCACCGACTATATGTTCACGATGAAGTACACGGCAGAGAAGGGATGGCACGATGCCAAAATTGAGCCCAATGAGCCCAAGCCCTTTGATCTTGCGACCTGTATTTTTCACTATGCGCAGGGCGTCTTCGAGGGCATGAAGGCATTCCGTCAGCCCGACGGCAAGATCGCCGTGTTTCGTCCCAACGAGAACTGGGCGCGCATGAATCGTTCGGCAACGAGAATGTGCATTCCCAACTTCCCCGAGGATGTCGCCGAGGAAGGGCTCGAGGAACTGCTGAAACTGGAAAAGGACTGGATTCCCACCGAGCCCGGAACGGCGCTCTATATCCGTCCGACCATCGTTGCAACGCGCATCATGCTCGGCGTACACGCCTCTACGGAATACTTGTTCTTCATCATTCTTTCGCCTGTCGGAAGCTATTATGCGCACGGACTTGAACCGACCAAACTCATTGTCGAGTCCGAATATACCCGTGCGACCGTAGGCGGTACGGGCGAAGCGAAGTGCCTCGGCAACTATGCCGCGTCCATGAAGGCGGGCGAGGAAGCGGAGGAAAAGGGTTTCGATCAGGTGCTTTGGCTGGACGCCAACGAGAAAAAATACGTAGAAGAAGTTGGCAGCATGAATATGTTCTTCGTCATCTCCGGCGAGGTCATAACGCCCGCGCTTGTCGGCTCCATTCTTCCCGGCATTACGAGAAAGAGCTGCATTCAGGTCCTGAAGGACAACGGATACAAGGTCAGCGAGCGCCGTATCTCCATTGACGAAGTCATCGAGGCGCAGAAGAACGGCACGCTTGACGAGGCATTCGGTACGGGCACGGCAGCAGTCATTTCGCCCGTCGGGCTCATCCGCTATAAGGACGTGGATTATGAGATCGGCGGCGGAAAGATGGGACCCATTACAAAATGGCTTTACGATACCATTACGGGCATTCAGTACGGTACGGCTCCCGATCCCTACGGCTGGAAAAAAATCATCAAAGAATAAGTCGCATACACATACAGGCGCGGCGCAGTCATCTGACTGCGCCGCGCCTGTTTTTTCAGTTTTTGCAAACGATCATTTTGCTTTTTGGAACAGGTTGGTTCCTTTTTTATATGCGGTTGTTTTGCATACAGTTGTTACAATGCACGGATGCTCTCCACGGGTCTGCGTTTTGCGGCGCTTCGTACGGGAAGGAAGGTCGCAAGCAGACAGGTCAGAACAGCGATTGCGAGCATCACGAGCCAAGAGAGCGGACCGAAGATAAAGAGCGTGACGGGGAGCATGGTGGCGACGATATTGTTCATGACTGTGCAGAGAATGAAGCACGCAATGACGGAGAGAACATAGCAGACAAGACCGATGATTGCCGCTTCAGAGAAGAAGATCTTGAAGACGTCCGCACCGCGCGCACCGACCGCGCGCAGAATGCCGATCTCTTTTTTCTTATTGGAGATGGAGACCGAGATGAAGTTGAACAGGAGCAGCATTGCGAGCAGCGCCATCACGACGCCGACGATGAGGAAGATGAGCTCGAGCATGGACATGACGTATTCCACGGCATCGATTTGGTAGGAAATTGCGGAAGACACGACATAGAAAGTTGCGTCATCCGAGACAACATTTTCGCCTTCCAGAAGGGCGAGCAGGTCGGCATTTTTTTGCGGAACGGGAACGACGACGCGCTGGAAGAAGGCGCCATCGGGAAAAGCATAGTCGCTTGAAGTAAATGAGTTGAAACTGCCGGAATCTTTTTGAGCGGAAATACGGTTGACGAATTGAAGGTCGTTGACGGAGAGAAACATTGCGTCATAGTTTGCGTTGAGCGCACCGTAGTAAAATCCGACGGCAGAAATTGTCATGTTGACGGGCGAGTCATTGCCGGACTGCGAGCTTTTGTTGATCTGCAGGGTGTAACTCGGATCAAAACAGAGGGCGGGGTCGTCTTTGGTCTGATCGATCAAAGTATTGACAAAAGAGATCGCATCTGACACCGCCTGACCGTCTGAGCCGAAGGGCGTTCCCTCGGAGAGCAGCGTAGCATACTGTTGCGCGGTCTGTACCCAGGCGGCGGCAGCTTGCGGGTCGGAAGCATTCATGGATTCATAGATTGACTTAGCCATGGAAAAAAGCTGCCCGAACAAAAGATCAAAGGAGATGATTGCCTCTCCGTCTGCAAGGGGAGTATCGACGGGCTTGCCGTCAAAGCGGGTCATTCCTGCGGGAATGGAGCCCTGCATTGACGGGATGCTGTTAAAATTGCTCATGCCGGAGAGATCGACGTATCCGTTTTCTGCTTTTCCATAGACTGAGCTGCTGACCTGAAGCCGAAGAAAATCGTAGTGGCTTTCTCCGCCGCCGCCTGCCGATTTTCCGAATTGTTCGTAATGCGTTTCATAAAAGTTGCCGTTGACAAGAAAGACATTGTACATACCGCTGTCTTTTTCGCGATTCAGCGCTGACTTCAGCTCTTCCAAAGAGGGGGTGAGCGATTCGGCATCGCGCAGGGGAAGAAATTGCTCCGGGAGATCATAGCGATAAACGCCGCGGATGGTCAGTTGGATATATTCGTTATTCGGACGCAGAATGATCTTCTGTCCGACGGCGTCCTGATATTGTTCGAGGGGGACCTGTTGCGTACAGGTCGTGTCCGTAAACAGTTTATGATCGCGCAGACTGTCAAAATAGTAGGAAGAGATGACGACGTCGTCAGGGCCGAGGGCAGACAGATCGGTGTCGGTCAGCAGACGCTCCTGCCAGAACGCGGAAGTGGGGTCGGTTTCGGCAAAGCCCGTGACGTTGATGTTATAATATTCGCCCGTGCTGTAGGAGCGGCCCGTGTTGCGCGGCTCGGAGAGGACGCCCATGTCGGATAAAGTGTCGTAAGTAAAGATACCCGCCACACCGTTTCCGTATCTCTCGCGCAGAGCATCGATGTCCGTGTGCGTAAAATTGGTTCTTGTGTTATTCGTCCAGCTGTCGCTTTCAACGCCGTCCTGATAGGTCGTAACCGAGCTGACATAATTATTTTGCAGCGTCAGCGTCTCATATCCGAGATCGCGGTAGGTTCTCATGGATGTCTGTGCGCGGCTGAAAAAGGTGAGCGTGGAGAAGAGCCCGAACATCGTAAAGGCGATAAAGCAAAGAAAAATGGTAAAGAAGAGCCGCACGGGCTTTACCTTCATGCTGCTTGCGCCGATGCGAATGGCTTGGCGCAGGGGAAGCCTTGAGCGGATGAACGCCTGCTCTTCCTGTGAATATGTTTTCGCGGCGATGCGCGTTTCGTCCGTGTGCTCAAAGGTGGAGGAAGCGCCTTGCTCGTCGATGTGCGCCGCTTTTCGGAAGCTGTCCACCTCCTGGGCGCCGTTGGTAATGATGATATCCTGCGGGGAATCGGCGAGAAAGCGGTTGATGCGTGCGAGGTCCTCCTGCGTGAGCAGGCTTCCCTGTCGGATGGAGATGGTGTTTTCACCCACAAATCGCACATTTCCCGAGCCCGTCGCTTCCGAGGTCGTCTTGCTCACGTCCGAGATGATCTTTCCGTCCTTGAGCTCGATGATGCGGTCGGCATACTCTTCAGCGAAGTCCCGATCGTGCGAGACTACAATGACAAGTTTGTGTGCGGAGAGCCGTTTGAGGGTGTCAAAGACCTGTTTCCCCGTCTGCGAATCGAGCGCGCCTGTCGGTTCGTCCGCCATGATGATCTCGGGATTTTTGACGAGGGCGCGCGCAATGGCGACGCGCTGACGCTGCCCGCCCGAGAGGGTATTCGGCTTGCGCTTTGCAAACTCTGCAAGATCGACTTCGCGCAGGATTTTTTCGACTTCGTCATGATTTTTCCTGCCCTGCAATTCAAGAGCGAGCGAAATGTTGTCCTCGACGGAGAACTCCTCTAAAATATTGTACTCCTGGAAGACGAATCCGACGTAGGTATTGCGGTAGCTGTCGAAATCGGATTGGGTGAAGTCCTTGCTGCTTCTGCCCTTGATGATGATCTCGCCCTCGTCGGGAGTATCCAGTCCGCCGCACAGGTTGAGGAGGGTAGATTTCCCGCTTCCCGATTTCCCGAGCAGAAAGACCATGCCCGTCTCTTCAAAGCGGATGGATACGCCGTCGACGGCGCGCACGGGCTTTGCGCCCTTTGTGACATAGATTTTTACAAGATCTCTGACTACCAGCATACTTCCTCCGTGAGGCGTAATGAGTGTTGAGATTGCACGCCTGAAATTTTCCGAGATAATTTTGCTGATTTTTTTCTGACCGATCGTTCTTGCCGTATTTTCCCAGTGTCCGTATTCTGACTGGATTATATCACAGAAACAGTGCGCGGTCAATGCCCCTCGGAAAGATTGGCAAAATGTTTCCGAACATGTGTTTTATTTTGTTTAAGAGACAAAGAATCGAGGTATAATCAAGATGAAAAATAACGAAGGAAGCGGGGTCGCCGCTTCCGGGGAGGAAGATATGGACGCCAACAAATTTACGCAAAAATCACTGCAGGCAGTGCAGTCGGCACAAAATACTGCGATAGAGTACGGCAACCCCGAGTTGACCGCATTGCATCTTGCACTTGCACTTTTGGATAAGGACGGTCTTTGCTACCGTATTATCGGGCGGTGCGGCGTGGATACCGACGGGCTGACAAACGCGGTCAAGGACGCCGTTGAGCGCCTGCCGAGAACGTCGGGCGGCTCACAGCCGTATGCGACGCCCGCCGTCAACCGCATTCTGACCGAGTCTGAAAAGCTCGCATCGGGCATGAAGGATGACTATATTTCAGTCGAGCATCTCTTTTTGTGTCTGTTCGACAACGACGAGAGGGGACTGAAGGAACTTTTCTCACGCTTCGGGCTCAACAAGAACAAGTTTCTTGAGGGGATGAAGCAGGTCCGCGGCAACCAGAACGTGACAAGCGATAATCCGGAAGAGACCTATGAGGCGCTGGAAAAATACGGCACAGATCTGACGAAGCGGGCGCGGGAGCACAAGCTCGAGCCTGTGATCGGACGTGACGAAGAAATCCGAAACGTCGTGCGTATTTTGTCGCGCAAGACGAAAAACAACCCTGTGCTGATCGGTGAGCCCGGCGTCGGTAAGACGGCGATTGCCGAGGGACTTGCGCAGCGTATCGTCAAAGGGGACGTCCCCGAGACGCTGAAGGGCAAGACACTTTTCTCGCTCGATATTGGCGCGCTGATCGCTGGCGCAAAGTACCGCGGCGAGTTTGAGGAACGTCTCAAAGCAGTGCTTGCGGAAGTGACCAAGTCGAACGGCAATATTCTGCTGTTCATCGATGAACTTCATACCGTTGTCGGTGCAGGCAAGACGGACGGCGCCATGGACGCGGGGAACCTCTTAAAGCCGCTCCTTGCGCGCGGCGAATTGCACTGTATCGGCGCGACCACGCTGGATGAATACCGCAAATACATCGAGAAGGATGCGGCGCTTGAGCGTCGTTTCCAGCCCGTCATGGTAGATGAGCCGACGGTGGAGGACACCATTTCCATTCTGCGTGGACTCAAAGAGCGCTTTGAGATCTTCCACGGCGTGCGCATTCACGACGATGCGCTTGTTGCGGCAGCGGTTCTGTCCAACCGTTACATTACCGATCGTTTCCTGCCCGACAAGGCGATCGACCTTGTCGACGAGGCGGCGGCAATGATCCGTACGGAGATCGACTCCATGCCTTCCGATATGGATGCGATGAATCGTAAGATCGCCCAGCTCGAAGTGGAGGAGAAGGCGCTTTCCAAGGAGAGCGACAATCTTTCGCAGACGCGTCTTGAAGCCCTGAAGAAGGAGCTCGCTTCCCTCAAAGAGACCTTTGCCACGATGAAGGCAAAGTGGGAAGATGAGAAGAACGCCATTCACGCCGAGAAGGAGATCAAAGCGGAGATCGACCGCGTCAACGGTGAAATCGATTCGGCGATGAGTGCGGGCAAGTTTGAAGAAGCGTCGCGCTTAAAATACGGCACGCTTGTCGAACTCAATAAAAAGCTCGAGGCGGCAAAGTCGAGCGTCAACTCGCGTGAGGACGCCATTTTGCAGGACGAAGTGACGGAAGAGGAGATCAATCGTATTGTTGCCCGTTGGACGGGGATCCCTGTCGCAAGACTGAAGGAAGGGGAGCGCGAGAAGATTTTGCACCTTGAAGACGACCTTCATAAGCGGGTCGTCGGACAGGATGAGGCAGTCAGTAAGGTCTCGGACGCAATTCTTCGTTCGCGTGCGGGCATTTCTGATCCCAACCGTCCCATCGGTTCCTTCCTGTTCCTTGGCCCTACGGGCGTGGGCAAGACCGAACTTGCAAAGTCGCTTGCGGAAAACCTCTTTGACGATGAAAGGAACATCGTGCGTATCGATATGTCGGAGTACATGGAAAAGTTCTCTGTCTCCCGTCTCATAGGTGCGCCTCCCGGATATGTCGGGTACGAGGAAGGCGGTGCGCTCACCGAGGCGGTGCGGCGTAAGCCCTATTCCATCGTGCTCTTTGATGAAATTGAAAAGGCACATCCCGATGTGTTCAACATTCTTTTGCAGATCTTGGATGACGGACGTGTGACTGACTCGCAGGGCAGAACGGTGGATTTTAAGAATACCATCATTATTCTGACATCCAACCTTGGTTCCGAATATATCATGGAGGGGATCGAGGACGGGGAAATTTCCGCGAAGGCGCGCGAACAGGTGGATGCACTTTTGAAGCGTTCCTTCCGTCCCGAGTTCTTGAACCGTCTTGACGAGATCATCATGTTCAAGCCCTTAACGCGCGAGAATATCGATAAGATCGTCGGGATCCTGCTCGGACGCCTCAAAGAGCGTCTTGCGGCGGAAAATCTTACGCTGGAAGTCACGCCGCGCGCGGTCGGGTATATCTCGGACAACGGCTATGACCCTGCATTCGGCGCCCGTCCGTTAAAGAGATTCATTCAGTCCCGTGCAGAGACGCCCATTGCGAAGTTTATCGTCAAAGAGAATCCGCAGGCAGGCGAAACGCTGGTGCTCGACGCGGAAGAGAGCGGGCTCGTCCTTCATCGCAAGGATTGGGAAAAAGATACAAAATCAGAATAACGTCCTCGTGATTTTCGGGACTTACGGAGAAACAGCATGAAGGGACTTATCCTTGTCAATGCCTATACGAAGTCAGAACATGAGCTTAACCAGCCCCGCCGCATTCAGGCGGAGCTTGAGGGGCTGGGTGTAAAGTGCGAGCTTTTGCGCAATGATTTTGTGCCCGCATATATTTCGGGATATGCGTCAGGCGGCGTCCGTTCGGACGCCGCTTCGGCGTATGATTTCTGCGTCTATCTCGATAAGGATCCCTATTGCTCGCACCTGCTGGAAAAGACGGGACTGCGCCTTTTCAACAGCGCGGACGCGGT
>ERZ1643246.1853-NODE-1853-length-21692-cov-13.886907_pt1 | contig 21692 bp, 23 predicted proteins | sample MGYA00579265_ERZ1643246 | MGnify/ENA primary metagenome ERZ1643246 (study PRJEB29033, sample SAMEA4952261) | chicken gut metagenome | biome: Broiler Chicken; feature: Gastrointestinal Tract; material: Caecum | place: Ireland | collected 2018 | study: Broiler...
ATCCAGAACGTGCTGGCCCTCCGGGGGGACATCCCTGAGGGGGGCGCTCCCGCCGACAACTACCATTATGCCGCCGAGCTGGTGCGGGACATCAAGGCCCATGGGGACTTCTGCATCGGCGGGGCCTGCTACCCCGAGGGGCACCCGGAGTCCCCCACCAAAAACGCCGATATCGACCATCTGAAGGCCAAGGTGGAGGCGGGGTGCCAGTTCCTCACCACCCAAATGTTCTTTGACAACAACATTCTCTACAACTTCCTCTACCGCATTCGGGAAAAGGGCATCACCGTGCCGGTGGTGGCGGGAATCATGCCGGTGACCAACGGCAAGCAGATCGCCCGCATCTGCAAGCTCTCCGGCACCTATCTCCCCGAGCGGTTCAAGGCCATCGTGGACAAATTTGGGGACAATCCCCCCGCTATGCGCCAGGCGGGGGTGGCCTACGCCACCGACCAGATCATCGACCTCATTGCCAACGGGGTGAATCACATCCACATCTACTCCATGAACAAGCCTGAGATTGCCGCCGGCATCCAGGCCAGCCTGTCGGAGATTCTGAAATGAAGGTGACCGCTCCCTATGAGGAGGTATGCCGCTACCTGGGCTACAAGAAGGGAGCCCAACCGGAGCCGGAGGTGGAGGCCCTGATCCGCACCTGCACCGCCCGGGTGGAGCAGGCGGCAGAGCCCAGGACGGTGAGCACCCTCCTCCCCCTGACCTTTCTGGAGGGGAATGTTCTGGAGCTGGGCCCCATCCAGGTAAAGAGCGCCGCCCTCCATCGCAACCTGCTGGGCTGCCAGGAGGTCATCCTCTTTGCCGCCACCCTGGGGCTGGAGGTGGACCGGCTCATTGCCCGTGCGGGCGCCGGACGGGTCAGCGAAGGGGCCGTCTATCAGGCGGCGGGGGCCGCCCTCATTGAGGAGGTATGCGACCGGGCCAACGACGCTCTCCGGCAGGAGAGTGAGGCGGAAGGCTGGTATCTGCGGCCCCGGTTCAGCCCGGGCTACGGGGACTTCCCCATCACCTGCCAACCAGAGATTGCCCGGCTGCTCCGCACCCCGGAGCGCATCGGCCTGACGGTGACCGACTCCATGCTGCTTCTCCCCATCAAGTCCGTCACGGCGGTGATTGGCCGCTCCCGTGAGGCTCTCCCCTGCCACCGGCTGGGGTGCGAGGCCTGCGGTAAACTAGATTGCGCGTTCAGGAGAGATTGACCATGAATTTGAGACAGAGATTAGGGCGGGAACGCCTGTTTTTTGACGGAGGCACCGGCACCCTGCTGCAGGCCCAGGGCCTGAAGGGAGGCGAGCTGCCCGAGACCTGGAACCTGCTCCACCCGGAGCGGATCGCCGCCCTCCACCGGGCCTATCTGGAGGCGGGCAGCGACATCATCTGCACCAACACCTTCGGAGCCAATGGCCTGAAATTCCCGGCGGGGGGCCAGTTTGACCTGGAGGCCCTTGTGAAGGCCGCCGTGGACATCGCCCGGTCCGCCCGGGCCGAGGCCGGTCGGGAGAAGGACGCCTACATCGCCCTGGACCTGGGCCCCACGGGCAAGCTGCTCAAGCCCATGGGGGAGCTGGACTTCGAGGACGCGGTATCCCTCTACGCCCAGGTGGTGCGCATCGGCGCGGCCGCCGGGGCCGACCTGGTGCTCATCGAGACCATGAGCGATGGCTACGAGGCCAAAGCCGCCGTACTGGCCGCCAAGGAGAACTGCGACTTGCCGGTGATCGTCACCACTGTGTACGGGGAAAACGGCAAGCTGCTCACCGGCGGCACGGTGGCCTCCACCGTGGCTCTGCTGGAGGGCTTGGGGGTGGACGCCCTGGGCGTCAACTGCGGCATGGGCCCCGCCCAGATGGAGCCCATTGTGAAGGAGCTGGCCGCCTGCGCCTCCCTGCCCATCGTGGTCAACCCCAACGCCGGACTGCCCCGCACCGAGGGGGGCAAGACGGTATTTGATGTGGGGCCGGAGGAGTTTGCCTCCGTGATGGAGACCCTGTCCGCCTACGGCGTCCACCTGATGGGGGGCTGCTGCGGCACCACCCCCGACCACATCCGCTCCCTCACCGCCCGCTGCCGGAATCTGCCCTTTGTGCCCCCCACGGACAAGGGGCGCACGGTGGTATCCTCCTACTCCCGGGCGGTGGAGATCGGCAAAGCCCCGGTGCTCATCGGGGAGCGGATCAACCCCACCGGCAAGAAGCGGTTCAAGCAGGCTCTGCGGGAGCACGACATTGAGTATCTGCTCAACGAGGGCTTTGCCCAGGAGGAGGCGGGAGCCCACATTCTGGACGTAAACGTGGGCCTGCCGGAGATCGACGAGCCCACCCTGCTCACCGAGGCGGTGTGCGCCATCCAGGCGGTGATCCCCCTGCCCCTTCAGCTGGATACCTCCGACCCCGCGGCTATGGAGCGGGCCATGCGCCGCTACAACGGCAAACCCATGCTCAACTCGGTGAGCGGCAAGGCGGAGAGCATGGAGGCCGTGTTCCCCCTGGTGCGGAAGTACGGCGGCGTGGTGGTGGGCCTGACCCTGGACGAAGGGGGCATCCCGGATACCGCCGACGGCCGGGTGGCCATCGCCAAGAAGATCCGGGACACCGCCGCCAAATACGGCATCCCCGCCCACGACATTGTCATTGACCCCCTCACCCTCACCGTGTCCTCTCAGCCGGACGCCGCCCTGGTCACCCTGGAGGCCCTGGGCCGGATCGGGCCGGAGGTGGGCTGCCCCACCATTTTGGGCGTATCCAACGTGTCCTTCGGCCTGCCCCAGCGGGAGCTGGTCAACACCGCCTTCTTCACCATGGCCCTCCAGAAGGGGCTGAGCTGCGCCATCCTCAACCCCCTGTCCGCCGGAATGATGGCGGCCTACCGCTCTTACTGCGCACTCACCAGCCTGGACGAGCAGTGTGCCCAGTACATCGCCGCCTACGGCGGACAGGCCGCCGCTCCCGCCCCGACTTCGGCCGCCGGGCCTGCCGCTCCCCTGGACGAGTGCGTGCTCCGGGGCCTGAAGGAGGGCGCGGCGGAGGCTGCCAAGGCCGCCCTTGAGGGAGGCGCCGCTCCCCTGGAACTGGTGGACAAGCTGCTGATCCCCGCCCTGGACCAGGTGGGTCAGGGCTTTGAGAAGGGCACCCTCTACCTGCCCCAGCTGCTGATGAGCGCCGAGGCCGCCAAGGCGGCCTTTGAGGTGGTGAAAGCCGCCATGGCCGGCCAGCCCCAGGAGAAGCGGGGCACCGTGGTGTTAGCCACGGTGAAGGGAGACATCCACGACATCGGCAAGAACATCGTCAAGGTGCTGCTGGAAAACTACGGCTTCCAGGTGGACGACCTGGGCCGGGACGTGTCCCCCGAGACCATCGCCAACGCCGCCGCCCAGCCGGAGGTGCGTCTGGTAGGCCTCAGCGCCCTGATGACCACCACGGTGGTAAACATGGAGGAGGCCATCCGCCTGCTCCGGCAGCAGGCCCCCCAGGTTCAGGTGGCGGTGGGCGGCGCGGTACTGACGGCGGAGTACGCCAAGCGCATCGGCGCGGACTGCTATGCCAAGGACGCCATGGCCACCGTCCACTTCGCCCAGCAGGTCTATCCCCAGGGGTAAGTTCTGAATTTTTGGTTTTTTGCAATTTTTATTTTACAAAGCGTCATTTTTATTGTATAATAGTTTTGTTGCGACAAAATGTTGCATGTAATCCAAACATATATAGGAGTGTTGTATTATGAGCCGGATGGTCGGTACCGTATCCATGGGAATCCGGGCTCCCATTATCCGCAGCGGCGACAATTTGGTGGAAATTGTGACCCAATCTGTAATGGAAGCCGTAAAAGACGGCGCGCTCACCGTCCGTGACCGGGACGTGGTGGCCATGACCGAGGCCATTGTGGCCCGGGCCCAGGGCAACTACGCCGCCGTGGACGACATTGCCGCCGACGTGAAAGCCAAGCTGGGGGGCGAGACCATTGGCGTCATCTTCCCCATTCTCAGCCGCAACCGCTTTGCCATCTGCCTGCGGGGCATTGCCAAGGGCGCTAAGAAAATCGTCCTCATGCTGTCCTACCCCTCCGACGAGGTGGGCAACCATCTCATCGACGAGGATGTGATGGACGAGAAAGGCGTCGATCCCTACAAGGACGTGCTCTCCCTGGAGCGTTACCGGGAGCTGTTCGGCTACACCACCCACCCCTTTACCGGCGTGGACTATGTGGACTACTACTCCAACCTGATCCGTGAGTGCGGCGCCGAGGTGGAGGTCATCTTTGCCAACGATCCCCGGGCCATCCTGTCCTACACCAAGAACGTGCTGGCCTGCGACATCCACACCCGCGCCCGCACCAAGCGCCGCCTGCTGGCCGCAGGCGCCGAGAAGGTATTCTGCCTGGACGAGATCATGACCGCCCCCATCAACGGCAGCGGCTACAATGAGACCTACGGCCTGCTGGGTTCCAACAAGTCCACCGAGGACAAGGTGAAGCTGTTCCCCCGTCCCTGCCAGGATCTGGTGGAGGCTATCCAGGCCAAGCTGCTGGCCGAGACCGGCAAGCACGTGGAGGTCATGGTGTACGGCGACGGCGCCTTCAAGGACCCGGTGGGCAAGATCTGGGAGCTGGCTGACCCGGTGGTCTCCCCCGCCTACACCGCCGGTCTGGAGGGCACCCCCAACGAGCTGAAGCTGAAGTATCTGGCGGACAACGACTTTGCCGCCCTGTCCGGCGAGGCCCTGCGGGACGCCATCAAGAACGAGATTAAGAAGAAGGACGGCTCCCTGGTGGGCAAGATGGCCGCTCAGGGCACCACTCCCCGCCGCCTCACCGATCTGATCGGGTCCCTGTGCGACCTGACCTCCGGCTCCGGCGACAAGGGCACGCCCATCGTGTACATCCAGGGCTATTTTGACAACTATACCACCGAATAAAAAACAGCCCGCCTGCCGTCACAGACGGCGGGCGGGTTGTCTCTGTCCATAAGAAAAAACGGGACCGCAAGGGCTACTCCTCATAGATAGTGTTTACATAAGATATGTGGTAAAATAGAAACACCAATCGATAAAGAGGTGTTGTGAATGTCCAACGAACAGCAACGTCATGATATAAGCGATAAGGTATGGGAGCTACTGAAACCACACCTGCCTGGACAGCGAGGGCAATGGGGAGGAATTGCGCAGGATAATCGGCGGTTTATCAACGGAGTGTTCTGGATTTTACGCACAGGAGCCCCATGGCGAGACCTACCACCGTGCTATGGGAAATGGGGTACTGTATATCAGCGGTTTCGCAGATGGCGGGACAAGGGCATGTGGGAAAAGTTGTTGGAAATTCTGGTGGATGAACCTGACTTTGAATGGCTCATGATTGACGCAAGCCATTGCAAGGTACATCCTCATGCCGCTGGAGCGAAAGGTGGAAACCAGGATATGGGTCGTACAAAAGGGGGCTCAATACCAAAATTCACCTTGCCGTGGATGCAAATGGTATGCCGGTCAGAGTACTTATCACAGAGGGTACCCGAGCTGATTGCAAAGAAGCTATTCACCTGATTGATGGTATATCCACTGGAACCCTATTGGCTGATAGGGGGTACGATACCAATCAAATCCTTGCCTATGCCGTCGCCGCTGGGATGCAGGTTGTTATCCCAGCGAAACGAAACCGTAAAGAACGGCGGGATTACGACCATTATTTGTATCGACTGAGACATTTGGTGGAAAATGCTTTCTTGCACTTAAAACGCTGGCGCGGCATTGCAACACGGTATGCCAAAAATTCATCTTCATTTCTGGCCGCAGTGCAAATTCGTTGCATTGCTATTTGGTCTGCCATTTTGGCTTAAACTTGTGTAGACACTATTTAAGGACATCTTGAGATAAACCCAAAATGACCGATTGAGAGAGACCCCCGGGTGTCATCCCTGAGAAAAATGGGGAAATAGCCGCAATCCACTTTTCGTGGCTTGCGGCTATTTTTATGTCTATATTTCAAGGCGTCCAAGCGATTAGAAACCATTCAAATATTTTGGTGGCTTTTTCAGGTAACCTGTGGTATGTTGTCTTGCTAAAAGGAGGCAGAACACATGAACGACACCCTGAAACAACTCTACAACATATTTTACACGCCACTTCCCATGGCAGAGGTTGAGCAGGAAATTGAAGATTGCCACCGGCAACTCATTGAGCGACTGGAAAAACCGGAGAGAAAACTGGTGCTGCGAATCATGGATAATCAGGGTCTAATTGCGGAAGAACGCTCCATGGACAGTTTCTTCTGCGGATTTAAATTGGCGTGGGAACTGGCATACGAACTGAATCACTTTGAAACGAACAGGCACCCCTTTCCAGCGGAAGAAGCGGAGAGAGATGCCTGATTTTTATAGAAATAGCAGTGTATTGCCTTCCATGTTAGCAGCAATTTGAAGCGGACAATATCATCAACATTAGGTATCTCTTCAAGACAGAAATACCTAATAAAAATTACCATCTTGGCAAATCGCAATTTTTATTAGATGACCGCTCTTTGCCCCAATAGCTTATACGGCTCATTATATTGCTTGATTTCCCGTAGACCAGACATGGCTGCCCTTTGCGGCGGCTGCCGTATTCTGCGCCATAACGCCTACCAGCGGATGGGGAACATAGAGTTCTTCCAAATAAGCGCACTCCTCCGAGGTGAGTTCCAGCTCTGTGGCCTTTGCAGCACCTTCGATATGATGGAGCTTGGTGGCACCCACCACAGGAGCGGTCACGTTTGTCAGCAGCCAGGCCAGGGAGATTTCCGTCATGGAAACACCACGTCTGTCAGCCAGCTCCGCCACGCGTTGGAGAATCAGGGCATCCTTGTCCGCCGTGCTGTCGTACTTCAAACGAGCATAGTCATCCTCCCGGAGCCGCTTGGAGGTCTCGCCGGGGTGCCTGGACAGCCGCCCGCCAGCCAGGGCGCTATACGGTGTCATGGCGATGTTCTCCTCCCGGCAGAAGGGGGCTATTTCCCGCTCCTCCTCCCGGAAGATCAGGTTGTAGTGGCTCTGGACGGAAACAAATTTGGCAAAGCCCTCCCGCTCAGCGATGGCGTTTGCCTTGGCCAGCTGCCATGCAAAGCAGTTGGAGATACCAATGTACCGGGTCTTGCCCGCTTTCACCGCATTGTTCAGCCCTTCCAGAATGTCATAAATCGGTGTCTGATAATCCCACATATGGTAGATATACAGGTCCACATGATCCATCCCCAGGTTTTGGAGACTCTTATCCAGCATCCGGCGAATATGCTCCTGCCCACTGATGCGCGCCTCAATCTCCTCATTGGTGCGGGGCAGAAATTTGGTGGCGACTACCACCTCGTCCCGTTTGGCAAAGTCCCGCAGAGCGCGGCCCAAGTACTGCTCACTGGTACCGCTCTGATAAGCGATGGCAGTGTCGAAAAAGTTGACCCCCAGTTCCAGGCCACGTTTGATAATTTCTCTGGAGTGTGCCTCGTCAATCGTCCAGGTATGCTGACCATTTGTAGCGCCTCCAAATCCCATACAACCCATGCATATACGGGAAACTTCCAAATCAGATGTTCCCAATTTCGTGTACTTCATGTCATTTACCTCTTATACTTTCTTACCAAATTCATAAGTCTTTTGGGGGAATCCGCTTCGCTTTGTCATAGTGACCGTACCGCATCCAGTTCCCAAAATCATTCCCTGGTCTTTGAAATTAAGATATTTGCACAGAGTTTGGTAGTGATTTTCCAAATCCCGCATAGTCCAATCGTTACTGTCCCAGGCGGCGGCAATCAAGGCGGTTTTCAGATGCTTAGCTGTGAGCTGCCCGTTGAAGCTGTAACAGCGGTCAATCACCATCTTGAGCTGGGCAGACATTCCAAAGTAATAGAGCGGTGTCACAAATACAACCATATCCGCAGCCAGAATCCGCTTTCGCAGGTCGATCATATCGTCTTTCTGCACACAGGGATCTGACATACCGCATACATCACACCCCAGACAGGGATGCAGTTCCGTATGGCCTGCATCAAAGACGGATATATGGTGTCCAGCTTCCTCTGCACCGCGCATGAATTCCTCTGCAAGCAGATTGGACGATCCGTGCTTATGAGGGCTGCTCTCAATTACTAAAATGTTCACAGTTGACGCTCCTTTCAAATTACCTGAAACACTTTTCACTTTCTGTGAGAAAAGCGTAAGTAAAAAATCATACCACGAATTACCTAATCCAGACACATAGCCCAGGCAATCTCCATTACCCCCTGGTTCAGTACGATGCCAAAGAGCAAGAAAAGTACCAGCCGTATGCCTAAGGAGTTGACTAACGAGATCCCGGACACAGCATCCTTTTCAACAAAGCTGGCCACAAAGGTATCGGCCAGCCCCACCAGCATGACAAAAAGCTGTTCCCAAAACAGCGGAACGATCATGTCTTTTAAGTCACAATTGGAAAACACAGGAGTGCCCTCCTCAGATTATGATCCTATCTTACCATGGTCGCTCAAAAATATCGAATACCTATTCTCTATTCTCAAAAATAAGATTCAGGCATTTTTGAGATTGCTGTCCGTACCGACCCATGATAAAATAAACCTTAGAGGAGGGATTTTATGGAACTGCGGGTATTGCGTTATTTTTTAACTGTGGCACAAGAGGAGAATATTACGAAAGCAGCGGCGTTGCTCCATGTGACCCAGCCCACTCTTTCCCGACAGATGATGCAACTGGAGGAGGAATTGGGTTCTAAGCTCTTTCGCCGCAGCCAATACCGGATCATCCTGACCGACGCCGGAATGCTTCTGCGGCGGCGCGCACAGGAAATCGTGGAGTTGGCTGATAAAACGGAACGGGAATTTGCTCAGTCGGAGGAGGAATTGTCCGGTGAAATCGCCATCGGCTGCGGCGAGACCCAAAGCATGACATTTCTATCCCAGCATATCCGTTCGTTTCGCTCACTCTATCCAAAGGTGCAGTTCCGCATTTACAGCGCCAACGCAGACGACATTAAGGAGCGCATGGAAAAAGGCCTGCTGGACATGGGACTTCTGACAGAACCGGTGGATATTGGCAGATACGCATTTCTGCGCCTGCCACAGAAGGATCGGTGGGGCGTGCTGGTGCCAAAGAACTCAGCTCTGGCAGAAAAAGAAACTGTTACCTCCCAGGACTTAGCGGGCGTTCCTCTGCTTTTAACTGGGCGGGAACAAGTGCGTGGGGAATTGGCCAACTGGTTTGGAGAGGACTATGGACGCATTGAGGTAGCAGCCACCTTCAATCTGATTTTGAATGCTGCCAATATGGTCAAAAATGGTGTGGGTGTAGCACTGTGCTTCTATTTAGAGAATATCTCCGATGCTCTGAAATTTGTTCCCCTGTCACCCAAACTGGAGACTGGAACTGTGTTAGCTTGGAAAAAGGACAAGCCGCTCTCTCCTGCAGCAGAACAATTTCAACAGCACATCAAAAATACAGATTGAGCATTTTTGTCTACTCAAAATAGGTATTCGACATATCAGAAATCATGTTTTAGAATGTAGGTGTCCTGAACGGGCGCCTACATTTTTTCTTTAGGAGCGTAAATATGACCATTCAAGAAGCAAGCGACCGCTACCAGATTCCTATGAACATCCTGAAAGAGTATGAGAGTTGGGGCCTGTGTGGGGCGGTAAAAAAAGTGATGGGAGCATGGCAGTATGATGATGAGGATTTGGAGCGTCTGAGCCTCATTATGACGCTCCATGACATCGGATTTACAACGGAGGAAGTAGAGACCTATATGCGCCTGATGCTGGAACAGACGGACAGTGAACGGGAGCGCCTTCGGATGCTCAATCGTAAGCGGGATTCCGCGCTGGACGAACTCCATTTCCGGGAGCGCCAGCTCCAGAGATTGGACTATCTCCGGCATGAGATCCAGAAAACACAGGCTCGAAAGGAGTGACAGATATGGATACTATTCAGTTGAACAACCATGTTCAGATGCCCCTGTTGGGGTTGGGGGTTTTTCAGGTGACGGATCAGGCCGCCTGCAAAGAGAGCGTTCAGATGGCTCTGAAAACTGGCTACCGTCTCATCGACACCGCCGCCTGCTACGGCAATGAGCGGGCTGTTGGCGAAGCGGTCAAAGACAGCGGGATTTCCAGAGCGGAAGTATTCCTGACCTCTAAGATCTGGATTCAGGATGCGGGCTACGACAAGACCATGCGTTCCTTTGAAAAAAACCTGGAAAACCTCCAGACCGACTATTTGGACCTTTACCTGATCCATATGCCTTACGGCGATTATCATGGGAGCTGGCGGGCAATGGAGGAACTGTATCGAGCTGGCAAGGTCAGGGCTGTTGGGGTGTGTAACTTCCTGCCGGACCGTCTGGTAGATTTGATTTTGAGCCACGAGGTCGTCCCGGCGGTCAATCAGATCGAGCTGCACCCCTTCTGCCAGCAGAGGGAACTGCGGCGGGTGATGGAGCAATATCACATCTGCCCGATGGCCTGGGCTCCTTTTGCGGAAGGACAGGATGGAATTTTCCAGCACCCCGTTTTGGCCAAGATCGGTGCGCAGTACGGCAAAACGCCCGCTCAGGTCATCCTGCGTTGGATGCGCCAGAGCAATATCATCACGATTCCCAAGTCGGTCCACGCCGAGCGCATCCGTCAGAATTTTGATGTAGACGACTTCGTGTTGTCTGCTGAGGATATGGAGCAGGTCGGAAAGCTGGACAGAGGACACAGTCTGATCCTGGATGTTCCAAATCTGGATGAAGTCTATCGGCTCCATAACATTCGCTTCGAGCAGTAAGGAGGCTCTTTTTTATGAAATCTCTGATTGTTTACTATTCCCACTCCGGGACCACCCGCCGTCTGGCGGAGCTGATTACCAGGGAGACCGGCGGCGACCTGTTGGAGCTTGTCCCGGAAACTGCGTACCCGCAGGATTATAACACCGTGGTAGCGCAGGCCAAGCGAGAACTCCAGAGCGGCCACCGGCCTGCGCTGAAAACAGCGCTCCCCGACCTGTCCGCCTACGATATGGTCTTTGTGGGGACCCCCAACTGGTGGAGTTCTCCCGCACCCCCGGTCCTGACCTTTCTGGAACAGGCCGATACGAAGGGAGCAACGGTCGCGCCCTTCTGTACCCACGGGGGCGGCGGTTCCGGTCACATTCGCCGGGATATGGAAAAAGCCAGCCATGGCGCGGCGTTTTTGCCTGAACTGTCCATTTATGGCGGCTCCGGTAAAGCGGCTGACATCCAGAAGTGGCTGAAGAAAATCAACTTTACCAAGTAAGGAGGAACTTCCTATGAAAAAATTTCTTTCGATGCTTTTGACCTTCACAATGCTCGTTACGCTGGCCGCCTGTGGCGCTTCCGGGGAGCAGAGCGGTTCCTCTACACCACCTGCCGATACCGGCTCCCAGTCGGAGGAGAATGCCCAGCCTGTTTCTTCTGAGCAGTTGGAGGAAACCACTGATAGTACTGAGAGTTCCGCAGATCCGTCTGCTGAGACTCCTGTGGAAAATGGCGGCAAAACGCTGATTGCCTACTTCTCCTGGTCCGGCAATACGGAAACCCTCGCCGGGATGATCCAGGAGGCCACGGGTGGCGACCTGTTCGCCATTGAGACAGAAACCCCTTACTCCGATGATTATGATACCGTGGTGGACCAGGCCAAGCAGGAGCAAGCAGACAACATCCGCCCCGCGCTGGCAGCCCAAGTGGAAAACATGGACGACTATGATACCGTTTTTATCGGCTATCCTAACTGGTGGAGTGATGTTCCCATGGCGGTGCTCACCTTCCTGGAGAGCTATGACTGGGACGGTAAGACGGTGATTCCCTTCTGCACCAGCGGCGGCGGTGGTTTTGGCAACGGGATCGACAGCATTGAGGCTGCTGCGGAAGGTGCAACGATTCTGGAGGGGTTCCATGTGGGCGGCTCCAGTGTAGATGGCGCGGCGGATGATGTAGCGGCTTGGCTTTATGGCCTTGGGCTGAAAAAAGGAGAGCTAAAATGAAGAAAAATATCGGTTCTAAGCTGGCTTTGTATCCCACGCCGCTGGTCGTGGTGGGAACCATGGTGGGCGGCAAACCCAACTGGTGCTTGGTGGGACATTTGGGCATCATCGGGCATGACCGGGTCATGGTCAGCGTGAGTGACTCTCACTACACCAACCAGGGTATCCGCACCATGAACACCCTGTCCATCAATATTGTGGACGAGGCCATGCTGGAAAAGGCGGACCGGGCGGGCTGCGTCAGCGGAGCCAACGCGGACAAGTCTGACCTGTTTGCCCATCACATTGCCGAGGGAGGTGTTCCCATCATTGACGCGTCTCCGGTTTCCATGGTCTGCACCGTGGACGATGTTTATAAGACCGAAGGCTTTGAGAGCTTTGTCTGCAAAATCGCCGCAACCTATGCGGAAGAAGCGGTTCTGGATGAAAAAGGACATCTGAACTACGATGTCCTCAAGCCGGTGCTGTTTGAGATGCCCACCTACCGCTATTTGAGAACCGGGGATGTTCTCGGAGAATGTATGACATTTGGAAAGGAATAAGCAATATGGAACAAAAGAAACTACCTCCCGTCGCATTGGGCACCTGGTCCTGGGGCATAGGCGCTGTTGGCGGCGACCAGGTATTTGGCAATCACTTAGGCGAGGCGGAACTGAAACCCGTCTTTGATGCCGCCATGGAACACGGCCTCAATCTGTGGGATTCCGCCGTTGTCTATGGCATGGGCGCTTCCGAGGACATCCTGGGATTGTTCGCCAAAACCTGTCCCCGTGAGCAGGTGATCCTCTCTACCAAATTTACTCCCCAAATCGCCGGGGACACCGCCGATCCGGTGGCGGAGATGTACGAGGGCAGTCTGAAGCGTCTGGGGACTAACTACATCGACATCTACTGGATTCACAATCCGGCTGATGTGGAGAAATGGACTCCTTACCTGGTTCCGCTGGTCAAGAGCGGAAAGGTAAAGCAGGTAGGCGTCTCCAACCACAACCTGGCGCAGATCCAGCGTACCGAGGAGATCTTGTCTGCCGAGGGTGTCCATATCTCTGCCATCCAGAACCATTACAGCCTTCTGTACCGTTCTTCGGAGGAAGCTGGCATCCCGGACTACTGTAAGGCTCACGATATGACTTTCTTCGCCTACATGGTGCTGGAGCAGGGCGCACTCAGCGGCAAGTATGACACCAAACATCCGCTCCCTGCGGGCAGCCAGCGTGCAGAAACCTATAATCCTTTGCTCCCCAAGCTGGAACAGCTGACTGCCGCCATGAAGCAAATCGGTGAGCGGCATGGTGCTTCTGTACCCCAGGTGGCCATTGCCTGGGCTATCGCCAAGGGGACTACCCCCATCATCGGCGTCACCAAACCCGCCCAGGTGGAGGACGCTGCCAAAGCCGCCACCCTTGCACTGACTGCGGAGGAAGTTGCCCAGCTGGAACGTCTGGCCGCCGACAGCGGCGTGGATACCAGAGATTCCTGGGAAGCCCTCATGGTATAAGCCTATGAGGAAGCCAAAACAAGCAGTTAAGGTTGTCGTGGACCTGTTGATGACAGTTCTGCTGCTTCTTTTGATGGCATTCATGCTGACGGAACAGGAAATTCACGAATGGCTGGGAGCCGGATCGTTGGTATTGTTCATCGCCCACCATGTTCTGAACAGGAAGTGGCTTGGAAACCTTGGGAACGGAACCTATACACCCTTTCGGATCTTCCAGACCATCCTCACTGCCCTGGTGTTCCTCTCTATGCTGGGTTCCATGGTCAGCGGCATCATGATGAGCCGGTATGTCTTTGCGTTTCTTTCCATCCGGGGCGGCATGGCCTTTGCCCGGATGCTGCATATGCTCTGCGCCTACTGGGGATTCATTTTTCTTTCTGCTCACCTGGGGCTTCACTGGGGTATGATGATGGGACTTCTCCGAAAAGCCGCTGGCCTGAAAGTAGCAAATCCCACCCGAACTGTTATACTCCGAGTGTTGGCCTGTGGCATTGCCGTTTATGGCGGCTGTGCTTTTTGGAAACATCACATCGCAGACTATCTGTTTCTGAGAAGTATGTTTGTGTTTTTCGATTATGAGCAGCCGCCTATGCAGTTCCTAACAGAATATCTGGCCATGATGGGCCTCTGGATGTTCTTTGCCTACTACACCGGCAAACTGCTTCAGAAACGCACCATATCTGCAAAAAGGAAAAAGGAGGGAAGCCAATGAAACGGTTTGCAAGCCTATGGCTGGCATTGACATTGATGGTCTCCCTGTCTGCCTGCGGCGGGAAGGAACCTGGTTCCAATTCGGATCTGCTTTTCCTGCCGGAGACCGAGAGTGAGGTGGCCGATACACTTTCCTCTGATAAGACGGAATCGGAAGCCTCTGAAACGCCGTCAGTGGTGACTCCAGAGGAATCGGAGCCTGATTCGCCCAAGGTGTTGATTGCTTACTTCACCTGGGCAGACAACACAGTGGTTGAGAATGAGGAGGAGGCCATTCAGAGTGCGATGGGCCATTACGAAGCCATGGGCGACATTGATAACTATACTGACGTGGATGCCGTGTCCTCTGCCAGCGTGGTGCGTCCGGGAAACGCCGCTCAACTGGCAAACTGGATTCAGCAAGAGGTGGGCGGCGATCTCCACTCCATCATAGTGAATGACCCGTATCCCAGCAACTATGACGAATGCCTGGACCGAGCGGCTGACGAGAAGGCTGACGATGCCCGTCCTGCACTCTCCACCCATGTAAGCAATATGGAGGACTATGACATCGTGTTTCTGGGTTTTCCAAACTGGTGGTACACCTTGCCTATGCCGGTGCTGTCGTTTGTGGATGAATACGACTGGTCAGGCAAAACTGTGGTTCCTTTTGTGACCCATGGTACCGGTGGCCTCTCTGCCACAGTTCGGGATTTGACCGCCGCCCTGCCGGATGATGTGACGATTCTGGACCCTATCGGCGTGTACCGTCCGGATGTTCCCCATGCTCAGGGAGACATTCAACAATGGATTGCCGAACTGGACTTGGAGGTGTGATGATGCGCAAATATATTCTGATTTGTTTCTTATTCATCCTTGCTCTATCCCTGTCCGGCTGCGGAGAGACAAAACAGGAGCCACAGGAATCCGGTTCCTCTGAAATCTTACAAACCGTACCGGAGAACAACACAGAGATAGAACCCGTCGACCTACCCACCACTGCGCCTGAGCAAGCATCTGAGGAAAAAACGGAACAGGAGGAACCTGAAGTGAGCGAAGCAAAAAAGATTCGTTTTCTTGTGGACGGCCAGGAAATTATTGTGGCGCTGGAGGATCATGCCGCCGCTGACGCACTCTATACACGGCTTCCAATGGAACTGACCTTTGAAGATTTTAACGGTACGGAGAAGATCGCCTATCCGGATGAGAGCCTGCCCACGGAGGGAGTTCCTACCCAGTGCGACCCGAATATAGGCAGCTTTTGTTACTACATTCCCTGGGGGAACTTCTGCTTCTTTTATCAAGATTTCCGCGCCTCAGAATCTCTGATGCCTCTGGGCGAGGTAGAATCCGGTCTTGAGTTTTTGGAATCGTTAGATACCGCAGATACCGTGACGGTGGAAGCTGTGGAATAAAAAGGAGGAAAATCCATATGAGGAATCTAAAACGCGTATGTTCCATGTTTCTGGCGCTTATTTTGGCGCTGGGTCTATGTACCACGGCTTTTGCTGCGGTAGAGGACACCGGATTCTCCGATGTGGCCGCAGATGCCTGGTATGCGGATGCTGCAATATACTGTCGGGAGCACGGTGTGATGAACGGAACTTCCGCCACCACCTTCGGTCCCGATACCACCATGAGCCGTGCAATGTTGGCTACGGTTCTCTATCGGGCGGCGGGCAGCCCCGCTGTCAGCGGGATTGCGGATTTCACCGATGTGGCTTCCACGGCTTATTACGCAGATGCCGCAGCCTGGGCATCTGCGGAGGGCATTGTCTCCGGCTACGGAAATGGGCGGTTTGGCTCTGATGACCCCGTGACCCGTGAGCAGATCGCTACCATCCTCTGGCGGTATGAAGGCAGTCCTGCGCCTTCTGATACTTCCCGGTCCTTTGTGGATCAGGCATCCATCGCCTCCTATGCAGTAGACGCTGTGGCATGGGCCAGGGAAAACGGCATCATCAACGGAATGACCGGCAATCTCTTTGCGCCTAAAAGCCCTGCCACCCGCGCACAGGTCGCCACCATCCTGATGAACTACCTCCAGGATGAGACCACTACTCCCACCCCGGAACCCACTCCTGACGAGGGAGACAATATCCTTGTCGCTTACTTCTCTGCCACCGGTAATACCGAGAATATTGCCAATCACATGGATGCCCTTCTGGACGCTGACCTCTATGAAATCGTTCCCCAGGAGCCCTATACTTCTGCTGATTTGGACTACAATAACTCCAGCAGCCGCTCCCAGGCGGAGCAACGTGACCCTAATGCCCGCCCGGCGATTTCCGGTAGTGTGGAAAACATGGAAGATTATGATGTGATCTTCTTAGGTTATCCAATTTGGAATGGACAGGCTCCCAGGATTATCAGTACCTTCCTGGAGAGCTATGATCTCGCTGACAAGACCATCGTGCCTTTCTGCACCTCGGCCAGCAGCGGGATCGGCTCCAGTGCCACGAACCTCCATGACCTGGCCTCTGACGCCAACTGGCTCTCCGGTCAGCGATTCAGCGGCAACGCCTCTCAGTCTACCGTGGCAAGCTGGGTGGATGGCCTGGACCTTCCTGAAACTGTGGCAGACGCATCCGAAGATGCGTCTGCCACCATGCAGATTCGATTGGCCTTCGACGGGAAAGAGGCTATTGTTACCTTAGAGGATAATGCCACCACCCGCGACTTTCTGTCTATGCTTCCGATGACTCTGACCTTTGAGGACTATGCTGGTTCCGAGAAAATCAGTCATCTGCCCCGCGACCTCTCCATCGAGGATGCGCCCAGTTCCTATGATCCCGCCGTGGGTGATCTGATCCTGTACGCCCCCTGGGGCAATCTCGCGGTGTTCTACCGCGATGCAGGCCGCTCCTCTGGCCCTGTTCCCATGGGCCATGTGGAATCTGGCCTGGATTTGCTCACTGCCATGGACAGTGAATTTGAGGTCACGGTCTCCGTGGCCGCCTAACACTGAATAGGAGAGTTTATCATGCCCCATGTAGCAATTACGATGATCCCCGGCAGGGATGACGCAACCAAGTGCCCACTGGCGCTGAAAACCCAGGAGTTTCTGGTCAGGGAACTGGGCATTGACCCCAAGTTCGTCTCCGTATCCATTGAGGACATCCCCATGGAGGATTGGCAGAAGTCTATGGAGCAGTTCCCGGATGACATTTTGTATGTCAAACCGGGCGTGTAAGAAAAATTAACTATTAAAAGTCAAGCTCAAAAATGAATGGTGGTGGTGAAAAAAGATGGCACAAAAAAGGTATAGCAAAGCTGAGGTCTTGCCAGACCCCTGCAGGCTATTCAAGTAGTTGCACTCAAGTCGCTGAGCAATAAGGCTGTCTGGATTTCTCCATAGCGAAAACAAGTCGCACCAATTTCTTGGCAGCATGGGAAAGTGCAATGTTGTAGTGCTTGCCCTCCGCCCGTTTCTTTGCGAGATATGCGGCAAAAGTCGGATCCCAGTGGCAAACATACTTGGTTGCGTTGTAAAGGGCATAGCGCAGATAACGTGAACCACGCTTTTCAATGTGCGGGTAACAATTCTTGAGCTGTCCGGACTGGTAAGTTGAGGGAGACATCCCGGCATAAGCCAATAATTTGTCTGGGGAAGCAAAACGGGTGAAGTCGCCAACTTCAGCAAGAATCATGGCCGCCATACGAAAGCCCAATCCAGGGATCGTAGTAATGGGAGAATCCAGTTCTATCATCAAGGACTGAATCTGTTCTTCAATTTCAGCAATTTCGTTGTCCAGTTCACGGATGAGCCGAATGGTGTGCTGCAATTCAAGGGACTTGGCAGGCATCCAGGAGCCAATAGAGTTTCTGGCGGCATCTCGGATTTCAAGAGCCATATTTCGCTTGTAGCGGCCTTTGGAGGCGGTTTCAAGAAGTGCTTTCAGCCTTGTTAAATGGGCTGCGGCAACTTGATTGGCACCGGGGAACTCCTCCAGCAAAGAGTAAACGGAAGCAATATGCAGAGAAGAAACGAGCGTTTCCAGTTCTGGAAACAGGATGCAGACCAGCCGGGCAATAGAACTTTTTAGCTTAGCACGCTCTTTTACCTTATCAAAACGGTATCTGGTAAGTGACTTCAGCTCCTCATTACGGTATGCTGTATCTGTGTAGGGTTTGAGACCTACATCGGATAACAGCATAGATGCAATCGTGCGTGCATCCACTCGGTCAGTTTTGGTCTTTCTCAGACTGGGGCTCTTTCGGTAAAGGTTTGTACGCAAAGGGTTCAAGACATAGGTGGGTAGACCATTGTCAAGAAGAAACCCAAGTAGGTTGTAGCTGTAATGTCCGGTTGCCTCAAGCCCTACCTTTATTTTGTCCTGGTGAGAGACGCAGACTCGGATCTTCTCCAGAAGAGTACGGAATCCATCCATATTATTAGAAATCATAAACACATCCATAAGCACTTCACCCTCTGCACTTTGGATAAAGCAATCGTGTTTATCTTTCGAGACATCGATACCAACAGAAACTGTCATTACAATTCCTCCAGCGGTTAGATTTGTGATGCTGCATCCACAGTACGCCTTACTTTTGTAGCCTTGTTCCACATAAACCGTCTGGCGGTATTTAACTGATTAACAAAATTGTAAGGGGCTGAGGTTGGAACCTTTCTTGAACCATCATGTGGTAGGAGGTCAGCACCAATCCACAGCATCCCTTACAGTGTAGCACCAGCCCTTGGAGAGGGGCTCTAACAACTACTACTCTATAATACAAGGAAGTCAGTCATGAATCGAATAGAATCCGCAAAGCGGTACACCGACAAACTTTATGACGGGGCAGCTTCTCCGTTGGAGACCACCGACCCCGAATTTGCCGCAATCAAGGAACGGCTCATCTACGGCGAGGTCTACGCTGAGGAAAAACTGCCTGCCCGCCTGCGGGAACTGGTCATCCTGGTGGCAGCTACTACCAACCAGACTTTCGCAGAGGTGAAACGTCATACGGCAGCAGCCCTTCAAAGCAGCGTGACTCCGAATGAGGTCAAAGAAGCAGTCTACCACTGCGCCCCTTATATCGGACTTGCAAAGGCTGAGGCAGCAGTGGAGGCAGTTAATGAGGTGTTGACAGCCCAGGGCATCCAGCTTCCGCTGGTCAGCGGCCAGACCGTCACCGAGGAGAGCCGACTCGCTGACGGCATTGCGGCCCAGAAGTCTATCTTCGGGGACAGCATTGACGCTATGCGCGCCGCCGCGCCGGAAAACCAGAAGAACATCCAAGACTATCTTTCCGCCTACTGCTTCGGAGACTTTTATACCCGAAAGGGCCTGAATATCCAGGAGCGCGAACTGCTGACCTTCGCCATTCTCTGCACTCAGGGTGGGTGCAAACCCCAGGTGAAAGCCCATGTGGGCGGCAACGCCACTGTTGGCAACGACAAGGAAGTCCTGTTGGCCGCTCTCACTGTATGTCTGCCCTACATCGGCTTTCCTCGCACCCTGAACGCTTTGGGCTGTATCAACGAGGTGCTGCCAGAATAAATGAGATGGTGTTATTTTGTATAAGCAAGCACCATAAAAATGTTTTTGAATCTACATTGTTCAAGGAGGCTACCAGCCTTACTTTACGACAAGGATGTCGCCCAGCCGATACCGACACAGTCCAAAGCCAGTTTCCGAGCGCTCCAAAATGGTCTCTGGGATCTGCCTGAGATACTTCCGTCCAAAGCTGGTGGTGCCGAAATACGCGTCAAAGTTGGCCACCGGAAGCACCACCCAGTCGGAATCCTCCGGCTTGTTGGCAAGGTAGTAGGCTACCAGCGTCGTGGCCATCTCCACGGGGATACCCTTGGGTGTGAGGCTGCAGAGCTGCTCCACCAGCGCGGACGGCAGTTCCGGCTCCTCCTTGCGGAGCGGCCCCAGTTCCAGGGCCTGGGCCAGAAAACTGTCAAACCGCAGGCCCCACTGTCCCTTAGTGGTGGGAGCAAACAGAGGGATCTGCATTTGGATTACCTTGTCCCGCCAGGCCCGGTCAAAGCCCTTCTCAATGGCAGCACACTTCTTCTGGGCGCTGCTGGATACCCGTTCTGGATTTTCCCGCACAAAATCCACCACTTGATGTACATGGCGGTGAAACCATCCGCTGCCGTTTTCCTCCACAAGGCCGGGAAATTCCCAATGGAGTTCCCCAAAATCACTGCCAAACTGCCACGCCTCCCGGGGCGTGGCTTTTTTGCTGCTTGGCACACTGCACCAGGCGCATAAGCCCCGCTTGGCATAGTCGATGCGTTCCCGGGGCGCTTCGGCTGGGCTGCCATCCTCATTATGAAACAGAAACCCTCTTGCCAGGATGGTCAGCACCCGGTTGAGTCCCTCGAAATCCAGGATGGTGTCGAAGGTAAAGCGGCCCAGATAGGTGGTGTCCTGCTTGTTCCGGGCAGTGTAGTTTACCGCACCGGTGTAGTCCTGAAATTCCTTCCACTCATTCAGCATGATCCACCTCCAGAACATGTTCCTCAATGTGGTCCGGCAGAAGATCCCACAGCAGGTTCCGCTTGCCAATGGCCACCACATAGGGTGCCGCCAGGCTGGGACGGATGATCTTATTCAACAGCTTGCGGCAGACCTTGGACACCACGGCCCGCTCATTGCCGCTGAAGGGGGCAGCCAGATAGGTCTCCATCATCTTCTGGAAGGCCGGGGAATCTGCCGGGCGGCGGAGCTGCTTCCGCTCCCGGGCAGACTCCAGATCGTCGATGTCGCAGACCAGATCCCCCAACATGCGGAATCCGCCGTGGCGGAAATCGGTCAGCAGATCGTAGTAGTACGCCGCCTCCGGCAGATGCTCCTGCAGAAATGTTTCTCTCTGTTTTTCTGTCATCAGGTGCCACTGCTGTTCTACGATCGCCTTTCTCAAAGTAGAAATACGCTCCAATGAAAGCTGCTGGAAGAAGGCATACAGCTCGTCGCTGTCATAAACCTCCTCTTGTCCCCTGGCGTAGAGGATACGGTCAATGTCCGTTTTCCGCTGCTGGCCCCTGGCGGGGGCACGGCAGGCCCGGATGCGGGAGAGACAGTGCTCGTAGTCCCACAGCAAGGCAGAGACAGAAGAAAGAGTGTTTTCGTCCAACTGCTTCTTCCAACTTCGCTCCCGGGCGAAAGCGAACAACTCGCTGTCCTTTGCCGGTTTCTTTTGTATCTTGGGCGTATTGCGCTCCAGCTGGCGGGCCAGCCAGGGTAATCGCTCCACCGGGGAGTCCACCATGTCCCAGTCGATCCCGGCAAAGAAAGTCTCCAGCCGCTCACGGTGGGTGGGCTCGTACCAGGTGCGGTTACGCTCCTCCGCACGCTCCAACAGATATTTGTACTGGAGGAAAGGAGTGCGCTTTACCTTCCGTCCGCCCAGAAATTCATCCAGATTGGGCTGTACACCGGTCTTGGCCGCGTCGATCTCCAGTCCGCTGTAGATGGCCAGAGCCTCCAAGTCCCGGCGGCACCGCTTGCGCTCCTCCGGGTCGGCGTGGTCGTTGTAGGCGATGACGCTGCG
>ERZ1643246.1855-NODE-1855-length-21686-cov-6.955249_pt1 | contig 21686 bp, 25 predicted proteins | sample MGYA00579265_ERZ1643246 | MGnify/ENA primary metagenome ERZ1643246 (study PRJEB29033, sample SAMEA4952261) | chicken gut metagenome | biome: Broiler Chicken; feature: Gastrointestinal Tract; material: Caecum | place: Ireland | collected 2018 | study: Broiler...
TCACGTCTGATCGAAGGTATGGATGTAAACGAGGCAATCTCGCGCATCGACGGAATCAAATGCGGTTTCAAGTCAACATCCTGTCCGGATCAGCTCGCACAGGCATTAAAACAGGCAGTCGGTCAATAACCGGCTGCCTTCGTCTTTTATCATTGAATTTTCACCCTGAACATGGGATAATAAAGATTGATCAATATAAAAAGGTCCTCCATTAAGCCCTGAGAGCAGCCGCCATATGTACAGCCGTTTATTTTGTGGTGTTTCCTCGGAACAGGTTTCTCAAATTTATATAATCTGATTGTTAATAGTTTCCGTGGCGCACAGTGGCGGCTGCTCTCAGAGTTTAATGGAGGATTAAGTTTTAATTATGAATCCTTATGGAAGGAGGATTCCGTCTGTAAATGAAGCGGTTTCGTCATAAGGATATGCATCGTAGTCTCCTGCGATATGCTGAGAGCGAACACGATAATAATATCCTCTGTCCACTTTTACGGAATCTGCTGTAGACATATAGTCCGCATTCTTAGCTTCTTCCGCCCATCCATATACATATCCCCACGCGTCTTCTTCTTCAAGATATCTTTCCACATATACTATAGTCGCCATATAATCTACCGTCTGATTTGCAGTCGTTGATGCATAGGCATAGACTCTTGTCAGACCCGCTTTGTCATGGGCGGATGAGAGTATCCTGTTGAACTGTCCTCTGTCGTCAGATAGGATCCGTCAACACACTTTAAATCCGGATCAGAAGTTTCAGCACTTACAACCGAACCTGCCATTGCAACACAAAGAGCTACAATACTAAAAAAAGATAAAATGCGCTTTTTCATTTGTTCTTCCCCTGTTTATTTTTTCTAGATTATCAGTTCCTGTTAAATAAACAACTGATGAAAGAAAAACTTACGCGTTTTTCACATTAAAATTATATTTTCTACAATTTTTTCAAATTCTTCTTTTTCAATAACTCCCATAAGCTGATATTGAACATCTCTGTATTCTGTTTCAGCCTCATATCTTTTACGGTTTGTATCACTCAGCAAATATTCGGTAACATGAAAAACAATACCACTATCAAGTTCAATATCATATTCATCTGTTACTTTATCTACTTCAATTTGTCCTAGAGAGGAATCTGCATCATTCATATACATGGAATATTGAATATTTTGCCCGTTATACTTATATAATAGGATAGCTCTATTTTGTTCCTCATCTATTTCATATCCACTTAAATACATATTTTCTGGAAAATATGTTAATCTTATAGGTACTATTCCTAACTCATCTGTAATTTCTTTATAAACTTGAATCACATCAATATCTTCCGTCTCATAAATATCCATATCCTCAACATTAATAATATTTGCTTTCTCATCCCCCGCAACTCTATCCCACAGCACCTTCCAATACGACTTACTCCCCGTACCGGTTATCACACTTCCGCACACAAGAATAAGCACAGCCGCAAGCGCCAGGAATAATCGGCGTTTCTTCTTGCTGCGATGTACGACTTTTTTGATTCTTTTATCGTATTCATACTCCTGTATTTTATTAAAGAGAGAAGTTTCCATATCTTCAGACACTTTAAGATCGTCGAGATCCTTTCTGGACTCAACCTGCTTTTCTATCTCTTGTGCTTCTTTGTCTACTTCTTCTTTCAGTGATAACTTTTTCAGTTCTTTCATTCTTTACACCTTTTACTGTCCTATCTTTTCCTTGACTTTTCATCAAATAAGGTTAAGATGAAATTAGTTTTAATACGATTACTTCTGGAGGTTAATTTTATGAAACGAATCATTCTGACCGGCGGAGGAACCGCCGGACATGTTACCCCTAATATCGCCCTGATTCCCAAACTCAGAGATCTGGGATACGACATTCAATATATCGGCTCATACAATGGTATTGAGAAGGAACTCATAGAGCCTTTCGGTATTCCATATCACGGAATCTCTTCAGGCAAACTGCGCCGCTATTTCAGTGTACAGAACTTCACGGATCCTTTCCGAGTAATAAAGGGTTTTTCTGAAGCCCGCAAACTGATCAAAGACCTGAAACCTGATGTGATCTTCTCCAAAGGCGGATTCGTCTCTGTGCCTGTCGTCCTTGCCGGTAAGCGATGCAAAGTTCCGGTGATCATTCACGAGTCGGACATGACGCCCGGACTTGCGAACAAAATAGCGATTCCTTCAGCGGTCAAAGTCTGCTGTAACTTTCCTGAAACGCTGGACAGCCTTCCGAAAGGCAAAGCAGTTCTCACAGGTTCTCCTATCCGTCAGGAACTCCTGTCGGGAAATAAAATCGCCGCAATGGATATGTGCGGGTTTACCGCTGATAAACCTGTTATCCTTGTGATCGGCGGAAGTCTTGGATCCGTAATCGTTAATAATGCGGTTCGCAAGAGTCTTCCCCGATTGCTGGAGAAATTCCAGATCATTCATCTATGCGGCAAAGGCAAGACAGACGATTCCTTAAATGATACAAAAGGCTACTGCCAGTTCGAATATATCCGCGATGAGCTCCGGGATATCTTCGCCCTTGCGGATATCGTAATCTCAAGAGCCGGCGCCAATGCTATCTGTGAACTGCTGGCGCTTCGCAAACCGAATCTTCTGATTCCGCTGTCCGCGAAAGCAAGCCGCGGAGATCAGATACTAAACGCCCGTTCCTTTGAACGTCAGGGATTCAGCATGGTCATCGAGGAGGAAGATCTCACCGAGGATTCCCTCGTATCAGCTGTATTTGATCTCTATGAGAATCGCGGATCTTACATTGACGCCATGAGGAACTCCGATCAGCAGGATTCCATCGATACGATCATCTCTCTGATTGAGGAAGCTGCATCCGGCAAATAGTTTTCCTGATTTTGATTTATCTCTGGCAGGTATCCTTGTAAGATATCTGCCAGTTCTTTATCAGTCTTTTCTGATCATTTCTTCGTATTCCGCACCGTAAGTCTTTGCAATCCACTTCTTTGCCCTGTGCAGAACCGCATGGAGTACGCCCAGACGTATATCCATGATCTGTGCGACTTTTGCCTGAGGTATGTCCATATAGTATGACAGGAATACTGCCTCGTACCACCTGGGGTTCTTCGCCATCAGACCTTTCATAATCTCATCATGAAGTCTGTGTTTCTCACGTTCCTGTTCATTCTCAGCATATTCCTCTTCTGTACTCTCCCTTTGTGGTTCCTCCGGATGTTCTTCGCTGTCCATGCTGAGAATCTCATGGCTATATTTCTTTCTGTAATTCAAGGCCGTATTCTTTGCAGTCGTGAAAAGCCATGCAGATACATTTCCTCTTTTGAAATCATCAAATTTCATGTACAGTTTCAGAAAGGTATCCTGAGTAATGTCTTCTGCCGCATCGTAATTGTCACCTGAATAAATGTACGCTACTTTCAGGACGAGATTCTTATATTTCTTATAAATCTCGTTAAATTCGCGATTACCTGTCAACATAATTACTCCGGTTTATTTCATTTTATCCAGTATCTCATTCTTTACTTCTTCGGTCAGTTCTCCGACTTTCCATTCCAGGCCCACCTGATCTCCCTTATATCTCGGAATCAGATGCATATGGAAGTGAAATACTGTCTGTCCGGCACACTCTTCGTTGTTCTGTACTATGTTGTATCCGTCACATCCGAGCACGTCTGTCATCTTCTTAACCATCTTTTTTGCGAGCACCATAGCCTTTGCCGCAACGTCCTCGTCTATATCATACAGATTTCTGAAATGCTCTTTCGGAAGTATGAGGGCATGTCCTTTTGACGCCGGGCCCATATCCAGTATCACTCTGAAGTCTTCATCTTCATAAAGTGTAGCAGACGGAATCTCCCCTGCTGCGATCTTACAAAAAATACAATCGTTATCTCTCATTGTCATTCCTCTTTTCCTCAGATTATTTATGATAGTAGTATAGACCATTTTCTGGAAAAAGAGAAGTTTTTGTTTATACCATTGTATGAACTTGTCCGCGTCGAAATTGGTCGAACGATTTTTATTGAACGGACAAAGTACCCATGCTACACTAAAAGATAATGGATAGCAGTATGCATTTTATCGGAAACGGGAAAGAAGGGAGCAGTATGCTTAATAATATAGATATCAACCAGATGAACCGGTTAATGGAAGAAAATGAAGATGCCAGACAGATCATATCTCAGCTTCTGGAAAACCACCATACAACAGTATCTATGATTGCACATGAGATCAGAAACCCTCTGACACTTGTTTCTTCTTCTCTCCAGATCATCCAGGCGCAGCATCCGGAAGTAAAAGAGTTCCACAATTGGAATCAGACAATGGAAGACATCCAGTTTATGTGCGATCTGCTCAATGAACTTTCGTCCTTTAACAACAGCAGCACACTCCATCACTCTGTCTTTTCTATCGAAAAGCTGCTGAAGAATATCGCCGTATCCTTCGCAATTTCTCTTGATGCCGCAGAGAGCGGTATCCAGTTTTCCTCAAAGATCATGCCGGGGATGGGCGATTTTACCGGTGATAAGGTAAAACTTGAGGAAGTCATCCTCAATCTTCTCCAGAATGCCAAAGACGCTGTAGGGAGTCAGGGAAAGATCTTTCTGTCAGGAGAGAGGATCAATGATTCTATCGTTATCCGCTGTCAGGATAATGGGTGCGGGATACCGGATAACCAGATGGATACTATATTCGATCCCTTTGTAACCTATAAGGAGAATGGCACAGGTCTTGGGCTGTCAGCGGCAAAACGTATTACAGAAGCTCACGGCGGAACAATCCGCGTGGACTCCTCCCCGGAATCCGGTACTGTTTTTACCGTTACGCTGCCTGTCTGACCTTGCATCTCACATTGCATTAAAAATACGATCCTTCGTAAGTCTTTTTCTTTCGGTATAAAATTACTGCCAGTATGAAACCTGATACAAGCCCGCCTATATGTGCAAAATTATCCACTCCGCTGCTTGCAAACCCAAAATAGAGACTCAGTGCAACCATGATCAGCATTCCCCGGCCTGAAAGGCGGCCCAGTCTGCCGCGATTTAAAATGACCACATAGAGAAGAGCTCCCATCAGTCCGAAAATTGCACCTGATGCACCTGCCGACACAGCCGGATTTTCCGTGGAGAGATCATAAAAGAGCGAAAGGATATTCCCTGCAATTCCACTCACAAAATAGATGACAAGAAAGCGTACTTTACCGATTTCCAGCTCCAGGTTCCAGCCAAGCGCTCCCAGCATTACCATATTGTTGAGCAGATGCTCAATACCAAAATGAAGGAACAGACAGGTTATAATTCTATAATATTCATGCTGTTGTATGACAAAAGGTTCATACATAGCTCCATGCTGCAGCATAAACACTGCATCTTCCGTATCTCCAAACATTGTCATGATCATAAATACTGCCACATTGACTACAATCAGTGCGACTGTGCAGACAGCTTCCGGTTTATATCTCACTGGCATTTTCCTCTTTTTCTTACTTTGAACTCGTCATAGACTGTTATCCCATATTATAAATCGCTCTTTTACTCCTGTCCATCCATTTCCATGATCAAATCTTCCCACTGCCCCCAGCGTCCGGTTTTTATTCTGTTTACTACTTTTTTCAGCGGACTGTACCTCGCTTTTTCTTCTTTCAATATATCCGTATCTGCTGTTCTTTGATACTTTTTCTCCTTTTCGTCATCCTCCTCATCGTCGTCTGTATTTAATAGAAACGTTGCATTGTCAGGGAATTTTTCTCTTTTTTCTTCTCTGCTGCGTTTTTCTTTTTCCCATTCCATCTCTTCCGTTCTGCTGTCCTCGATGATCCTTTTCAGATCATAATGTTGCTTCAATGTCTCTTTATGTATCTTATAAACAAGGATAATCCCTGATGTATCCTGATAATCAATGGATTTTACAAAATACTCCGTCATCTCATGGAAAGAGGTACATAACGGCTTTCTTTCTTCTATATCCGCTTCCGGAAGATAACAGAATCTGTATCTTCCTTTTTCTATGAAAATAAATTCCGGCTTCAAGATAAGCCTGTCAGGATCAAGGAGATGCTCCTTTATATCATCCACAGTCTCCATAAGATCCTTCATAAACCTTTCAATATCCTCTTTTTTCATATCTTTGGCGCTGAATGTTTTTTCCATGGATATCCCGCCGTTAACGCGGTATGTATATCTTCACTGCCCGTCTCTTCCTCTTGCTTTTATTGTCAGAAGCCCCGGGATATCGTTCTGACTCAGCATTCGGAGCTGATAGTTTTCTTTATAAGCTCCTGGAAGATCGATATGGACATCCATGTATTCCCATCCGTTTTCATATGTTACTTTCACTTCAACCACCTCATCCGTCTGATCTTCTCTTCCGGATTCACTATTAATGCTTTCTGAGATATGTTTAACTTCATAAATGACTTCTGTACTGACGCTGTCACAATAATCTCTTTGTCCGTTTTGCTGACAGTTACGTCTGCATCTGTCATGTAGATCAGTTTTCCGTCAACTCTCCCGTGAAAAAAGTCTTCCAGGTCGTACTGGGTATCTGCCCTTCGTTCCGCCTGTACGCCGAGGATTGCAGTCTCACTGGCAGCTCCATTTAATACCGCCTTATCATGATAATAAAATACCGCATACATAATAAGGACAAATAATCCCAAAAACAACGGTACGATATAAGACATCTCAATCACGGTACTTCCTTTTACTTTTATATTTCTAATACATGCCAACTATCATCCCTCCAATGTATGAAGCCGTAAGAAACGGAACAAACGGAAAGGCTGACTTTCTGTGAAATTTCTTTCGAATCAGCATAAAAGAGGAAAACAGAGCAGCCATTGAAAAAGCTGTGAGCAGCACCGTCAGTATATTCCAGAATCCAAGAAATCCTCCCATGATCAGGATCAGAATGCTGTCTCCATATCCGAAAGATTCATCTGTAACCTTACTGATAATCAGAAATACAATGCCTGTTCCCGCTCCTGCTGCCATAAGGATCCCCGGAACTTCTCTGCCGCAGAAAAGCCCTGCCGCTATAGGAAAAACTCCGGATAGCAGGACAGGAAGGCTGAGAAGTTCCGGGGATCCTTATATCCATAACAGCCAGAACGATCATATATCCTGCAAATAATATCTGACACAACAGCCACCTGTTTTCCATAAATATCTCTGCCATTTTTTCTATTTTGAACATCTGGAACACGCTCCCGCACCTCCTGTCTCTGATCTTTTTACTGCATGAATCGTTCGTTTCAGTCCGCTGCAGCTCAGCGAATTGTGATATTTGCCGCCATTTTCTGTTATATATATTCCCGTCATTGCGGAACCGATCACACACTTGTCACATGCATGATATTTTCCGCCGCTCCCATTTCTAACACCGTTCAGTTCGTCCAACGGTATATATCTTATAGAGAGCCTCAGATAGGAACAATTATAATCTTCATGATATACAATCCCGTTCTCTGTCATATAGACGATCTGTGCGTCTTCGCCTTCCATACCGCCGCTTTGATATCCGCTCCATGAACTTATCTTAAACGTTTCCTTTAGTTTCGCCGACGGACTTCCCATAACAGGCAAAGGAAGAAGTATCCTGTATTCAACCGTTATATTCATCTCTCCCGTTTTAGCAGAGACATGAGACTTCCAGCAGGAAATTCCTGAACTCCCGTCTTTTATAATGCTTCTGTTAATGCGTTCTTCTCCTACGATATCAACAATATCCGACTTTAGTTTTATTGTATTAAGCACCGGAATAACGGCAGTGTCCTCCGCCGCGCTCTTTGCCGCGCTTTGTGCTGCATCGAGCATGCTTATCTTTATACTCTGGATTTCGATCAGCCAGATCAGGCATAGTGCGGCAAACAAGAACAGCGGAATACCGAATGAAGCTTCTATCGTTACACTGCCTTTCCGGCTGTACGCATATTCTTTTTTTCTCTTTTTACTTGTTTTATTTTTTATCCCCGGTACAGATACCCTTTCCGGTTTCGTTGGAATTATATCTTTATTCGTTTGTATCGTCATCGCAGCCGATTTTCCTTTCTTCTGTAATAAGTGAGCAAGATTTTTCCGCATGAGGGTGCGGTATGAAGGAAAGGGCATCTGTACCGGGGATAAAGGTCAATGCTATCTATATCCGAAATAGACGGGAAAAGTATATGTAATGCCGCCCGGTATCTCTGCAGTATTTTCCGCCTGCAACTTTGTAACGCACTGATCCGACCTGAAATAACTCATTGCATATTCTGCCGACAGATTCTCCTCAATCCGATCCAGTACCCGCATTGTCACGCCGTCCGGATCTTCAAGAAACAGGAAGATTCTCATATATTCCTTATATGTGATTCCTTCGGACGCGTCAGTCCCCTCGAATTGTTCCGAACTGCTTCCCAGAGTCAGAAGTGATGAAAGCGGGAGCTGCCAGTTCTCCGAAGTCTTTATAAGCGCAGCCCTGTTTCCTGCGAGCAGAGTGCGGATATCGACCACGCTCTCTCCTGCTGCCCAGGCAAGAAGAATAAGCTGTTTCAGCATTTCCGCCGCTTCCGGGATAAGAAGCACTGCGGTCACTGCGGTCGCAAGAGCCAAAGCTTCCGCCTGCTTGGCCTGGTCTCCCATCAGATACATGTAGTTCAGAGCCATCCGGATCAAAAATATCTTCATAAGGACTGCCTCAAGATTTTCTTTATCTGAGGCTTTTCCTTCGATAATATATTCGGTTTCATATGCAAGAGACCGGCCGTTTCCGCCGGATCCTTCATCAGTATTTTCAGCCCGCTCCCCGGATATACCGGCAGCATTGGTAAAATTATTCAGCACATATTCATTAAACATCAATTTTTCCTCCACGCCTTCTGTTCCCTGACGGACAGGAAATGTTCCTCTTCCCCTGTTCAGTTTCCTCTTTGACGCCTGTGCATCCGGGTTGATCTTCAGCCCGGACAGTTCCATATCTTCCGGCATAACAACAGACAGTATCCCCGATTTTTCTATCTTTTCGATGCACGTGAAAGGTCCTCCATCCGTCAGATTTCCTCCTCCGGTTTCATTCTCTTCTGTTTCGGTACCGGGCTGTGTAACATGGGTTTCCACAGCCTGCTCGCCGGAGTTTTCCGCTGTCTCCATCAGATCATTTACCCGGTCGAGGATACTGCTTTCCTGTTCTTCCATTTCTTCTCCCTGCAACGCCTGTTCCTCCCATTCCGAAGTAAGCCCTGTAAACCCGCGTATGGCCGACAGTCCATATTTATCCTCCATATACTGCAGTACCTGTTCTCTGAAAGCCTGTCCATTCTGATCGGTAAGATACTGTATTCCCGTAATATCCTGTTCAATTCCTGCGGCTCCGTAATATTTCATCCTGCCGGTCAGTTTTTCTTCGCTGAATTCTCCGGTTCCATAACTTCCTTCAATGGCAAATACCTGATAATCGCTGAACAGTTTGGCATGATACTCTCCGAATACAGAAAACACAGCCCGATCTACCGTAAGGCGGCTTAAATTTCCGGAAGTATGTATAATTGATATTTCCAAAATTCCCAGTACAAACGATACAAGGAGAACAAAAGTCAGGCTTAAAAACGCTGTGATCTCAGCTTTTTTCATTACTGTTTCCTTTCACTTACATTCAGTCTGTCAGATTCCCGAACTTTCCGAGACAATCTTATCGAAGATGGTATTGATCAGATCGATCAGCTGATTTTTAAATATGAGAAGCAGTGCGATCACTATGACCAGGATCAGGACAAGTTCGATTACTGTGATTCCTGATACATACTGATGTCTCTTATAAAAATCCATACACTTGTCTTTGATTGATTTTGTACTGTGTTTTACCTTATTAGTGATTGCTGTCATAATAATTCCTCCTACAAATATATTCTTAGATCCGAATGGAGAAAAATGCCGGTATGATCACAATCGCAAAGACTATGATCAGCATAAGAAACATAGGGATCATCAATTTGGTTCCGGCCTCTTCTCCAAGTTTTTTTGCAAGATTCTTTCTGTCTTCGAACGATTCCTGAGCTTCCCGTTCCAAAAGCTGCGAAAGTCCTCCGGAGCCTTTTTTCAGATTCTGTGAGAGCATGGTTCCTAATTTGCGATAGCAGGATATGCCGCAGCGTTTCCCATAATTCTCGTAACACTCCCCTTCCGGAACTCCTCCCTGCATCTGATTCATTGTAAAGATCATTTCTTCATATGCCTTGCGCTTTTTTCCGTCATTCTTTCTTTCGTAATCCTGTGCGATCAGAAACCACGCTCTTCGTATCGTCATTCCGGCCCGTATATAAAGATTAAATTTATTGATGATCTGGGGATAATCGATCTGCATCTGCCTGGCGTTCTTTTTTTCTTCTTCCTTTTTCCTCTGCCCTTCAGAGACGATCAGCATGCCCGCAGCTCCTATTCCGATAACAAGAATTGCCGCAGCTCTCTGATCCGTTCCATATTCCCACTGTATCGTTTCTCCGTTTACACTATTGGGAAGTATCATGTACTCTTCTGTGGCTGTCTCCTCATTTGAGCGGACAACGCTGTTCTGAAGATCTTCCATGATCCTTTCATCATCGTTTAGCAGGGGCGGATATGCCTTGATGTAAAATTCATGTGAGGCTTTCTCATCTGCATATGACAGCACTGCTGTCAGCTTTACGACAGTGCCTTGCTCTGTCAGTACATCTTCCTTAAGATTTCCCTGCATATCTATCACATCATACCGATCTGTTTCCCATGAGACAGAAATATCCGTACCCGGTATAGTTGTGATCAGATTCAGATTGCCGCGCACTTCATCAAGACTTTTATTATCTCCCAGTATCAATGTCTCCAGCTCTTCACCGGCAGCCTGAAACGCCCTTTTCCGTTCTTCGCTGTTGTACATTCTTCCTGAAACCGAGATATCCATATCACTTTCTTTCTCTCCGATCCGGGCTTTCATCTTATGAGTCTGATCTTCTCCGTTTTCACCTCTCTCGAGGATCTGCTCGCCTTTTTCATTTATTTTTACCTCTCTGCTGTTATCCCATAAATAAACGCTGATAAAACATATGACTGTCACCGCCGCCAGAATCCCTGCTTTCATATAGATCGTATCTGTCTTCTTTATCTTCACGCCCTACACCTCAATTCGTATAATCTTTCTGCCTGTGATATATGCCGCGATATAGACGGTCAGACAGATTGTCATAATGATCACGCCCGCTGCATTTCCATACAGAACACTCAGAAATTCTCTGAATGTCAGTTTCATATACAGGATGATCGCAAACGGAACAGCGCACATGATCTCAAATTCAAACTTTTTGGACGCAATCAGCGTCTGAATCTCCTTTTCCGTATCGATCTTCTCACTGATGATCCTTACTGCATTCCTTATGATCGTAATACTGTCTCCCCCGCTCTTTTTTGACGCCGCAAATACATTTACGAAGTCCTCCACATCTTCCTGCCCCGTGCGCGCTGCAAACGCTTCAAGTACGCTGATCACCGGGATCTTCATCTCCAGCTGATGAACCATCCTGTTGAACTCTTTCCTTATTCTGGAATCTTTTTCATACATAGGAGTCAGGTCTTTATTCACTTCACGGATAGCATTTTCCACGGAATATCCGGCCTTCAGCACAGAAGACATCTCCTGGATGCTGTCTCGAAACTGGCTTCTGAACTGCTGCTCCTTTTTTCCCGACATATCTGTGATCCAGTCTCTCATGTACAACATCCACACCGGTATGATAAAAGGCGCCATAATAAATGAACCGTAAAAAACATAGAGAATCAGAAGACAGACTACTGTAGTCTTTACAATCCCGATTACATACTCAGACTTCCTGATATCCTGCAGCCATAAGTTTTCCTCTGTTTTTAATTTCATTAACCTTCATAAGGCTTCCTTTAATCTTCCCATCCTGCTTTCCCTCCTCCCTGAATTCGTATAAAGTCTCTGTTCGGACCACTCCGCCGCTGTATCCTGTCACCTCTTCGATCTGAAGCACTTTTCTGCTCTTATCCCTGAGTCTTCCTAGATGGATGATAATATCCAGGGCCGATGCAATCTGTCTTTGAATAGCCTGCAATGGAAGATCGATTCCCATCATCATCATCGTTTCCAGTCTGTGGATCATATCAGCCGGATTGTTTGCATGTCCGGTAGACATAGACCCGCTGTGTCCGTTCAGCATGGCGGAGGAGATCATATCAACAGTCTCTTCTCCACGCACCTCGCCGACGATGATCCTGTCAGGCCTCATCCTGAGTGCGGACCGGATAAGATCTCTTATCGTGACCTCTCCCTCACCCTCCGGATTTGCTCCTCTTGCCTCCAGACGCACCAGATTTTCCACGCCCTGTATCTGCAGTTCCGCATTGTCCTCGATTGTTATAATCCTCTCATCTTTCGGAATATAGTCGGACATTGCATTTAAAAAAGTCGTCTTTCCCGCCCCGGTTCCCCCGCTGACAAATATATTGTATTTAGATTCCACGAGACGCCGGATGAATTCAGCAGCTTCTATCGTCAGACTTCCTATCCTGACAAGCTGATCCATCGTAATAGCTTCCGACGGAAATTTTCTGATCGTCATGATGGGACCGTTTACAGCAACCGGCTTTAATACAACATTGACACGGGATCCGTCCTTAAGCCTGGCGTCCGCAACAGGTGACGATTCGTTTACATAACGGTTTGTCTCTCCTACGATCTGCTGGATGACGTCACAGAGACGCTCCTCCGATATAAAATGCCTGTCGGCGCGGTACAGTCTTCCGCCCTTTTCATAAAAGATATTCTCTGTTCCGTTTACCATGATCTCGGTTACAGATTCATCCTCTAACAGATCCTGCAGAATATCCAGCCTCCGGAATGCATTGAACAGTTCTCTGCTGATTCGGATCTTTTCATTTAGGGGAAGAAATTCCTCCTTTTCCGTTTCCTCCAGAACCTCCAGGATGATCTCCTGTAATTCTTCTTCCCCTGTTTCTCTGGACATATCCAGTCTGAGCATTACTTTTTCATACAACAACTCCGTATTTATCATTGTTCTTCCACAGCCCTTTCCGAATCATGCTGTTTTTTCTTCATCTGCCTTTTTACTGTCCGGCTCAGAACGTCACCGTATCCTGTCGTCCTCAGATTTTTTTCATACTGTTCTACTTTCGCCATTGCCGCACCTTCGCATATATAAGGCGTATATACCCTCTCACAATTTTTCAGGATATCGTACAAACCATTGATGCAGTCTCCGAGATCCAGAATCAGGATCTCATAAATACATTTTTCCAGTATACGGTCAAACAGACGGATCCATTCCTCACCGCTGATTGCTCTTAAATCTGATTCATTTTCCATAGGCATGATATAATCCATGTTTCCGTACTGGCCGGTCATAGAACTGATCTTAAGTCCATAGTCTGTCCTCTCCTGTTTCAGGCAGTAAATCAGATCTCCGAGATCATGTGACGTATCCTCCGGAAAATAATGGCTGCCTCCGGAATACCCTTCAAGATTAAGGTACAGCACCGGCACCTGCATAGCCATTTTCCGTCCCAGACGCATCGCAAATCTTGTCTTTCCTATCCTGTGTACAGGAGAATAGACCCCTATCATTCCTCTGATCTGCGGCTCATCCCGTATACGTTCTCTGCTTTTTTTCTGAACGGCAGTTCTTCCGTCAGGTATCTTCTGTTCCCAACTCTTTCCGGATTCAGGTGATCCGGATTCCCTAATCCCGTTTTCAATGATATTAATTATCTGTCCTGCAGACTGATATCGAAAAACCGGAATTTCTTCCCTTTCCGTCTGTTGTTTCGGGGTCTCTGTTAATATAAATTTCTTGCAGATCTTAAACGGATACTGGATCTCCTTAATACATTCCTCCCCGATCAGAAGAATTCCCGGATCTGTCTGTCCTGCGAATTCCACCATCTGTTCGGGATCATGAAACAGCTGGAACTGATACGCCCCCGTCATCTGCTCGGAAAGTATCTGAAACAGGTGATCAATATACTCCTCCTGAACGTCGCAGATCACAAAATTAACTGGTTTCTTTTTTCTTTTTTCATCTGACATAATCTGAATTTTGCCGCGAGCTCTGCAGCACGAATAAAGATAATGACAGCCGGGATCCTGTGGATCCGGCATAAACGACACCTCAGGCTTTCCCTCAAAAGCCGGTGTAACAACAGGTGACTTCCTGTTGTGTAAGACGCATTATAAACGGCGGATTTTATTTTGTCCAGAACAAAAATAAAATCCGCCTCTTTTTGTAAAAATGTCACAAAATCTTGTAACACATAATTCCATAAAGCAGTCCAACCCCAGGAATTCCAAGGGTTCCGGATGTCAAAAAGGATATTGCGTTAAGACCTACATTAATTGAAGAATCGGCTGGTATCACATACTGATTTATAAAAAATATCAAAGCCATCCCCACGGCTGCCCGTATGAAAAAATTAATTACTGCCGACATGATTTTCCTGCCCAAATGTATTTCATCCTTTCCTGCCTCTCTGTATCACTGTAAGATTTTAATCTGTCCGGTGATATATCCTGATACAGTTTATTCCGGGCAAGGACAATTTATTCTCTTTTATCCATCCATTCTTCTGCTGCTTTATTCGCCTCATACCGTGAGTAATTCCATTCACGCAGAGACATTTTTTCATTTTCCACTTCGATGTTTCTGAAATAACTTTCCACTTCTGATAATGTTTCATCATCGATGAATCCAGGGTCAATCTTAGCGATCTGACCGGCTGCATCATCCGACAGAAAATAAATCATATAATACAGATCCATATCTTCTGCACTGTGTGCATTCTGGATATTATACCCCGCAATCAGTGCATCAGGATGGCTGAATGAAAACAGAATATAACATACAGATACAACTGCCGTAATATAACGGAACAACCTGAAGTCTCTACTGAAAATACTGTAGATCACACCACAAAATATGATCATCAGTACTGCCAGAAACCAGAGCACAAGCACTCTTAAGAAGCTTAAGTTATATTCATTTACATAAAGTATCATGCGATATGCTGCTGAAAGAATCATAATACAGGTGCATACAGAAATCACAGTGAGCAGTATCTTCAACATTTTATTATCCTCAAATATTTTTACACATATAAGGACTGTCACAAAGTTGATCAGGCTGACAAATAAAAGCTGCCAGAATCCCTGATGTGCATACTGTGAATAAGTTACTCCTTCAGGAAGACCCGAATCCAGTCTCAGGAAAAGAAATAGTATCTGTATTCCCGAATATAGCACATACACCGCTGCCATGATGCCTGTAAATGTAATCCCTGTAACATAATTAGATTTTCCCGGTTTTCTCTCATCTTTTCCACCCAGATTCATCTTGAAAAGCCCGGCAAAGAATGCGTACAGAGCAGCCATGCCGACTAGAAATGTAAAGATAATTCCAATGATATTTGAAAAATCAACTTCTAAAAACAGATGAAAAGGATTCAGGAAGCTGAAAAAACTGCTGAAAATCTCATCTGACATCATTAGCAGAGGAAGAACTATGATGAGCATCAGTACAGCCGCCAGTATTCCCCACAGTACAGGACCTGCATTTTTTCTTCTCGTTGTCGGTACCTTCTCTTTTTTCCCGCTTCTGTGGAAAATTTCACCTACAGATATAATCCATATCCACAGCATAGAGAAAAACTTTTTTACATAATCGGAAAATCCCCACTCACTGTCCTGATACAACTGATGTGCCATTGCCATCATAAACAGAAGTATGATTCCGACATTATTGAAAAAGTGGAAAAATCCGTTATCCGTCAGAACTGTGGATATTCCCAAAAGAAAGATTCCTGCAAAGTAGCGCAAAGTTCCTTTCTTAAGCGTTATTCCTGCCTTTTTCAAGAAAAGTACCGAAAACCAAAGCGAAACAGCCGTTATAACCGGAAATGTAATAGCGGACATATTCCTGTACAGGCATAATGTAAACAGACCTCCGTAGACCATACTCATTATAAGAAACCACATTTTTTCTTCTCTCATCCTCTGAAGAAAAATACTATCCATCCTGATCCTCCTTTACATATTCGAGAATATCACCCGGCTGGCAGTCAAGCGCCCTGCATATTGCATCCAGTGTGGTAAATCTTACTGCTTTCGCCTTATTATTCTTTAATATAGACAGATTTGCCATGGTAATATCCACTCTATTCGCAAGCTCCGTCACGCTCATTTTTCTTTTAGCCATCATGACATCAAGATTTACTACAATCGCCATTTTATTCCCTCCTATATCGTCAGATCATTCTCTTCTTTATAACGGACCGCCTCGGAAAATACAAGACTCAGTACATGGCTGAATATCCCGGCGATAAAGAATGTAAGAATGATGATAAATGTAGCCGGAGTGGGGAAAACAAATACTTTTATTAAAAATAGCACTGCTATGATAAGTGCCACTCTTCCCATTACTTTCAGACTTTTCGTATTACTGTCTACAAAGCAGTTCTTGTCTGTGACTGTAGCTATCATCTTCCTTAACTGCCACACTATAATAAGACCGCAGACCCCGGACATGAAAAAGATAATCAGCATGAACATATAGTGATCCGCAATATCACGGGAATAATACCTGCCCGCCAGTTTCAGGGTATACGGCAGCGACACTATGACCAGAATACCTGTATAAAACATGAAGTTCAGCAGATATTTCGTAAATATAATAATTTTTTTCTGATTCATAATACGATCTCCTTAAATATATTTATAATATGCTATCTGACCGTATTATATGATTTGATATATTTTTTGTCAATATATTTTTATTGTTTTTCAATAAATTATATTTGTGATTCAATATAAAAAGGTTTATAGAATATCTCAGCAGTCATGTTGAAATATAATTTACGTGTAGATTTTTATACAAAAACTGCCATATGACGCAGATTTACTCTGCATCATATGGCAGTATCTATTTTTTCAATATATTTTCGAACCAGCTAATATTAATTTTCTTCTGATTCTCCGGCTTCCTCTTCCGTTTCGTCCTTTATCTCCACCTGTTCCCCATCTATCTCAGCTGAAGCTTTTCTTACTTTTGCCACGCTTGCAACTTTATCATGTTCAGGCAGATTTATCAGTTTCACTCCGGAAGTTATCCTTCCGTAGATAGAAATATCTTCACATTTCATGCGGATAACAATTCCCTCTGTATTGATGATCATAATCTCGCTGTCATCATCCACAGCTTTCATTCCCACAACGTTTCCGGTCTTCTCAGTGATCTTATAGCACTTCACACCTTTTCCGCCGCGGTTCTGTCTTGTGAACTCATCCATGCTGGTCCGTTTGCCCATGCCTTTCTCAGACACGATCAGAAGATATTTGCCCTGGCTGCTCACCTGCATGCCGATAACTTCATCATTATCGCTTAAGTTCATACCTCTAACGCCCATGGAAACTCTTCCGGTTGAACGGACGTCTGTCTCATGAAACCGGATACACTGACCATATTTTGTCACAAGGAATACATCCTGATCATTGTCTGTTACTTTTACCTGAATCAGAAGGTCATCCTCTCTTAGGACGATCGCAGCGAGTCCTGTCTTTCTGACATTCATATAATCTGTGATCGGCGTTTTCTTCACAAGTCCTTTCTGCGTTGCCATGAACAGATATTTACCGTCTTCGTATTCTTTGATCGGAATCGTAGCGGTAATCTTCTCTTCCGGCATAAGCTGCAGAAGATTGATGATGGCCGTTCCTCTGGCGGTTCTTCCGGCCTCCGGTATCTCGTATGCCTTGAGCCTGTATACACGTCCTTTATTTGTGAAGAACATGATATAGTGATGACTTGTAGTGACGAACAATTCTCTTATGAAGTCGTCTTCAAGAGTCTGCATACCTTTGATTCCTTTACCGCCGCGGTTCTGGCTCTTGAAGGTATCCATGCTCATTCTCTTGATATATCCCATGTTTGTGACCGTGATCACAACATTCTCTCTCGGAATCAGGTCTTCCATGGAAATATCAAACTCATCATAGCCAATATGGGTTCTTCTCTCGTCACCGTATTTTTCAGAAATAGCAAGGATTTCTTTTTTGATGACTCCGAGCAGAAGTTTGCGGTCTGCAAGGATCGCCTTATACTCTTCGATCTTTTTCATCAGCTCGGCGTACTCTGTCTCGATCTTTTCTCTTTCCAGACCTGTCAGAGCTCTCAGACGCATGTCAACGATTGCCTGAGCCTGTACGTCCGACAGTTCAAATCTCTCCATCAATTCGGATTTTGCGATCTGTACTGTCTTTGACCCGCGGATGATCTTGATCACCTCGTCGATATTGTCCAAAGCGATCAGTAAGCCCTGTAAGATATGAGCTCTCTCTTCCGCTTTATTGAGATCATATTTTGTTCTGCGCGTTACTACGTCTTCCTGATGCTGAAGATAATATTTCAGCATATCCAGAAGATTCATGACCTTAGGCTCGTTATTTACGAGAGCCAGCATGATCACCCCGAACGTATCCTGAAGCTGTGTATGTTTATACAGCTGGTTTAATATAACGTTCGGATTCACGTCGCGTCGAAGTTCGATGCATACTCTCATTCCCTCGCGGCTGGACTGGTCGCTTAAATCTGTAATTCCTTCAATTTTCTTATCTCTTACGAGCTCTGCGATCTTTTCGATCAGTCTCGCTTTGTTTACCATATACGGAAGTTCCGTCACAATGATCCGGTTCTTTCCGTTTGCCATAGGCTCAATATTGGTCACCGCACGAACTCTGATTTTTCCACGGCCTGTCCTGTATGCTTCCTCGATTCCTCTTGTTCCGAGTATCTCGGCTCCGGTCGGAAAGTCAGGACCTTTTACGATTTTTAATATATCTTCAATCGTTGTCTCACCGTTTTCGTCAATCTGATCATCTATGATCTTTACTACCGCACCAATCACCTCACGCAGATTATGCGGTGGGATATTCGTTGCCATTCCGACAGCAATACCGGACGTACCGTTTACGAGAAGATTCGGAAATCTTGACGGAAGCACGGTAGGCTCTTTCTCTGTTTCATCAAAGTTCGGAGTAAAATCAACCGTATCCTTATTGATATCCGCCGTCATCTCCATGGATATCTTGCTCAGACGGGCCTCTGTGTAACGCATCGCCGCTGCACCGTCGCCGTCCACGGAGCCGAAGTTTCCATGACCGTCTACAAGAGGATATCTCGTGGACCATTCCTGCGCAAGATTTACGAGGGCTCCGTAGATGGAACTGTCGCCGTGAGGGTGGTATTTACCCATTGTATCACCGACGATACGGGCGCATTTACGGTGCGGCTTATCCGGACCGTTGTTCAGTTCTATCATGGAATACAGAATCCTTCTCTGAACAGGTTTAAGGCCGTCTCTTACATCAGGAAGCGCACGGGATGCGATAACACTCATGGCGTAATCAATGTAAGATTTCTCCATCGTCTTTTTCAGGTCGACCTCGTGAACTTTATCAAAAATATTATCTTCCATCTCTTATCTCCTTTATGAGTTATTGGCTGGTTTCAGCTCCCGACCCTCTAGTTAAAAAATCTGCGGTTTTTTCACAGAGTCGGTCGCTGTTAATCGCTATATATCCAGGTTTTGAACATACTTGGCATTTTCTTCGATAAATTCACGTCTTGGTTCTACTTTATCTCCCATGAGGGTCGTGAATGTCAGGTCGAGTTCGGACGACGTCTCTTCGTCCATTGTCACTTTGAGGAGAATTCTGTGCTCAGGATCCATAGTTGTCTCCCAAAGCTGATCTGCATCCATCTCTCCCAGACCTTTATAGCGCTGGATCTTGTTATTGCTGTCTCTTCCGACTTCAAGAAGGATCTGATTCAGTTCTTCGTCGCTGTATGCATACCAGACTTTTTTATTCTTTTCCAGCTTATACAGCGGAGGCTGCGCCAGATATACATATCCTTCTTTGATAAGATCAGGCATAAAACGATACATAAAGGTCAATAATAAGGTACTGATATGAGCGCCGTCCACATCGGCATCTGTCATGATGATGATCTTGTGATATCTGAGTTTGCTGATATCAAAATCATCATGAATTCCCGTTCCGAACGCTGTAATCATGGCCTTGATCTCGGCATTGCCGTAAATTTTATCAAGGCGGGCTTTCTCTACATTAAGGATCTTTCCTCTCAGCGGAAGGATTGCCTGGGTCGCGCGGTCTCTGGCCGTCTTTGCCGAGCCGCCGGCGGAATCTCCCTCTACGATATAGATCTCGCAGTTTTCCGGATTTTTGTCAGAGCAGTCTGCAAGTTTTCCAGGAAGCGATGTTGAATCAAGAGCGGATTTTCTTCTTGTCAGATCTCTTGCTTTTCTCGCCGCCTCCCTGGCTCTCTGAGACAGTACGGACTTCTCAACAATAATCTTTGCCACATTCGGATTCTGCTCAAGGAATATCTCCAGCTGACTGCTCAGCACACCGAGTACCGCACCTCTTGCCTCACTGTTTCCAAGCTTCTGCTTCGTCTGCCCCTCAAACTGTGGATTTTCAATCTTGACGCTGATAATTGCAGTCAGACCTTCTCTTATATCCTCTCCAGCAAGTTTTTCGTTATCTTTGATAAGTTTATTCTTTCTTGCATAATCATTAAATGTCTTAGTAAGTGCGGTTCTGAATCCTTCTACATGAGTTCCGCCCTCAGGCGTTGTAATATTATTAACGAACCCATAGGTATTATCACTATAGGAATCATTGTGCTGCATTGCCACTTCAACTGCAACTCCATCCTTGAATCCTTCACAGTAAATGATCTGATCATAGAGCGGAGTCTTGCTTTTATTAAGATATGTGACGAACTCTTTTATACCTCCCTCATAGTGGAAAGTATGCTCATGAAGCTCTTCACCTCTCCAGTCTCTCAATACGATTTTGAGGCCTTTTGTAAGAAATGCCATTTCTCTGAACCGCTGTTTCAGCGTATCATAATCAAATATAATATCATCAAATATTTCCGCATCCGGATAAAATGTAACTTTTGTTCCGCTTCTCTCCGGCTCGCATTCACCGATGACTTTCAGTTTATAGCATACTTTTCCTCTTTCATAGCGCTGCTTATATATCTGGCCTTCGTGATAAATCTCCACTTCCAGCCATTCGGAGAGGGCATTTACAACAGATGCACCTACACCGTGGAGACCGCCGGATACTTTGTATCCTCCGCCGCCGAATTTTCCGCCGGCATGAAGCACAGTAAATACGACTTCCACTGCCGGAAGTCCTGCCTTATGGTTGATTCCCACAGGAATACCTCTTCCGTTGTCGCTTACGGTAACAGAACCGTCCTTGTTGATATCAACCTGTATTTCATCACAGTATCCCGCCAGTGCCTCATCCACTGAATTGTCCACGATCTCATATACCAGATGATGAAGTCCTCTTGTGGAAGTGCTGCCGATATACATACCCGGTCTTTTTCTTACCGCTTCCAGCCCCTCAAGGATCTGGATCTGGTCCGCGCCATATTCAGCGTCAAATTCTGTACTTGATGCACCCATTTAATAACCTCCTAATTTGCATTTGATGCATGTCCGTTCTTGATGTGGAATATCTTGTTGATTGAAAATCTGTGATTTACAAATTCATCAAGTCCGGTACATGTGATTATCGTCTGTATGTCATGAATACTGTCCAGTAAATAGTTTTGCCGATGTTTGT
>ERZ1643246.1857-NODE-1857-length-21679-cov-4.593091_pt1 | contig 21679 bp, 11 predicted proteins | sample MGYA00579265_ERZ1643246 | MGnify/ENA primary metagenome ERZ1643246 (study PRJEB29033, sample SAMEA4952261) | chicken gut metagenome | biome: Broiler Chicken; feature: Gastrointestinal Tract; material: Caecum | place: Ireland | collected 2018 | study: Broiler...
GGTGCGTCACATCCGTTTCGGCGGTGAAATTGTAGGTGCAGGGCGCGTCCTCCATGAAATGGCGGTACACGTCTTCCCTTCCCAATTCCTCGAGCGTTATGCGGTGGAATGCCATCGTCGCTCCTCCCCTTCCCCTTTCGGTATTCTTCGGCGCGAAAATGCGCGGTACAAATCAGTAAATTATGCCTCTTTTTTCAGGTGCGGCGGGCACATGAGCGGAGAAAAGAACCCGCGCACCGCCTTTAAGCGGTACAAAATGGACACCAACAGCACCGCGCAGACGGCGCCGAACGTGCCTTGGAGCGTATTCCCAATGAGGCTCACCGCGCCGCCCGCGACGCCGTACAATACCGTTTCAAACAGAAAATACCCGAGCACCATGAACGCCTCCCCGACGACGGCGGCGCCGATGCGCGCGAGAAAATCGAGGTTGTCCTTGGTGACGAGCAAGCGCAGGGCGCGCCAGACAAAATACGACGCCACCGCGTCGATGCCCTTGACGAAGAAGGTGACGGGCGCGTAGAGTATGTAGCCGCTCAGAATATCCGCGAGGCAGCTCCCCAGCCCCGCTGCAACGCCGCCGAACACGGGCCCCATGCACCAGCCCGCGAGCAGGACGAACACGTCGCCCGCATTGAAATACCCGTGCGGCAGCGGGATGACGATGAACAGCGTCCCCACGCAGCACAGCGCCGCAAACAGAGCCGTAAACGCCAACCGCTTTGCAGCCGAGCGCATGGCAGGCTTCTTTGAATCCGTATTCTCGCCTTTCATAAACGAAACCTCCCCAAAAATTATTTTGCATTGAGTATACGCGCTTTTGTTAAGAAAGTCAAACTTTTCAGTGAACGTTTCGCGCTTTTGCGGAAAATCTTTGTCTCTATGTATAAAAAAGCGAACCCTGCACAAGGCAAGGTTCGCTTTTTTATATTATGTTACTGTTCCATTAACGGCAGCTTTTACGTTTGATAAGCACCGCCGCCAGTGCCGCGACAAGTACAGTTGCGCCGATTGCAATACCGCCGACAGGAGATATCGCGGAGCCGCAGCCCTGTTTTTCCGCAACCGTCACCTTGACCGTATACGTTTGTCCAGCATACGTAATAGTAACGGTCTGCTCACCCGACGTATTCGCGTCATATCCGGAAATTGCAAAGTCGGCAGAAGTTGTGGCGACTTTCTCATCCGCCTTGCCGCTCGCAAACTTTTTGACGACCTCAATCGAAGACAAATCGAATTCCTCGCCATAAGCATATTCCGTTTTGTTTACGCTGACGGCAATCGTCTCTTTATCGTTCACCGTCACAGTGAAAGAGGCGGTCAACGTTTGGTTCAATACATCCGTGCTGACAGTAACCGTCTGTTCCCCGACTACGTTTTTATCGAACCCGGTTACCGTAAAATCTTCCAAAGATTTCGTTTCTGACGTGCCGTCAATATACATAATTTTAAAAGTTCCGCCCGTCAAGTCTGCACCGTATTCCACATTTTCGGGAGGAGTTTCCACCACTAAGCCGCTCGCATAGTTGGCAAGTTCGCCGCCCTGAATATAATATTTCATATCGCTGATGACGGATTCGCCGTTTGTACGGTCGCCGAAGGAAAATACCGGAGTATATGTTTCGGGCAGAATATCCAAATCCTGCGCCTGCGCAACAACTTCGCCATCCACAACAACTTCCACACTGACCTTCGTCCCACAATAAGTGATGCGCACCGTGTAAGCGCCGCCGGCAGGAATCGTAACCGGAACCGGAATCTCCTGCAAAATATTCTCTGTATAGTTCCCCACTTCATCCGCGCGCTGGAAAAAGTAAGATGTACTTGTACTCACTATATTCGCCCTCATATGGTACTCGTATGTATCGATGCCGTTTTTGGCAAAAACAAGAAACGGCACCGTCCACGTAGCCATAACGGCCTGCGATATGGTGGCTTCCATAACGTACGTAACTTCGTTCATCGGTACCGAAGTTCCGTCAGCAAATTGGATATTTCCGTCCTTGATATAATCCAAACATGTAGGGATATATACGCGGGTATCGTCACCGTACAACATCACCTCTCCCAACGACGAATCGTAGAAGTTTTTACCGAAGTCGGCCGCTTCAAAATTCAGCAAATTTTGCGGCTCTGCGGCGGGTTCTTCCGCAGCAAGAGCTGAAACAGAGCCAAAACAAGCGGTAAACGCCAAAGCCAAACACACCAACACCAACAGTTTTTTCATCTTCAATATTCTCCTTTTTATTTTTAGATGAATTTATTCCAAATCAATAGGCCGACAAAGGCGACAAAACAGAGAACATAGGTAAGAATGTCCTGCTTCTTAAATACGAACTTCTTTTTTACCACCTTGAAGCGCATCAATTTGAGAATCCAAAAAATGCCTACCGCCAACACCATGGAAATTGCACCGCCGAACAATCCGTACACCAGCGCCATTTCCACCGAGGTAACGCCATAAACCGACAGCGGCAATATTGCGACGCTCGGCAATACCACCTGTAAACTCTCGAATATGAACGAAACCAGGAAGGGAAAAACCATTCGGCCGCTTCCAAAATAGACAGCGGCGCTCAGCGCCCCTAAAATGAGAAGCCTGAATGCAATCGTGAAATCGTAGCATACCATCGCCGAAAGAAGCACTGCAAGCAAGTAACCCCAAACAGTGCGGCCGTACGCCTTTCTGCCCAAATAGCGGAAAAAGTATTCACGCAAGCTTACCGCAAGTATGCCGGCCGAAAATATCGCAATGAGATATTCCCACCACTTCATCCTCATGGAAAAATTTAAGGAGAGCGAACTGGTAATCGCCGCCCGAAATCCCTCAATCATGTAGGAAAAATAGGTATAAAAGAGCCAGCCGAATACCGCAATGAGCACTGCATACAGAAAATCGCGCTTTCTTATGGCGGGCGCCTGAAAAGAAACTTTCGGCAAAGATGCGGAAAACTTCTTTTCTCGGAAGAGTACAACCGCTGCAGGCACGCCAAACACAACAATCGGCTGTATCACGCTTAAGCCGAGGTATACGCCCGTATTTTGAACATATCGGCCTAAGAGCAGCGAATACAAAAAACCGACCAGAATCATATAAAATACGGCGACATTAAAAACCGACCTGCGCACTCTGAGACTATTATCAAACAGCAGTTCCCTCATAAAGCCCCCACAGATAGTCTTTTATTTCTTGCCGGGTAAACGCCGCAAAGTATTCTGCCGTGTTGGAAACGGAAGCGATGCAACTTTCGCCCTTTGCCGTATAGCCGAATGCCGGGCGAATTTCGGTAAACGGGTCTTGGCGATATGTCTCCGCGCCCGTAAACGCGCAGTGCAATATAACCGATTCGCCCTCGTTTAACAATATTTCGCCGTTGAACTCACAGTATCGATTGTCCTCATCGTAATAGCCGAATTCCGAAACCGTTATTCCGTCGAGCCCCAGCAGAACTTCATGAATTGCCACTGCATCCTCCCCGGCGTTGGTTACCTGGATATTGTAGCTGTTCAAGACAGAACTTTCCGCTGTTCCCGAAGAAAACTGCAGCTGGCTGTCTGTGCCTTGATTTCCGACAAAGAGGGCGACAGTGCCAATCGAATAGCTGTGCTCCGCCCCTTCGGGAGAGGACAAAACGGCCTCTTTCAAAAGCGTTTCCCCCTCCCCCAACAATTGGCGGTCCAACACGCAGGTGATGCGATAGCTTGCAAAAAAGATATCGGAAAACACCGTGCGTATACTCGCGTCTTTGAGCGGATACTCGTTACCTTCTGCATCGCGCAAAGCCATTTCAGAGAATTCCAAAAAGGATTCTTCCCCTTTTACTTCATACAGTACTAAATCAAAATAAGGATTGTACCGTTCATCCGTCCAGCTGAGCCAGCTGTTATGTTCTGCAAAATAAATCCCCGCCGACGGAAAAGAGTTTTTTTCCGCATAAAAGTAAGATATACCTGCAACCAATAAAGCTGCCGCAATGAACAATATTAAGCCCGTTACTATTATGCTTTTTATATGTCTTTTCATTGTTTAAGATTATGCAATAACTTCGCTGTAATTTTCACCCGGCTGTAAGCCGTAAATGAACACATTTTCGATTCTGGTTCTCGCGTTAACCGATTCAAAAGTGAATGCGCCGCCGCGAACAACGCTGTCGGTATATTCCAACACCTGCTCGGAATCGCCGCCTATCGCACCGGCAAATATGCGTATTTGTTTATCCTGCACGACTATATTTAAATGGATATCTCCAATTTCCAACGCATCGGACAGCTGCGCAGAAGCGACTTTTTTGCCGTCGACCGAAATAAACAGCTCTTTCGACAAATTCATACCGATAATCATAGAGCCTTCGCACGCCTCTCCGTAACCGACCGAACCGCCCAAAATGAAACCGAAATAGATGTTATCGGCCGGTTTACTGCGCTGGAACTGCGCCAAATCGAAAGACAGCACAAAATCGGTTATTCCTTCGGATACCACGCTCATGCTGCTGTTCGGGTTGTATATATCCCCGTCCACAGCGGAAACGCTTCCGAATACCGGATAATTATCCGAATATGCCTGGCACTGATACGAGGACAAGCGGAACGAAGCTCTGCTGCCCTCCCACCCGAGAGTTCCTGCCGAAGCAGCAAAATCGGGGACAGAGAAAGCGACTTCGGCAATGCCGCCCGTCAAAACCGTCAGAACATTTGCGTCGGAATACTCGATGAAGATACGCGTCGGAGCCGAAGCATCGAACCCGGCAAGTTTCGTTTCCTTCAAAGCTGTTTCGCCCTGCATCAATTTCAGTGCACCGTCTGCATACAGCCGGACAGAATAATCTTCCGCCGTGCTGCCGAATTGGAATGCAACAAACGCATTGGCGGACGACGTTTCGATAAAATCGATGGAATAATCCGCACGGAAATATTGCAGCGTCTGTCCCGTTCTATACACGGCGCTCTCCGCGTTTTTATCCGTTTGCTTTACTCCGCCGTTCGCAATTTCCCAGCTTCCGCTGACATCCGTATACGACACCAGACCATAGCTTCCGAAGGAAACGTCGTCGAGGCTAATCTCGCCGTACCCCGCGTGCGCAGAATAGCTGTCTCCGTCGTGAATCGCGTCGCCGAAGCAGAAATACTCATATTCCGCCGTTCCCTTGCCCCGGTTGAATACGCCCGCATACATATCCGAGAAATTCGCAATCATATGCGTGCCAATCGTATGGAAAATGTTTTCCGAAGCGCCGCGGTAACGGGCCGTCCAATTTGCTCCCGTTCTCTCCAACTGCAATACGATACTTCCGGAAACGTCTTCCGCCATGCCTTGGAACATCAGCGTTCCGTTTACCGATTGCGCAAATACGATTTTCGATTTCCCGTCAACGAAAGCTCTGCCGGCGAAGATAAAGCAATTTTCACTCTGCCATACCGTCAGGCCCATCGCGTCTCCCGCCGCCTGCGGGCTTCCGCTCAGCTCCGTCTTTATACTGAAATCTCGCATCGGCGCGTGCGTCAGGCGATATACTCCGCTCTCCGTTCCCTTTAAGCGCAATACTCCATCCGCTATCTCTGCCGCTCCCGCTTCGCCTTTCGTTTCCATCATCGAGTCGCTTCCGCTTTCGAATTCCGTCCCCTTCTGCAACTCCTCTTCCGTTATCTGCAATCCATTCACGCTTCCGCTCCCGCTCAGCGCTCCGATCCCTCCGTACATCTCATAGCCCGCTTCCACGTATTTTTCGCTTCCGCTCACCGCCTCTCCGTTCCGCTCGACCGTGAATCGATTGTCGTCTCCTCTCACTATCTTCAGCTTTTCTCCTGCCTGTATCGTGAACCGCGTCACTTCCTCTTCCGTTCCGCCGTTCTTCGCCTTCACTATCACTTCCGTTCCGCGTATCTCTACGCCGTAGTAGTTCCCGCCTTCCTTCGCGCTCTGCATTACGGCTATTACGTTCCCTTCCGCGCTCAACTCCAGCCCCGCGTTGTTATATATCGGCATCTGCGCATATCGATTCTTTGACATGCTCCCTTCGCCTTCCACCGCGTAGCTCGCTGCTCCCGTCTGCCGTACGCTGCCCGTTCCGCTTCCGCTTATCTCCCACTTCCCGGCCCAGGCATTTCCGCTCTTATTCGTCAGCAATATGCCGTACGGCATCACCGTTACCGTCACCTTGCCTCCGCTCACCGTATAGCTGTTCCCCGACAGATAATCGTACACTTTCTCTCCGTCCTTGATTTCCATGCTGTGCACGTCTATCTCTACTCCGCTCTTCACTTCGCCCGTCGGGTTCAGCACCGTCAGCATCTGCGTTTCGCCGTAGCTGCGACGATACTTCAGCAGCAGGTTCGTTTCGTCTACTCCCATGTTCTCCAATATCCCGTACTTGAACAATGCTTCGTTCTCCGCGCGGAACTGGCTCAACGCTTTTATTTGATTGTAGATATCGTAATTCCACGTGCTCCTGTCCCAATTCATTGCTTTAAAAAACGAGTGGTCGGAATCGCTGACCATACCGATTTCTTCGCCGTAATACAGGGAAGGCGCGCCCATGTATGTCATCAGCAACAGGTGAATAGACATAGCCTTTTCCACATCGCCGCCGGTGTAATCCAACAGCCGCAACGTATCGTGGTCGGCGGAGATTAAATACAGGGCAAGGCCGGTCGCACGAGGGAGTTTTACCACCGTATTATGGCTGTTCTCCATCAACGATTGCAGTGAATCCGCCGTTACTTCATTCTGCGCAAACCGCCGTATACCCGCTAAAAACTCCTGGCTCCAATACGTATCCGCAGCATAGTCGGTATACATTGTCGACGCGGAAGCGTTTTCAATGCAAAGCAATGAATCGGGCGCCACCTGCTTCAAATATTTGCGCATATCCTGAATAATCTGCGTACCATTCGTATTTGTCCCCCCGAACAAAACAGAGGAATCGAGCCGCCAACCGTCCAAACCGAACTCCTGCAAATAATACTGCATAACGGAATCCTGGGAGGAATAAATCAATTCCTGCGCGGCCTGTTTGCCGAAATCGACTATGGGGCCGAATTGATTTGACTGAATATTGCCGTTCGCGTCGCGCACGAATACGGAATAATATTTCGAAGATTGATCCGTCGCACTATCCGTAATCCAAAGGCCGTTCGTATTGACGTAGACGGATGCTTCCGCCAGGAAGGCGAATACGCCGTCCATCATAAATTTCATGTTGCGGGAGTGCAGCGAATCAATCAGCTTCTGCAGCATATCCTCGCTGCCGAACGTAGTATCCAAATTCGTGAGGTCTAATCCGCCGTAACCCGCATTGTGGTTTGCCAGCCAAATCGGATTGATATACACGCCGCCTACGTTCAATTCTTCGAAATAATCGGTCTTTTCATAGAGCCCGAAGAGGTCGCCGCCGAAGTAATCCAACCCGCCATCGTGTAATAACCCCCAAATATTCTGCTCGATGGAGCCGCCGTATTTATCGGAAAACACTTCGCCGTTGAAAAAGCTGTCCGGCATGGCCGAATACCACAGCAGGCCTTTCGACCAATCCGGGGTAGTAAAATTCACCTGCGCCAAAAAGCCGCTGGAAATTTTTTCGGGCGCGTTGCTCTCATTCCGGCCAAATTCCGAAAGGCTGTAGAACGCACTGTCGACGTTGTTTTTTACCGTAAAATAGTACCTGTAGGCGGAAGGCTGCGGCGGGATATCGCAGATATAATAATCGTAATACCCGCTCGCATCCGTCTTTTCAAAGGACATCTTGATTGTTTCCCAAGCGCAATCGGCCGAATTTTCATACTCCAAATGCGAAGTATATACCAGAGCGGCCTCTGTAATATTTCCGTGCCGGACACGCAAGCGCACCGTCATCGTATCGGCATCGGTCGGCTCTATGTGGGAAACATACGGCTCGCCGATGTCATGAAAAACATCCTCTTGCCGGATAGGTTCGTTGATAAACTCGTCGCTCGTACCCGGCTCTTTCTTGTTTTGGCAGGCGGTCAAAAAACCGCAAATACATAACAGCATGACCGCCGCCAAAAGCAAGATAAGTCGATTTTTGTATCGCGCAAAAGTCGCTCTGCCTTCCATCTTCCCTCCTTATCAATCCAATATTCTGTTGGTAAAAATTTCTGTTTCCGTATAATCTTCCGTAGCGTTTAAACCATACACTTGGAAACGGTTATATTCGATATCGCCGTTAGCCGAATATAGGGCAACAACGCCACCCATTGCCACGGGCTCCGAATATTCCAAAATCGGAGTCGTGCTGTAATCGGTCTTTCCGTTTTCATCTCCCTCCGAATAGCTGTCCGCAAAGAGCATAATCTTGCCGTCTCTCACGACGAGAGTAAGATAGATATTCCCTTCATCGAACGCATCCGGAAGCTGTACAGACGCCAATCTTTCGCCTTCATACTCGATGTATGCCTCGCGGCGGGAATTGATACCGGCGAACATTGCGCCCTCTTTCCCGCATTTTACGGAACCTCCGAATACAAAACCCAATTCCGCTCTGTTCAAAATATTGGTCTGACGAATTTTCTTAACATTCATCGTCGCAACAAATTCCGTAGCGGTAGCCGTGCTGTGACTCATGGTATACCCCTGAATCTGCATGGCATGAATCTCATATGCCGCCTTGTTGCCCTCGAAATACACGGGGGACGGTGCAGCATCCATCTGCTCGTTATAGATTGCGAGCTGCATATCGACGCCGACGTATACGGAAAGCACTCCTCCGTCTGTCATCACCGCCATGATGCGCAGCGGTTCATCCGGCAAATCCAATTGAGCATTTCCGAGAAGCTGCGTGCCCGAAAGCAATTCGAGCCTGCCCGAAGGGTAAAGCTTGAGCGAATAATCGCTGCCAAACCGAAGCGATACAGAACCGGACGAATCAGCCTCTTTAATAAGCACGGAATAATCGGCGCGGAAACCGCGGAATTTGCCTTGATTTGTTTTCAAAGTCGTTGTTTCCGCCGTTGCACTGTTCTGCGCGAACCCGCCGTTGACCATAGCCCACTGTCCGCCGCTGGTCTGATAAGATACCAAGCCGTACGAAGCGGAACCCTGCGAACTTTGTTCGCGGTAACCATACCCCGCGTGCGCAGAATAGCTGTCTCCGTCGTGAATCGCGTCGCCGAAGCAGAAATACTCATATTCCGCCGTTCCCTTGCCCCGGTTGAATACGCCCGCATACATATCCGAGAAATTCGCAATCATATGCGTGCCAATCGTATGGAAAATGTTTTCCGAAGCGCCGCGGTAACGGGCCGTCCAATTTGCTCCCGTTCTCTCCAACTGCAATACGATACTTCCGGAAACGTCTTCCGCCATGCCTTGGAACATCAGCGTTCCGTTTACCGATTGCGCAAATACGATTTTCGATTTCCCGTCAACGAAAGCTCTGCCGGCGAAGATAAAGCAATTTTCACTCTGCCATACCGTCAGGCCCATCGCGTCTCCCGCCGCCTGCGGGCTTCCGCTCAGCTCCGTCTTTATACTGAAATCTCGCATCGGCGCGTGCGTCAGGCGATATACTCCGCTCTCCGTTCCCTTTAAGCGCAATACTCCATCCGCTATCTCTGCCGCTCCCGCTTCGCCTTTCGTTTCCATCATCGAGTCGCTTCCGCTTTCGAATTCCGTCCCCTTCTGCAACTCCTCTTCCGTTATCTGCAATCCATTCACGCTTCCGCTCCCGCTCAGCGCTCCGATCCCTCCGTACATCTCATAGCCCGCTTCCACGTATTTTTCGCTTCCGCTCACCGCCTCTCCGTTCCGCTCGACCGTGAATCGATTGTCGTCTCCTCTCACTATCTTCAGCTTTTCTCCTGCCTGTATCGTGAACCGCGTCACTTCCTCTTCCGTTCCGCCGTTCTTCGCCTTCACTATCACTTCCGTTCCGCGTATCTCTACGCCGTAGTAGTTCCCGCCTTCCTTCGCGCTCTGCATTACGGCTATTACGTTCCCTTCCGCGCTCAACTCCAGCCCCGCGTTGTTATATATCGGCATCTGCGCATATCGATTCTTTGACATGCTCCCTTCGCCTTCCACCGCGTAGCTCGCTGCTCCCGTCTGCCGTACGCTGCCCGTTCCGCTTCCGCTTATCTCCCACTTCCCGGCCCAGGCATTTCCGCTCTTATTCGTCAGCAATATGCCGTACGGCATCACCGTTACCGTCACCTTGCCTCCGCTCACCGTATAGCTGTTCCCCGACAGATAATCGTACACTTTCTCTCCGTCCTTGATTTCCATGCTGTGCACGTCTATCTCTACTCCGCTCTTCACTTCGCCCGTCGGGTTCAGCACCGTCAGCATCTGCGTTTCGCCGTAGCTGCGACGATACTTCAGCAGCAGGTTCGTTTCGTCTACTCCCATGTTCTCCAATATCCCGTACTTGAACAATGCTTCGTTCTCCGCGCGGAACTGGCTCAACGCTTTTATTTGATTGTAGATATCGTAATTCCACGTGCTCCTGTCCCAATTCATCCCTACGAAAAATCTGTTCGCCGAATCCATTCCCGTCTCTTCGCCGTAGAAAATCGTGGGTGAACCCATATACGTCATCACCATGAGATAGAGCGCCTGCGCCTTCTGTACGTCTCCGTCCATCAAGTACAGAATTCTGTCCTCGTCGTGATTTGTCAGCATATTATAGCTGGAATGCGCTACTGCCCGCGGCAGACCGAGCACTGCTTCGTACAAATTTGAGGAAAGCAGATTGATGGTCGATTTATTTACATCGCCGTTGATAAATGCCTTGACTGCGGAAAGGAACCTCTGATTCCAATACGTATCGGCGGCATAATCGGTATACATGCCCGCCTCATTGGCATTTTCCAGGCACAAAAGGGAATCAGGGGCGACATCTTTGAGGTACTTGCGCATATCCTGAATGATTTGCGTACCCGTTCTGCCGTCCGACGCCGTATACAAAATTGCAGAATCTAACCGCCACCCGTCGATACCGCAGTTCAAAATATAGTACTGCATAATCGAATCTGCCGCAGAATAGATAAGTTTCTGCGCGTCTTCACTCGCAAAATCAACGACATAACCGAATTGATTTGTCATCAAATTGCCGCTGCTATCCCGCATGAATACATCATAATATTTTGAAGACGAATCGGAGGAAGCCTTCCCCTCCGTCGGCCACAATGAGGAAGAGTTGACATATTTGGAATTGCCGATAAAGTAGTTAAACACGCCGTCAAACATGATGCGAATTTCATTATCGTGCAATTCATTCGTCAATTCTTTCAATAATTGTTCATTACCAAAGGTGGAATCAATCAATGTGCCGTCGAAAAAGCCGTATCCGGCATTATGATTTACCAGCCATATCGGGTTGATAAACAAACCCGTGCAATTCAGTTCCTGCAGATAGCTGATCTTTTCATACAGCCCCTGCAAATCGCCGCCGAAATAATCCAGTCCGCCGGAGTGCACGGCACCCCAGGGCGTCTGCCCGATGGCTCCGCCGTATTTGTCGTTGGTAGGATCTCCGTTGAAAAAACTGTCCGGCATGGCGGAATACCAAAGCGTACCCTTCGACCAATCCGGGGTGGAAAAATTCACTTGAATTAAGAAGTCGTTGCTGAATCCATCAAACGGATTGGTATAGCTGCCGTCTTCATTTTTCTTCGCGGTTTCGGCATTACGCCCGGCGTAATAGACCGTTTCCACGTTGTTTTCAATTACAAAATGATAGCGGTAAGCCGACGGCTGCGCGGGAATCGTCCCCTTATAATAATCGTAATATTCGTTTGCATCCGTATAATCGAACTGCATTTCGGCCTTCTGCCAAGTAATTGTATCGGCGGATGTTTTATCGAGTTCCGTTGTCCATTCGACATACACATTGGTAGCGTTGCCGCGGCGGATACGCAGCCGAACGGTAACGGCGTCACTGTCTGTCGGCTCGAAATCGGATAGATAAACATCCCCTTGGTCGTGAAACACAACTTCCTTCACGATATTGGAATCAATCAATTCATCGGAAGGAAGATTTCCCGGATTCTCCGGGTCTTTGGTGCATCCGGAAAAGAACACAACCAAAGATACAAACAGAATACAGGAAAGAAACAAAAGCAAATATGTTCGCAGAGAATTTTTCTGTGAAAAATTATTCATGGGCCCTCCTATTTCGGTTTAACCCTTTACGGCTCCGGCGGCAACGCCGTTCAAAAAGTATTTTGAGAAAAACGCATATACGAGCAAGATAGGAATACTCGTAATAACCAGGCCGGCACACAATACGCCATACATCGAATTATTCTGCGATTGGAAATTGATTAGCGCCAACGGCAACGTTTTGGCGGATTCATTGGTAGGCAACACAATAAACGGCCAGAAAAAATCATTCCAGGAAGCTGTAAACGTAGAAATTGCGATATATGCCAAAACCGGCTTCAAAAGATGTAAATCAATATTCAAAAACGTCTGCATAATGCTGGCACCGTCTAAACTTGCCGCTTCGTGCAAATCGTTGGGAATATTTTTTATATATGTGACACCTAAAAATACACCCGTGCCCCCCGCTGTAATCATTGCAGGCAAGAGCAGCGCCCATAAGCTGTCGATTAAATGCAGTTCGCGCATCAAAAGAAACAGCGGGATGGTGGTAATCTCACCGCTCAGGAACATCGAAAATAAAATTAAGTAAAAAATTATCTGCGAGCCCTTATATTTTAAGACGCCGATTGCAAAAATCGTAAGGGATGCCGTCGACACCTGAAAAACGATTGCCGCTACCGCGACTATAATGCTGTTAATTGTACTCCTGGAAAACCCGCCGTCTGACCAAGCCTGCGCATAATTTTCCGGGTGCGCAAAACTAATGCTGAACGGCGAACTTATAAACTCTCCCCTCGTTTTAAAAGAGGTACTGAGGACAAACAGCATCGGATAAAGAATAGCCAGCGTTATAAGCGTGATTAGGATACCCAAACAAATATTGACAGTTAAATTGACAGCTTTTTGCTTTTGGATACTTGCACTGCTTTTATTCATAGCTCTTTTCCACCTTTGCCATCAATTTGTTCGTAAATACAGTAAAGACACCCAAGATTATCGACAGCATAAAGGACATAACGATTGCCCACCCCATTCTCGACTGGCGGAACGCATACAGGTAAATGACCAAACCGACTGGACGCGTTTGAGGCATTGAACCTCCTTCGAGCATGAAAAACAAATCATACGATTTCATGCCGCCCACAAAAGAGAGCACGATATTCATCTTTGTGGAAGAAATGGTCAACGGAAATATAAATCTCCATAGAATCATCCAACGGTTGGCCCCATCCAGTGTCGCCCCTTCCAAAACGTCCTTTGAAACTGCATTCATATTGACAAAGTACAACACCATCGTAATGCCGACAAAGCGCCATGTATTCGCAATAATAATTGACCACAATACTACGTTCGGATCATTTAGCCACAGCACCTGCTCCCATCCGAACAATTCCCACAGCCGGAACAAAAGGCCGACATCGTACGCATAGATGAAATTCCACATTACAGCGACGACGGCACTCGGCAATACGCAGGGAATATACAGCAGCACCCTGTAAACAGACTGCATATATTTCCCCATTGAATATAACAGATAGGCTAAAAAGAAACCTAAAACCGTCTGCAAAATCGTGGAAATAATGGAAAACTCAAAGGCAACCAACAAGCCGTTCCAAAAATCGTATGCGTTGGAAGAAAACAACCAAACATAGTTTTGAAAGGAATTCCATTGTACATTGACGACGCTCGCCCGTATGCCTGTAAAACTCAAACAGAAGGAAAATATAATCGGGTAAACAATCATTACGCCTACGCCGATTACGGCGGGGATGGACATAAGCCATCCCGCTATATTCCTAGGTTTGTTAAAAGCCTTTATATTCAGCATTCTTACCTCGCTTCAGGCATCGCAGCTCTGCACCAAGCAACATAATCCTGTATATTCTTTTCGTTGCGCGTATAAGTCGATTGAATGATTTCCTTCGGAGGATTGTTATACATCATGTTGCTCAGCGCTTTCTGCAACTGCGCATAGCGTTCCTCAACGATTTCGCGGGAAGTTCCGTACGCCCCGTTGCCGGAAGCGCAATAAGAAATGTTCTCCCCCGTCGCATTGTAAGAAGAAGTCGTATTGTAATCGGGAACAAAATCGTAAAGCGCGGTAAATGTCATCGTATCCATCATCTGGCTTTGCAGCTCATTGCCATAGGTAACGTTTTTATTCGCCATGACGGAGAGCGTACTGTCGCTGAAAACCTGCTGCGCTTCATTGCTCAACAAATATTCCACAAACAATTTTGCCGCAGCCTTTTTCGTGCTCGAACTGGAAATGCAGAATCCGTCATACCCGCCGTAGGAATAACCGTAAGTCGATTTATATCCCTCGATCGAATTGAATACCTCAGGCGCGGGCAAAGTCATAACGCCCACTTCAAATTCGGCCTGCTCGTCGATTTCATACAGCAAATTGTTGTTCAGCATAGCCATCAGGCATTCGCCGTTGATGAACGCCGTTTCGTTAGCGTCCTCGCCGCCTGCCAAAGGCGCATCGCCGAATACTCCCGCGCGCGTCCACGTGGCCAGCTTATCGATTGCCGCCGAATAAGCGTCAAAATCCGTTGCGTCTTGAGAAATACGGCCCGTCAGATAATTTTCATCCGAACTCATACCGGAAAGCACGTCGTAGTAAGCGAACAGCCCCTTCCACATGAACATGAACGTACCGTTCGTTCCATATGTATTGAGCGGCGTTACGCCGAGGTCGGCATCGATAATGTTTGCCAACAGCTGTTCAAATTCTTCCAGCGTCTGCGGCTGCGTCCACCCATATTCGTCGAAAACTGTCTTGTTATAATAGATGACGAACCCGGTCGCACGGAACGGAACGTTATAATAGGCATCTCCGATTCGCCCGAGTTCCCATGCCCTATCCGTCTTGAACAGAGACATAAATTCCTCATCGGTCGTGAATTGCTCCGTCAAATCGGCGGCCATAAACTCCTCGCCTTCAATCAAAATATCTCTCATCTGGTGCGACCAGTAGGAGAATACGTCGGGCATCGTACCGCCCAACCACGCCGTATTCAGCGCGCTCATCATGTTGTTGTAGTCGGACGTAGAATATTCGATGGTAATGTACGGATACAATTTGTTGAACCCTTCGGCAATCGCATCGAACGCTTCGGCACACTCGGGCCAATAATGCATGACGCGCAGGGTGACGGGGTCTTCTTGGGTTGCGGGCGGCTCGTCATCGCCCCAATCCTCATTCGGAGTAGAGCCGCCGCGGCATCCAGCCAGTCCGATGCAACCCATGCAAAACACGGCTGCGAGCAACAGAACCATAAGTTTCGAAAGTAATTTTTTCATTTCATTCTCCTTATCAAATATTTTTGAATTTTATAGAAATTCAAATTTATTTATCGTAGTAATACAGCATTGCGTCTCCGCTGCTGAACGGAATAAAGGAATACTCCTCCGTATACGGAGTTTTCCGGCGGGAATAATCGATAATTTCATCTTCCCATCCCCTCTGCCCGAGGAAAGTGTTTTGTCCGGTAAAATTAACCTTGCCCAAATAGTGATGGTGCGGCCCCAGTAAATTGCGCAATCCGCTGTAATATACCGCCTGGATACTATTTTTCCCTTCGAGCAGATAGTTTGACAAATCCAGCGCATCTTGTTCGGAGAACAGACAGCCGCAGGCGGAGCCGTTTACAAATATTTCGGCGCAGGCGGCATTCGTTCCCTCCATTTTCAATTTTGCGTACTTGCTCTTTGTTACAATTTCAAATTCTTTGGAAAAGCTTCCCGCATAGAAATATAACCCCTGCGGCGTGAGGTCGGCGGAAAAATCCAGCAAATGCGGTTCAGTAATGACAAAATTCCCGCCCGTGCTCCAAAAATTTGCTTTGCGTTGTAAGTTTCCGCCCTGTTTCAGCCCGAAATTGCCGCAAATGTAGACGGCTTCGATTTCCTTTTCATAGGAAAACCGATTGCGCTCGCTCTCGAAAACCTGATTGGGGTCAAAATCGATTTTGCTCGGCTCCAGCAAATATTCGAGAACAAGTTCGTTTTTTCCCTTGCGGATATCGCGTGCCGCGATTGCCCGAATGCCCTTATCCAGATAAAATTTTTCTTGAAAGCATGTCTGTTTCCCATTCCAATAAACTTTATTTACGTCCCTGTTTTCCGCATATATCGCCGCAGAGATATCGCATTCGGAATGTATTTCATAGCGAACACGCAGATTTTTACTCGATGAAAGGGTTTGACTGAATTGAAATATCTTTTCCTGAATATGCAGCACGTCCCCTATCGGAGAAAATGCACCGCCGTCTAAACTGTACGAACATCGGTCGATTGTCAGCGCGTTCGGTGCGTTTAACTGCGTGCAAACGACTGCGGCCCTGCTGCATCCGGCAAAGGCCGGAGGCTTTAATCGGCGCCCCTTTCCGAAAATATACGCATCGGAAGCCATGGGCGGCAAAACAACCTTTGCAAATGTTTGCCCTTCCCCCTCGCATTGCACTTCCTCCGTTCCGGAAGGGAAGAGTTTTCGCTGAAACACCCCTTCCTGCCCGGTTGCCAAATAAAAAGTTTGGGTTTCCGCAGCGCTCTTGTTCGTCAAAAATATCCTCGCTTCCCCGTTGTGGGCAACCGCCCGCATCCTGACGTTTTGAATTACCTGTTCCGCGCCATAGGGAGCGATACAATAAAATTCAGATTGATATCCAGCGTGGCAAAGCGCTTTCTTCCAAAGTTCAACACGGTTTTGTACCACACCGCCGAAGGGCAGCCCGGACATCAGCCGATTGAGTTCTGCCAGAGGAGCATACTCTTCGTACTCGGCTAACAGCGGCGTTCGGCAGGCGTACAAAACATTCCCCCCGGATTTTTTAAATGCAAGCAATAAATCCGCCGTGCTTTTCAGTAAACTGCCACAATACGGAACAATCGCAAAGCGATAAGTATTTTTACCCAATTGAATACGTCCGCCGTCCGCTCTGCCCCATTCCTTCAGCGTCAGTTCATCCGCCAAATCGAACTGAACCTGTAAATCCCCGAGCGATTCCACCAATACCCTGTATTCGTTGCTAATCGCCCTCGCCTTTTCTTCTTTGGCGCAGGTCGCCGCATAAAACGGGCTTATGACGAGTATCTTTTCCCCGATATCCTCTCCGGATATAAATTCATTGACTGAACGCATCCAATCGTTCAAATAATGGAACTGACTATACCACGGCTCCTGTTCCGAAAAGAAGGCCGGATAATCGCGCTTTCGGTTGCCCGTAATCGAATAGGCGGAAAAGTGTAAGCACGCGCTGTTGATTCCCGCTGACGCTTGGTTGCCCCATATCCAGGCATATTGCCCGAATGTTGTATCCCAGCCGCAGCAGCCGAACGTTTCGCTGATTGTGCGAGGTACGCCGGTAAAATTTTTCGCGCTTGAAATCGTCTTTAAAAGCACGTCTGATGTTATTCTTCTGCCGAGGTAATCGATTCCGGGATAGCGCATGTGCGTATACGCATAGCCGCATGAACCGGCAATTTCGCCCTGGTACAGCAGCCCGTCCTCCGCGGGGAAATGCCCGACCAACAGAAGATTATTGTCTTTGCACCACTCCTCGAGGATATCGACATAGGAACGAACGAACTGCTGCACCAACACGAGCGTATACCGCAAACGGAATTTTTGATATTCTATATCATTTCCGTATAATAAATATTTTAAGTCTGCGGCAAACGGCCTCCGATATGTTTTTTCGTAAACCTCGCATAGGGAAGGGCTATAGGACACATAGCCGTCCATCTGCGGCTCATCGGTAAAAATCCCGCGTATCGTATTCCCGAAATATTTCCCGAAATGTTTTTTATATTGTTCGTGCGTGCACTGAATAAAAGTTTTTGTCGCAATCGGATTCAGCAAATCCACATACCGGCAGTCTCGCTGCGCCAGAAAGGCAAACTCCGCTTCGGAAAGAGCGCAATCACAAAACTCTTCCCCGTCTTTCCGAAATGCAGCAACGAGCTCGCACCCGGGCGGAATTTCCCTTTTCGGCATGTATTCGCACTTCGCCGCAGGAGGATACGGCTCCTCCGATTGCGACAAAAAACAGACGCACTTCATTCGTTGAATCGCAAGGGAAGGATTGAGGGCTACAACTGCACCTCCTGCAAAGCCACTCGGCCAACCGTCTTCATCATATAGCCAAACCTCAAGCCCTCGCTCCTTCGCCTCTTCGATAGCAATCTGCATGGCCTTAAACCATTCCTGCGACATATAAGGAGTACTCAATCCACAGCGGGAATGAATAAAAAACCCCTCCACTTTCTGCTCTGAAAAACCGCGAATCTGGCTGCGAATCTCGCTCTCTTCCATTTTCCCGTTCCAGGCCCAAAAAACCTTATTGCCGTAATTCACAGCCATTTTTCCATTCTCCCAATCAAACTCTATTTCTTACAGAAATCATGCCAAGCGGAAAATTTTTCCTTCGCCGGGTGCAAAGGTGAACTCGCAGGAACCGCTATTCCCCACCGCACTTTCATATTCTTTGGTTGCGGGATTGAAGTATTCCAGTCCGCTCACCTCAGACACATTCAGCTCAAATGCTGCAGTTATTTCATCCGAAATATTGTTATTAAATATCATGATGTGGGAAGGCTGTTCCGAATCCTTGTTTTCGAGATAGGTAATCACGAAATCGCCCTCCTGCTCCGGTTGGATAAAATAATCATCCGGCAGATATTCTACTCCGGAAACGCGGTCCGTCGTATGATACGCCGCCGATGCATCCGAATTCATGATAATCGGCGAAAGCGCCCTCACTTCCCAATTCAAATCGGCCACGTCATCGAACAGCTGCTGGTCGCGAATGGTTCCGTCGCGGTAAATCAAACTGTCGGAAAACTGTTCTCCCTCCGTATCCGATTCACCGGGACAGACATAATTGAAATACGAAAACGCTTTAAAACCATACGCCAGATACGCATAGATGTTCCAGCGAAGTTCGTCGATGTTCGTCATGCGATGCGCCGCGTATGCCGTCGACTGCAGGAAACAATGCGTCTTAATCTTTCCGGTATTGTAGGCGATATCGCGAATGATTTCCATATCCGAAAAGATTCCTTCGTCGACTGAACCCTTTACCGAGCCGAACGGATAATAATCGGTGCTTATATACTCCGTTCCGATAAAATTATCCGCATATGACTGCACATACTCCCTATACGTAGCGCTGCCGTGCGCGCCGTAACTGGGCAGCAAATTGGTGAAAGGCACCAAATCGGGCAACGCCTCGGTATAGCGGTCATAGTATCTTTTGACCGTTCCCTCCATCACGGCGGTCGTCGGTTCGTCGCGAAGATTTACAAATCTGCAATACGGGCTGTCCAGCTGCGCATTATATTCTTTAATTTGGTTGAAAGAACCGAGATTTGCGCTGTGCATATCTTCGTTCGCAGCGATGCCGTATACAATCCGATACTTTGTACAGAGCTCATCAATTTCCTGCCAATCCTCGATGGAATCCCAATTTTCTACGTCCCACTGGAAGGGAAACAGATTGAAATTTACACCGGACTGCGCCAACCTGCGCATTTGAACGTCGAGCGAATCGATGTTGTAGCGATAATATGTAACCCACGAACCAATCAGTATTTCCGAATTGAGGTCGACGGGTTCCGTCGCTTCGGGAATATCCTCCCAAGGCTTAAACTCCTCTTCGGGCTTCTCGTCGTCCGGCTTTTCGTCATCGTCGTCCGGCGGCGTCACAATGGGCGTATCATCTCCCCCGTCGTCGGGCTTCGGCGTGCCGCCACAGCCAACAAAAGCGAAGATAAGCAGCAAACAAATGAAAATGCAAATTATTCTCTTTTTCATAACTCCCCCAATGTTACACCCTGTTTTTGTTTGCCCTTTTCTTCAAAACAATACCGGCAAACAAGCATGCGGCAACCGCCGCAATCGCAGAACCCGCACCGAGTACTGTACCGGAACAACCGCCAGTCTCTCCGCCGCCGCTCTCGGCTACGGTAACAGACAGGGTGTATTCCGTGCCCTTGTACGTTATCACGACCGACTGTTCTCCCGCCTTCTCTTTATCGTAACCGCTGACAGAGAGGTCGCCGTCCGCAACCGTCACCGCCTCTGTTTTACCGCTTTCATAAACCGCCGTGACGACTACGGTTGAAATATCAAACTCCTCGCCGAAAGCATATTCCGTCTTATTCAGACTGACGCGATACGATTCGATTTCGTCCGTATCCCCGGGCTCATCGGGGTCAGTCCCCGGTTCTTCCGCTGCTTCCACCTCAATTTCAAACGTCGTGCTCACGGAGGAATTTAACACATCTGCGGAAACGGTAACCGTCTGTTCGCCCGCGCTGTTCTTATCGAAGCCGGATATCGTTACGTCGTCCAGCGTAAGTTCCTGCGTCGTGCCGTCGAGCATATTCAGCGTAAACGTGCAATCCTTTAAATCCTCGCCCTGCTTTACCGTCGCAGGAGCGGTTTTTACGACGATGCTCTTCGCGTAGGCTCCCAACTCAACGCCTTTCACATAGAACTGCATGTTTGAAATTACCGAATCGGCATTTGTTCTATCCCCAAAGCGGAAACAAGGCATTATACCGTTTTCCGCTTGCTCATGCGTGACGTCAATCTCACTCACCAGCGTTTCTTCCCCGATTTGAAGGGTATATTTCACATGGGTACCCGTTAATTCGGCTGTAACCGTATAAGCGATACCCTCCGGTTGGTGGGCGGCATTCACCTGCGTAAGCACATCCTCATGGAAGGTGCCTCCCGCATCCGTCCAACGGCACATGATATACGCCGGCGTTCCGGCTCCCCCCATATTGACGCGCACATGCGAATCGAGCGAGCCGTTGGGCGTGTTGGCAAACACTAAGAAAGGAACCGTCCAATTGCCGACAGAAGCGGGTTGAATCGTAGCGCTGGCGACAAAGGTTAAATCGGAGATATTGGCTTCCGTACCGTCCTTTAAAATCAATTTGCCGTCGGTGATTCCGTCGAGAACGGTCGGTATATTGACGTACGAATCATCTCCGTACAACGTAACTTCGCCCGTCTCTTCATCGTAGAAATTGCGACCATAGTCCGCATTTTCAAAATCCGCGAGATTCGTCACTATCTGTCCTTCGACTTCCACTTCGAAGGTCGTGCTCACGACGGAATTAAGAACCTCTTTCGAAACGGTAACCGTCTGTTCGCCCGCGCTGTTCTTATCGAAGCCGGATATCGTTACGTCGTCCAGCGTAAGTTCCTGCGTCGTGCCGTCGAGCATATTCAGCGTAAACGTGCAATCCTTTAAATCCTCGCCCTGCTCTACCGCCGCAGGAGCGGTTTTTACGCCGATACTCTTCGCGTAGGCTCCCAATTCCACATAGGTGTCTTGCTGCTCCTGGTCGGGCGCAACGTACATCTTCATGTCCTTTATTACCGTTCCTGGGACTTCCCTCGCACTGACGCCGAAGCAAGGAATCATGTCCTTATCTTCCAATGTTATCGTTCCCCCATTGGCGAGAGGCAGTGCAATGGTCTGAGCAAAGAGCGTATCACCCGTCTTTTTAATCAGCATCTGATAGGGAGACTCGTCGGCCACATATCCCACGCCGCATTCCTGCAGCACCGTCTCAGCGGTGCCCACATTTTTGAAA
>ERZ1643246.1861-NODE-1861-length-21659-cov-11.139928_pt1 | contig 21659 bp, 17 predicted proteins | sample MGYA00579265_ERZ1643246 | MGnify/ENA primary metagenome ERZ1643246 (study PRJEB29033, sample SAMEA4952261) | chicken gut metagenome | biome: Broiler Chicken; feature: Gastrointestinal Tract; material: Caecum | place: Ireland | collected 2018 | study: Broiler...
AAATCATGTAGGCCCCTAAAGGGTCTCGAGGGTTCGAATCCCTCCTTCTCCGCCACAAGAAACCCTGAAACCGCAATGGTTTCAGGGTTTTTCTCCGCCGTGTTTCCCTTATTTTTCCCCTTGCGGCCGCCAAAACGGCACAAAAGGATACAGCGCCCCGGCCTGCTGGCCGGGGCGCTTTCACTTTACAGGAAGGTCACTCCCGGAACTCGCCGATGACCGTCACCTGGCTGCTGTCGACCTTTCCCAGCCGCAGAGGCGCCGCGATCACGGACTTCAGCGGGGTCTCCGTCTCAAACAGCGGACGCAGGTCCATGTCCTCGATGGCCGGGATGTACTTCCCGTTGTGGCATCCGAACAGGATGCGGTGAGCCTGTTTGGACAGCTGGTTGGCGGGCGTCCCCACAGAGAGGAAATCCAGCCCGATGGCCTTCAGATCCGGAAAGGTCTCCACCAGATACCGGCACACCTCCGGGGTGAGAAAGGCTCCCTGAGCCTCATAGACACGGGGCTGCGTGTCCCGGATCTTGCAGAGGCCCGTCTTCAGCAGCAGCAGATCCGCCGCCCGGATGGCCTCCTCCCAGGGCTTCAGGTCCTCCGGGACGATGCCCTCGCCCGGACCCTTGGGCACATCCGCCGTTGCCACGCGGTCAAAGCAGAAGTACTCTATGGGGAGCTCCATCAGCCGGGGGCCGTCGGGATTGAAGTGAGCGGGGCCGTCCATATGGGTCCCGTGGTGGTTGGGCAGCGTTGTCTTAAAGGAGTTGTACCCGTTTTGCCGGATGCTTGTGTCCTGCTCGATCCTGACGGTGGGCTCTCCCGGCCAGACGACGCTGTCCTCATCCAGAAGATAGGAGAGATAGACGCGTTTTCCCATACAATCGGCGCTCCCTTCTTAGCGATTTACCTTCTCAGCAATGACATTGAGGTCCTCGTCATATAGTTTGACGCCGTTTTTTTCCTCCTTGGTCCAGCCAAGGCCAAAATGAATGGTCAGCAAGGTAACGACTGCCAAAATCATACAGTAAAAGTTATTGCCAACCACGGACAGCGGGGAGATATTTGCGAAGGAGGCACAGAGAAGGACCTGTGCACTGTACGGAAGCATTCCCTGAACAATGCAGGAGAAAATATCAAGGATCGAGGCTACACGTTTCGGGGAGATATTGTGTTCCGCCGCCATCGGTCTGCAGAGTGGGGCCGCCATGATGATCGCAATGGTGTTGTTTTCCATAGCGACATCAAATGCAGAAACCATCGCGGCCATAGAATATTCTGCACCCTTGCGGGACTTGACATTGCGGGTCATCTTGTGGACCACCCAATCAACGCCGCCCAGATCCTGAACGACGCCGATCACACCGCGCAGGAACAGAGCAAAAAAGCTGATCTCAAACATATCAGCCATACCTGTTCCAACAGCCTGCGCCATCTCAACAAAGGTAAAACTATTTGTCGCAAAGCCAATCACCGCTGCTACAACAACGCCGGAGATCAATAAGATAAACACATTAAGGCCCAGCAGCGCACCTGCCAAAATAAAGATATATGGCACCACTTTGATGATGCTGTAGTCATATGTCTCTACAACTGTGTTCGTGCCACTTCCAACAATCACAAAAATAATGATGGCAATGACAGCAGAGACACCCGCGATTGCGCCATTCATCTTAAATTTATCCCGCATCTCGCAACCGGCGCCGCGGGTCGCTGCGATGGTGGTGTCAGAAATCATGGACAAATTATCGCCAAACATGGCACCGCCAAGAACTGCCGCCATTGCAGTCGCCATAGATACACCGGAACCTTCAGCCACCGCAAAGGCGATAGGTCCAACTGCAGAAATTGTGCCCATTCCGGTTCCCATAGCGGTCGCAATCAGTGCAGAAATAATAAAAATACCAGCGCATAGAAACTCATGAGGCACGAGACTGAGTCCCAAATTTGCGGTCGCATCCACACCTCCCATAGCACGTGCAACACCGCAAAAAGCACCTGCTAGAAGAAAGACGACCACCATCATTATGGTGTCCTTATCTGCGGCGCCAGAGCAAAATGCATCCATTCGATAGTCCAGGGAACGTTCTTTCCCGCCCATTAGCAGGCAGACGAGCAAAGCAATCACCAAGGCAAAGGTACGGGGGATTTGTTGAAACGCCTCGCTTCCATAGCCAAGAGCAGTAAAGAGAATTCCTGAACCTAAATATACCAGCAAAAAAACAGCAAGGGGAAGGAATGCTGACAAGCCATACTTTTTCTTGTTACTATCTGACATAAATGATCTCCTTCCACTTATCTTATGATTTTACACCAGCGCTCAGATCGCAGCGAACGCCTGCTCGAAGTCCGCGATCAGGTCCTTCGCGGACTCCAGGCCCACGGACAGGCGGATCAGGCCGTCCGTGATGCCGGCCGCCAGACGGTCCTCGGGGGAGACGTTGGCGTGGGTCATGCTGGCGGGATGCTCGATCAGGGAGTCGGGGTCGCCCAGAGAGACAGCAATGGCGGGGATCTTCAGGCTGTTCAGCAGCTTCTTGCCTGCCTCAAAGCTGCTCAGGCCCTTGACGTCGTCCTTCAGCTCGAAGCTGATCATGCCGCCGTACATGCCGTTTTCCATCTGCCGGCTGGCCAGCTCATGCTGGGGATGGCTCTCCAGCCCGGGATAGTACACCGCCTTCACATAGGGATTTGCCTCCAGATAGCGGGCGATCTCCATGGCGCTGGCGCAGTGCTGCTTCATCCGCAGGGCCAGGGTCTTCATGCCCCGCAGCACCAGATAGCTGTTGAAGGGAGAGGGCGGGCAGCCGTTGATCTTGGTCACGCTGTTGGCGCGGATCAGCCTGATGTCGTCCGCCCGGCCGATGACCACGCCGCCCAGGGCGTCGCCGTGGCCGTTGATGTACTTGGTGATGCTGTGCAGCACGATATCGGCGCCCAGCTGCAGCACATGCTGCACCGGGGGCGGGGCGAACGTGCCGTCCACCACCACCCGGATGTCGGCTCCGGCGATGTCCTTGATGGCCCGGACGTCCGTCACCTTCATCATGGGATTGTTGGGGGTCTCGAAATAGATCATCTTGGTGTTGGGCCGGATGGCGGCCTTCACGGCCTCCAGGTCGCCGGTGTCCACGCGGGAGACCTCCACGCCCATGCCGGGCAGATTGGTGGTGGCCACGTAGTTGGTGCCGCCGTAGACCGCCGTGTCAAAGATGGCGTGGTCGCCGGGGTGCAGGAACGCAGTCATCACGGAACCCACAGCGCCCATGCCGGAGGCCGCCGCCACCGCGTCCTCGCCGCCCTCCATGGCGGCGCATTTCAGCTCAAAGGCCCGGGTGGTGGGGTTGCCGCCGCGGGAGTAGACGAAGCCGGGGATCTGGTTGGCAAACTTTGCGGCGCCCTCTTCCACCGTTTCAAAGCAGAAGGTGGACGTCTGATAAATCGGAGTGGCAAGGGAGCCGTAAGCCTTGTCCGGCTCCTGTCCCGCGTGGATGATCAGGGTCTCAAAATCTACATTTTTCAGATCAATCTTGCTCATATGAACCCTCCTCAATGGTTGCACCGCGCTTATCAGATAGCAGATATCAGATGTCTTGGATATTTAAAACAATACTCTTGTCTGCGCAGATCTGTCAATTTGCAGATAAGCTAAAATCAAAAAAAGTTTTTGTGCAAACCCTCCAGTAGCCGGTCCAGCTGTGCAGATGCTTTCGATCATTCTGACTTTTTGCAAGATCGATTGCATTTTGGACAGTTCCGTGATAAAGTACGATTATAAGAGATCCAAGGGATCAAAAAGCCTCCAGAGGCCGCTCCTTTTTTCAGGGGCGATTCCGTCGTCCCAAAAGCGGCCGGGGCAGGGCAGGGGGATCTTGCAGTATGGAAATGAAGCCGAAAAGGACCAGAAAGAGCCTTTCCAAGCAGGTGATGGAGTCCATCGAAAAAATCATCCTGGACCAGAAGCTCCAGCCGGGAGACGCGCTGCCCACCGAGCAGCAGATCTCCGAGGAGCTGGGCGTCAGCAAAAGCAGTGTCCGGGAAGCCATCAAGATGCTGGAGGCCCTGGGCGTGGTGGAGATCCGCCGGGGACTCTGCACCGTCATCAGCGAAAATCCGGAGCAGGGCTATCTGAACGTCTTTCTGTCCCACCTCTATCTGCTCAGCGGCAGCGCAGAGGAGCTGCGGGAATTCCGCAAGATCATCGAGGAGGCCTATACCACCCAGGCCATCGCCACCGCCACGGAGACGGATATCACGGCGATCCGGGAGGCCCTGGAGCAGTTCCGCGCCCGCTGCCGGGACGGCACGCTCACCGTGGACGATGATCTCCGCTTCCACAACCAGATCCTGCAGGCCACCCACAACGCCTTTCTGATCTCCATGGGGACCGCCCTCAACGCCCTCTTCCGGGACAGCATCGGCGCCTCCATCCGAAAATACCCGGAGGTGGCCCTGGCGGACCACGAGAAGATCTTTGCCGGCATCCTGCAGCGGCGGGCTGAGCTGGCCGCCGAAGCCATTGAGGAGAGCGCCGACCGCTGGTCCCTCTCCCTGCCCCGGATCGAGAACTCCCTGTTATGAATCCATACAAAACGGCATTGTGCGGCTTGTGCACAATGCCGTTTTCTGTCTCCGTCTATCATTCTCTTCTTGACAGGCGGTCTTTTTGTGCTAAGATTTAGACATCAGATGTCTTATGTTTCAAAATTCTAATCCAACAGAAATCGGGAGGTCTTCACAAATGGGCAAGGTCTATTACGATAAAGACGGCGATATCAACGTGGTGCGGGATAAAGTTGTTGCCATCATCGGATACGGCAACCAGGGCCGCTCTCAGGCGCTGAACATGCGGGACTCCGGCGTCCAGAACATCATCGTGGGCAGCATCCACGACGCGTCCTGGAACACCGCCAACGAGGACGGCTTCCACACCTATTCCATCGCCGAGGCGGCCAAGAAGGCCGATATCCTGTTCCTGCTGCTGCCGGACGAGGTGGCTCCCGAGATCTATGAGCGGGACATCGCCCCCAACCTGCATCCCGGCGCCGCCCTGAACTTCGCCTCCGGCTACAACATCACCTACGGCTTCATCAAGCCGGCTGCGGATCTGGACGTGATCATGGTGGCTCCCCGCATGATCGGCAAGGGCGTGCGGGAGACCTATGAGAACGGCACCGGCTTCCCCACCTTCCTGGTGGTGAATCAGGACGCCACCGGCCACGCCAAGGAGATCGCCCTGGGCCTGGCCAAGGCGCTGGGCTCCACCAAGGCCGGCGCCATCGAGGTGACCTTCAACGACGAGACCTATCTGGACCTGATGAGCGAGCAGGCCATCTGGCCCCTGATCATGAACGTGTTCGTCACCGCCTTTGACTTCTATCAGGAGAAGGGCCTGCCCGCCGAGGCTGTCCTGACGGAGATGTATATGTCCAAGGAGCCCATGGTGATGATGGAGAAGATGGCCGACATGGGCCTGTTCAAGCAGCTGCCTCTCCACAGCCGCACCAGCCAGTACGGCCAGATGTCCCGCTTCAAGATGGTGGACAACACCTCCATGCGGGCCTTCATCGAAGAGCAGTACGACCGCATCGTGGACGGCTCCTTCGCCACGGAGTGGGAGGATGTCAAGGCCGACGGCATGAAGGAGTTCGACGAGCTGCGGGCCGAGACCGAGAAGCTGCCCATCTCCGTCGTGGAGGCGGAGGTCCGCAGAAACCTCTCCGGCGGCAAGGATGCCTGATCCCTGCGGACGCACGGTCAGTTCCCGTTTCTTTCCCCGCACATATGACACACACCGAAAAGCCAGGCGGATGTCCGCCTGGCTTTCCCTTTCCCGCCGCCCCCGCCGCCGGGCCGCCATCGGCCGGGAATTTCACGTCAGGTCCTTGTGATGCTCCCTGAAATATGGTATTTTGGATATATGACATCCAGGCGGAACGGAGGAGGCTGGTCCATGTTCATTCTGAGTGAGACGTCCCGGGAAATGCTGGCGATCTTTCTGATCGCGGTCACCGGCTATCTGATCGGCCGGGTCCACATCAAGGGGATCAGCCTGGGCTCTTCGGGCATCTTTCTGGCGGGGCTGCTGTTCGGGCACTTCGGCGTCTCCATCTCCCCCTCCATCCAGACACTGGGCCTGCTGCTGTTCATCGCCTCCGTGGGTCTCAGCGCCGGGCCGACGTTTTTCCGCCAGCTGCGGACCAACGGCAGGGCCTATATCCTCCTCTGCATCACTGTGGCGGCGGTGGGCGCCGTGACCTGCGGCGCCATCATCCTGCTGGCCCATGTGGACACGCCTCTGGCTGTGGGCATGATGGCCGGTGCCTTCACCACCTCTCCGGGCCTGGCGGCCGCCCGGGAGGCCGTCGCCGGAGAAGCCGCGGCGGCCAGCGTCTCCGCCGGATACGGCATCATCTATCCCGTGGGAGTGGTGTGCAAGGTCCTGTTCATCCAGATCCTGCCCCGGCTGCTCCACGCGGACATGGCCTACGAGCGGACGCTGATCGGCCCCCCGCCCGCCGCCGAGGCTCCCGCCGGCCGCAAGTCCTTCCGCATCGAAAAATGGGGCTTCTTCGCCTTTTCCCTCACCGTGGTGCTGGGCGCTCTTCTGGGGGCTGTCTCCATCCCCCTGCCGGGGGGCGGTGCCTTCTCCCTGGGGACCGCCGGCGGCCCCCTGATCGTGGGTCTGCTGGTGGGGCATATCGGCCGCGCAGGCCCGGTGGACCTGCGGCCCACCCCCAGCCTCTTCGGCCCGCTCAAGGAGATCGGCCTGATCCTCTTCTTTTCCTCCGCGGGGGCGGAGGGCGGCCAGCGCCTGGCGGAGATCCTGGCCGAGTACGGCCCCAGCCTGATCCTGTACGGCGCGCTGCTGGCCATCATCCCCATGACAGCGGGCTATTTCGTGTCCCGGAAGCTGCTGCGGCTGCCGCTGCTCAACGGTCTGGGCTCTCTCACCGCCAGTATGACCAGCACGCCGGCCCTGGCGATGCTGGTGGAGCTCTCCGGCACGGACGATGTGGCGGCGCCCTACGCCACCACCTATCCCATCGCCCTGATCACCCTGGTGCTGACCATGCAGGTCCTGGTGAATCTGTGACATCCATCTGTTCTTCTGACAGGCAGTACCCCCGGGAGCCTTCCGGCTCTTCCGGGGGTCTTTCATTCAGCCGCCCGGGCCGGCGGCGCCCTCCGCAAAGTTTTACCTGCCCTTTACCGGCACAGGATAGTGCCGGCGCCGAACTTCGCCTATACTGGAGTCAGACAAGATCTGGAACTGTTCGGGAGGTGCGGCGGATGAGCCCCAGTCGTTTTGGCAGCCGTCAGCCTCTTCCTGCGCCGGAGCCGGCCTGTGCCCTGAGCGGCCATGCCGGCGCCGGCGCTTCTGCGCGCCGGTCCGGCGGCCCGCGCCGCTGCGGGCCGCCCGGCCGATCCTGATCAGAAAGGTAGAATGACCATGCAGAAAACTTACGTCCTGGATACCAATGTGCTCATGCAGGCCCCCTATGCCCTGGAGTCCTTTGAGGACAATCACATCGTTCTGCCGCTGGCCGTGCTGGAGGAGTTGGACGGCCTGAAGCGCGCAGAGGGAGAACCGGGCAGCAATGCCCGGCAGGTGATCCGCTTTCTGGAGCAGCTCCGGCGGCAGGGGAATCTGCTGGAGGGCGTGCCGCTTCCGGGCGGCGGCACGCTGCGGCTGGAGGTGAATCACATCGCGGTGCCCCTGCCGGACGGCATGGATCCCTCCAGCCGGGACGGGCGGGTCCTGAAGGTCTGCAGGGGCCTGCTGGAGGAGGGGACCCCTGCCACACTGGTGACCCGGGATATCGTGTCCCGGATCAAGGCCCAGATGATGGGCGTTCCGGCAGAGGACTTCACCACCGATCAGGTGCCCAGCAGCGCGGCCCCCTATACGGGGCGGGCCGATGTGTACGTGCCCAATGAGCTGCTCGCTTCCTTCCGGAAAAAGGGGCTCCCGGCGAGGGACCTGTACACGGTGGACCAGGACGGCGCGCGGCAGCCAGTGCGCCCGACGGAAAATCAGTTCCTGCTGCTGCGCTCAGACGTATCGGAAAAAAAGACCATGCTGGGCCGCTTCCACGGCGGGCGGGCAGTGCCCCTTGTCCACGGCGGCGCCCGCCCCTTCGGCGTCAAGCCCCGGAGCGTGGGACAGCAGTTCCTGCAGGAGGCGCTGCTGCTGAGCGCCGACGAGGCTCCGCTGGTGATCGTCAAAGGTCCGGCGGGAACGGCCAAGACTTTTTACACCCTGGCCGCCGGTCTGGAGCAGGTGCTGGAGGCGGAGGAGCGGACCTACCGCAAGATCCTGGTCTGCCGGCCCAATGCCCAGTTCGACCAGGACATCGGATTCCTCCCCGGCAGCGAGCAGGAGAAGATCTCCCCGCTCCTGCGCCCCATTGTGGACAATCTGGAGATCCTGCTGGACCTGGACGGTAAAAAGGAGAAGCGCACCGAAGAGGAGCTGCGCAGCCGCATCGACTATCTGTTCACCACCGGCGTCATTACAGCCGAGGCCATGAATTTCATGCGCGGCCGCTCCATCACCGACACCTGGCTGATGATCGACGAGGCACAGAACCTGACGCCCCGCCAGGTCAAGGGCATCATCACCCGGGTGGGGCGCGGCACCAAGGTCATCCTGCTGGGCGATCCCGCGCAGATCGACCATCCGCTGCTGGATGAGCAGAGCAACGGCCTCAGCTATGCGGCGGACCGGATGCGGGGCAGCCCTCTGTGCGTGCAGCTGACCATGCTGCCGGACGAGTGTGAGCGGTCCGAGCTGGCTCTGGATGCGGCCATGCGGATGTGAGATACCGCCTCAAATCTGTTTTATATTCTTGCCCGTTCCGGGAAAACCGTGTATAATGAACATACCACGACGAGCGGGCGGATACCCGCAGCGACGATCAACTAGGGAGGTCTTTCCATGCAGTTCACTAAAGAGGTCAAGGTCCAGGTCCCCGACGGTCTGCACCACCAGACAGCAGCCACTTTTATCCAGACTGCAAACCGCTTTTCCAGCCTGATCCGCGTGACATACGGCACCAACAACGTCAACGCCAAAAGCCTGCTGGGCGTGCTTTCCCTCTCCATCGGGATGGGGGCGCTCGTCACGCTGACGGCAGAGGGGGATGACGCAGAGGCTGCCGTCTCCGCGCTGGAGCAGTGCCTGCTGGGCGCCTGATCCGGCCCCTGAACATACAAAAACGGCCGCCGGCTAAAAAGCCGGCGGCCGTTTTGTGTTTCGGAAGATCCGCTGTTCAGCCTGCGTACACACCCTGCAGGGCACCATCTGCGCCCACGGTAAACGTCAGCGCGCTGTGCGGCGGCGGCACCGTGCCGTCCGGCCCCGGCGGGCAGTCGGAAAAGAACAGCTCCGCCCCGCTGTCCGCCATCATCCGCAGGATGCCCGGCTCCGCGCTGTTGTAGCGCCGGTCGCTGGAGGCGCAGCACACCACCGCCTTGGGGGCGATCCGCTGGATCTGGGGGTGGGAGATCCCGTCCCGCTGGCCGTGATGGCCCACCTTGAACAGGTCCGCCCGCAGATCCTCTTCCGCAAGACTGCCGTATCCCATGCAGTTGGTGTCTCCGGGCAGCAGGATGCGGGTGCCCCGGTACTCCAGCAGCAGGATCAGGCTGTAGTTGTTCATGGCGGCGTCCAGACGGTCCAGCTTCCGCCAGAAGGCGTCCTCGTCCGCCTCCCGGTACAGCTCCCGGCAGAGATCCTCCAGCTGGCGGGCCCGGATGGGGGAGGGGCCCAGCACCCGGACCGTCAGATCCCTGCACGGATGCAGCACCGTGCCCGCGGCCAGCGTCAGCTGCGGGCAGCCCTGCGCCTGCAGCCGCCGGCAGAGTGTCTGATAGTCGTTGAGCGCGCAGAGGAACTTTCCCCGGGAAATGGTCAGCCGCTCCGCCGGGACCTCCAGCTGGCGCATGGCCCCGGGCAGATCTTCCGGCAGCGTCTGCCAGAAGGCGCCGGGGCGCAGACGGTCCGCCACAGGCAGCAGGCCGCAGAGATGGTCCTCATGGACATGGGTGGCCGCCATCACATCGATGTGGTCCACGCCCCGCAGGGAGAGATACTGGTCCAGGGGGATGCGGCCAGTGCCGCTGCCCTGGTACTCCTCCGGCTCGGCACTGCCGCCGTCGATCACCATGACGAATGTGCCGCCAGGAAAGGCCGGGTCCGGACACTCCAGGACCATGGCTTCGCCATAGCCCACATTGACAAAAGTCAGCTTCAGTTCTTCCATAGGCGTCAACCCATGGCCCGTTTGATGTAGAAGCTGGAGAGGATCAGCACCAGGACCGTCATGACGATGGCGCCGGTGCTGCCGTAGCCGAAGTCCAGCGGTTTGATGCCGTAATTGTACAGGAACTGCGTAATGGTCGTGGTCGTGCCGGCCGGGCCGCCTCCGGTGAGGACGTTCACCTTTTCGAACAGGCGGAAGGTGTCGATGGTCCGCAGCAGTGCGCACAGCGCCAGGCTTCCCTTGATGTTGGGCAGGGTCACATACCAGAATTGCTGGAGGAATCCGGCCCCGTCGATCCGGGCCGCCTCATACTGGTTCTCAGACACAGACTGCAGGGAGGCGTACAGCAGCAAAAACACAAAGGGCACATTCTGCCATACGTCGATCACCAGAATGGTCCCGAAGGCCGTCTTGGTATCCATGAACCAGTTGTACACCGGAAGGCCCAGGGTCTCCAGGAACTGGTTGACGATGCCGTAGTTGGCGGAGAGCATCATCCGCCAGCTGAGGGCCACCGTGACGGCAGGCAGCAGATAGGGCAGGAGCAGCAGGGTGCGCATGATCTTCTGCCCCCGCTTCAGGGTATTGATAAAAACCGCAATCAGGAGGCCAAAACCCATCTCCAGAATCACCGCCAGGATGGTAAACTTGATGGTGTTCCAGACCGCCTGTTGAAAATATCCGTTTTTAAAGAGCTTGATGTAGTTGTCGAACAGAATAAAAGAGGCTTCCTCTGTTCCCTTCAGGTAGTTGTAGTCGGTAAAGCTGTAAACAAATGTAGAAATCAGGGGGTATGCCGTCATCACCACCAGGACAATCATGGTGGGTGTCAGCATGCCGATGCCGAAACGGGTCGTCGTGGCCTGTGCTCTATTCAGTTTTCGGATCTCATTTCTCTTCATACCATGGCCTCACAATATCAGAGAGGTTCCCCCTGCTTCGGGGGCCTTGGAAAACCGGCCGGGGCGCCATTACGGCACCCCGGCCGTCCATATGCTGTTTCCGGTTTTCAGGGGGGCGCGGCGGCCATGCCTCAGCCGGCCATCAGCGCTTCCAGCTGCTCCTGGGCGTAGGCCAGGCCCTCGTCCAGGGTCTTGGTGCCCTGGATGATGTTGTCCATCTCAGTGCCCAGGATGTTGGTGAACTGGGTCCACTCCTCGATCACAGGGCGGTACACGCCGGTCTGCAGGGCGCCGCAGACGGTCTCCAGGTGGGGATAGGTCTCCAGCACGGTGGGATCGGTCAGGCAGCTGAAGCGGCAGGGCACGCCGTTCTGCTCAATGGAGGCCAGCTGTACCTCGGGGCTCATGACGTACTCCAGCAGCTCCAGGGCCAGCTCCTTGTGGGGGGCGTTGTCAGGGATGCCGATGCACCACACGCCCTGCAGGGCCACGGCGCCCATGTCCTCGCCGTCGTCAGTCAGCTTGGTGGGGATGGTGGTGTAGTCGGCGGGGCCGTCAGCGGTGGGGGTGTACCAGCCGGGCCAGATCTGAGCCAGGGCGGTATCGCCGGCAGTCACAGAGGCCACGATGTCATCCTTGTCCAGGCTGCTGCCCAGGTTGTACAGGGCCAGGTACTCCTCCATGGCGGCCTTGAACTCGGGAGTATCAACGGTGGGGTTGTTGTTCTCATCCACGACCCAGCCGCCGTGGACCACCAGGTGAGGCAGGAAGTCGGAGAGGATGTTGTCGGCGCTGCCGCCGCGGACCAGGAAGCCGTTCTTGTCGGGGTGGGCATCCTTGGTCTTCTGGGCAATGTCCATCAGGTCCGCGAAGGAGTCGATGTCCTCGGGGGCATAGCCGGCCTCGGAGAGCAGCTCCTTATTGTACATCATGACGGTCACGTTGCCGTAGTAAGGTGCCAGGTAGATGTCGTCGTCCACCATGCAGATGGTGGTGGTGGCGGGGATGATGTCCTCGTCAAAGCTGTAGCCCATCTCGCTGAGGTTGGCCAGCACGCCGTTTTCGGTGAACTCGGCCATCCAGGAGCCGTCCACCATGCACAGGTCATAGGTGCCGGTTTCGTTGACTGCGTCCAAGGCAATGCCGGTGTGCAGGTCATCAAAGGACTGCAGCAGGACCTCGAATTCCACGTTGTGCTCCTCCGCAAAGGGCTCCAGCATGGCCTGCAGGGACTCGCCGTAGGCGCCGCCCCGCAGGATCAGGGTCATCTTGGTGGGCTCGCCGGAACCGGTCTCTCCGCTGCCGTCGTCGGTGGTCGTCGTATCGCCGCCGCAGGCCGCCAGAGACAGTGTCATGGCAAGCGCCAGGACCAGAGTCAGTAGCTTTTTCATTTCTTTTCCTCCTACTTTTCCACTTTTCAGTCGTTTTGGAACAGGGTCGCGTGTATTTTTGTTACTCTTTGACAGCACCGCTTGAAAGACCGCTGATCAAGTAGTTCTGTGCAAAGATCACAAACAGGGTAATGGGGATCACGGACACCACGCCGCCGGCCGCCACCAGGCCGAAGTTTGTCAGGTTATCCTCCGTATTCAGCACAGACAGCGCCAGAGGCACCGTGTTGTTGGCGGGGGAGCGGGTGAAGATGACCGTATAGGTATATTCATTCCAGGCATACATGAAGGACAGCATGGCCACCGCCGCGATGCCAGGCGCCACCAGGGGCAGGACGATCCGCACGAAGAGCTGCCACTCTGTGGCGCCGTCCACCTTGGCGCTCTCCTCGATCTCCTCCGGCAGGTCCTGGAAGAAGCTGATGAGGAACCAGATGATCAGCGGCACATTGATCAGCACGCAGGCCAGGGTCACAGGGATCTTGGTATTCAGCAGCCCCACCCAGCTGAACATGGTGTACAGCGGGATGGTAAAGGCAACCGGGGGCAGGACGCGGACCAGCAGGACCCAGTAGGTCAGGGGCTTCTTCAGCCCGAAGCGGAACCGCCGCCGGGCCAGGATGTACGCCGCGCAGATGCCCACGAACAAAGACAGCACCAGAGAACTCAGTGTGGTCTGCAGGCTGTTGATGGTGGCCTGTCCAAACCCCTTGTCTGCAAACAGGCTGACAAAGTGCTCAATTGTCAGGGCCTGAGGGATCAGGGCGATGTGCCCCTGCATCTCCTCCGTGGGCCGGATGGCCATGGCCACCAGCCAGTAGATGGGAAACAGAGCGACTGCCAGCAGCACCGCGCAGCCGATGGCCTTTCCCACCGTTCCCATGCGCTTTTTCGCTTTCATATCCTCTCCTCCTTATGTTTCCGCGGCGCCTCTCCGCCGCGGGATGATCCTCTCTTCTCTCTGCGCTCGCTCAGGCGGACCGGCGCACCCGCAGCTCCGTGGGAACCACGGTGACCTGGGGCACATTCTCGTCCCCGGCCAGCAAAGACTGCAGCCGCTCCACGCTCAGTTCTCCCATCCGGCGGCAGTCGATGTGGACGGAGGTCAGCTCCGGCTCCAGCATCCCGCAGACGGAGGCATCGTCCAGCCCCGTCACCGCCAGCTCTTCCGGCAGCCGCAGGCCCAGGCGGCGGGCCGCCTTCATGGCGCCGGCAGCCACCACATCGTTGGTGCCGAAGATGGCTGTGGGCCGGTCCGGCCGGGACAGCAGCTCCCGGCACGCCTCGGCGGCGCTCTCCACCGTGGGATCGCACAGCTTGATGTGGCGGGCGTCCACCGGCAGGCCGTGAGCCTGGGCGATTTCCAGAAATGCCCGGTACCGCTCATTTAATATGTAGGGGGAAAACCGGCCAGCCAGCATGGCGATGTTCCGGTGCCCCCGGCTGATGAGATGCTCCAGCGCCTGGCGGACCCCGCCGTATTCGTCGGACACCACACAGGGCAGGTCAAATCCCGCCATCCGGTTGTTCACCAGCACCACGGCGATGCCCCGATTCTGCAGCTCCGAAACCAGCTCCGGCTTGGCATTGCCGCCCAGGATCACACCCTCCACCTGCTTGTTCTTGGAGGTGTTGGCGGCCAGGTCCCAGTCCGCCGCTGTGGAGATCATCAGTTCATAGTCCGTCCGGTTCGCGGCGTTCATGATCCCGTCGCAGATCCCGGCGTAGAACTCGTCCAGGATCGTGGCGCCCTCCTTGCAGATCAGAAAGGCGATCCGGTCCGTCCGCTGGCGGGCCATGGCCTGGGCAATGGCATTGGGGGAGTAATGGAGCACCTCTGCCGCCTCATACACCTTCCGCCGCGTCCCCTCCCGCACCAGCTCCGGATTGGAAAACGCCCGGGAGACCGTGGCGGTAGAAACGCCCGACAAGCGGGACACATCGTAGATCGTTGAGTTCAAGCGGCCGTCCTCCATGTAATCGCTTTCATTTTTAAAACCGTCCAACAGGCAAAAGAGGGGGAGCCTCTTTCCAATATTTTGCTTTCTTCAAGTCAACATTACCATCTTTTCCCGGTGAGTGCAAGGGTTTTTTTGCATTTAATATACATTTTACACAGACGTGCAAAAAACTTAACCATCGTTGTATGGTTCATCAAAATGAAACCGCTTTCATTCTTTTGTTATCCTTCTTTTTCCAAATCCCGCCAGGCGGGCCGCGCCTCCGCCGTGCCCCAAAACGGGCGTTCAGGTTTCTTTCCAGACACCTGCGTCCGCTTTCCCGGCCGAATTCCGGGAGAAACCTTGCAAATCGGTGCAGAATATGGTACATTGGTCCAGCTTACAGATGCGGCCGCCGCTTTCGGCGCTGCGGCATGTCCGGCGGCCGGCGCCTGCGGGTCTGCCGCCGGCAGACGCCTGCACGGCGCGAGAGCGCCGGGGGCAATGGCGCGGCCCACACTCTGCTATCGTTTTGGAGGACTGTTCATGTCAACCTTAAAAGAAGAAATTTCCCGCCGGCGCACGTTCGCCATCATCTCCCATCCGGACGCCGGCAAGACCACACTGACGGAGAAGTTCCTGCTGTACGGCGGGGCCATCGCCCAGGCCGGCGAGGTCAAGGGCAAGCGGGCCAAGGCCGCCACCAGCGACTGGATGGAGATCGAGAAGCAGCGGGGCATCTCCGTCACCTCCTCCGTCATGCAGTTCCAGCACAGCGGCTTCTGCATCAACATCCTGGACACCCCCGGCCACCAGGACTTCTCCGAGGACACCTACCGCACCCTGATGGCCGCCGACAGCGCCGTCATGGTCATCGACGGCGCCAAGGGCGTGGAGCCCCAGACCCGGAAGCTGTTCAAGGTCTGCGCCCTGCGGCACATCCCCATCTTCACCTTCATCAACAAGATGGACCGGGAGACCCGGGACCCCCTGGAGCTGTGCGAAGAGGTGGAGCGGGAGCTGGGCATCGACACCTACGCCGTCAACTGGCCCATCGGCTGCGGCAAGGAGTTCCAGGGCGTCTACGACCGGGAGAAGCAGCGGATCCTGTTCTTCCAGGCAGAGGAGCGGGGCAAGAAGGTCAGCTCCGCTGAGGTGGCTCTGGACGATCCAGCCCTGGAGGACATGATCGGCGAGGCAAAGGCCGCCGCCCTGCGGGAGGAAGTGGAGCTGCTGGGGGCCGGCCGGGAGTTTGATCTGGAGGCCGTGCGGAACGGCACCCTGTCCCCGGTGTTCTTCGGCTCCGCCCTCACCACCTTCGGTGTGGAGCCGTTTCTGGAGGAGTTCCTCCGCATGACCACGCCGCCCCTGCCCCGGGTCAGCGACCAGGGGGAGGTGGACGTATTCAGCGAGGATTTTTCCGCCTTCGTGTTCAAGATCCAGGCCAACATGAACAAGGCCCACCGGGACCGGCTGGCCTTCATGCGCATCTGCTCCGGCAGATTCGAGCGGGACCGGGAATACTACCACGTCCAGGGGAACAAGAAGCTCCGCCTCTCCCAGCCCCAGCAGATGATGGCCGCGGAGCGGGAGATCATCGACGAGGCCTACGCCGGGGACATCATCGGCGTGTTCGACCCGGGCATCTTCTCCATCGGCGACACCGTCACTGTGCCGGGGAAGAAGTTCAAGTTCTCCGGCATCCCCACCTTCGAGCCGGAGCACTTCATGCGGGTGTCCCCCAAGGATACCATGAAGCGCAAGCAGTTCATCAAGGGCACGGAGCAGATCGCCCAGGAGGGTGCCATCCAGATCTTCAAGCTGCCCGGCGCCGGCATGGAGGAAGTCATCGTGGGCGTGGTGGGCACCCTGCAGTTCGATGTGTTCCAGTACCGGATGCGCAGCGAGTACGGCGTGGAGCTCTACATGTCCGGCCTGCCCTATGAGCATCTGCGGGTCATCACTGCCTGCCCCTGCAAGCCGGAGGATCTGGTGCTGTGCACCGGCGCCGCCATTCTGGAGGACTTCAAGGGCCGTCTGCTGGTGGCCTTCGGCGGCGAGTGGAGCGTGGGCTTCCTCACCAAGCACAACCCCGGCCTGGAGCTGGCAGAGTCGCTGTCTGTCTGATCATCCAAACCGTCCGCCCTGGTCCGGCGGGCGGTTTTTCTGATTTTTTCTCTTTCCCCTGTCACTTTTTCCGCGGCTGCTGCATCTGAATAATTGACCGGTCAAACGAACCCAAAGGAGCGCTCAGTCCCGCCATGACAAATTTTCCGTTGGACAAGGAAACATTCTGCGATCAGGTGATCCGGAATCAGGAGGCCATGTTCCGCACCGCCAAGTCCATCCTCCGCCAGGACGAAGATGCGGAGGACGCCGTGCAGGAGGCCATCTGCGCCGCCTATGCCAGCCGCGGCAGCCTGCGGGATCCGGCGCGGTTCCGCCCCTGGATCCTGAAGATCCTGGTCAACAAATGCTACGAGTTCTGCCGAAAGCGGCGGACCACGGTGGACCTGGCGGACGTCCAGGACTTCCTGCCGGCCCCGGCGGCGGACCAGACGGAGCGTCTGTCCCTGTGGCAGGCGGTCATGGCGCTGAACCGCGACCTGCGGGCGGTCGTGACCCTGTTTTACTATGAGGACCTGTCCATCCGGGAGATCAGCGCCGTCCTGGGCATCAGCGAGGCGGCGGTGAAGACCCGTCTCTCCCGGGGACGATCCCGGCTGAAGCAACTATTACACGAAGAATGAGGTGCGCAAGGTGGAGCCATTCGACAAGCGACTGAAAGAGCGGGCGAAGCAGGAGCCCTTCCCCCTGCCGGAGACGTATGCCGGAAAGGTGCGGAACACCTGCGCCGCGTTAAAGGAGACCACTATGAAAGATACCAAACAGAAACGTTCCTGCCGTGCCCTGCTGGGCGTGGCCGCGGCTCTGGCCGTATTCGTAGCCATTCCCAACGTCTCGCCCTCGGCGGCGGCCGCCATGAGCGACATCCCGGTGCTGGGCGCTGTGGTGCGGGTCGTCACCTTCCGGGATTACCAGTATGACGACGGCCACAACACCGCTGACGTTCAGGTCCCCGAGCTGGGCGGCAGCTCCGCTGCGGATGCGGTCAACGATCAGGTGCAGGCCTTTACCGACCAGCTGATCGCCCAGTTCCAGGCGGACTGCGAGGCCACGGGCGAGGGCTACCAGGGTCTGGACATCACCTCCTCTGTGGTGACGGACAGCGACACCTGGTTCACCCTGCGGATCGATGCCACCAAGGTCAAGGCCAGCGGCTATGATCTCACCCGGTTCTACCACATCGACAAGGCCACCGGCGAGATCGTCACTCTCAGCGATCTGTTCCGGCCCGGCGCGGACTATGTCTCCGCCCTGTCCGCAGAGGTCCTGCGCCAGATGGAGGAACAGATGGCCGCAGACGCGTCCCTGAGCTATCTGACGGACGAATTCACCGCCATCGACCCGGAGCAGAGCTTCTACTGGAATGCGGACGGCGACCTGGTCCTGGTATTCGACGAGTACACCGTGGCCGCCGGCTACATGGGCATGGTGGAATTCACCATTCCCCGGGACGTATACAGCGCGCTGCTGAAATAATGCTCTTCTCTCCCTGCAGAAAAACAGCGGGCCGCCTCGGCGGTCCGCTGTTTTTTCGGTTTACTGGTACTGCTCCATCCGCCAGACGATGGCGGAGATCTGGCCCCGGGTCAGGGTGTTGTAGGGCTTGAAGGTGCTGGTGCCGTTGTCGAAGTAGCCCTCCACGACGCCCGCGGCATTCAGGGCCTGGACATAGGGGTCGCTGGTGTCGGTAAAGGGCCGGACGCTGGACAGGTTGTTGATGCTCAGCCCCATGGCCTTGGCGGCGATCTGGCTCACCGCCAGCCGGGTGATGGGCGCATCCAGGTCCACGCTGCCGGAGACCAGGCCGTCCGCCTGGGCCCGGGCCAGATAGCCGCTGAACACGTTGGAATTCACCGGCGCCTGCTCGGTATAGCCGGCGGCCAGCATGATGAGCTTCAGGGCGGCGCCGTAGGTCACCTGGTTGTCGGGCTTGAAGGTGCCGTCGCTGTAGCCGTCGATCACGTCGGCGTCGCTGAGCTCCAGCACGTACTTGTAGCACCAGGTGGAAGAGCTGATATCGGAGAAGTCCTCCATCTCCTCCACCACGCCCAGACACAGCTTGCCGCTGGCAATGGGCATGCCGCTGCTGTTGCAGGCCACGTAGGGGATCTCCACAGAGCCGGTGAAGCCGGTGGCCGGCACGAACCGCAGCTGGCTGATCCGCTGGCTGCCGCTGGAGTAGCCGTACAGGGTGGAGGTGTCGGCCCGCTGGGAGGTGCCGCTGCCCACGTAAATGGTCCCCTCATTGGCGGCAGGCAGCTCCAGCAGCTGGATGCTGGACAGGCCCAGCCCGCTGGCCTGGGACACCGCCGTGTAGATAGAGGCAGCCGGGAAGGTGACGGCCGTATTCTTGGGGGTGGGGCCGTAGACGTCAGGCACCTCGCTGAGGTTCACGCTGATGAGGATGGTGCCGGACACGGACCGGCTGCCGGTGCCGTAGGCGGTGAAGGGGATCTGGGCGCAGTAGTTGACGCCGCTGGGCACGTAGGTCAGCTCGCTGAGGGCGTACTGGCTGCTGGACGGGCTGAAGTAGAGATCCATGTCGTCGCAGTTGTCCGCCGTGATGCGCATGCTGTAGGAGGTGCCGTACTCACTGGTGCCGTAGTAGTTGTAGTAGAGGCTGCCGTAGTCCGGCGCCCCCTTCAGCGTCACATACTGGAGGGTGTAGCCGGGATAGCTCTCCTCAAAGAACCGGGCGATGTCGTTGGCGTTGATCTGCACCCGGCCGCTGTAGTCGGTGTAATAGCGGATGTCGCCACCCTCAGCGGTCACGCCGCCCACATCGCCGATGGCGATGGCCACGGTGCCGTCCACCTCGTCATCGTCCTCGCCGTAGATGGTGAAGTCCAGGGTCACCACTTCGCCGTCGGCATCATCCTCCGCTGCGAAGGTCAGATCGTCCAGCGTGTAGTCATAGTCATCGCTCAGGTCGCCGTCGTAGTAATAGAACCAGCCGCTGTCGATGTCGCCCTCGTCGAAGTACACCCGGTCGTCATAGTAGTCGTAGCTGTACAGCTCGCCCCAGTCGTCCAGGCCGCTGGCATCCGTGAACTCCAGGCGGTAGATGGTGTCGTTGCTCTCGTCCTCGAAGTAGTCCAGGAAGTCGTCCCGGTCAAAGGTCACGGTGTCGCCGGGGTCCACCTCGTAGATGATGTCGCCGTCCACCTTGGTGGTGCTGGACGTGGTGCCCTCGCCGATCTCGATGGCGAGGGTGGCGTCGATCTTGTCGCCTTTGATGCCGTGCATGGTGATGTCGAAGGTCAGGGTGTCCTCGTCGGCGTTCCGGTCGGCGTAAAAGGTCAGGGTGTCCAGCTCGAACTCGTAGTCGTCCCACACCTCGTCCTCGTCATAGTAGAACCAGCCGTCATCCAGGTCGCTCTCATTCAGCTCATAGTCCCGGACATAGTCGTCGTAGTCGTATCCGTCGGCCCCGAAATAGCCGTAGTCGTCGAAATCATCATAGCCGGTGAACTCGATGTACTCCAGCTCGTCATAGTCGGACTCATCGTAGAAAAAGTCGTAGAAGTCCTCGGCATCCAGCGTCACATCGTCGTCCGGGTCCACCTGGTAGACGAAGTCCGCCTTGGAACTGGTGCCGGTGCCCTCGCCGATCTCGATGTAGAGGGTGCCGCCCACTTCGTCGTTGTCGTCGCCGTACATGGTGAAGGGGAACTCCAGCGTGTCCTCGTCGGCGTTCTTGTCCGCACAGAACGTCATACGGTCCAGCGCGTAGTCGTAGCTGGAGCTGGTGTCATACCAATTGTAATAGTAGTAGCCGTCGTCCAGCGTGGAATCGTACAGCTGCACCCAGTCGCCGTCCGCGTCCTCTGCCTCGAAATAGCCGTAGTCGTCAAAGTCATCGTAGCTGTAGAATTCCAGATATTCAAAATCCTCCCGGGACTCCTCGTCGAACAGGTCCCAGAAGTCATCGGCATCCAGTTCCACATCGTCGCCGGGGTCCACATAGTAGGTCAGCTCCACATCACCGGAGCTGCCGGAACCGCCGGCGATATCGATACACATGGTGCCATCCACATCTTCGTCATACCCGTAGAGCGTAAAATCGATGTAGATCGTATCGCTGTCTATGTTGTCGTAGGTTTCAAAATAGAGCGTATCCAGGTCATATTCATCCCAGTCTTCGGCATCCCGGCCATTGCTGTAGAAGATGCCGTCATACAGGTCATCACTGTCTAACTGTGCATTGTAGCCATCGCCGTCTTCTGCGGTGAAATACCCATAATCGTCAAAATCATCAATGTTTCGGAACTCCAGATATTCGAAAGAATCCCAGCCATCCCATTCCTCGTCAAAGAGATCTTCGAAATCATCCGCTCCGATAAAAACGTAATCGTCCTCGTCCACATCATACGTCAGATCCGCCCACGCGGCCGACGCCATCGGCACCGTCCCCATCAGCAGTGCCAGCGACAGCAGACACGCCGGGAGCTTTTTCTTCCAGAATCCTTTCATCTTGTTTCCTCCATCATATTCCAAAAAGTAGTTTCCAGCTTCTATCTCTCTACGTGTAACATAGCGGGAAAGCGCCCGGCAATCATGAACAAATTATGAACTTTTCGCCATCGCTCCATAAAATTTCCGCCCCGGCTTCCGCCAGGCCGCAGGTCCGCCTGTGAAATACCGGGGGCAGACGGGGATTTTCCGTTTTTTTACGCATTTTTCTTTACAAATCCAAGTCTCTCCGATATAATACTATGGCTAATGAAATTTGAGGAAGTGGAGAGATCTCATGGCTTTGATCGAATACGACGAATATAAGCAGAAGCTCCGGGACCTGGGTCCCGAGCTGGACAAGCTCTCCGCCGCGCTGGATATGGACAGCGCCAGGGCGGAGGCCCAAAAGCTGGAGGACGAGACCGCCCAGGACGGCTTCTGGAACGATCTGGAGCGGTCCCAGAAGGTGCAGCAGCGCCTCAAGCAGCTGCAGAACAAGATCGCCCGCCAGGACAAGCTGGTGGCCGAGTGGCAGGACCTGACGGCCCTGTGCGAGATGGGCCAGGAGGCGGACGACGC
>ERZ1643246.1862-NODE-1862-length-21658-cov-13.026478_pt1 | contig 21658 bp, 19 predicted proteins | sample MGYA00579265_ERZ1643246 | MGnify/ENA primary metagenome ERZ1643246 (study PRJEB29033, sample SAMEA4952261) | chicken gut metagenome | biome: Broiler Chicken; feature: Gastrointestinal Tract; material: Caecum | place: Ireland | collected 2018 | study: Broiler...
TTGGCTGGCGCTCTCCCTTAGAGTTCACCGTCCAATATGTTTGACAAACCTACAGCATGGCAATATAAAATGAGATATAATAAACAAAAATGCCTATTCCTTTTGGCAGTAGAAAGGAGCTCTATGGACGAATTAAAGCGGCGCATTCTCAGCGACGCAGTCGTTGGTGAAGGCGATATCATTCATGTGGACATGTTCCTCAACCACTGCATGGACATGGGGCTGATGGAACGAATGGGGAACGCGCTGTCAAAGCGCTTTCGTGGCGAGCGGATCACCAAGGTGTTGACGGCCGAAAGCTCGGGGATCGCCCTTGCGTGTTTCACCGCACGGGCACTCGGCGTTCCGGTACTGTATGCGAAAAAATTTCAAACCGGATATATTGACCCTGACGTTTATTCTGCTGACACCCATTCCTTTTCCTTGGATAAATCCTACACGCTTCGTGTTTCCAAACGATACCTCACTTCTGATGATCTGGTACTTCTGGTAGACGATATTCTGTCTAATGGCCAAACCATGCTGAGCCTGCTGGAGTTGGTTTCCAAGGCCGGCGGTGAGACCGCCGGCGTAGGCGTCGCAATCGAAAAGTCTATGCGTGAAGGTGGCAAAGTCTTGCGCCGTATGGGAATTCGTGTGGAGGCATTGGCAACCGTAGATCATGTAGAAGGCAATAAAATTATACTGGCATAGTAAAGGAATGTTGTTATGATATCCGAAGAAGCATTTCAGTCCGTTGCCCGCGCAAACGCATTTGCCATTCACAACAATGTCATCATAAGACAGTTGGAGCTTGGAAAGGCAGAAGCTCAGCTGACCATGGGACCAGCTCATCTAAACCCCTATGGCAAACTCCACGGCGGCGCCTACTATACCCTGGCCGATTGTGCGGGCGGAACTGCCTGCCGTACCGATGGCAGAAAATATGTGACTCTGGACGGAACGGTCCATTTTATTCATTCAGCTGAGCAGGGTGTGGTAACTGCCTCCGCTACAGTCCTGCACTATGGACGCACGACAGCGTTGGTATCAGTCACCATTACCGATGAGAATGGAACGCTTCTGGCCACGGGAGAATTTACCTTTTTCTGTCTTGGGGACGCATAAATGGGCCAAAGTTCAGGGAGGATCTTAGCATCCCCTCCTCCTCTTCATAAAAAACGCCAGGAAATCGTTTTCTTATACCTGCAAAATGAAAGTAGACACTCACAAAAGTGTGAGTGTCTACTTTCATTTTTTGAGAGGCTGGAATCCATGTATTCACAAGGCTTAAGAACATGCCTCTGAGCTGGGGCGTGACCCGGAATGAGCCGCTCGGAACTGTTCCTCAATCCCAAGTTCCCTATCCATCTGTTCGTAAATGAGAAGCTGAGATAAAAAGGTGATGTACCACAGCCCCAGAAATGGAAGCAACAGCAGGGTCCATGGAGCCAAAAGCACGTAAATCAGGATATAAACGACCTGCAAAAGGGTTACCCCCGCCATCCGCCAGAAATATTTTGCCGTAAACAGAATCATATTTCGCATACGGTTCAAAGTGGTCTGGCGGAACAGAACCAGCTGAGGCCAGTAAAGGGTGTTGAGCAGAAGAAACAGGGCTCCAGAGAACAGGTACAGGGCAAGCGTGCCCGGTGTCTGAGGCGCCACAGACCACCAGAACAGGGCCGCCATAAAGGCGTACATACCAATGAACAAGCCCGTAATCGCCCCAGAAAGCAGACTTTCTCTGCCATTTTGCCGCCAGCTCTTCAGCCAGGACATCCGCCAACGCTCTGGCTCGTCCCGTAATCCACGGAGGATGCCGTCGTAGAGTCCTGCCAGGAAGGGGCCCCAGATCATCCCACCCAGGATAGACAAGGGGATCAGGAGCAGAATACTGCTGGACAGGATAGCATATCCGATACCCGCTGCCAGAGGAAGGGCACCCAACATGGTGAGCAGATTGAGCTTGAGCCAGGAAAAGGCGTGCCGGGAGAGCAGCTGCTTATATCGGTTGAATCCCACCTGGCGCACATCGGGATCATCGTACGGATCCTCACGGACAAATAAACCCACAACACTTCCTCCCTTCGTTCACAAACTATAATGGCAGCCATTCAAAAATTGGAGCAGAATCTCCCGTTCCTGTCCGGTAAAATCCTGCCGGCAAGCCAGCTCGGCGCTGACGGCGTATGTCCCGCAAATCGCAAAGGCCGACACCCCCCTGCTATAAGGGTTGGTCTCCGAGCCGCACTCATAGGCCAGCAGAGTATACTCCTGGCCATTGCAGGTCTCGTTCCAGGTCTCTGTTACCGTATAGGTCTCCTGCTGCCGGGTGATCCACTCCTCTTGATTTTTCCGGGCATAGGTCTCATCCGCACATCCCACCGCAAGCAGATAGAGCTGGGCGTCATAGACCTCCACATCCTCGCCGTCCTCGTTGGTGTAGCCGGTGGGCTTCCCCGCCGCCCAGGCGGCATAGTAGATATCTTCCCCGGTCAGTACGGAATAATTGTTTAACAGAGAAAAGCCGTTTCCCGGCTCCTCCACGCCCAGCACAGACCCAAGCATGGTCCAATTTGGGTCCCACAGCGTCCCGTCATTGGCCTGCTCGGGATACCGGCTGCATCCGTTCAATCCCAGCAGACCTGTCATCAAGAGCAGCGTGGCCCCATATTTCCACCATCTCACTGTTCGCTTCCCTCCGTGATCACGGCCCAAAGCGCGTCGCATTCCTCAGAATAGGAACAAGTACGCTCCGTCCAGAATCCCCGGCGAGCCACGAAAAGCGAAGCGAGCCGCTCCTGGCTGTCTCCGTGGATCTCCTGGTTCAGGACTTCCTCCGTATACTCTCCCAACGGCAGCGCCCGGAGGGCCTGGCATCCGGACCAGGAGAGATAGCAGCTTTCATAGTCCTGTTCTGTCTCTTCCGGCAGGCTTCCGTCCAAACGGCGGAGAATATGATAGGCCTCCTGAAAAGCCTCCGGGTCCTCCAACAGGAAAAAATAGCTGTCGCAGGCGTTTAGATCGGCCATCAGCTTCGTGCTGCCCGCATAGGCGTACACAGCCTCCTCACCGGAGCCGCCTCCCGTCACATACTGGTTTAAGCGGACCACCACCTGGCCGTCGCCGTTACAGTCAGTCCCCAGCTCCGCCAGAGCGTTTTCCAAGGCAGCTGCTGTATCCTCCGGCAGGGCGGCAGAAGCAACATAGGCTACCTGATAGTCTGGCAAAACCTGCCCGATCCCCAGGACTCTAGCCCCCAGATAGACTCCCAGGGCAAGCAGCCCTACCCCCAGAAGGACATGCCACTTATGATAGTACCACCAGTTCGCCCGTCTCTGCCGGGGTGTCAATTCCACCGTCTGCTCTGGATGAACATCCAGATATTTCCATTTGAGATACTCGCTGGCCATACGCCGACCTCCCTACTTTTAAACTGGGTCTTGGGTTGTACCGCCGGGCGCATAGCTCACCGGCAAGCAGATAAGGCTGGGCAGATCGCTTTTGTCCCCTTTTAGGAGAATATCCACGCAGGTCTCAGCCAGGAGAGGAATGGGCTGGACAATGGTGGAGCACTCAGGCGCGCGGCCCATGTGGATGGCCGTTCCGTCAAAGCCAATGAGCTGTACATCCCGAGGGGCGTGGATCCCCAGCTCTGAAAGCATTTTTTGAATCTCCAGCGTCAGGACATCGGTACAGCAGAAAATACCGTCATAATCCAGATGTCCCTGGTGAATATGGGTCTGCAAAAACGTCCGAAAGGGCTCATACCCGTCGCTGTCGCACAGATAGAGGGTGTCATATTCCACCCCAGCTCCACGGCAAAAGGTCTCAAATCCGTTCCGCCGCTTCTCCGACTCCCCTGCTACGGGAGAGCCGATACGCAGAAACAGCAGCCGCCCGCAGCCCAGCTCCACCAGCTTTTTGGCTGCCAGCTGCCCGCCGCCAAAATTGTCCGAGGCCACACAGGGAACGTCGGGGCTCACATAGCGGTCAAAGCTGACAAAGGGGACCTTGTCCGCCACCTGCAGGTCCGGATTATAGGTCAGCCCGATGATCCCGTCCACCTGGTTCTGCTGGGCCATGTGGATATACCGCTGCTCAGCCGCCGGATCAAAGTCAGTGATGGACAAAAACATCCGATAGCCCCGCTTGGTCAATGCCTGGCAGAGATTCTGGGCCAGGAGCGCAAAGAAGGGGTTGATGATATTGGGCAGCACCACCGCCACCGTATAGGTCCGGTTGGTCTTCAACCCCCGGGCATAGCTATTGACCTGGTAGCCCAACCGCTCGGCTGCCGCCAATACCCGACGGCGGTAGTCCTCGCCTACCGAGCCATTGTTGAACACCTTGGACACTGTCCCCAGTGCCACGCCCGCCTCCTGGGCCACATCTTTCATCGTCGGAGCGGAACCCCGTCTCATCTGTATCACCGCCTTTTATGGTGTGAAACGTATCACAGATATTCCATGGAATTTCATAAAGATAACTTCATTATATACGTGAAACGTTTTTTTGCAAGCTCTTTTTTAGGTTTTTATTTCCTTTTTGATTCTCCTCTCAGATTGCACAAAAAACCGTCTACTTTTTTATAGAGAACAGAGAAGCGCAAAAATGATGTTCAATCTCCTTGACACAACCAGAAAACACGGCGTATAATTGGTTTAAATTTAAGCGTAACGTTTCACCCTGTTATCCGGGGTGTTCTTTTCTCTCTCGCTGTGAAACGTTACACTTCGAAATATGGTTACATTTGCACGGGATCAGATAAAACAAAACGCAGATATAAGGCCATAACGCTAAACAGGGAGTGAGACAATGTGAGTCAACCATACAAACCCGTGTCAGGAGTCCTTCCCCCACGCGGAAAACCTTTGAGCCGTCAAATTTTGGACAACTGGCAGCTCTACCTGCTCTTGTTGATCCCGGTGGTACTGACCATCATCTACAAGTATATCCCCATGTACGGCATTCAGATCGCCTTCCGGGACTTTAAAGCCAGTTGGGGCTATACAGGCAGTCAGTGGGTGGGTCTATATTAGTTTGAGCGCTTTTTCAGCTCTCCCACCTGCGTCCGAATGATCAAAAATACGGTTCTCATCAGCCTGTACAGTCTGCTGTGGACCTTCCCTATTCCCATTATTTTATCTCTGATTATCAATCAACTCCGTTTCCAGCGCTACAAGCGGCTGGTCCAGACGGTCCTGTATGCGCCCCACTTTATTTCCATCATGGTGGTCTGCGGCATGCTGCGCATCTTCCTGAGCCCCTCCGGCGGGCTCATCAATCTGATATTTGGCACCAGCATTGATTTTCTGACGGAGTCCTCCGCCTTCCGCACCATCTACATCGCCTCTGGTATCTGGCAGGACGCCGGCTGGGGCTGCATCATCTATCTGGCCACCCTGGCCAATGTGGACCCAAGGCTTTACGAAGCGGCAAAAATCGACGGCGCCTCCGTATTTCAGCGCATCAAGAACATCGACCTGCCGGAGCTGCTGCCCATGGCTATCCTGAACCTGATCATGGCGGCGGGCGGACTGATGAATGTTGGTTTTGAGAAGGTTTGGCTTCTCCAGACCGATCTGAACAAGGCTACCAGCGATGTCATCGCCGTATATGTCTATCAGCAGGGTATCGAAAGCGCCAAGTACAGCTACTCCACAGCCGTGGGACTGTTCAACACGGCGGTCAATATCATTTTGCTGCTCATCGTCAACAAGATCGCGTCCAAGGCCTCGGACGTGGAATTTGTATAGGGGGTGGAGTGCTTGAAAAAAAGGATTGGATTTTCCGAGCGCACCAGCGATATTGTTTTGGTGGTGATCACCGCGGTGGTGCTGCTCATTGTGGCCTACCCCCTGTACTATGTTCTGATTGCCTCTGTCTCCGACCCCTATGATGTCTATGCCGGAAAGACCTTCCTGTTCCCCAGCGGCTTCACGCTGGACGGATATATGGCGGTTTTTCAGGACCCCAACATCCTATCCGGATTTTTCAACTCGGTAAAATACACCGTGATTGGCACGATATTTTCTGTGACCATGCTCTACATTACCGCCTACCCCATGGCCCAGCGGGACCTTCCGGGACGAAAATTCCTGAGCATCTTTTTCCTGATCACCATGTACTTTGGCGGCGGCCTGGTCCCCACCTACCTGGTGGTAAAGAGTACCGGGCTGGTGGGCAGCATGTGGTCCCCGTTCTTGCCGGGAGGTGTGGCCGTGGGCAACATGATCATTGTGCGCAACTACTTCCAGAACAGCATCCCCAAGGATCTTGTGGAGGCCGCTCAGATTGACGGCTGTTCCAAGATGGGGATTTTCCTCCGGATCGTCATTCCCCTTTCCAAGCCCATTCTGGCCGTCATGGCGGTCTTTTCCATGGTGGCCTACTGGAACGACTGGTTTACCGCGCTGATCTATCTGGGGGGCAAGGGCTCTCCCCTGCCCCTGGTCATGCGGAACATCCTGATCAAGAGTTCCGCCTCCGCCTCCCAGGCAGCCACCATCTCCGGCGGCTACGCGGAGCTGAACAAGCTCACCGAGCTGTTGAAGTTCTGCTCCATGATCGTGGCGGCCGTACCCATGCTGGTCATCTACCCCTTTGTACAGAAATACTTTGAAAAGGGCTTTATGGCCGGCGCTGTAAAGGGCTGAGAAAGGAGAAATACCCATGAAACAACCTTGGAAACGGGGTTTTGCCGCCTCTCTGGCACTCCTCTCACTGGCTGCAGGCCTGTCCGGGTGCTCCAGCGGTCTGGTGAACAATGTGAATACCGGCGAAATCAATCCCAATACAGAGCAAACGGAATTTGATATCATGGGCGGTATCTCCGCCCTGTCCAGCGGCTATGAGAACAACGAGGTACTCAATACCCTTCAGGAAAACGTGGGCATCAAAATCAACTGGGAGACCATGTCCGATTCCCTGGCCGAGCAGGTAAACATCCGCATTACCGGCGGCCAGTACCCCGACGCCTTCATGGGCGTCGGCTTCTCCAACTACGATCTGGCCCGGTATGGGGACGATGGTACCTTTCTGGACCTGACCCCCTATCTCACCGAGGATATTATGCCGAACCTGTGCGCCATTCTGGAAGAGCATATGGAGATCCGGGCGGCCATCACCCAGGAGGACGGCAAGATCTACGGCCTGCCCTCCGGAGAGCAGATGACTACCGCCGGAATCGGCGCGGACCTGGACCAGGCCTACTCCATCTACACCATTCCCCAGTTCAGCATGATCAACAAGGCGTGGCTAGACGAGCTGGGGCTGCCGGTACCCACCACCCTGGACGAGCTTCACGACACGCTAAAGGCCTTTCAGGAGAATGATATGTCCCACACCTACTACGGAAACGCCGCCGGCTCCACCATCCCCATGTCCACCGGCTTCGACCAGTGGTGCTGGGGGCAGAATATCTTCTACTCCGGCTTTGGCTTTACCAACTGGCCCAACGACGTGTGTAACGATCTGCACCTGAAAAGCGACGGCACCGTGGAATTTGTCTGCGTCTCTGACGCCTACCGGGACTGCATGGACTATTTCCACACCTGGTTCCGCGAGGGCCTGATGGATGTGGAGATGTTCAGCCAGAGCGACAGCCAGCTGATGGCCAAGTGCCAGCAGGGCTATGTGGGGGTATCCACCTGGTGGTACATCGACGAGCTGATGGGAGATTACGCCGGCGACTATGTGTTCCTGCCTCCCCTGTCCGGCCCGAAAGGCACCCGATATGAGGATGTCTGCCAGATCACCATTCGCCCCGGCTCCCCAATCACCTCCGGCCAACTGTGTATTACCGGCAAATGCCAGAGCCCCATCAATCTGCTGAAGTTCTTTGACCAGTGGTACGACGGGGAGACGGTAATGCAGCTGCATTACGGCCCCATTGGTGTCTACTTCACCGGCCAGGATGAAAACGGCATGTGGATGTCCATTACGGACGAGGAGGCAAAGGACAGGTATGGAAAAAGCACTGGAGAGCTGCGTAACCAGTATGAGACCTATGGCCCCAAGCTGATCCTGGCGGAATATTACCGGGATGTTTTCTATATGGAGCCCAACGCCGTCAACCGCCTCACCTGGCTGGCTGAGGACTGGATGCCCTATGTGAAGGATACCAGTGTCTATCCGGTGGACTGCACCTTCACCAGCATGGAAATGGAGACTCTGGACTGGCATAAGCCGGACTTTGAAACCGCCGTCCGGGAGCAGGAGGGCCTGTGGCTGAAAAACGGCGGCAAGGACGGCGGCGCCATTACCGACGAGGAGTGGGAGGCCTACAAAGAATTTTTGACAAACAAATGCGGAATGGACGACCTGCTCCAGGTCTATCAGGCTGCCTACGACCGCTACACCGGCACGGAAGATTGAACTCTGCATCTAAATTCGATCAAAGGATGAGATTCTATGGTTAGTACACAGCTGCAAAAGGCACGCGATTTTGAAGCCCAGTACGGGCCCCGCATTCCCGCAGCGGAACGCCCGGCCTTCCACGCCACCCCAACCATCGGCTGGATGAACGACCCCAACGGCTTCTCCTTTTATCAGGGGAAATGCCACCTGTTCTATCAGTATCACCCCTACTCCAACGAGTGGGGCCCCATGCACTGGGGCCACTTGACCACAGAGGATTTTATCCACTGGGAGCGCCTGCCCGCCGCCCTGGCCCCGGATCAGCCCTGTGACGCCGGCGGCTGCTTTTCCGGCGGGGCTGTGGAGCTGGCTGACGGTCGGCAGCTGCTGATGTATACGGGAGTCCAGCGGGAGCGGGACAAAGAGGGGATCCTGCGGGACATCCAGACCCAGTGCGTGGCCATCGGCGACGGGCTGAACTACGAGAAGTATTCCTGCAACCCGGTACTGGACAAGGACGACCTGCCCGAGGGCGGCAGCGCGGCAGATTTTCGTGACCCCAAGGTGTGGCGGGAGACAGACGGTACCTATTACGCCGTCATCGGCAACCGCACCCCTGATGGCAGCGGCGCCATCCTCCTCTATCAGAGCACGGACTGCCTGAAGTGGAACTATGTCCGTACGCTGGACGCCTCTCACAATCAGTACGGGAAAATGTGGGAATGCCCCGATTTCTTCTCTTTGGACGGCCGGCAAATTCTTCTGACCAGTCCCCAGGACATGTACCCCATGGGCCTGGAATTTCACGCAGGCAATAACGTTCTGTGCCTGCTGGGAGAATGTGACCCGCAGAGCATGGAATTTCGCCGCCAGGCGGCCCAGGCGGTGGATTACGGCCTGGACTTCTATGCTCCCCAGACCCTCCTGTCCCCCGATGGGCGGCGGATCATGATCGCCTGGATGCAGAACTGGGCCACAGCAGGGGCAAAGCCCGCCCGCTGCCGCTGGTTTGGCCAGATGACCCTCCCCCGGGAGCTGTTTCTGCGGGACGGGCGGCTGTGCCAGCGCCCCGTCCGGGAGCTGGAGGCCTGCCATGGACAGCGGGTCCTCCATCAAAACATCCCGGTGTGCGGCGAAGTCAACCTTCCAGGTGTCCAGGGGCGGGTTTTGGACCTGACGGTGACCATCCGGCCTACAGGCTGCGAGGGCTGCCGCTGGTTCCGCATCCACGTAGCCAGAGACGACACGCACGACACCATCATCCGCTATAAACCCAATGAGAGCACCTTAAAAATTGACCGCACCCGCAGCGGTCTGCCCCACGACATCGTCCATACCCGCAGCTTTTTGGTGCGGCCTCAAAACGGAGCACTGAAGCTGCGTATCATCCTGGACCGGTTTAGTGTGGAGGTCTTTGTCAACGACGGAGAGCAGGCGGCCAGTTCTGTCATTTACACCCGGCAGGAGGCTGACGCCATTACCTTTGAGGCAGACGGGCAGGCCCTGATCGACGTGGAAAAATACGACCTGATGGTTGAATGAAGGCGGTGGAATGTGTGAAAAAACGCATGGATGTGGCTGCTCTGGGCGAATTGCTGGTGGACTTCACCTGCAACGGAGTCAGCCCGCAAGGCAATCCCTTTTATGAGGCAAATCCCGGCGGCGCGCCCTGCAACGTGCTGGCTATGCTGGCCAAGCTGGGCAAACGGACAGCGTTTATCGGGAAGGTCGGAGACGACCAGTTTGGTCACTTTCTGCGCCAGGTTGGCGTGGAGGCAGGAATCTCCATGGACAGCCTGATGGTGGACGCCCACAGTCACACCACATTGGCCTTTGTCAAAACGGCAGAAAACGGCGACCGGGACTTCTCCTTCTACCGGGACCCCGGGGCCGACGCGCTCCTTACCCCCGACGAAGTGCCGGAGCATGTAATCGCCGGAGCCAGGATTTTTCACTTTGGCTCTTTGTCCCTTACTGGAGAGCCTGTGCGCAGCGCAACCCAAAAGGCGGTGGCCGCGGCCCGGTCAGCAGACTGTATCCTCTCTTTTGATCCAAATCTGCGCCCGCCCCTGTGGAGCAGTCTGGAGCAGGCCAGAGCGCAGATCAACTGGGGACTCGGACAATGTGATGTCGTGAAGATTGCCGACGACGAGCTGCTTTTTGTCACCGGGGAGACCGATTTTGACGCTGGAGCGGCCAAGCTGATGGCCCAATTCCCCAATCTCCGGTTGGTCAATGTGACCGCAGGCGCCCAGGGAAGTATCGCCTACTATCAGGGGCTTCGGGTATTTCAGCCCGGCCTGTCCCTGGGCGGCGTGATCGAAACCACCGGCGCGGGAGACACCTTCTGCGCCTGTGTTCTGAATTTCCTGCTGGAGCATGGTCTGGAATCCCTTACATCTCAGGATCTGTCCCAGATGCTGCGCTTTGCCAACGCGGCGGCCTATCTGGTTACCACCCGGCGGGGTGCGATCCGCTCCATGCCAGAGAAAGAGCAAGTATTGGCTTTGCTGTAACCAGCTCCACAGCCCTGCCCGGCTCTGCAGACGCCGACGCTCAGCGGTATGATTCCGTTTTCCCATAGCAAGGCCCCCTGATGTAGCTTATTTTCCTACATCAGGGGGCCTTTTGTCACTATCCCTTTTTACCGGACCGGTTCACAACTCCTTTTCCGGAATTCAGAAGGGTCCATAGCCGATCTGGTTGGCAACGACAACAAGGGCGAAGCCAGCCGCGATCAGGCAGACATAAATCTTCCAGGCAAACTTGAACCAATGGCCGTAGTCCATGTCGCACAGGGACAGAGCCAGCAGAGCGGAGGTGGGCCAGAAGGTGTTGGTGAAGCCGTCGCCGTACTGGTAGGCCAGCACCATAACCTGCTGGTTAATGCCCAGAACCTGGCCCATGGGCTGGAGAATGGGCATCAGAACCACAGCCTTGCCGGAGCCGGAGCCAACAAAGAAGTTGAAGGCGGTGACGAACACATAGACTACCAGCAGAGTAATGACCGGGCTCTTGCCGTCCAGCACGTCGGCCATGGCGTGGATGATGGTGTCGGTGATGTTGCCCTCGGTGAGGATCACGGACACGGCGCGGCTCAGGCCGATGACCATGGTGGGAGCCACCACGCCGGCCATGCCCTTGCCAAACTCGACGCAGGCCTGGGAGACGTTGGTGCGGGAGATAATGACCGCCAGAATGGTTACAGGGAAATAGATGGCGGTGATCTCAGGCAGACCCCACTTCCACAGCAGGGAGCCCACCACGGAGATGACAATGGTAACCAGGAAGGCCAGGATGATGACGATCCGGCCGGCGGTGAACTGCAGGCCCTCCTCGAACTCCATGGGTGCGGTCTGCTCCTGAAGGTAATTCTCGCCCATCACGCTGTTCTTGGGGTCCTTCTTGATCTTGATGCAGTAACGGGTCAGGAAGAACAGGGCGATCACATAGAAGATCACCAGGCCCACGGCGCGGAAACCGATACCGGAGTACATGGGCAGACCCACCAGAGTCTGCGCCACGCCGGTGGTGTAGGGGTTGACCATGCCGCAGGTGAAACCGACGGCGGTGGACAGCAGGATAATAGCGGTGCCCACCATTTTGTCATAGCCCAACGTGATGAACAGAGAAATAATGATGGGATAGAAGGGGTAAAGGGCGTCCAGGTAACCGATGACCCCCAGGCCGGTGAACAGGGTGAAGAACAGGATCACCATGGCCAGGCCCTTGCCATTGGCTTTGCGGATCAGGGTCTGGATTCCGGCAGAAAACGCGCCGGTATACTGGATGATCTGGATGCAGCCGCTGATGAGCAGCACAGCGCCGATGATGCTGGAACTCTCAACCACGCCCTGATGGATGGCGGTGAAGAAGCCCAGAAAGCCAACAGGGGTTTGCTCGGCATAGGTGAAGCTGTCGGGGTCTACCGCGTTATCCACGCGGACATAGCTGCCGGCAGGCACCACATAGGTCATGATGGCGACCAGCAGCATCAGGATCAAAATGACTGCGTACACGTGGGGCAAACTAAAGCCCTTTTTCTTTTGCAGTGTCTTTCCCATTCTCAGGTCCTCCTCTATTTTACCAGCTTGGAGTGTTTTACTTGTCCGCCTTGCTCTTGAGCCACTTTACCGCGCTGTTGGCCAGAATGGCGGTGCCGATGGCGAAGGCGCTCTCGTCCAGTACCATGTTGGGATTGTGCAGAGGATAGCCGTCGGGGGATCCCGCGCCCATAAAGGCATAGAAGCCGGGCACATGGCGGGTCACATGGCCGAAGTCCTCGGCGCCCTTCATGGGGGGCACAGGCTTCACGTTCTCTTCCCCCAGAATTTCGGCGGCAAAGGGGACAATCTCCGCGGAGAAGTCCGGGTCGCACACGGTGCTGGGGGTCTTGAGTACCCGCACATCGTAGGTGCCCCGCCAGGCCTTGATATAATGCTCCAGGATCTCGGGGATGCGCTCGATCAGGTGGTCGTAGGCCTCGGGGCTGAGGGTCCGGAAGGACACCATGATCTCCGCGGTGTCCGGGATGATGTTGGAGGCCCGGCCGCCGTTGAGGGCGCCCACCGTCATGGTGGCAAAGGCCTCTGGATCCACCTCCCGGGGAATGAGCATGTTCAGCGCAGAGCACACCTGGGTGGCGATATTCACCGGGTCGATGGTCTTCTGGGGCTCGGAGGAGTGGCCGCCCTTGCCCTGAATACTGACGATGAAGGTGGCCATGGCGCCGGAGGCCACGCCGGGAGAGTAGTTCAGCTTGCCCACCTCCACCTGAGAGCCCACATGGAGGGCCATGGCGGCGTCCACCTTGGGGTTTTCCAGCAGACCGTCGTCCACCATGGTGCGGGAGCCGTAACCCATCTCCTCGCCGGGCTGGAACATCAGCTTCACAGTACCGGGCAGTTCATCCTCCATATCCTTCAGGATCTGAGCCGCGCCCAGCAGCATGGCGGCATGGGCATCGTGGCCGCACATGTGAGCGGTGTTTCCCTTGGAGGCAAAATCCAGGCCGGTGGTCTCCTCCATGGGGAGGCCGTCCATATCGGCCCGCAGCAGGATGCAGGGACCGCCCTTGCCGATGAGGCCCACCACACCGGTGGATTCGGGGGCGTCGGGATACCCGGCGAACACCATCTTCTCCCGCTCCTCCTTGGTGTGGACACCGCAGTCATGATTGGGTATGCCCATCTCAGTCAGCCGCTTTTTCACATATTCCGCCGTTTTGGGGGTATACACGCCCACCTCGGGGATCTGGTGCAGACAGCGCCGGTCGGCGATGATCTGCGCCTCGATGGCTCGGGCCTTTTCCAGCATCTCATTCATAGGGAGCTCTCCTTTCTATGCCACGCGGCTGCCCGCGTTATGCCTGATATACGGTAACTCCGTTGAGCACGGTCTCCAGCACTCTGACCTGGGGGAACCGGCTGGGCTCGGTGTGAAATAGATCCTGCTCCAGCACCACCAGATCGGCCTGCCTGCCCACCTCCAGGGTGCCCCGGACCGCCTCGTCCCGGCTGGGCCAGGCGGCGTCGGAGGTGAAGAGGCGGACAGCCTGCTCCACAGTGAGGGCCTGCTCGGGCAGGTAGGTCTTGGTGCCCGCCCGGTTCTGCCGGGTGATGGCGGAGCGCATGTTGTCCAGCACGTTGAAGGGCTCCACCGGGCAGTCGGAGCCGCCGCTGACCCGCAGGCCCAGATCCAGCATAGCCTTCCAGTTGTAGCAGTCCCTGGCGTGCTCCTCACCCACCCGCTCGGCAATGATATTCATGTCGGCGTCGATGAAGATGGGCTGGATATAGGCCTGGAGGCCCAGCGCCTTCATCCGCTCCAGCAGCGCGGGGGTGGTGGTCTGGGCATGGACGATGCCGTGGCGGTGATCCGGCCAGGGATTGGCCTTCTCCGCCTGCTCCATAGCGTCGCACACCTTTTTCAGCGCCAGGTCGCCGATGGCGTGGACCGCCACATCCATATGGACATCGTGGGCGGTCTGGATGCGGTGGCACAGCTCTTCCTCCGTATAAATCGGAATACCGTGGTTGTCCCGCTCGTCCACGTAGCCGTCGATCATCTCGGCGGATTTGGCGCCCAGAGAGCCGTCCTGGAGCAGCTTGCGGGGGCCGGTGCGGAACAGGCTGGTCCGGTCGGCCGGATCGCTGCGCACACCCTTGAGTCGCTCAAAGTCCTCGGGCTCCACCAGGCACTGCTCGTACACCCGTACGGTCAGCTCTCCGTCGGCCTCCATCTCCCGGTAAATGCCGATGAGCCGGATGGGGTCCATGCCGGCAATGGCCATCAGGTCGTCGGAGTGGACGCAGGTGATGCCGGCGGCGTTCAGTTCCCTCTGCCCTTCCCGGATCAGCTGCTTCACATAGGCGTCGTCGGCCTGGGGCAGCACGTCCATATAGAGCCGGGCGGCGTTCTCCCGCAGGATGCCGTTTTCAAAATCCACCAGAGCCATGACCTCGGGCTCCACATGCTTTAAGGCGCGGATCTTCTCCAGCATTACCGTGTTGCAGGCGGCAATGTGAATGCAGGTGCGCAGCATGCACACCGGGATGTCGGTGGAGATGCGGTCCATATCCTCTTTGGTCAGCAGCCGCCCCTCCTCCATGGTCTCCTGGTTCCAGCCCATGCCGATGAGGTAATCGGGGTGCTCTGCGTCAATGCGGGCCTTGCAGCGCTCCACCACCTCGTCGATGGTCTTTACCCCGAGCAGGGGCACGTTCCGCCGGAACATGGCGTAGTGGAGCAGGTGCATGTGGGTATCGTTGAAGCCGGGCAGCACCGCGGCCCCCTTCAGATCCACCGTTTCATCCCACTGCTGGGCCAGCGCCTCCTGGCTTGTTCCCAGAAACACGATCTTGCCATCCTGAGTACCGATGGCCTCATAGCGGCTCATGGAGCCATCCATTGATGTGACTGCGCCGTTGTAGCGGAGTTTTCGCATATCTATCTTCCTTTCTCGCCGTTGCTTTGTTTTGCCTTTTACATTGGCAAGCCATGTGCCAACTCTTTGACCGCAGCGCAAAAAAGCTGTTCTATCCGCCTTTTGTACCGGAAAGAGGATCTTTTCCCCCTTCATTGGGCGAACAGAACAGCTTTTCTGTTGGATAGATCTGTCACATAATAGCGCAAGATTTTTTGCCATGCAAAATTTCTTACAGGTTAAATTTTTGCAGTCTGTACTTCAGATTCTGCCGGGATACCCCCAGCAGGCGGGCTGCCTGGGAGATAGAGCTGGACTGAGCCATGGCTCTGCGCACCAGCTCCCGCTCATACTGCTCCAGAGCCTGGGGCAGCGAAAAGCCATCTTCGATGGCATCCCCTCCGGCAGGCTCCTGGTTCAGCTCCATCAGCCCCTGATCCAGAATGTCCGTCATGTGGTCCACCATCAGCATCTCGGACCGCGCGGAGACGTAGGCGCCTTCCACCACGTTCTGCAGCTCCCGTACATTGCCCGGCCAGCTGTACTGTTCCAGGCGGCGCAGGGCCTGCTCACTGATGCCCCGGATATCCCGCTTCATCTTCTGATTATAGCGCTCAATAAAGTGGCGGGTCAGCAGGGATATCCCCCTTCCGCTTGCGCAGCGGCGGCAGGGTGATGCGCACCACACCCAGACGGTAATACAGGTCCTCCCGGAGGCGGTGCTCCCGGATCAGCTTGGCCGGGTCCTCGTTGACCGCCGCCACGATGCGCACATCAAAGGGAATATCCCGGCTGCCACCCAGGCGGCGCACCTTCTTCTCCTCCAATACCTTTAACAATTTGGCCTGGAGGCCAATCTCCATGGAGTTGATCTCATCCAAAAAGAGGGTGCCTCCGTCGGCCTCCTCCAGCAGCCCCTTCCGGGTCAGCGCGCCGGTGTAGCTGCCCTTCTCCGTTCCAAAGAACAGGCTCTCCAGCAGATTTGAGGGAATGGCGGCGCAGTTCTGGGAGACAAAGGGCTTGCCGGAGCGTTTTCCCTCACTGTGAAGGGACTCGGCCACCAGCTCCTTGCCTGTGCCCGTCTCCCCGTAGATAAGCACCGAGGAGTCCAGGGGCGCCACATTCCGGATACGCTCCTTCAGGGTCAGCATGGCCGTGTCCTGGGTGATGATATGGTCCAGGGTGTACAGTCCCCCGCTGTCTCCACGGATCACCCGCTGATCAATGGCGTGGTACTTGGAGGAGTCCACCACACACTCCACCTGCCCGTCCACTACGATGGGAATGGTGGTGGACTCCAGCAGTACCCGCTGGCCCCGCCGGTTGTTGATGTCCTGCAATACATTATAAGTAGCTTTACCCGTCTTGAGGGCCTGCAGAATGGTGCTGCTGTCCTCGTCCAGTTCGGGATAAAGCTCCAGAATATGGCACCCCTCCGTCTCCTGAGAGCACCAGTAGCTATCCAGCGAGATACGGTGATACTCTACTATCCCATTTCGGTTTACAATCACAATACCGTCGGTGTCCTCACAAAGACGCACCACCTCGCCGATCTGATCCAAAACCCGTTTTTGAATCAATACGCCGTCCCTCCCATTGCAATTTACAATAGATTTATGAAAGAGGCAAAAAAAGAGTCCGGGGAGACCAATTTCCTCGGACGCTTATGGGGTGTTATTTTTAAGGTTTATTCATTCTATTTGGTGAATATTATAGCACTTGTTGAACCAATTTTCAAGTAACAAGTCTGCTATTGATACATTTTTTGACAAACGAAGACCCCCAGAAGACCGTTCTCCCAGGAGTCTTTTACTCTATTGATTCAGTCCGTATGTTTTAGCCAAGGCATGCCGAATAATCATAGTTGTTGGCAGACCACTTTTCTGCCAGCTCAACCCCGTTATCGCTCCACACGCAGATGATCCAGCAGCTCCCAGCTCTTGCAGCAGACAAATACTTATCCCCCATAAACGTCCGCTTGTGAGCAGGAGAGTTCATCCAATCATCAATTGCTTTTGGACCAAAAACTGACCTCTGGCAAGCGCTTCAGCCGCAAATTTTCCCTTCGGACGCTTATGACTAAAGTTTAACGGTTAGATACAGAAACATTTCGCCAGGAAAAAACCCTTCCTTTTCTCCTAAGCAAATGCCATTAGACGTTTAAGGCAGACTCATTTTTATCTTTTTCTGCCTTTTTAATCTGCTCCAGCACATCAATCAGCCGATGGTACGAACCTGCCAGTGAATTTCCAACCGTTCTGCCGTCGCTGCCTTCTTCCTGATCAGCGGCAAAGTCCGAGCAATAATCAGCACAGGAGCACAGCAGCTTTATAAAGTCAGCCCGCTCATTCCCCATCGGCCATGTGGGTTCTTCAAGAGGGCCTTCGGTCATTACCGACTCGCCTTCTTTCAGGTAGCATGGTATTTCACCGCCATATCCCACACTAAAATCTTGCGAACTGATAATACCCATGTTACGCAATTCGCCCAGAAGCTGGCAGAACTCGTTCCGCGTCATATTGGTAACATCGTATTTCTCTGCCAAAGATTGAGCGGCATCGGATGTCAGAGATTTTGTCGTCCGCTTAATTTCTGATGGCATTTCTGTGTTGGCAGACCGAACAAACACATCTTTGTCGGAGGATTCTGTTTTTAGCGGAGATGCCGATCTAACCTTGTTCTCCACTCTGGCAGAACTGGATATGCTTTGATTGGCTCCCAAAATAATATGATCCATCATAAAATAATACCCTCATTTCTAATGAAATTGTTAAAATTTGCTACGCCCAAATATCCACAGCAGCTGTGTCAGCAGGGGGCTGTCCTTGAGCAACAGCATTCATCTCCGCGCGGGCCTCTCGAAATGCCTGTAAGTAAATCATATCCGTCTCGGTAATAAAGTGAAGCTCTGCTTTTGTCTGATGCGTGGTCCATTGACCATAAAAATCGCTATAACTTGCAATCAGTTCTCCTTCTGGTGAATAAACCTCAGCCGTCCGAAATGTTGAATCACCTTTGATTTCGGCGGAATAATCTCCGAAAAGGCGCTCCAAATAGACCTTGATCCGTTCCTGCTCTTTTTTTAGTGTATTCATCACAGAATTTACTTTGGCCATCGGGCCAGCACGATCCGGAGAGACATACTGCTCCATGCGGGCACGCCGAAGCTGACTAAATCCCTTGTCCATGTAGATGCCTTTTTGAGCATCCTCCCGAGCCAGCGCCTGAATCTGCTTTACAAAACCGTCTGTGATAGCATTTTTAACAGTCTTTTTCGCTGATTTCTGGATTTGTGAAGTGCCATCGAATGCAGCAGCACCGCTGACACCTAATCCTCCAATTTGCATCTGTACTCCCTCCCTGCATAGATCATCAAAGCAGCGCCTGAACAGGACAGTTTGCATGGCAGTATGTTGGGTAACTCGTGTCTCAAAACCACATATATACATTTATATATATCGGCAAAATATCGCAAAAAACAACAGACCATTCACACTTCAAGGTACCAAATTCATCGTTTCTCGTCACATCGTTTGGCAGGTTTTAATGCGGATACAAAAGCAAACGCGGCAGCTTGTTTTCCATCTGTAACCGATGGAGCTTTATATGCCTGTTCCATCAAAACGTCTCCAGATATGACAGGTCTCCCCGGCCTGCCCCTGGACCGTGCCCCATGACAAGCCCCCCTGATGTAGTTTATTTTCCTACATCAGGGGGCCTCTTCTCACTATCTGTTTTTATTGGACTGGTGCAATGTGACAGAATGGAGCTGTGTCGTTTTTTCCGTAATTATTTGTATGCACGGCCAAGCGCATCGGCTGCCAAGATAGCAGCATAGACCTTATCCGCCGTCACTTCCATGGGCATGTTGTGGATGGTCTCGCCCGGAGCGGCCGCTGCCTGCGCCACCGTGCGCAGCGTCTCCTCGGTGGGATTCTCCATGCCGAGATCGGCCAGCGTCGTGGGCAGGCCGACGCTCATGCAGAAGTCAATCACTTCCTCAATCTGCTCCATATCCGCATTCTGCAGCACAAGCTGCACGAGCGTGCCGAATGCCACTTTTTCACCGTGATACATTTTGTGCGTTTCGGGTGCAACGGTAAAGCCGTTGTGGATGGCATGCGCACCGGCCAGGCCGCCGGACTCAAACCCGATACCAGACAGATATGTATTCGCCTCGATGATGTTCTCAACAGCGGGCGTGCAGACGTGCTGCTCCACAGCAAGGCGGGCCTTCAGGCCGTCGGCCAGCAGCGTATCATAGCACGCACGGGCCAGAACGAGCGCAGCACGCGTCACTTTACCGCCCGCACAGGTCGCCGCATCCGCATCCGCCGTGGCCTTCGCCTCAAAATATGTGGCCAGCGCATCGCCCATGCCGGACACCAGCAGACGCGCGGGAGCCTTGCTGACAACGTCGGTATCCACCAGCACGACGTTGGGGTTCGCAGGCAGCCACAGGTACTCCTCAAACACGCCCTCATCCGTATAGATGACGGAAAGCGCGGAGCACGGCGCGTCCGTTCCCGCGATGGTCGGCACAACCACGACCGGCTTTTTGACGTAATACGCCAGTGCCTTCGCGGTGTCGTGGATCTTGCCGCCGCCGATGCCGACACACACGTCACAGCCAAGTTCGTCAAAGCGCGCTTTCAGGCGGTTGATCTCCGTCTTGCAGCACTCGCCGTTGAAATACTCAAAATAAACGCTGCACTGAGCGGCTTCAAAGCTCTTTTTCACAGTCTCGCCCACCCGGTCATAGCCGGATTTGCTGATGAGTACGAACGCCTTCGTGCCGAGCGGCTGCGCATATTTGCCGATGTTGTTCAGTTCGCCCTGGCCCTGAATATAGCGGCCCGGCGCAATGATGATGTTTGCCATGGGATTTTCCTCCTTTTTACATGGTTTCACTGCTCATGTATACCTCGTTTACTATATCACATGACATTTTTTTGTCAATGTGTTTTTTCGGCAAAAAGAGCATTGCCGCGCACCGCCTGCTGCCTGTGGAAAACGATGCTCGTTCTCTAAGGAAATGTGCATTCCATGCACTCTCATTTGCCAGAACATAAGCACCGCAGCCGCAGCTTAGTCGGTGTTGTATTTCACGATGAGGATGCTGGAGTGATAGTCCCGGCATCGAACAAGGCACCCGGACAGGGACGATTATGCGCGAGATCCCATTTGTCACCCATTTTAGAAGGCTGGCAGTCTCAATCTGGATTTCACCGGGCAAAATGCACATTTTTTTGCCTAGACCTGAAAACTACACCTTACAACAGATTTTTTGAGGATTTTCCTCCTGCTAATTTACAGATATAACGCCCATTATCAATTTCTTTGCCCTCAAAAATATCATTCATATCATACATTGCCAAGCCAGCCCCACCGTCATCAAAGTTGCAAATGAAAAGAATAACAAAAAGAGCCCGGGGAAAACGAATTTCCTCGGACTCTTTTGTGAGTCATTATTTCGGGACAATGTGCTTGGTTGCGGGGGGATGAGCACACAATTACTTGCCCAGCTGCTTGGCAATCTCCTCAGCAAAGTTCTCCTGCTTCTTCTCGATGCCCTCGCCCTTCTCAAAGCGGACGGCATTCTTGAAGGTGATGCTGCCGCCCAGGGACTTGGCGGCGGAGGCAATATACTGCTCCACAGTCATGGAGCCGTCCTTCACGAAGTCCTGCTGCAGCAGGCAGTTCTCCTTGTAGAACTTACCCAGCTTGCCGGTAACAATGCCCTCCTTCACCTTCTCGGGCTTGGAAGCCATCTTGGGATCGTTCTCCATCTGGACCAGCAGGATCTTCTTCTCCTCGTCCAGAGTAGCCTGGTCCACCTGGCTCTTGTCCCAGAAACGGGGATTCAGAGCGGCGATCTGCATGGCCACGTCCTTGCCCACAGCCTCCACCTTATCAGCGGACAGGTCGCTCTCCAGGTTCACCAGCACGCCAATCTTGCCGCCAGCATGGACATAGGGCACGGAGATGCCATCGGTGAAGAAGGTGAAACGGCGAACCTTGATGTTCTCGCCGATGACCAGCACCATCTCCTGCTGCTCCTCCTGCACGGTACGGCCATTGCCGTAGGGCAGAGCCATCAGGGCGTCCAGGTCGGCGGGCTTGTTGGCGGCCACAACAGCGGTCACGCCCTTAACAAAGTCCACAAACTTCTCGTTCTTGCCCACGAAGTCGGTCTCGGCGTTGACCTCGACCACTACGCCCACGCCGTCCACCACGGCGGCATAGGCCATACCCTCGGCAGCGATGCGGCCGGCCTTCTTCTGAGAAGCAGCCAGGCCCTTCTCCCGCAGGATCTCAACGGCCTTATCCATATTGCCCTCGGCCTCGGTGAGGGCCTTCTTGCAGTCCATCATGCCCACGCCGGTCATC
>ERZ1643246.1863-NODE-1863-length-21636-cov-4.377415_pt1 | contig 21636 bp, 20 predicted proteins | sample MGYA00579265_ERZ1643246 | MGnify/ENA primary metagenome ERZ1643246 (study PRJEB29033, sample SAMEA4952261) | chicken gut metagenome | biome: Broiler Chicken; feature: Gastrointestinal Tract; material: Caecum | place: Ireland | collected 2018 | study: Broiler...
GGCCGATCATGCCGTCCTGGTAGGCGGCGGGCGGCGCCCAGGTGGTGGCCGCCTTGTTGATGTTGAAGCCGCTCACGGTGATGTAGCCAACGCCCGTCTTGGAGGGCATGAAGCACTCGCGGCGCACGTTGATCTCCACGTTCTCCTCGTTCGGGTTCTTGCCGTGGAAGTTGGCGTAAATCACGGTCTCGCCGCCGTCCTGTTCGGCGTACCACTTCCAGCGGGAAGCCTCCGGCTCCCAGGAGTAGGGGTATACCTCGGCTTTCAGGCATTCTTCAACGCTGGCCGCCTCGTAAAGCGCCTTGTCGTTCAGGTACACCGCGCCCGTGTGCTTGCTGCGGCCGGCGAAGTACCAGTCGCCGTAGACATAGGTGGTGTAGGGGTTGTAGCTGCCGAAGATGCCGTTGTCCACACGGCACACCCACACGTCGCCCTCATAGGGCTTCCAGTTTTTGATCTGCTCCGCGCCGGTGATCACGGCGCCCAGCGGCTCCTCGCTGCGGTAGGTAATGCGCGCATCCGGCGTGCCGGCGTTCTGCGGGTCCACGTACTCGCGGTAGACGCCGGGGGCCACCACGACCTCGTCGCCCGGGCGGGCAGCCTGCGCTGCGTCGCCGATGCGCTTGAACGGCATTTCCTTCGAGCCGTTGCCGTCGCGCGCCGCTTTTGCGTTGACGTAAAGAATCATTGCTTTTTCCTCCCTTTTTCCGGCCGGCCGCCTTCGTGCGTCCGGCTGTTCAAATTCGGTTCGATTATACATGATTTCGGGAGCCCAGTCAAGGGAATGGGGCCTCTTTCCGGCCTTCTTTCCGCCTGATTTCAGGAGTGCGGAAAACTTCCTTTTTTCAGGCAAAAACGCACAAAATGCCGTTGCCAGAACGGGAAAAATGAAGTAAAATGAGAACAACGCTGAGGCGCCGCGCCGCAGCAGCAAAGGACAGAAGAGGGAGGAACGCTTGATGTGGAACCAGATTAACGTCAACGCATATGAGGGCATGATCGCCGAAACCGTGTCCTACGGCGGGGAGGATGGCCGCGAGGTGCGCGCTTACCTTTCGCGTCCGCTGGGCGCCGGGCCCTATCCGTCGCTTGTGCTGATCCCGCACATGCCAGGCTGGGATGAATTCTGCCGCGAGACGGCGCGCCGCTTCACACAGCACGGCTACGCGGTGGCCTGCCCGAATATTTTCCGCGGCTTCCCCGGCGATACGCCAGAAGAGGCGGCCGCCTCCGCCCGCGCGGCCGGCGGCGCGAAGGACAGCGACGTGATGGCCGACTGCGCCGCCTCGCTGCAGTTCCTGCGCAGCCAGCCGTATTCCAACGGCAAGGTGGGGGTCATCGGCATGTGCTCCGGCGGACGCCATGCTTTTCTCGCAGCCTGCACCGTGGATGGCTTTGACGCCGCCGTGGACTGCTGGGGCGGCGGTGTGGTGGCCGCGCCGGAGGAGCTGACGCCCCAGCGCCCCGTGGCGCCCCTCGATTACACGGCCCGGCTCTCCTGCCCGCTCATCGGCATCTTCGGCAACGAGGATTTCTCCCCCACGCGCGCGGACGTCGACCGGCTGGAGGAGGAGCTGAAAAAGTACGGGAAACAGTATGAGTTCCACCGGTACGACGGCGCGGGCCACGGCATCTGGTATTATTTCAACCAGTTGTACAGGCGCGAGCAGGCCATGGATTCCCAGGAAAAGGTCTTTGCCTTCCTGGAAAAGCATCTGCGCACATGACGGCGGAACCCGCGCAGGGGCGGAAGGCCGCCGCCCCCTTTGTGCTCATGGTCAAGCCGGTGGGATCGCGCTGCAACCTCAGCTGCCGCTACTGCTATTATCTCGGCACGGACGCGCGCCTCGGCCAGCCCGCCGAAGGCTGCATGAGTGAGGAAACGCTGGAAGCGCTCATCCGCAATTACATGGAGAGCAGCCCCGGGCCCGTCGTCTCGTTCACCTGGCACGGCGGCGAGCCGGCGCTGGCCGGCCTCGATTTTTACCGCCGGGCCGTCGCGCTGCAGAAGAAATACCTGCCCGCGGGCTTTTCCTGCTGGAACAGCCTGCAGACGAACGGCGTTTTGCTCGACGACGACTGGTGCGACTTCCTCGCGGCGGAGCGGTTTGACGTCGGCCTGAGCCTCGACGGCACGGCGGAGCTGCACGACGCCTTTCGCCCGCAGGCGGGCGGCGGGGGCAGCTGGGAGGCTGCGCTCGCGGCGGCCAGGCGGCTGCTGCGCCGCGGCGTCCGGCCTGATCTGCTCTGCACCGTCACCTCGGACACGGCAAAGCAGCCTCTTGCCGTTTACCGCACGCTGCGCGATCTCGGCACGGGCTGGATGCAGTTCCTGCCGATCGTGCGCCGCACGCCGGACGGCCGGGTCACGCCCGACTCCGTTTCGCCGGAATCGTACGGCGCGTTCCTCTGCGACGTGTTCGACGAGTGGGTGCGGCACGACACGGCGCACACCGGTGTGCAGATCTTCGCGGAGGCGATGCGCGCGCTCGGCGGCGGTGAGCCCACGCTCTGCACGATGGCCCCCGTGTGCGGGCGCGCCCTCGTGGTGGAGAAGGACGGCTCCGTCTATTCCTGCGACCATTTTGTGCGGCCGGAGTACCGGCTGGGGAACGTGTGCACCGACCGGCTCGCCGATCTGGCCGACGCGCCGCGCCAGCTGGCGTTCGGCCGGGCAAAGCGGGACACGCTGCCCGCGCACTGCAAAGCGTGCCGCTTTCTGCCGCTGTGCGGCGGGGGCTGCCCGAAGGACCGCTTCCCCGCGGAGGACGGGGAGGCGGCGCCCTATCTCTGCGAAGGGCTGCTGCACTTCTTCTCTTACGCGGAGGGGCGGCTGCGCGAGCTGCTCCGCCTGCAGAAGAGCGGCCTTTCCCCGCAGGAGGCGCAGCGCGCCCTGTGCGAGTGGGAGCGCCGTCTCTGGCAGGATGTGGGGCGCAACGATCCCTGCCCCTGCGGGAGCGGGAAAAAAGCGAAAAAATGCTGCTGGAACCGTCGGCCCTGAAGCTCCCGGGGCGCGGTGTTCCGCGGCCGGAAGGTTGATCCATCATCGTTGACGGTTCATCGTTGCGCCGTCAACGGAAAGGGGGAAGGAAATGGACGTTTCGGATCGGGCGATCTCGCGCATCGCGCGCAAGGTCACCAAATTCACAAACAAGGCCATGCGGCGGCAGGGCGTGGGCCCCGCCGAGTTTGACCTGGTGCAGACGGTGCGCTGCCACCCGGGGCTCACGCAGGCGGAGCTGTGCCGCTTTCTGGAGATTGACAAGGGCGCGGCGGCGCGGCAGATCGCCAACCTGTGCGCCAAGGGCTTTCTGCGCCGGGAGCCGAACCCGCACGACAGGCGCAGCCTGCTGCTCTACGCCACACAGAAGGCGGAGGAGCTGAAAAATTCGAAGGCCCACCTGGAGGAGCTGTTTTACGAGTGGCTGCTCGAGCCGCTCGGCGAGGAGGAAAAGCAGGCGTTTGCCCGCACGCTCAGCCTGCTGGGCGAGCGCTGCCGCGAGGAGTGGCGCGCGGGCTTCCCACATGTGCGGGAACGGCTGGACGAAGAGCAGCTTCCCGCGCAGCCGGGCGGGGAACCATAAAAGGGGAGGAATGTCGCTTTGCGCTTGATTTTACGGTACATGAAACGATACAGGGGGCGGATCACGCTCTCCATGGGCATCAAGCTCTCGGGCGCCGTCACGGAGCTTTTGATCCCGTACATCCTGGAGTACATGATCGACGACGTCGCGCCGCTCGGGCGAATTGATCTCGTGCTGCTGTGGGGCGCGCTCATGGTGCTCACCGCCCTGCTCACGCGCCAGCTCAACGTGTGGGCGAACCGCATCGGCGTGGACAACGCCCACCGCGTTTCCTACGACGTGCGTCAGGATCTCTTTTCGAAAACGGCGAACCTTTCCGGCACGCAGTTTGACGCGTTTGGCCTGCCGAGCCTCATCAGCCGCATGACGAGCGACAGCTACAACGTGCAGGGCTGCGTGCAGTCGCTGCAGATGATGTGCGTGCGCGTGCCGATCATGCTTGTGGGCGGCATCGCCGTCACGCTGCTCATGGATGCGGCGCTCGCGAGCATCCTCTGCGTCATCACGCCGATCCTCATCGTGGTGGTGCTGGCCGTCTCGCGGCACGGCATCCCGCTTTACCGCAAGGTGCAGGAAAAGCTCGACGGCGTCGTGCGCGTCATGCGCGAGGACATCACCGGCATCCGCGTCGTGAAGGCGCTCTCCAAGACGGAGTACGAAAAGCGCCGCTTTGCCGGCCACAACGAAGCCATGACGAAGGCGGACATCACGGCCAGCACCGTGATGGCGATCCCCGGCCCGTTCATGCAGATGTGCCTGAACATCGGCCTCACGCTGGTGGTCTGGGTGGGCGCCGTGCGCGTCAACGCGGGCGACATGCAGCCGGGCGTCATCCTCGCCTTCCTCACATACTTCAACATGGTGATGCAGGCTGTCATGGGCGTGAACCGCATTTTCATGATGCTCAGCAAGGCCACGGCCTCCGCCAACCGCATCGAGCGCGTGCTGGCCACCGAGCCCGACCAGCGCGTGCTCCTGCCCTCCGAGGCCAGAAAGCCTGCGGGGGAGGAGTTCATCCGCTTCGAGCACGTGAATTTCAGCTACGACGGCGTGGCCCCGGGCAGCGAGGATTCCTTCGCCGGGGAGGAGCGCGAGCAGTGCCTCTATGACATCAACTTTGCGCTGCGGCGCGGCGAGAGCCTGGGCATCATCGGCCCCACGGGCTGCGGCAAGACGACGATCATCAACCTGCTCATGCGCTTCTACGACGTGGAGGACGGCGGCGTCTTCATCGACGGCCGCGACGTGCGCACCTATGAGAAGGACGAGCTGCACCGCAAGTTCGGCGTCGTGTTCCAGAACGACATGGTGTTTTACAATTCGCTGCGCGAAAACATCCGCTTCGGCCGCAACCTCGACGAGGGCGATCTCATGCGCGCCGTGGAGGACGCGGCGGCGGCGGAATACATCTCCTCGCTCGACGAAGGGCTCGATTACCAGGCCGACATCGGCGGCGCGAACCTTTCCGGCGGCCAGAAGCAGCGGCTGCTCATCTCCCGCGCGCTGGCCGGAGACCCGGAGATCCTCATTCTGGACGATTCCTCCTCCGCGCTTGATTACAAGACGGACGCGTCCCTGCGCAGGGCGATTTTTGAGCACCACCGCAATTCCACCACCATCATGGTGGCGCAGCGCGTGAGCTCCATCCAGCAGATGACGCACATTCTGGTGATGGACGAGGGCCACTGCATCGGCTACGGCACACATGCCGAGCTTTTGGAGACATGCCCGGCTTACCGGGAAATTTACAAGGCGCAGATGGGTGCGCTGGCGTAACGGAAAGGGGAGAGCAATCATGCCGCCGGGACCAAGAGGCAGAAGGGAGAAGCCGAAGGACGCGAAGGGAACGCTCCTGCGGATTCTCAAATACATTATGGATTTTCGAGTGGTGGTTTTCACACTGCTCCTGTTCACATTCGCAAGCAACATCGGCAACCTGCTCGGGCCAACGTTCGCCGGCAAGGCGATCGGCGCGGCCTCGGGCGCGGGGCAGGTGGATTTTGACACCGTGGGCCACTATGCGCTGTGCATGCTGGCCGCCTATCTGTTCAGCAACCTGATGTCGTTCCTCGTCAGCCTGGGCATGATGCGCGTCGGCCGCCGCATCGCGAACCGGATGCGCCGCGACGTGTTCTCAAAGCTCATGGCGCTGCCGGTGAGCTATTTTGACCGCAACCAGGCGGGCGACATCATCAGCCGCGTCTCCTACGACGTGGACGTCGTCACGATGAGCATCTCCGCCGACCTCGTGCAGATCCTCACGAGCATCGTCACGGTGGTGGGATCGTTCGTGATGATGTGCATCATCTCGCCGCAGATGACGATCTGCGTGTTCATCACCGTGCCGATCTCGATCTACTTCACGCGCTGGATGGGCAAGCGCACGCGGCCGCTGTATTCGAAGCGCAGCGCCGCCTACGGCGAGATGAACGGCTACGTGGAGGAGATGTTCTCCGGCCAGAAGACGATCCTCGCCTACGCCTATGAGGACGACGTCTGCCAGGATTTCAGCGCCATCAACCGCAAGGCCGCCAAGGCTTACCGCGACGCCGACACGCTCGGCACGCGCACCGGCCCCACGATCAACATGATCAACAACCTCGGCCTCTCGATCGTGGGCATCGTGGGCTCGGCGTTTTATGTGCTCGGCATGGTGGGCCTCGAGCAGATCTCCTCGTTCGTGCTCTACTCGCGCAAGTTCAGCGGGCCGATCAACGAGGTGGCCAACATCATCAACGAGCTCTATTCCGCTCTCGCGGCCGCCGAGCGCATCTTCACCCTGCTCGACGAGCCGGAGGAGACGGCCGACCTGCCGGACGCCCTGACGCTGCAGGACGTGAAGGGCGACGTCGAGGCGCGCCATGTCGCCTTCGGCTATGTGCCGGGCCGCATCGTGCTGCACGACCTGAGCCTGCACGCGAAGCCGGGCCAGACGTTCGCCATCGTGGGCCACACGGGCGCGGGCAAGACAACGATCATCAACCTGCTCATGCGCTTTTACGACGTGAACAGCGGCGAAATCTTTGTGGACGGCCATGAGATCCGGCATCTCACGCGCGATTCGCTGCGCCGCGCCTATGCCATGGTGCTGCAGGATACCTGGGTGTTCCAGGGCACGATCTATGAAAACATCGCCTACGGCAAGGAGGGGGCCTCCATGGAGGAGGTCGTCGCCGCCGCGAAGGCCGCGCGCATCCACCACTATATCATGCGATTGCCGCAGGGCTACAACACCGTCATCAGCGAGGACGGCGGCAACATCAGCAAGGGGCAGAAGCAGCTGCTCACGATCGCCCGCGCCATGCTCTACAACACGCAGATGCTCATCCTCGACGAGGCGACGAGCAACGTGGACACGAACACGGAGCGCGAGGTGCAGCGCGCCATGCAGGAGCTCATGAAGGGCAAGACGTGCTTCGTCATCGCCCACCGCCTCTCCACCATCCAGCACGCGGACAACATCCTCGTGATGGACCACGGCGAGGTGGTGGAGCAGGGCACGCACGACGAGCTCATGCAGAAGCACGGCACGTATTACAGGCTGTACGCCGCCCAGTTCGAATGACAGGCGGAGAGGGAGGAAAACCGGAATGGATCTTGTGACAATGGGGGAGACGATGGCTGCCTTCGCCCCGGAGGAGGACGGCAGGCTGCGCTACGCCTCGTCGTTCCGGCTGCGCGTGGCGGGGGCGGAGAGCAACGTCGCCGTGGGCGCAGCCCGGCTCGGCTTTTCGGCCGGGTGGATCAGCCGCGTGGGAGACGATGAGTTCGGGCAGAAAATCCTGCGCGAGCTGCGCGCGGACGGCGTGGACGTCTCCGCCGTGGCCGTGGACAAAGACCGGCGCACAGGGCTGCTGTTCAAGGAGACGCGGCCCGGCGGCGAGACGGCCGTCACGTATTACCGTGCCGGGTCGGCCGCCTCCGCGCTCTCGCTGGACGGGCGCGCGCGGGAGCAGCTGCGCGGCGCGCGGATCGTGCACCTCACCGGCATCACGCCCGCGCTCAGCGAGAGCTGCGCCCAGGCCGTACAAGAGGCTGTGTCGATCGCCCATGAAAGCGGGGCCGCCGTGAGCTTTGACCCGAACATCCGCCGGAAGCTGTGGGGCAGCCGCGATTTTGTCTCCCCGCTGCGCTCCCTGGCGGAGCAGGCGGAGTATGTGCTGCTGGGCAGGGAGGAGGCGGAGCTGCTCTTCGGCCCGCTTTCCCCGCGCGAGCTCTTCGGCGCGCTGGCGCGCTGCGGCAGGCTCCGCGCCCTGGCCCTGAAGGACGGCGCGCGCGGCGCCCTCGTGCTCTCCCGGGAGGAACTGCACGAGATCCCGCCCTTCCCCTGCACCTGCGTCGATCCCGTGGGCGCGGGCGACGCCTTTGACGCCGGCTTTCTCTGCGCTTCGCTCGAGGGGATGCCCCTGCGGGACTGCGGCCTGTGGGGCGCCGTGCTCGGCGCAAAAGCGACGGAGACGCGCGGCGACACGGATGGCTACCTCTCCCGCCGGGAGCTGGAGGCCTTCCTGCGCTGCGAACCGGAAATCACCCGATAAGGAGGAATTGTTCCCATGAGAAGCATTCTGGCCAAAAGCCCGCTCATCGCCATCCTGCGGCATATCCCGCCGGAGCAGGCAGAGCCGTACGCTGCGGCGCTCCTGCGGGCCGGCGTGCGCGCCGTGGAGGTCGCACTCAATTCGGCGGGCGCGCTCGAGGAGATCGCCCTGCTCAAGAGCCGGTTCGGCGATGCGCTCGCTGTGGGCGCCGGCACCGCCATCACGGTGAAGAAGGCGCAGGACGCCGTGGCCGCGGGGGCGGATTTCCTGCTCTCGCCCTCGAGCGACGGGGACGTGCTGCGCTGGTGCGCGGAAAAGGGCGTGCGGCTGCTGCCCGGCGTGCTCACGCCGAGCGACGTGAGCCTCTGCCTGCGGTGGGGGTTCTCCCTGCTCAAGCTTTTCCCGGCGGGGGATTTCCCGCCGCACTACATCCGCAGCCTCAAGGGCCCGTTCGACGAAACCGATTATGTAGCCGTGGGCGGCGTGAGCCTGCAGAACGTGCGCGCCTTTTTTGAGGCGGGCTTTGCGGGCGTCGGCGTGGGGAGCAACCTGGTGCCGAAGGAAGCGCTGCGCAGCGGGAACTGGGACCAGGCCGAGCAGTCTGCCCGCGCCTGGGTGGAGCAGATCCCCGGCCTTGCGTGAGGGCGGGAGCACACAGAAGGAGGAGTTTTCATGAAAATCACGGAAGTCAACGTTTACCTGGTGCGCCCGCGCTGGTGTTTCTGCGAGATTGTGACGGACACCGGCTTCACCGGCTGGGGCGAGCCCATTGTGGAGGGCAAGGCCTCCACCGTGAAGGCCTGCGTGGAGGAGATGAGCGGCTACCTCATCGGGAAAGACCCGCAGCGCATCGAGGACATCTGGAACACGCTCTACCGCGCGGCGTTTTACCGCGGCGGCCCCGTGCTCATGAGCGCCATCGCTGGCATCGATCAGGCCTTGTGGGACATCAAGGGCAAGTTCTACGGCGCGCCCGTCTATGAACTGATGGGCGGCCGCTGCCGCGACAAAATGCGCGTGTATTCCTGGATCGGCGGCGACCGGCCGAGCGACGTGGCGAAGGACGCGCTCGAAAAGAAGGGCTTCGGCTTCTCCGCCATCAAGATGAACGCCACCGAGGAGCTGCAGATCGTGGACAGCTACGCGAAGATCGATGCCGTGCTCGAGCGCGTCGCCGCCATCCGCGAGGCGGCCGGCAAGGATTTCGGCATTGCCATCGACTTCCACGGCCGCGTGCACAAGCCCATGGCGAAGGTGCTCGCCAAGAAGCTCGAGCCCTTCGACATCATGTTCATCGAGGAGCCCGTCCTGTGCGACAACATGGAGAGCTTCCGCGACGTGGCCCGCGCCTGCAACATCCCGATCGCCACCGGCGAGCGGCTCTTTTCGCGCTGGGACTTCAAGCGGCTGCTCCAGGGCGGCTATGTGGACATTGTGCAGCCCGATCTCTCGCACGCGGGCGGCATCACCGAGGTGAAGAAGATCGCCTCCATGGCGGAAGCGTATGACGTTGCCCTCGCCCCGCACTGCCCGCTCGGGCCGATCGCCCTCGCCGCCTGTCTGCAGGTGGACGCCACGTGCTACAACGCCTTCATTCAGGAGCAGAGCATCGGCATCCACTACAACACGGACGCGAGCGTGCTCGACTACGTGAAGAACAAGGAAGCCTTTGTCTACAAAGACGGCTTCGTGGATCTGCCGAAGATCCCCGGCATCGGCGTGGAGATCGACAAGGACGCCGTGCTGCGCCAGCAGCTCAACGTCCACAACTGGAAAAACCCGGTGTGGCGCCACGAGGACGGCTGCATCGCCGAGTGGTGAGAGGAGAGAGGGAAACAACCATGGCGGATTGGAATGCGAGGCAGTATCTGAAATTTGAGCGGGAGCGCACGCAGCCCTCCGCGGACCTGATCGCCCGCGCGGCCTCGTCGCTCGGCGGGCCGCCCCGGTCTGTGCTGGACATCGGCTGCGGCCCGGGCAACAGCACGGCGGCGCTGCGCCGCGCCTTCCCCGAAGCGGAGCTGCTCGGCGTGGATCGCTCGCCGGACATGCTTGCCCGCGCCCGCAGCCTGCACCCGGATCTGCGCTTTGCGCCCTGCACCGTGCCGCAGGGCCTGGCGGAGCTGGGCCGGTTCGATCTCCTCTTTTCCAACGCGTGTCTGCACTGGATTCCCCACCATGAAACGCTGCTGCCCGCCCTGGCCGGCAGCCTGAACCCCGGCGGCCTGCTCGCCGTGCAGATGCCGCTCACGCAGCGTTCCCCGTTTTACGCCGCTCTGGGGGATCTCCTCCGCGAGCCGCGCTGGCAGTCGCTGCAGGCGGTGCGCCTGTTTCACAACCGCCCGCCGGAGGAGACGTATGACATCCTCGTCTCGTCGTTCGCGTCCGTTGAGATGTGGGAAACGGTGTATGAGCATGTGCTGCCCGGCCCGGAGAGCGTGCTCGAGTGGTACCGCGGCAGCGGCCTGCGGCCCTATCTGGATCGGCTGCCGGAAGCGGAGCGGCCGCCCTTTGAGGCGGCGCTGCTCGAGCGGATCAGGGGCCTGTTCTCCCCGCGGGCAGACGGCAGCATCCTGCTGCCCATGCCGCGCCACTTCTTCGTCGCGCGGAAGGCGGAATAAATTAAGGATAGCCCGGCGGGCGGATCTTTGCGGAAACCGGCGGAGATCCGCCCGTTTCGCGCCTTGACAAGCCTTTTCCCCTGTAGTATAATAAAGAGCAATCACACATTTTGTCAGATACTGTGATGGGGAAGGAAGCCAGAACACGCCTCTTCAGAGAGCCGCCGGTTGCTGCAAGGCGGTGTGGCGCCTGTGCCGAAATCACCCCGGAGTATGCGGCTGAACGGCCCGGCCCAGTAGGCGCGCACGGATCGCCCCTCCGTTAGAGGGGGCGCGCATTGCATGATGCGCACGGAGCGCCCCCGTTTGCGGGGGAACAAGAGTGGTACCGCGAGCAATTCCGAAAGAGAATGGCCCGTCTCTATTGTTGCAGATAGAGGCGGGCTTTTTTATGCAGAAAGGGAGGCAGATTTAACATGGTTTTGACGGGAGCACAGATTGTGATGGAGTGCCTGCTCGAACAGGGCGTGGACACCGTGTTCGGTTACCCGGGCGGCGCCGTGCTGAATATTTACGACGCGCTGTATGAATACCGCGATCGGATCCGCCATGTGCGCACGGCGCACGAGCAGGGCGCGGCCCACGCGGCGGACGGCTATGCCCGCTCCACGGGCAAGACGGGCGTGGTCATCGCCACCTCCGGCCCCGGCGCCACGAACCTCATCACCGGCATTGCCACCGCTTACATGGACAGCGTGCCCATGGTGGCCATCACCGGCAACGTGAACCTGAACCTGCTGGGCCTCGACAGCTTCCAGGAGGTGGACATCACCGGCATCACGATGCCGATCACGAAGCACAATTACATCGTGAAGGACGTGCACGATCTCGCCCAGACGCTGCGCGAGGCGTTCCAGATCGCCGGCAGCGGCCGCAGAGGCCCCGTGCTGGTGGACATTCCGAAGGACATCACCGGCCAGACGTGCGAATTCGAGCGCTCGGCCCCGCTGCCGCCGCTGCCGCACGATTTCCCGGTGCCGGAGCGCTTTGAGAAGGCCGTGGAGATGATTTCCCGCGCGCAGCGGCCGTTCCTCTATGCCGGCGGCGGCGTGATCTCCTCCGAGGCCGCCCCGGAGCTGGCCGCCTTTGCCGAAAAACTCGACGCGCCCGTGGCCTGCTCGCTCATGTGCCAGGGCGGCTTTGATCAGGCGAGCCGCCGCTACATGGGCATGCTGGGCATGCACGGCACGAACACGGCGGCGCTCGCCATCAAGAACTGCGATCTGTTCGTGGCCGTGGGCACGCGCTTTTCGGACCGCGTGCTGTGCAATGCCGGCCTCTTTGCGCGCCATTGCCCGATCATCCAGATCGAGATCGACACCGCCGAGTTCAACAAGAACATCGAGGTGCAGCTCAAGGTGAAGGGCGACGCGAAGGAGATCCTGCAGAAGCTCAACGAAATGCTCCCGCAGCAGGAGCACACCGAGTGGATGGACCAGGTGGCCGCCTGGAAGCAGGAATTCCCGCTCATCCAGAAGGAGCGCACGCCCCACGCCGTCACGCCGCAGCAGGTCATGGAGACGCTCGACCGCCTCACGGACGACGATGCCATCATCGCCACCGAGGTGGGCCAGAACCAGATGTGGGCCGCCCAGTTCTACACCTTCCGCAAGCCGCGCACCTTCCTCTCCTCCGGCGGGCTCGGCACCATGGGCTTCGGCCTCGGCGCGGCGCTGGGCGCGAAGGTCGGCAACCCGGATCGCCAGGTGATCAACGTCGCGGGCGACGGCAGCTTCCACATGAACCTCAACGAGCTGGCCACCGCCGCGGCTTACCATATCCCGTTCCTTGAGCTCGTGCTCAACAACGAGGTGCTGGGCATGGTGCGCCAGTGGCAGAAGCTGTTCTACGGCCATCGTTTTTCGCAGACGGACGTGGACACTGCCACCGATTTCCCCGCCCTGGCGCGTGCGTTCGGCCTGAAGGCCTATTCCATCGAGACGGACGACCAGGTGGAGCCGGTGCTGCGCGAAGCGCTGGCGGAAGCGCAGAAGGGCCCGGTGCTCGTGGACTGCCGCATCAACCGCGACGTCAACGTGCTGCCCATGGTGCCGGCGGGCGCTTCCGTTGAAAGCCCCATCCTCGAAATGGACGACTGAGCGAGATAAGAAGGAGGATTTCCCATGGAATATTCGAACAGCAGCCCTTCCCCCGTGAAGGAATACATCCTCTCTGTGCTGGCCCGCAACCGTGCCGGCGTGCTCCTGCGCATTGCGGGGCTGTTCAGCCGCCGCTGCTACAACATCCTGAGCATCGTTGCCGCGCAGACGGAGAACACGGAGTATTCGCGCATCCTCATCGTCGTCTCGGGAGACGACCGCATTGTCCGCCAGGTGGACAAGCAGCTCTCGAAGCTGATTGACATCGTGCAGGTGGATGTGCTCGACCGCGGCAGCATCGTGGAGCGCGAGCATCTGCTGCTCAAGGTGGAGCGCACGGTGCAGACGAGCGAGAAGCTCGTGGAGATCGCGAACGTCTTCCACGCGAACATCCTGAACGTGGAGCCCGACTCCATGATCCTGGAGCTCACGGGCGACGCCGGCACCATCAACTCCTTCATCGAGCTCTATAATCCCTACCACGTGCTGCGCATCCTGCGCACCGGCGCGATGGCCATGCCCAAATAAACACAGGAGGAATCAGCCACATGCTCACCCTTGACAAAGTCTACCATGCCGCCTTTGTGCTCAAGAACGTGATCCGCGAAACGGATCTGATCCGCGCCCCGAAGATCAACCGCGAAGCCGAGATTTACCTCAAGACGGAAAATCTGCAGAACACCGGTTCCTTCAAGCTGCGCGGCGCGTATTACAAGATTTCCCAGCTCTCGGAGGAGGAGAAGGCCAAGGGCGTCATCGCCTGCTCCGCGGGCAACCATGCGCAGGGCGTGGCGCTGGCCGCCCAGCAAAGCGGCATTCCCGCCATCATCTGTATTCCGGACGGCGCGCCCATTTCCAAAGTGGAAAACACGAAGAGCTACGGCGCGCGCGTCGAGCTTGTCAAGGGCGTGTATGACGACGCCTACCGCCGCGCCTGTGAACTCCAGCAGGAGACGGGCTGCACGTTCATCCATCCGTTCGACGATCCGGACGTCATTGCCGGCCAGGGCACCATCGGCCTGGAGCTGCTCAACCAGCTGCCGGACATGGACGCCGTGATTGTGCCGGTGGGCGGCGGCGGCCTCATTTCCGGCGTAGCCTTCGCCATCAAGTCGCTGAACCCGAACGTGAAGGTCTACGGCGTGCAGGCGGCCGGCGCGCCCAGCATGGCGCACGCGCTGGAAAAGGGCGAGCCGGAAGCGCTCGACCGCGTCTCCACGTTTGCCGACGGCATCGCCGTCAAGTGCCCGGGCGATCTCACGTTCGCCCTCACGCAGAAGTATGTGGACGGCGTCGTCACCGTGACGGATGACGAGATCGCCACCGCCGTGCTCACGCTCATCGAGGAGCAGAAGCTCATCGCCGAGGGCGCGGGCGCCGTGGCCGTAGCCGCCGCTATGTTCAACAAGGTGGACGTCAAGGGCAAGAAGGTTGTATGCCTCGTCTCCGGCGGCAACATCGATGTCACGATCCTCTCCCGCGTCATCACCCGCGGCCTCGTCAAGACGGGCCGTGTGGCCGATATGACGATCGAGCTGGCGGACAAGCCCGGCCAGCTGCGCGAGATCGCCGCCATCATCGCGGATCTCGGCGGCAACGTCATTCATGTGCGGCACGACCACGGCGGCGCCGACACGGATATCGACGGCTGCTACCTCAGCATCCAGATGGAAACGCGCAACCACCAGCATGTGGAGGAGATCCGCAGCGCCATCTCCGCCGCGGGCTACAAGATTATCTCCACGAAGAATGTGATGTGATCCGCATGGCGGAGCGCTTCACCTGGCGCGGGAAGGACGGACGCGCCGCCTTTTGCGATGTTTCGCCGCAGGGCCTTGCCCGGGCGGCCGAGCAGCTCGCCCGGTGGGAAGAGCTGCTCGCCTCGCTGGAGGCGGAGTACGGCGCGCTGGCGGGGGAACTGGAAACCCTGCGGCGCGAGGGCCGGGAAAAGTCTTATCGCTTCCGCGAGAAAGCGGGCCGCAAGCTGCTCGACGGCCAGATTCTCGCCCTTTTGCGCGCGTCCTCGCTGGCAGACCGCCTGCCGGAGGACGGCGGCGGAAAGCCGTAACCAAAAAGAAAACAGACGAACCCCCGGCGCGGGCCTTTTGTAAGGCCTGCGCCGGGGGTTCTTTGTCATGCGGCGGAGTGCCGCAGGGAAAGCGGGGGAAGGAGAGCGGCCAGAAGCCAGGGCCCTTTATTTCTGCGCTGGGGCTGCCGAAGCCAGGCTTTGCTCCTGCTCGCGCAGGAGATGGCCTACCACCTTCAGCATGGTGAAGAAGCAGGCCGCGCCGCCGATGAAGTTCGAGATCGGCTCCGCCAGAAAGACGCCGGTGGTGCCCAGGCCGAACAGATGCGGCAGCAGCAGTGTGAGCGGCACCACGATGAACACCTTGCGCAGCAGCGAGAAGAACACGGCGTGCTTCGATTTGCCGAGCGCCACAAACACCGACTGCCCTGAGAACTGCAGCGACATCATGAAGAAGCCGAAGAAGTAGACGTTCATCGAGGGCACGCCTGCCGTGAGCAGCTCCGTCTGGCTGTTGAAGATGTGGATGAAGAACTGCGGCGCGGCCATGAGGATCAGCCACACCACCGTGGTGTAGGCGATGCACACGGTGCTCGTGAACTTGATCGCCGTGCGCACGCGCGCGGGCTGCTGTGCGCCGTAGTTGTAGCCCATGACGGGCTGGGCAGCGTTTGTCACACCGTTCACGGGCATCGTGACCACCTCGCGGATGGAGTTGAGCACCGTCATCACGCCCACATAGAGGTCGCCGCCGAACTGCTGCAGCGTGGCGTTGCACACAATCTGCACCGCGCCGTTCGTCACCGACATGATGAAACCGGAAAGGCCCAGCGCCGAGATCCGCCGCACAAGCGGCGCCTTCAGCCTCATGCGCGACGGCTTGAGGCGGTAAATCGTCTGTTTTCCCGTGAGGAAGCGCACCACCCACACGGCGGAGAGAAACTGCGAGAGGATGGTGGCCAGCGCGGCTCCGGCCACGCCCATGTTGCACACGAAGATGAACAGCGGGTCCAGCACGATGTTCGTCACCGCGCCGAGCAGGACGGTGAGCATGCCCGTGCGGCCGAAGCCCTGCGAGTTGATGAAGCTGTTCATGCCGAGGCCGATCATCACGAACACCGTGCCGAGCAGGTAGATCGTCAGATAGCTGTCGGCATAGGGGTATGTCTCGTCGCTCGCGCCGAACAGATACAGGATCGGCCTGCGGAACACCAGGAAAAACACGGTGAGCACCACGCCGCTCCCCACGAGAAGCGCAAAGGAGTTGTTCAGGATCGTCTCCGCCTCCTCGTGGTCGCCGCGGCCGCGCGCGATGGAGCAAAGCGGCGCGCCGCCCATGCCGAAGAGCTGCGTGAACGCCGAAATGATGCTGATGATGGGGAAGGTGAGGCCGATGCCCGTGAGCGCCAGCGTCGAAGCCTCCGGCAGGTGGCCGATGTACATGCGGTCCACCACGCTGTAGAGCACGTTGATCAGCTGCGCCGCCGTCATCGGGACGGCCATGTTCAGGATACACCGCGCCACACTGCCCTTTGAAAAATCGTTCTTTTGAGCTGCATCCGCCAAACAACCGCTTCCCTTCCGCCCGCGCCCTGCGCCGGTGTTTTTCTTTCTATTTTACGCCGCCGGCCGGCAAAAGGCAAGGAGCAGTTCCCCCTTTCGCCTCAGCCGCCGCCCTGGATCGCCCGTTTTTGCCGCAGCAGGTCCTGGAATTCCCGCTCGAGCGCTTCCTTGTCCGGGCAGTCCGGCAGCGAAAGGCGCGAAATGACCTCCGCCAGGTGCAGCTCCACCACAGCCAGCTCGTCCTGCGTCCTCCGCGCGGACGGCTGCGCCTCCGGCAGCGGATGAGATGTCCCCGCAGCGGCCGCCCTGCCCGCCGTGCGCACGAGCGCGCCGTTTTCGAAGGAGAGCGTCTCCGTCGTGAGCGCCTCTGCGAACGCCCTGTCGTGCGAGACGAGCAGGAACGAGCCTTCATAGGAGGCGAGCGTGTCCTGCAGTGCCTGCAGGGAGTCGAGATCGAGGTAGTTGGTCGGCTCGTCGAGCATCAGGAAGTTCACAGGGGAGAGCAGCAGGCACGCGAACGAGAGCTTCACGCGCTCGCCGCCACTGAGCACGCCTGCCGGGCGGAACACGTCCTCCCGCCGGAAGAGCAGCCGCGCCAGCAGCGCGCGCGCCGTGCCCTCCGGCTGCACGGCGTGGCGCATGGCGTTTTCCAGCACGGTGAGGCGCGGGTCGAGGTTGTCGAGCGACTGGTGAAAATAGCCCACCCGCAGCTTCGGCGCGGCAAAGACGGCCGGGTCGCCCTCCCGCATGGCGCGGTCCAGAACGCGGAGCAGCGTTGTCTTGCCGCAGCCGTTTGGCCCGCGCAGCAGCACGCGCGCCCCGCGCCGCACGAGCAGCGAAGCGTCGCGCAGCAGGACGCGGTCCCCGGCGGTGAGTGTGATGTGTTCGGCCCGCAGCAGTACGCGGTTGCGCGGCGGGTCGGTCAGCGCGAAGTCGAAGTGCACGCTGTCCGGCTCGCGCGGGGCCTCCTTCTTTTCCAGCCGGGCCAGCCTCGTCTCCAGCGCCTTCCGCTCCTGCGACAGTTTGCCCTGGGCGGTCGTCCCCTTGCCGCGCTTGTGGAGCCGCGCCTCCGAATTTCCCATGCGCGCAGGCGCTTTGCGCACCGAGGCGGCCTTTTCCTTCATGGAGCGGATGGCCCCCTCCAGCCGTTCTCTCTCCTTCTCGTATGCTTCCGCCTCGTCGCGGCGGCGCTGCAGCTCCGCCGCCTTCTGCGCCTGGAAGGAGGAGAAATCTCCTTCGTAGACGTGGAGCGCGCCCTCGCGCAGCGCCCAGATGCGGCTGCACAGCCGCTGCAGCACGGCCCTGTCATGGCTCACGAGCACGAAGCTCTCGAGCTGCTCCATGCGCCTGCAGAAGAGCTCCACGCCCTCCCAGTCAAGGTTTGAGGTCGGCTCGTCCGCCAGCAGCAGCGGGGCGCGGCGGCCGAAGGAATCGGCCAGTTTCCGGCGGGACTGCTCGCCGCCGCTGAGCACGGCGCTGTCCGCCGCGCGGCCGCGCAGGCCGAAGCGGCTCAGTTCCTCGGCGGAGGGGCCGCCGCCCTGCGATTCGTTCCCGGCGAGCTGTTCAAAGAAGGCGACCGGGCAGCGGCGCGTCACCCGCCCCTCCTCCGGTGCCAGACGGCCGGCCAGGATGGCCAGCAGCGTCGATTTTCCGCTTCCGTTCGGCCCCACCAGGCCGATCCTGTCGCCCGCGTAGACGGCGAGCGCTCCCGTGCGGAACAGAAGCCGCTCCCCCGCAAACTGCGCGAGCGGCGTGGTTTCCAGCAGCAATTCAGGCATAAAAAAACCTCCCGTGTCTCGGGAGGAAGGCGGGCAAAGCCCGGATGTGTGCTGTGGATTGCCAGGGCGAGAGGGCAGGGGGGCCGTTCCGCAGAACAACCGCCCGCCGGAGGGCGCCGCATGCGCGCCATCCGCTTTTTCGCGCGCTGCACCCGTGTGCAGACGGCCGCGCCTGCCCGCAGGCAGCGCGCAAAGCATCCTGCCGGTTCCCGTGCGCGGTCTTCACCGGCGCACAAAAGAACAGGCTCCCTCTCTCTTTTCCCAAAACGGCAGCACACAGCAGGGCGCACTGCGCCCCTGCCTCCCGATCTGTTGTTCTTCATCAGGTGTGCGGTTCCGTTTTGGTTATCTCATCTTTCGGGAGACCTGTCCTTTCTGCCGGAGCTTTCTGCCGTGCCCCGGCGATTCTGTTCCCTATTGTAGCAGATTCCTCCGGCCTTGTAAAGTTCCCTCTTGACGGACGGCAGGAGGCGTGCTATTCTGTTTATACTCAGCAATACTAAATAGTAACACAAAGGAGGGCGATCATGGAACAGCGATATGTGCAGCAGTTCAAGAAAGGCTCGCTGGAGATGATCCTGCTGTGTCTGATCGGCCGGGGGGAAACGTACGGCTATGCCATTCTGGAGGAGCTCAACCGGCGCAGTGCCGTGCTGGGCTGGGCAAAGGAGGGCACCGTCTATCCCATCCTGTACCGGCTGCAGGGCGCAGGGCTGATCCAGAGCCGTCTGGCCCCGTCCGGCGCAAACGGCGGGTCCAAAAAATACTATTCGCTCACGGAAAAGGGGCGGGAGACGCTAGAGGAGCTTGTGCAGTTCTGGGCAGCGTACAGCGCCTGCGTGCAGGGCTTTGTCACCGCTTACCGCGAAAAGGAGGAGTCCCAATGAATGAGTACATCCGTCAGGTGGAACGGAACCTGCGCCTGCCGCGCGGCAAAAAGCGGGAGGTGCTCCGCGATCTGCGCGAGATCTTTGACTCCGCGCGCGAGCACGGGGAGAGCGACGCTGCTGTGATCGATCGCCTCGGGCCTGCCGCCGCCTATGCCGACACCGTCTCCGCGCCGCTGGGCGGGAAGCGAAGGGCAGGGTTCGCGCTGCCGGCCGCCGTGCTGGCGCTGGCCGTCGCGCTGATCGCCGTGTTTCTGGCGGCGCAGGCGGGCCGCCCGCCGGAGAACGTCATCGGCCAGGCGGACGCCATGACGCAGATCCGCGTCACGGGCGGCGCGGACCTTGCGCCGGTTTTCCTCGCCGCCGGCCTGCTCGCGGCGGCTGCCGCCGCCGTGCTGTTCGTGCTGCGCATCCGCCGCAGAAAGGGGGAACGGGAATGAGACACCGGTTTTTGGCGCTGGCCGCCGCTCTGCTGCTCCTTTGCACGTCCTGCGGCGAGGGGACGGCAAACTCCGGACAAACAGAAAGCGCCGACCCTGTGCAGACAGGAATCGGCGCAAATTGGGTTTCCACGGATGAGTGGCCGGTCAATGCATACACGGCGGGCGTTCCTGTCCCGCCGGGCGAGGTGCGGCAGGTCCTGCTGGATGAAGCGAACGGCTTCTGTGCCGTCTCCCTCGACGGCGTGAGCCGGGCGGAGGTGGATGCCTGGCGCGAAGAGCTCGCATCATCCGGGTTCCGCCTGCTGGCCGGTGTGGAGGAGGACGTGAAGGGCACAGTGCCCTCCGGCTCCGTCGCCATCGGCGAGGTTTACACCGACGGCAGCGTGTCGTGCAGCGTGTCCCACAGCGCGGATCTGCTGGCGCTGTACTGTTCCCTCACGGAATCGTGAGGGCAGAGGTGTTTTGCCCGTTTACGCGGCGGAGTGCACGCGCATCTTCGCGCTCACCGGGATGTGCAGCATGCCGCTGAGCGGTTTCCAGACAGCGATGGCGATGCCGTAATCGACCATGCTGTGCGCCAGCGTGCCCACGCCCACCAGCAGCACGACGGCCACCACATAGCCGCTCTCATACCAGCTTTCGGAGCCGTTGCCGGTGAAGTAGAACGCCGTCACCACAATCGCTTCGGCCACGGCGTGCAGCACGCCCAGCAGCAGGCCGAAGGGCACGGCCGTGCGGGCCGTCTGCAGCAGGTTGTGGTATTTGCGCAGCAGCAGCGCGCCCACCACCACGAACACGATCTGCGAGGCGGCGCGCAGCGCCACCACCAGCGGCATGGAGAGGGCGAAGCCGATGCTCGTCACCACCGTGACCAGGATGGCGGAAGCCGGGGAGATGAACATGGCGATGAAGATCGGCACATGGCTGGCCAGCGTGAACGACATGGGCGGAATCCAGATTTTCGGCATGAACATCGGGATGATGATGCCCAGCGCGCACAGGAGCGCCGAGATGCAGAGCGAAACAATCGAATTCTTTTTCATGAAAGTACCCTCCTAGGCAGCAAACCGTGTTATCACGTGTCTTGACACCTATCATACTTGTGAAAAAGAAAACTGTCAATGTAGATTTTTCACGGAGATTTCCCGGCCTTTCCGGAAAAAACAGGTGAAGTTTCGCGCAGGCCGCTTGTCAGTTTTCCTCCGGCGCGACGAGGACGCCCAGCGCGCGCAGGGCGGCGCAGATGCGCTCGAAACATTCGCGCGAGGGGCACGAGATCGTGTGCAGGTGGATGCCGTTCGTGAGCGCGGAGAGGGGCGTGGATTCCGACTGGGAGAGCTTGCGCACGAACTCGTCCGCGTCGTAGCGGGAAAAGATGTGCAGTTTCCCGGTGAGCTGGCCGTAGACGGCGTGGTCCACAATCACGTCGATCAGCCCGCCGCCGTTGTCCACCACGGCGTAGAGCTCCTGCTGGAGCAGATCACGGCCGTGGCGGCAGGCGATGGTGTAGGTCTGGCCGCGGCTCTCGCTCGGCAGCAGCACATAGCCGCGCGGCGTAGCCGCAATGGGGGAGTTGAGCGCGCGCAGCATGGCCACGTCGCCCACAATGGCCTGCCGGCTCACGTGAAGCTGCTTCGCGAGCGCCGACGCGCTCACCGGCGTCTCAGCTTGTTCGAGAGCGCGCAGGATTTCCCCGCGCCGCTCCTCTGCCGTCATGGTCTGTCCCATCATTTCATCCCTTCTCCGTTCTCCGCCGGGCGAACCCCGTTTTTCTTCCGTTCCCGGAACCAATTCTCTATCCTGTTCTTTAATTATAGCAAACACGGCAGGCGAAAGAAATCACAAAACATGAAAATTTTCTTGCGCAGCGGGTGGGGGCTTGCTATAATAGAGGACGCGCCTCTTTCGGGAGGAAACATCTGGAAGCCGCCCTTTTCGGGGCGGGACGACGTTTTGTTTGAGGAGGAAGATCCGGCAACATGGCGAAAATTCGGGAAATTTATACGAGCGACGCATATTATCCGTTTCTGTGCTACTGCGAAAGCCACGGCTATGAGGAAATGCACGATCTGGTGCGGTGTCCGTTTGCCAGGCTCA
>ERZ1643246.1864-NODE-1864-length-21634-cov-5.564021_pt1 | contig 21634 bp, 22 predicted proteins | sample MGYA00579265_ERZ1643246 | MGnify/ENA primary metagenome ERZ1643246 (study PRJEB29033, sample SAMEA4952261) | chicken gut metagenome | biome: Broiler Chicken; feature: Gastrointestinal Tract; material: Caecum | place: Ireland | collected 2018 | study: Broiler...
TTATGAAAATACATCAATGATTCTTTTCTGTTTTTGTGCGAAAGTAGACACAGTGAGAGGAAGGGATGGCACTGTCGTATAAAAAAGCAGCCGAAGGATTTCCTTCCGCTGCGGTTCGCGTGTTATTTCTGGATGGCGGAGCGGATGATCTCCATCATCGCATCATGCAGGTCTTCCCGCTCCAGGGCAAAATCGACCTGTGCCTGCAGGAAGCCTTTTTTGTCGCCGACATCATAGCGTCTGCCCTCAAAATCATAGGCGTAGACCGCTTCCTGTCTGCTCAGGCGGTCGATCGCATCAGTGAGCTGGATCTCATTGCCCTTGCCCGGTGCCTGTGTCTCCAGCAGATCGAAGATGGCCGGTGTCAGCACATAACGGCCCAGGATGGCGAAATTGCTCGGCGCTTCTTCTCTGGATGGCTTCTCCACGAATCTGCGGACCTGGCTTAGGCGCTCGCTGAGCTGTTCCTTCGGATCGATGATGCCGTATTTGTGGACGACCTCCGGTGCGACCCGCTGTACGCCGACGACGCTGTCGCCGGTCTCATGGTAAACGTCCACCAACTGCTGCGTTGCGGTCTTACCGTTGCGGTTGACGACGATGTCATCCCCCAGCAGGATCGCAAAAGGCTCATCTCCGACAAACGATCTTGCGCATAATACCGCATGTCCCAGTCCGCGCGGATTCTTCTGGCGTACGCTGTATACATTGGCCATGGAAGCGATCGCCTGCACCATCTGCAGATGGTCAAGATCGCCGGAAGCCTCCAGCTTTTTTTCCAGCTCAAAGCTGACGTCAAAGTGATTCTCAATACAGCTCTTGTAACAGTTGGTGATGATCAGGATCTCTTCGATCCCGCTCTGTACGGCCTCTTCCACGATGTATTGGATCGTCGGTTTGTCTACGATCGGCAGCATTTCCTTTGGCACTGCTTTTGTCGCCGGGAGAAACCGGGTACCGAAGCCGGCTGCCGGAATGATCGCCTTTCTTAGTTTTTTCATCATTTCCTCCGTCTGCTGCATAGACATGCAGATAAAATAAACGAGTTTGGGTTTGCCCGTTATCATTATAACAGACAAAGCAGGGAAAGCAAAAGAAAAACTGGGACCGCACAGGTACGGACACCGGTCTGTAGTTAGTTTTTCTTTTTTTCTTTTGCGTCCGCCGCTGCCTTGCTGGCCTCTTCGACGGATGTGATCATGTCCTTCTTGGATGCCTCCAGATACATGGCGCTCTTCTTCTCATCGCCCTTGTTGTCATACTGTAAGGCGAGCAGGTATTCCAGAAATCCCTTATCCAGTCCGGATGCCTCTTTCAGCCGTTCTTCCATCTCATCGATGTAAGAATACTTCTTCAGGATGAAGATGTCATAGATGCGGTGCGATTCCTTTTTTTGGTTCTCATCGTCCTCCCAGGTGTCGATCTCTTCGATCAGTGCTTTTGCCCGCTTGCCGTCCGAACGCTCCACATAGTAGTTGAACGCCTTCAGCACGAGGTCTTTGCGCTGTTTCTTCGTAACGCGCATCGCCAGCATCTCATCGAACAGCCGCCCGATCTCCTCATGATCCTCGATGAACATGTAGCCGTTGAGCTTCATGTACAGGCGATTGTACTTCGGATACAGGTATTTGACCAGAAAAGAGTCCAGCATCGTCAGATATTCTCCGTACTCTCCTCTCGCCAGCAGGTTGTGCAGCTTGCGGAACGTCGCGCGCTTCTCGTATTCCGTAAACAGAAAGAAGATGACGCAGATGACGACCAGTGCAATTCCTATCGTTTGCAGATCCATAGTTGAGTCCCTCCATTGTAAGAGTATGTGTTCTGTAACTTATTATATATGAAAACAGGGAGAATTCAAAAGCGATCTGTGCGAAATGTGAAGATTTGTGAAGAAAAAAGGTCAGATTCTACATATACGATGGGATATGCAGTAAAACCGGCAAGATCCTGTCGATCACAGGCACCGGGCAAAATTTAGTAAAATTATTCTGAACTTAAGGGAATTCCAAAAATATATGTATTATATTATCAAAACATGTAAAATTGTCGGCTTCTTTCGCCGTTTGTCGCTGGTCACTCATTTTTTGAAATGCTAACATATCCTTGACCAAGGGAGACATATCTTTAAGATACAGGAGGCAGAAAGAAGCTATGAGAATCGTAATCAGTTCAGACAAAAAGGGATTGGAATTAAAAAACAGGATCGTTGAGTATCTGCGGGACCAGAGCTTTGAGGTAGAAGATCTCACTCCTCAGGGAGATGTGGATTTCTATGAAGCGAGCATCAAGGTCGTCAACGAGGTGCTCAAGGATGTCAAGGCAAACAAAGGCATCATTATCGATGAGTTTGGTGCGGGACCGTTCATGGTGGCGGACAAGTTCAAATACATCATCTGTGCGGAGCTCAACGATGAGCACTCTGCGAAGATGACACGTGATCACAACAATGCCAATGTCATTACGATGGGCAGCGGCGTGATCGGTGAAGATGTTGCCTGTCGGATCGCCAACCGCTTCTGTGTGGCACAGTATTCCGGCGGACGTCATCAGATCCGTGTGGATATGCTGAATAAGATGTGCTGATGAAGAGGAGGAGAAGCAGATGAAGGTAGCAATCGGATGTGACCACATCGTCACAGATATCAAGAATCATATCAAGGAATATTTGGAAAAGAAGGGCTTTGAGGTCGTGGACTGTGGGACGTATGACTTCGAGCGCACGCATTATCCGATCTATGGCAAGCGCGTAGCGGAGAAAGTCGTAAGCGGCGAATGCGATCTGGGCGTCGTCATGTGCGGTACCGGCGTCGGCATCACCAATGCGGTACAGAAGATAAAGGGCGCACGCTGCGCACTGGTCGGTGATGTCTGTGCGGCCAGATATGCCAAAGAACAGCTCAACTGCAACGTGATCGGTGTTGGCGGCCGTGTATCCGGTGTCGGAATGATCGAGGACATCATGGATGCCTACTTCGGAGCGGAATATCATCCGACAAAGGAAAACGAAGCGTTGATCGAAAAGATCGACGGGCTGATCGATCGTACGGATTATATCGGTGATGAGCACTTCTTCGATGAGTTCCTGGAAAAGTGGGACCGCGGCGAGTACCACGATTAAACGAAAAAAGGAATCGAAAGGTTCCTTTTTGAGCAATGGGCGGTTTGCCCTTTCCTGGAAATTCAGCTATGACAGACAAAAGAGGAGTTTATTGATATGGAGAGTTTTAGCACAGCGTTACTGTTGCTGATCGCGATCTCGGTCGTTTTGCTGGTGTATGTCATCTACATCTTCTTCGATCAGAGAAGCAATCTGCGATTTGCTTCACCAAAGTCCAAATGGGCACCGCTGATCGCGCTCGTATTGATCGTCATCGGTTTCGGCAACTATTTTTACAACGGACAGCGAACCGAAGATCTCGGAGCAGCCTTCGTCCTGGTGATCTTTGCGCTGATGATGGCCATCGGCAGAAGCGGGATCGGGGAAAGCGGTCTGTACATCGAAGGAATCAAGATGTCCTGGAAACAGATCAACAAGGCATCGGTGAAAAACGAGAAGGGAAAGGTCGTGCTGACCTATACCCGCAAGAAGGGACAGCGCACATTGGAGCTGGCCGATACGACAGTGGAAGAAGTGGAGGAGTATCTGCGAAAAAAACGCAGGATCTACCATTTCGGCAAATAGACAGAGGACCGGTCGGAAGCAGGCCGGTCTTTTTGTTTGAGGGTCGTCTTGACCCACCAAACGGCACATTACAGATGACGCAGGCAGGCACAGAGGGTCTGTATCGGTTTTGGGATTATGGTGAAAATCGAACGATTGTCCAAAATGAAGAGAATCACTTGGTAATTTGTCGACATCTTTCGCAGAGTTCATCGACATGTTCCAGCAGCGCATCCAGCAGCGGGAAAAGCTGCAGGATGACCTGATCGCAGTGATCCGCTCCAACGTCTATGTGGAACATCATGTCATCTTTACCAAGAAACATTCTGGCCTGCTGATCATCCGGCCGATGAAGCCGACGATGCTCAAAGAACAGTGCAATACGCTGATGTCAGCCATGGTCAACCGCATCCACTATACGTTTTCCATGACCATCTCTTCGCTGGGCAAGGGCGTGGAAGACTTTCTGCCGCGTTATCGGCAGGTGATCAGCTATCACGGACACAAGTTTTACGAAAATGATTTCTGTCTGTTGAATGCCCAGGATGCCCGTCGGTTTCAGCGTCTGGGCAAGATGGACCATGCATTTGAAACGAAGATCGCACAGGCGATCGGAAACCGGGATCAGCTGCATGAGGTCCTGGAGACCATCCTGGATTACATGAGAGAAAACATGATCGAGCCGGCCGATGTCAAACAGTATTTCATCCATCTGATCAATACGACGGCCCATCACCTGGATACCCAGAAACAGCTGGAGCCATCGCAGATGCACATCTATGAGCAGGGCGTAAGAGAGTGTGAGAGCGTCGGTTTCATGCGCTATGAGCTGTATCGGATCTTTTCTGCGATCTCGCTGGTCGTTTCCAGAAAAGAGGGGCCGGCGGATTACACCGAGGAGATCCGGCGCTTCATCTGTCAGAATTACAGCCAGAAGATCACGCTCCCGATGATCGCCAAAGAAGTCGGCCTCAATGAATCCTATGCCGGACGGCTGTTCAAGAAGGCCACGGGCAAGAGCATCTTTCAGTATGTGCATGAGGTGCGCATGGAACAGGCGGCCGAACTGCTGGCGGAAAGCGACCTGAAGATCCGCGATGTGGCCCTGCAGGTCGGCATGAGCGATCAGCTGTACTTCAACAAGATCTTTCGCCGGCATTATGGCTGCAGCCCCAGCGAGTACCGCCGCCGGCTGTTCAAAGAGGCCCAGTCACCGACACTTCCGGACGATCCAAACACTCACTGACCGCTGTTGTATGTGCAGCGGTTTTTTCTGTCGCTCACCGTGTCGATGGGAAGGGAGCGCGCAGCAGGAACCCTGCCGTTTTGATTGCGAAACCAGAAGATACTTCTGTTTTTCCACCCAGGGTATATGATCGGAAATCTGATCTTTGGGAGGTGCGCATATGGAATCAAGAAAGAAAGCGGCGCAGCTGTTAACGGCGATGCGGGGGATCCTGTGTGGAAAGCCGGCACTGCTCTGTGATCTGCTGTCGGAGCGCCTGTTCTGGCCAAAGCGGTTGCGCATCTGCTTTTGGAGAAAGAAGAAATCAAAAGAAAAACGGCTGTCCCCATAAACGGGCAGCCGTCGTTTGCGTTATCGGTGAAGCGGGTGCTGCAGCCGGCTGATCGGACGTTGGCCTGCCACCAGCTTTCCATCCTGCACATATCCTTCTTCGCGTCCCTCCAGCTCTTTGATGAGCAGCGAGCGCAGATGGGCGATACGATCCTGGCAGGCAGGGTCATCGATGCGGTTGTGTTCCTCTTTCGGATCCTGCTTCAGATCAAAATACTGTTCGATGTTCGTCTGGGTAAACCAGATGTACTTGTCTGTTTCGGTGACGATATACTGGTTGGACTGTTCCTTGTCGCGGCTGTGCTCGCCGTGCACATATTCCCGCTCGATTCCTTTTGCCTCAAACAGCTCCTGCTTCAGAGAAGCACCGTCGACGCTGTCCGGGATCTGGATGTCGCACAGATCCAGCACGGTCGGCATGACGTCCATGAGCTCGACGACGCTCTCGCTGCGATGCGGCAGGCACTTGCGGATGTTCTTGCCAACGTGGATGATCATCGGGATGCGCGTGCTTCCCTCATATGGCAGCACCTTGCGGAACAGCTGATGGTCAAAGAGCATCTCGCCGTGGTCGGCCGTAAAGATGATGATCGTATCATGATAGGTCTCATCATTTTCCAGCGCGGTGATCAGCCGGCCGAACTGATGATCGACATGGGTGATGCAGGCATAGTAGCCGGCCATCGCCTGATGGCGCAGCTCTGCATCCCGACAGCCGTGCACGCTGTCTAAAATCATGCCGTCCCGCTCACACAGAGAAGGGTCGACCCAGTCTCCCATGGCCGGTTCGTGCAGCTGCTTGTTGACGTACAGGTCAAAGTACGATTTCGGGGCGTCAAACGGCGGATGCGGACGGACAAAGCTCGTCATGAGGAAGAACGGCTTCGTGCGATCGCGCGTCTCCAGAAAGCGGATGCTCTCGTCGACGACCCAGTTGGTCGGATGATAGCGTTCTTCATAGATCCATGGATGGGTGATCCAGGAATTGTTCTCTACACCGGAACCGTTGACATCCGCATAGGATCCCAGATGATCCCGCAGATAATGCATATAGTCATCCGATACATTCTGGTTCATCCAGGAAGGGATGTTCGCCTTGCGGTAATGGCCGATGTAGCCATCGTGGAGCCGGATCATCTGAAAGCCGCACTGGAGCCGTGGCGGATGGACGTGCATCTTGCCGACACAGGCCGTCTGATAGCCGTGATCGGCCAGTTCCTGTGCCAGATAATGGTCATATTCCCAGTCGATGCCATCCTGATAACCGACACGGCCATGGCTGGAAGGCGCCTGTCCGGTCAGCAGTCCGGCACGGGCCGGAATGCAGCTGGGGCAGGCAGAGTAGGCGTTTTCAAAATAGGTACTGTCCGCAGCTAACGTATCCAGATAAGGGGTCTTGACATCTGGATGTCCGTCAAATGAAAGACAGTCCCCGCGAAGCTGGTCACACATGACCAGCAAGATATTCGGTCGTTTCATCGGGAAATTCCTCCTCTAAGCATTTCTGAAACCATTATAACAAACGGTATATGGAGAAATGATGCAAATCAGCGAAAAGTGAAAATATTTTATGGATTATTCAGTCAATACACGAAAAACGGGCTGTTCATTTTCGTTCTTTTTAGTATAATGTAATCAGAACAGGTGAAAAAGGGGTTTGATTTCGCATATTTTAGGGAAGGAGGGCAATGTATGAGTGCGTTATACCGTGTGCTGCTGGTAGAGAAACAGCAGCAGATGATCCATGTTTATAAGAATATGATCCCCTGGGAGGAATCCGGTTTTCAGATCGCTTCGGTCGCGGACAGCGAATCAGATGCACTGGCGCTGTATGGTGAATATAAGTACGATGTGATCTTCACCGCACTGGACCTGCAGGGCGGTAACGGCGTCTCGCTGATCAAGAAGCTGCGTCATCTGGGACCGGAATGCATCGTTGCCGTCATCTCCGCGCATGAAGATTATGATTCCGTGCGGGAGGCGTTCGTCGTCGGTGCGTATGATTATCTGCTGAAATCGCGGCTGCGCTATTCGACGCTGACGGCGCTGCTGGATCGCATCCGGGAGGATCTGGCGAAGAAAGAGGCGACCAGTCTGCAGGAGAGCTGGGAAGAGATGCTGGAAAAGATCCTGGGCCTGATCCGTGACGAACAGAAGGTCGACTATGATCTGCTCAAGGAGATCCTCAACCGCCCGGAGCTCTATCTGCTGCAGGGGCGCTATCGACTGCTGTATTTTCGCCAGGACAACATCCGCAACTTCAATCGTTCGCTGAAGCGTTACGACAAGCCGTTCTGGATGAACAGCGATGAGTTCATCGACATGTTTCGCAACAAGGTCTCCATGCGCGATGAGATCCAGCTGCAGCTCAAACGGCTGATCACACAATACCTGCAGGGGATCCGAGGCGCCTGCATCCTCTTCAACAAGAAACACTCCGGCGTCATCGTCCTGCCACCACTGCCGCGCGAGCGTTATGAAGCGCTGGCACATCAGATCATCGACGCGATCGGGGAACGGCTGACCTACGATTTCTCGGTCACGGTGTCGACAGAGCAGCAGGGCATCGATGACTTCCTGGGAGGATATCAGCAGGTGATGGAATACCACATGAGCCACAAGTTCTATGACGGCGATCGCTGTGTGGAGTTTGCAGAGGATGCACGTGAGATCCAGCGTTTGCAATACAGTTCCTTCCCCTGCGGCAATGAGATCGCCCAGGGCATCATGGAACAGAACTTTGACAAGGTGAAAGATTCATACTCCAAGGCGATCGGACAGATGATCGAACGGTTCATCGACTTTACCGACGTCAAGGGCTATTTCGTCTCGATCCTGCACGACACCAAGAAGGTCATCTATGAGCATGGCATCAGCGAACAGTATCCGTTTGATATCCTCTATGAAGGCATCAACGAGGCAGAGAGCATCCAGTTTCTGCAGCTGGAGCTGGAGAAGATCTTCAAGACGCTGATCGACTGGGTGCGCGAGCACCACATCAGCCGCTATCACCACAAGGTGACGGCGATGCTGGACTATATCGATGAACACATTGCGGAGAAGCTGACACTGGAGATGGTCGCTTCTGCCTCCGGGCTCAGCGTGACCCACGCCAGCCGGCTGTTCAAAAGCGAGGTCGGACACAGTGTGATCGAGTATGTCAACGAGCGCAAGATGGCGAAAGCGGAAGAGCTGATGCATGATCGCACCCGCAAGATCAAAGACGTGGCGGCGATGGTAGGCATCAGTGATCAGCTGTATTTTAACAAAGTCTTCAAGAAGTACTACCATCTCAGTCCTCGGGAATACCGCAAGCGTATCTGATCGGCAGGCCGTTTGTTCCAAGTGACGACGGCTGCCTTTTTTTGTCCGTACGCATCATGGCATCGGCCTTTGCATACAATGCGGATGAGGGAGAACTCTCCGGATCTGGGGATGAAATTAGTAAAATCACGCTGAATCGACGGAAATCACAAGAAATATGGAATATTTACCTATTTGGCGGATCGGATGAAGAAATAAGAAGAAATTGGCTCGATTCTCCAATTTTTTTTACCGATCTGTGGGATATTTGAGACCGATACCAAATAAAATTCAGCAAAATTATGTGAAGAGAATTATGGTTTATTCCATCGTGGAAGCGCTTTCCAATAAAAAATATGAATTATTTAATCAAATTATGTAAAAAAGTGGGGAAGAATCCGGAACGCTTATTGAATCTGCATTTTCGGGATGTTACGATAACTATGCCGAAAGTATAGAAGCGCTTTCATATTTACGCACAAAGAAAACAGGAGGTTGCAAATGAGTATTGGTATTATTCTGGCAAGTCATGGAGAATTCGCAAAAGCGGCACTCGGCAGTGCGGAGATGCTGGCCGGGGAACAGAAAGACGTTCATGCGCTGGCGCTCACCGTGGAAAAATCACTGGATGACCTGGAAAAAGAAGTGGCGGATGCATATGCCGACCTTTCCTCGCGTTGCGATGTCGTCGTTGCGCTCTGTGACATTTACGGGGGATCACCATTCAACGCAATCTCCCGCTGTATGTTAAAAGGGATGAACATGATCGGCTTTACCGGTCTGAATCTTCCGATTCTGATCGATCTGCTGCTGTCGCGCGAGATCAGCGCAGAAGAGGTCAAAGAACATGTGATGTCGGTTCATCAGCAGTCGGTCTGCCCGATCGAGGTCCAGCTGGCCGGTGATGATGAAGAAGATATGGATCTGTAAAAGAAAAGGAGGAGACAGATTATGGCATTGAAATTAGTGGATATTGATGACCGTTTGATTCATGGACAGGTAGCGACGACGTGGATCCCGGACTATGGGATCGAGTCGGCGATCATCGTCAGCGATGCGGTCGCCAACGATCCGGTGCAGAAGTCCGTTGCCGGTCTGGCGGCGCCAAACATCAAGGTCACCGTGTTCGGGGTGGAGAAATTCATCGACGTTCTGAAGAAGACGCAGCTCAAAAAGGCGACGATGGTGCTGTTCACCAACCCGATCGACGCATTGACGCTGAAGAAGAACGGTCTGGATTATAACTATCTGAATGTCAGCGGTATGCGTTTTAACGATCAGCGTACGCGTCTGCACAAGAACATGTCGGTGACGAAGGAAGAAAAGGAAGCCTTCGAGGAACTGATCGGCATGGGCGTAGAGTGCTGGATGCAGACGACAACCCGCGACAGCAAAGAGCCGGTAGCGGAACTGCTGAAGAACTTTCAGTAACAAACGCGGATAGTAATCGCACAGCGATGCTATATACATTCAAAAGAAGGAGGAAGAAAGTATGCAAATCTTTCAGGCGCTACTCATAGCGTTGTGGGCAGGTCTCTGTGCATGGGACCAGTTCGGACCGCATTTAGGTTTCCGTAAACCACTGCTCGCATCCGTAGGAGTAGGTATCATCTTAGGCGACATGACGACAGCCATCATGATCGGTGCAACGATGGAAATGATGTGGCTGGGCGTAAACAACATCGGAGCTTATGTACCACCGGATGTCATCTCCGGTACGATCGTAGGTGCTTCTCTGGGCATCATGTCCGGGGGCAGCACGGAAAGTGCCATTCCGTTGGCCGTTGCGATCGGTATCCCGACCGCGACGCTCGTTCAGCAGCTGAACATCCTGGTCATGACGACCAACGTATCGCTGGTGCACGCTGCGGACAAGGCGGCTGATAGCGGCAAGTTCAGCAGCATCAACAAGTATTTCTGGATCGGTGCGCTGATGTTCTTCCTGTCTCGTGCCGTCCCGACCTTCATCGCCGTCGGCGCCGGTTCCGCCGTAATCGATACGATTATGGGATTCCTGCAGAACGACGTGCCTTGGGTACTGAGCGGCTTCTCTACTGCCGGTGGCATGATGCCTGCCGTCGGTCTGGCGATGCTGCTGACGATGATGATGAAGAAAGATATGTGGATCTTCCTGGTGATCGGTTTCGTTCTGAATGCATACATGGGCGTTCCGACGCTGGGATGCGCGATGATCGCTGCCGCACTTGCCGGACTCTACGATGTGATCGTGGAAGGACAGAAGAAAGCTGCCGCCGCCGCGCCTGCCGCTGCCACGGCTGGTTCTGAAGAGGAAGGAGAGTACGATCTATAATGGGAAAGATTTCAAATAAAGCCCTGAACAAGGTATTGCTTCGTACACAGGGATGTCAGTTTGCGCATAACTACGAGCGTATGCAGTCCCTGAGCTTAACGTACTGCTTCTCTCCGGTACTGGAGGAACTGTACAAAGATCGACCGAAAGAAGAAAGAGTACACGCAATGCAGCGTTATCTGGAGTATTTCAATACGCATCCGCTGGCCATTCCGTTCATCCTGGGCATCCAGGCAGCACTGGAGGAGTCCACTGATGAAGATCAGAAAGATACCTGCCGTGCGATCAAGACGTCCCTGATGGGACCGTTCGCCGGACTCGGTGACTCGATGCTGAACCTGACCTGGTATCCGATCGCCGGTTCCATCGGTGCATCCATGTGCATCAATGACGGCAGCCTGGTCGGACCGCTGGTCATGTTCCTGCTGATCAACCTGCTGTACTGGCCATTGAAGTACTTCGGACTGCATCTGGGATACACGAAGGGTCTGGAAGTCGTACAGAGCGGCGGTATGGCGCTGTTCGATCGCCTGGGCAACATGGCGAACGTACTGGGCGTCGTCGTTGTCGGCTGCCTGATCCCGCAGACGGTCAAACTGTCTACGGCGCTGCAGTTTGCCTTCAGCGAAGGTGAGCCGCTGATCATCCAGGATCAGATGAACAAGGTCATGCCTTGCATCCTGCCGGTAGTTCTGACCTTCGTCTGCTACAAGCTGCTGAAGAAGGGACAGGGCAAGAACAGCGCGTCCATCATCATCGGTATGATCGTATTCGCACTGGTATTTGCGGCGATCGGTCATTACACGGGTGTCAATATCTTTGCATAAAAACAAAAGAGCGAACGAAAGACCTGCTGTCGGTTGGATGGCAGGTCCTTTGTTTCCGATGGATATAGAAAACATCGCTGATTTGGAAGCCTGTAGAGAATAATATGTAAAATATGACTTAAATATGGAAAATCAGCATGGTATTTCATTTACCAGCGTAGATGACCGATTTGAGAAATGCTATGATAAAAGTGCAGGAGGGTCACGGAAGCCTGGAAGGAGTAATTTGCACGCATGTGCGCAGGCGGCAGGTGATCCGATGGAGAAAGGAGCAAGGCACTTATTATGAGAACTGTTTTAGTTTTGATGGATACGCTGCGACGTGAAGCGCTGTCCTGCTATAACCCGGAAACGATCGTAAAGACACCGAATATCGATGCGTTTGCGAAGGAAGCGACGGTATTCGATCAGCACTGGATCGGCAGTGCACCCTGCATGCCGGCACGTCGTGACATCCTGACCGGACGCCTGAATTTTCTGGAGCGTTCCTGGGGACCGATCGAACCGTTTGACATCACGCTGCCGAAAGTCTTAAGAGATCATGATGTCTATACGCACATCACGACCGATCACTGCCATTACATGCGTACCGGCGGAGAAGGCTACTTACAGCAGTTCAATACGTGGGATTATCACCGCGGACAGGAGGGAGACCCTTGGGTATCCCGCATCGACGAACCGGACAACATGCCGGAGACGTTCTACGGGCGTGTGCGCCGTCAGTATCAGCTCAACCGGACACAGTGGCCGAATGAGGAGGACATGCCTTCTCCGAAGACGTTTGCGTCCGCCTGTGAGTGGCTGGAAGACAACAAGGGAGATGATGACTTCTTTCTGATGGTCGAGGCATTCGATCCACATGAACCGTTCGATGTACCGGACAAGTATATGGATCTTTACGGAGGCAACACCGGACTGGACCGTGATTACTATGAGATCCCGCAGTATAAGCGCGTATCGGAGGCCGGTGTGCCGGAAAGCGCGGTCGATTATGTGCAGCGTCGTTATGCCGCACTGGTGACGATGACCGATCACTGGTTCGGTACGCTGATCAACAAGCTCAAAGAGCTGGATATGTATGAAGACACGATGGTCGTCATGACGACCGACCACGGTTATTTCCTCGGGGAGCGCGACTATCTGGGAAAGAACTACATGCATCTTTACAATGAACTGGCGCATCTGCCGCTCATCATCAAATTCCCGCATGGCGAGCGTGCGGGCGAGCATGTGCAGCAGATCACGCAGAACATCGACATGATGCCGACGATCCTCGATTTCATGGGCATCGAGATCCCGGACAGCGTACAGGGCGTTTCGCTGAAGCCGCTGGCACAGGATCCGCAGGCGAAGACCAAGGACTATGCGATCTTCGGTTATCATGGAATGGCGGTCAACCTCAGCGATGGTCATCACACGTATCTGCGTGCACCAAAGCCGGAGAATCAGCCATGTTATGAATATACGGCATTCCCGACGACCATCCGTCGCGTGCTGGGCGTCGAATGTCCGGAGAAGATCGAGATGGGACGTTACTTCAAGCGGACGCAGTATCCGCTGTTCCGCATTCCGGTCACGAAGCCGGGCATCATCGATCAGAGCGATGAGCCGCTCAAGGAAGTGCTGGAGACCAAGCTGTTCGACATCTGTGCGGACTATGGACAGACGAAGAATCTGGCCGGTGTGGACAGTGAGCTGGAAGCACGCTACATCGAGCTGCTCTCACAGGCGCTGGATGCTTATGATGCGCCGCAGGAACAGAAGGAACGCCTGGGCATCCAATAGGCTGATATGGACCAGAGGGGATCACAGTGATCTCCTCTTTCTGCATAACAGGACTTCGTGGAGAGAGCGGTCTGTGATACAATGAAGCGGAGGAGAACATCGATATGAAATACATCAGTTTTTTGATCAAACCGGCATCGTCACTGTGCAACATGCGCTGCCGTTACTGTTTCTATTATGACGTGGCAGATCATCGGGAAGTGCGCTCGCACGGGATCATGCAGGAGGACACGATGCAGGCGCTGATCGAGCGTGCGCTGGACCTGGATGCGGAAGCCGACATCACCTTCGCCTTTCAGGGCGGAGAGCCGACGGTCGCCGGCATCGATTACTTTCGGGCATTTACATCTTATGTCGATGCACATAAGCAGCGACAGACGATCCACTATGCCCTGCAGACCAATGCGACCCTGCTGGATGAGGAATGGGTGACGCTGTTTCAGCAGCATCAGTTTCTGATCGGCGTGTCCCTGGACGGCTATGCCGCGCTGCACGATCATCTGCGCAAGGATGCGGCATATGAGGGAACCTTCAAGCGGGTGATGCGGTCGGTGGAACTGCTGAAGCGCGCAAAGGTGGATTTCAACATCCTGACGGTGCTGAGCTCTTATGTCAGCGCACATCCGCAGAAGCTGTTTTCCTTTTATCAGAAGCATGATCTCAAGTACATCCAGTTCATTCCGTGTCTGGCCGGTCTGGACGAACAGGAGAGCGAATTTTCGTTGCATCCCAGACAGTTTGCCTCTTTCTATAAAGTGTTCTTCGACCTGTGGTATCGGGAGTACGTGAAGGGCAATGTCATCAGCGTGACGCTCTTTGACAATGTGATCCCGATGTTCGTCGGCTATCCTCCGCAGCAGTGCGGGATGCTGGGGCATTGTGCGCCGCAGTTCGTCGTGGAGAGCAACGGTGACGTCTACCCGTGCGATTTCTACGTGCTGGATCAATACCGCTGCGGCAACATCAGGGAGAATACCCTGCTGGAGCTGGCGACCTGTGAGGCGATGAAGGGCTTTCTCAAGGAGCCGCGTCGCAGCTGTGCAGCGTGCGGTGACTGTCCGTTTGAAGGCATGTGCCATCGCAACTGCAAACGTCTCAACAGCGCCTACTACGACGATCGCTACTGCGGGTATCGCGAACTGCTGGAATATGCAGGAGAACGTATGCAGCAGATCGCTCGCACGCTGCGCTGAATCGATCTGTAAGAAAAAAGTCGAAGGTGTCCTTTATGGACCTTTCGACTTTTTTGTCGGTGACGGTTGTGATCCGATCTGTTTATCGCAGGTGGGTCTGGAAAAAGTTCTGGATCTTGTCAAAAGGGATGACGTCCAGATCGTCATACAGATCGGTATGCACGGCATCCGGAATGAGCATCAGTTCCTTATTTTCCGGGCATGGGTTTCCATCCATCATGGCGTCATAGGCATCTTTTCCCATGTAGCAGGAATGTGCCTTCTCTCCGTGAAGGATGAGCACAGCAGAGCGGATCTCATTCACATATCGGAGGATGGGCTGATTCAGATAGGACAGGGTGCCGATGGTGTTCCAGCCCTCGTTGGAGTTGAGAGAGCGGGGATGATAGGCCCGTCCCTTGTAGTAGGCACTGTAATCTTTCACGAAGAAGGGCGCATCTTCCGGGACAGGAAGCGGCAGGCAACCGCCGGCACGTCCATAGTCTGCGCTGCGATAGATGGCGGTACGGGCCGCACTGTACTTCTCCCGCAGCTGATGACGCGCTTCTTCACTGTCAGAGGAATCGAAATATCCTCTGGCGGCCGTACGGCTCAGATCATACATGGTAGAGACGACCGTGGCTTTGATCCGGGTGTCGATGGCTGCCGCATTCAGTGCCAGACCGCCCCAGCCGCAGATTCCAAGGATACCGATCTGCTGTGGATCCACGTTGTCCTGCACACAGAGGAAATCCACGGCTGCCTGAAAGTCTTCGGTATTGATGTCGGGCGATGCGCTGAAACGTGGGTTCCCTCCGCTCTCGCCGGTAAAAGAGGGATCGAACGCGATGGTGAGGAATCCTCGTTCCGCAAGCGTCTGCGCATAGAGACCGGAGCACTGTTCCTTTACCGCTCCGAAGGGACCGCAGACGGCTATGGCAGGAAGCCTGCCCGACATCTTCTTTGGCGTATACTGGTCCGCGGCCAGCGTGATGCCATAACGGTTGATGAAAGTGACCTTTTTATGATCGACGTCATCGCTTTTGGGAAAGGTCTTATCCCACTCCTGTGTCAGATCAAGAATTGCCGGTTTCAACATATCAGTTACCTCCTGTTGCATAAATGTTGTTGTTTCAATGGTGTCTGAAAGAGATGAAGATCGTTTTTGAAGTGATCAGAGGGTACGGATCACTCTGGCGGGCACCCCGGCAGCAAGCGTGTTGGGCGGAATGTCATTTGTCACCACTGCTCCGGCCGCCACCACGGCATTGTCTCCGATGGTCACACCGCCCAGAACGGTCACATTGGCGCCCAGCCAGACATTTTTACCGATGTGGATCGGTGCGGGAAACAGGTCGTGACGCCGGGAGGGGGCCAGCCCGTGATTCAGGGTAGCCAGTACCGTGTTGGGCCCGATCAGCGCACCGTCATCGATCGTGATGCCGCCTTGGTCTTGAAACTGGCAGCCGCTGTTGATGAATACGTGCTTTCCCAGGGTGATGTTTTTTCCGCAGTCCGTATAAAAGGGCGGGAACAGACAAAAGGTCCGATCCACCGGCCGCTCAGTCAGTCGGGAGAAGAGATCCTGGATCTCCGTGGGGGCATGATAGCCGTTGTTCAGCTCTGCGGTGATCGCCAGCGCTTGCTGTGCGTACCATCCGGCGGCCTTCATGGCGGTAGATCCGTGTCTGATCGCTTCTCCGCTGGTAAAGGCCGACAGAAAGTCTGTCAGCTCCATGGCAGCTGGATCGTCGGTCAGATGTCTGCCGAATTGATGGAGCATCGCCAGTTTCTGCGGGAAAGGATCGTGTTTGCTGACGGTGAAGATCCCCATATCCTGCAGATGCAGGTAGTCAAGAAACGACTGTCGATACTCATAGATCGCTCCCTCGTATACTTGTTCGCTGCCGGAAGAAAGGATCAGTGCGGCCTTTTTCAGCTTTTTTGGCCGGTCGAGCGCATAGATGCGGTTGATGGCACATTGAAGCTGTCCGGAAAGACCGTGGTAGTACACCGGAGAGGCGATCACGAGCATCTCTGCTTCATCCAGCAGGGGATAAACACTTTGCATGTCATCTTGCTGGATGCACTGCCGTTCATGGCCGCTTTCGGTCTGGTGGCAGTATTCACAGGCCAGACAGCCGGCGATCTTCTTCTGACAGACATTGACGATATGGACGCTGTGGCCGGATTCCTCAGCACCTTTCCGAAATGCTTCCACCATGGAGGCGGTCCGTCCCTTTGGGCGGGGACTGCCGTTCCATACCAAGATCTTCATCGATCATGCCTCCAGGGAGAACGTGACCGATACATCGCCGTTCCCCAGCGCTTCCTGCCAGCCGTTCAGTTCTTCGATCTGTCCCAGCCGGGTATAGCTCCATGAATTGGATCCGTAGAAAAGGACGATCTGATCTCCCTGATAAAGAACGATGTCACCTGCCTGCGTAGTGGTCGGACGATCGGAACTCGGCAGGCTGGTTCCCAGTGCTCCCACTTTCTCGAATCCGGCATAGTCGCTCATCTGCAGAGTGATCGGTCCCTCCTCCATCCGTTCCAGCAGTGCCGCAACAGCGGCATTGTCCTCCAGTGAGGCAGTGAACGATCGACTGCCGATCTGTACGGTCATGTTCATCTCTGTGTTTTCCTCCTTTTCGGTCGTCTCTTTTGTTTCGAGCATCTGTCCGGATGTGATCCGGCCGCCAGAATGCTCCTGCGACGATCGTTGTCTGTCGCTGCATCCGGTCAGCAGGAACCAGATGGCGCTGGCACAAAACAATGCATGAAATGCTCTTTTGTTCCATTCTGTCATCTCCTTTGTGTGCATCCGGACTCTTTACAGGAAGGCGCCGTTGCAGACCTGAAGGACCTGTCCCTTCACATGACGCCCCATCTTGCTGGCAAGGTACAGACAGGCATAGGCCTGATCTAAGGGATCGCATTCCGGGCCGGGGAAGTAGACAAAATGGCTGCTGTATTTGAGCATCTTTGCACCGCCGGGCTGCTCCCCGGCCTTATTGGCCAAGTGCGCCGGTGTAACCGTAGCGCCGGGTGCTACCGCATTACAGCGGATGTTGGTGTCGATGAGCCGCATGGCCACATTCTTGGTGAGCGTATTCAAGGCCCCTTTGGTAGAAGTATAGGTTGCTCCACAGAAAGGCCGATTGCCGTTGACAGAAGATACATTGATGATCACCCCGTCGTTCTTAGGCAAGAAAATCTTCAGAGCCTCCCGGATATACCGCATGGGTCCTCCCAAATTGGTGTTCATCACATACATCATCCAGTCGTCATCGGTTTCATCGATCATCTTCTGTTCGCCGATACCAGCGTTATTGATGAGGATGTCCACATCGCCAAATTCGTTCAGTGCAGTTTCAAACACCCGCCTGGTATCCTCGCTGGAACAGACGTCGGCTACCACACCAACAGCCTTTCCTCCTTTTTGACGAATGCCTTTTACAGCGGCATCCAGCTGATCCTGATGCCGGGCAGTGAGTACCACCGCTGCGCCTTCTTCGGCAAACAGTTCTGCCATCGTGCGGCCCATGCCATAACTGGCCCCGGTGATGATCGCTACCTGATCTTTCAACATCTGTCGTTCCATCTGCAAGCTCCTTTCCAAACAGCGAAGCTGTCATCATTTACTGATCATAGTGTAATACGCTCCCAATTTAATAGCAAATATTTATATTTAATAATAATTCATAATTGAAAATTATAAAAATACAGTTTATACTGTTGTTAAAAAGGAGTGAGGAGGAATGGAATTACGCACATTGTATTACTTTCTGGCGGTCGTACGGGAACAGAGCATCTCTGCGGCGGCCGCATCTTTGCACATCTCACAGCCGGCACTGTCCACTCAGCTGAAAGCGTTGGAGGAGTCGCTTGGAAAACAGCTGCTGATCCGGGGAACCAAAGGGTCCCGAAAGGTCATCCTGACCGAAGAGGGGATGATCTTGCGTCATCGTGCGGAAGAGATCCTCTCTCTGGTCCGGAAGACAGAGGAAGAAATTACTTGTTCCAACGAGACCGTCGCCGGTGATGTGGTCATCGGTGCCGCGGAAACAGACAGCGTTCGTCTGCTGGCACGGGTAGCGAAAGACCTTCAAAAGCAATATCCGGACATTCGCTATCACATCTCCAGCGGCAATGCAGAACATGTACTGGAATATCTGGATAAAGGACTGATCGACCTCGGACTGCTGTTTCGATCGCCCAATCCAAGGAAATATGAATGCCTGCCGCTTTCTGATGGGGATATCTGGGGCGTACTGATGCGGAGCGATGCGCCATTGGCGCAAAAAAAGACCATCTGTCCCAAAGATCTGCGGGAACAGCCGCTGATCATTTCACATCAGAAAGGAGAAGATCAACTGCTGGCACAGTGGATGGGATGTGAGATGGCAGAGCTGAATGTAACAGCGACCTATAATCTGGTGTTCAACGCTTCGCTTCTTGTGGAAGAAGGACTTGGCTATGCGCTCTGTTTTGATCGGCTGGTCCATACGACAGACACCGGCCTGTGCTTTCGTCCGTTTTCCCCGGTGCTGAAATCGTATGGTTGCATTGTCTGGAAAAAGTATCAGACCTTTTCCAAAGCGGCAGATCTGTTTTTGCGCTCTGTGCAAAAAGCGATTGCGGCGGAAGCGACAGGATCGTCGCGGTCACTGGCTGATGAGTGAAGACACCGTAGGATCCGAGAAGGGTGCTGGGTCAGACGGTCTGCTTTCCGCTGTCATAAGAAATTGAAAAGACCGGGAAAGCTCCATATAATAAAGGTAACGATCAACAAAGGAGCGATGCGGACATAGAGAATCTGAAAGACAAAACGCATACATCGTGCGCGCCTGGGAAAATGATCAATGGATCGCCCGTGGATGAGGAGCGGAAACGCGCTCAGCTGGCCAGGCTGCGTGGCAATCTGGGGGAGCTGTATGCACAGCAGGATAAGCTCTCCTTTCAAACCGGAGGTAGGAAGCGTCATCGGCCTGATCCATGGGAAAGGTGGAACGCTCGGAATGCCGGTCCTATTTGAACGGGACATCTTTCTCTTCGACACCTGTCTGGCGGGAACCAGCCATGTCGAAGGGATCGAAGCGCTGGAATCACAGTTGCGCGAAGGGGAGCGGCTGGCGTTTTTCCGGGAGCCGGACAATCCGCACATCCGCAGGCGATCCTCGTGCAGACAATGAGCGGACAGACGGTCGGCTATGTGCCAAGAAGGGATAATGTGGTGTTCGCCCGGCTGATGGATGCCGGAAAGCAGCTGTTTGGCACGATCACGAAAAAGGAGAAAAAAGGGAACTGGCTCTCGCTTTCCATCAAGATCTTCCTGCATGAATGAGGAACCGTTTTGCCCTGGATCCGACAAAAAAACCACCGTGCGGTGGTTTTTGTCTGTCTCAGCCCAGGATGCCCAGGTATTTGACCGTGTTGTAGATGTTGATGAAGATGATGACGATCATCAGAGCGATGAACAGTTTGTCGACGGTCTTCTCATCGATCTTTTTGTTGATCGCCCGTCCGCAGATGCCGCCCAGGATGCCGCAGGCGATCATGCCGATCAGCAGCACGATGGAGATCTGGGAAAGGTCGGTGGTGAACAGCGAGCGTCCGATGCTGGTGATCTGTGAGAACAGGATGATGTACAGGGAGTTCTGAGCAGCCTCCTTGGTTCCCATGGTGAAGAAGAAGTACAGCACGACCAGGTTGATCGGGCCTCCGCCGATGCCCAGGAAGGAAGAGAATCCGCCCAGGATGAAGCCGATGATCAGGCAGGCGAGCAGGTTGGTGACGTACAGGGTGTGCACCTTGTTTTTGTTGATGGTGTAGATCAGCGTTCCCAGCGTGATCAGCATCAGAACGAACGCCTGGACGGCCCCGGCGGTATTCGGTGTGTCAAACAGGGATTCGACATAGGAGAACAGCTCTTTGCCAAAGAGCCCTCCGATGGCCGCTCCGATGGCCAGCGGCGTGCCCAGCTTCATGTTGATGACGGAGTCCTTTGCGATCTTGGCCTTGATGACCGAGTACATCGTCATCGACAGAACGGTACAGCCAGACAGAAAGTTGATGATGGAGACATCCAGCGCCCCAAAGGCGTCCATGACCGGTTTGATGATGATGCCCCCGCCGATGCCGCAGATGGCACCGATGATCGAAGCACCGAAGCTGATCAGAAAAAATAATGCATACATGACGATTTCCCTCCCCAAAAGAAAACGACACAGGTCGTTGTTTGCGTGAATGACAGAGATCCGGCCAGCGGATAACTGCCCGTATTATAGCACGGTTGTCTTTGGTTGTCCTGCGTGGGAGGCCAGAAGCAGGCAGGAATGTTCCATACAGGCTGATATTTTATATATTTTGTGCAGCGATCTTTTGGGAATGGTCTGTTTTTCCTATTTATCGGCGAAAAGAAAGCGCCGCTGTGTGCGGCGCTGCGTGCTTCCGAATGGAAATCAGAACAGTTTTTCCTGATGAGAAGCGAACAGATACTCGTCGATCGTGTTCTTGATGCGGTCCTTGATCAGTTCTTCCGGATCGTTCTCCAATACGCCTTCGCGTACCTTGGTGTACTGGATCGGCATGAACTGAGAGAGCACGGCCAGAGAGATGCCGTACTTGCGCAGGTTGGCCAGCATCTTTTCCTTTGCGGCGTTGACTTCCGGTACCGGCATGTAGTAACGGCTGCGATCGGAGAAGGAGAACTTGCGCTTGAACCACAGTTCGTTCTCATCACCGTGGTAGTGCTTCTGCCAGTTTTTCGGCTCTGCCAGCATGGCGGTCTCCAGCACGTCGATGAAGTGGGACTGTTCCTCTTCCTTTCCGTGCAGGATCATCTCTTCCATGTACGCCAGTGCGAACAGACCTTCGCGCATCGCGTAGGTCAGGCCCGGACCGACCTTCAGGATGCCGACACCGTCTTCGACCAGTTCCTTCAGCTTGTACTTTGTCTGATAGTCGGTGGAATGTCCTTCAAATACGAGGTTCGGG